>JGI12316J15310_10000031_pt35 | contig 27285 bp, 10 predicted proteins | sample MarCyaLeptolynsp_FD_15310 | JGI IMG/M metagenome (IMG submission 15310)
ACTACGTACCGTTGGATTATACCTGGCATCGCTTACTACACTTCTTATATTACCCAGGTGATCTTTAACCTCAAATCGTCTTACTCCGGGTCTTCTATACTCTCTCCATAGGGTAGAACCATCGGGAGCTGTCATACCTAGTGAGTCCAGATCTTTACCATCTGCCAGGGATACATTGTAGGGATAGCCATTCTTGGGGAGGGCTGTCATGAAACAACCGCTTAGACCATAGCCTATATATGTTTCAAGGTAGGCGTCTTCTATGGTGTAGCGGGGATTGTCGTCGCTCTCTCCTTCTCCTTCATAGATGGCAAGGGTGCGACCATCCAGTCCGTTGGCAAACAGGGTCAGACCCAGACCGTATTTCTGGAAGGAGGCTCTATAGCCTCTGATTACATGAGCCTGCTGGGTGGCTATGTCTTGTTCAAGACCTCGGGAGTGAGTGTATTCCATGGTCTTATTACCAAGGGGATCGTACCAGTAGTCGGTCACCAGGGTATAGGTAGATTCGGGATCGGGTAAGGGAGTGAATTTTCTTTCTTTAACTATTCTCCATGGTTTACCACCGGGCAGGTAGTATATCTGTGTGATGGTGTCTTTGGTGTCGGATTGCAGGCGACCCACAGGGTCGTAGCTGAAGCCGGATGGGATGGCTCCTGTGACGGCTGTTAGCTGATCACTGTCTGTCGGGTAGCTGTAGGTCTTGGTGTCGAGGGAGGCTCCTGTCTGGTCCATTCGCTGAAGAAGGGCCAGGTTCCCGTTCTCATCGTGATGATAGGCTGTGCTATAGCGGTGCGATGGGACTAATGCTGCCTGAGGTGGACTGATACTAAATATACTATGCTGCCAGGAAAACAGGCCTACTCGTTCGTTAAAAGTAGCTTCTTTGAGGCGACTCAGATGATCATAGCGATATGCATAGGCTACGCTATGAGGATCAGTACCGAGGTTCCCGGCAAACATATTGGGAGTCTGACCAACTGCTTCTGCAGAGAAGGTGGAAACGCTACTGGCTATATTGCCATCATATAAATCCTGACCGCTATTTAATATAGGACCAAAACCAGACATACTACCAAGACCATAAGTAGCCTGATCATTATGAATGAAGTCATCAGGATGATAGTCTAACCTGTGAGAGAAGATGTCTTTTAGATAACCATCGGTACCACCACCAGAAGTAGGGCTATCGCTACCAGGGTCGCTAACCATAAAAGGCGAATTAATAGCCTTGAGCTGTCCCAGGATTGTATAGGTATAATCAAGACCCTGTATACGGTCATCACCCAGTTCCTCACGCATGAGTGGCCCGTGCGGATAATACTTGTAAGAAGCGTCATTGTCGAAATTGATACCATTATATGAAGTGTAAACATTTTTTAATCGTTCGTCGGCATCATAAGAATATCTCTGTACAAAAAGATTAGGATCAGCATAGTCCTGAGATGGATATTGTGCATATTTCATCTGAATCAGCTTGCCGGTAAATGGCTCATGCTGATAAGCAACAGAATAGGTCAGGTCCGGGAAACCAAGCTCGGTATCAGGAGCACCACCATGCTGAATTGATATATATGGCTCGAAAGTATAGAAAATGGAGTCTGTGAAGCCATTGCGATCATATGAATACTGCATGATATCAGCAGGGTGATTCATAGGAGCAAGATGGCTGTGTTCCTGCTCCCAGTAATCTCGACGAGATGCCACCCAGTCAAGCGAGTTACGTGCTGTATAATAGAAACCATCTACATTACCCTGAAGATCCCTTACTTGCACTGTATCACCTGTGAAAGCCATTTCCGAATAGCTGTAAACAAAAGGCTCTTGCCCCAGGCTATCTATAAAATTGATAGCACCAGTAAAATCTGCCTGCATTGGATCAGCATAGTCAGCATATAATCTAGGAGGTGCAATCAGTGAGGTAAGATCAGTAGGTGAAGGTATTACAGGTCCGCCCGGCCACTCTACTAGAATAGGAGCAGGAAGCTGAATCTCCATCTGCCCTACCCAACGAGGCCTTCCAAATCTATCAAAATTAGTAAATGAAGCCAGGGGCTTTGCTATCTGTACACCATTCGTATCAATATAATGAGCCCTTTGAGCTGGATTTTGGGAAAGTCTTAATCTGCCATATCGATCATAGCGATTATATGTATAACCGCCTTGGTTAGGATTGGTTGTCTCTATAACCTCTCCATAGGAATTGTAATTATAGATAGTTTCAAAGGAATGATCCGGCTCTAAATGACGACGTGGTTCATCAGCAACTGTCAGAAAATCAACGCCCTTCGGGGGAACAGTACGCACCAGATTACCAGCGCGATCATAATAATAAAGTGTATAATAATATTGCTGTATATGACTACTGGCTTCTACATAGGAACCATCAATACTAATTTCGCTCACTTTTCTCTGTAATAAATCCTCTGCTTCGGTCAGTAGTTTTTCTTTACAGTTATATAATTGTGCTGTTAGTTTTTCACTTATGAAATTATTAAGAGTAGAAAGACATGCCGGAACTGAGCTGTAAGTTGGTGCTGTGGAGGCAGGTGGGTTATCGAATAATCGGAAACAAATAGAAGGCGGAGTATATGATCCTGTCCACCCTATTCTGGCAACAATTGGCGAGATAATATATTTCTCAGGCTGAAATAAAGGTCCAGTGTAGTAATTAGTTCTTTTCAGATATTCATCTCGAAACCAAAACTGCCCCATTGATAGATGTATATCATAGCAAATATGCTTTTCAGAAGTATTACTTGGATTTGTAAGTGTTTTATTATGCTTGCTATAGTAATCATATATCCAGAACCACTGTCCTTTGTCCTTACCACTCTTGATTTCCAGAGAAGGAGGCCGCATCATGAAAATAGGATCGATCGGATCAGCACTGACCGAAGGAATATGCAAACTCCAATCATCGGGACTATCGGTAAATTGGATAAATCCGCTGTAACCAGGTTTATCATTAAATGTAGTCATCCAATTCTCAGAAACCTGGGCATGATGAATTGACCATGTTTCGCTATCAACTTCATTAGCTGTAAAGTCAAATTCAGGAAATATTGGAGATTCAGTGTCAAAACCATCAAAAGTATTAGTTGTTACGTTATAGTTATTCCCAAATAAGTAGTTAGCAGTATTGGAGTTACACCCTCTAACAAAATCTGCTGATAAATTCGCACCATGAATAGTGGGTGCATTGAGCAAAAAATCATCTATCGCATCCTGGAATAAGTCACAGAACTCTACTCTCTTTGTAAATTCATTATAGAACTCTCCATGGAAAAATAAAGGAGATTCATCGGTTTCGAGACTGCCATTACGATGCTGATTGATCAGGTCTTGAGCCTTGAGCTGCTCTTCGCTCATTTGTTTGTCCAGCTCACTGACCAACTTATTGATCTCATTCAGAATTAAATCTTCAGGCGTCACCTGAGCAGGTTGAGACAAGTTCCAGCCCGACTGGCAGGAAGGGTTAGGAAATGCTAACTCTATATCCACATCAGGTGATGAGGCCAAAAGAAATGCAACTTCATCACCATTGGGATAAGAAATAGTGACTTCTGGCTCACCAGGAACATCAGTTATTATAATATCGCAAAAAGCTGCACAATCAAGAATTAGTTGATCGACAAACATATCAATAGTTGTGAGCTTCTCACTTGCAACTACATTCGGTGTAGATGGCCCATATTCTTCATATTGAGGTGCACCTCCAGCCCAATTAATATTAAATAATGTCTGACCCTCTACATGATGTCCGATTGAATTATAGTGTTCAATCAATCTCTGTCTAAAAAGTGGACGTTTGTCTTCACAGTTTTGAATACACTTTACTTCAGATTGCTCCCACTCTTCTCTCAAGATTCTCCTTATTTCCTCTGGAGAAATAATAGCATTATCAGAGCAGAGATCTGCCATGGAAAAGAATTGTTCTTTATCTCCAAGCTCCATTTCATCATTAGGATCCTCCATACCTCCGTCTTTCATCTTGTCTTTATTTCTGAGATAATCAGCAAGAATATCTTCTCTGCCCGGACCATAAAGGCATTTATTCATCCGCTCAAGTCTTTTATTACTTGTAAGCCAGGCCGATAAGCCAAGAACACCCGGATCTGCATCGCGGGTTAGAAAATACTCATCCCCAGCATATGAGTCAGCTGTTAGTTGACTATTCTCTGTTTTAGTATAAATAAAATCTGTAGGATTATCATCTAAAAATAAATCAGTAAAAATCAGTATATCTGATGTTCCGCGGCATTCATAGCAGTCATAATCATAGGAGTCAATTGGCATATATCTATCATGTTGAATCTGATCAACCCCGCTACTACCTATGATTTCTGATCTAATAGATTCATCGAATCGAAAATACTTATAAGCCTGATCCAGATAGCCACCACCATAAAAAGTATTAGTGGAAGTATTATCATCATTACCATAAGGATGATTGGAAAACCCCTGATACATTTTTCCGGTGCATTCTAAAAAATTGTCCAGGAAATTAATCTCTCTATTGAAATCCAGAATAGCTGTAGGATTATTATCTTCATCCATTGTTTCAACTGCTCCTGACATTTTGATTGCTCCAATCATTTCTTCAAAGCAATCACAGATCTTGAGATCAGGATAAGGTTCGAAGTTCAATATCTGAGTACTACTAACCGGATCATCATAGTTGAAACTCTCATTACCCATATTCACTATGAGCTGATTGAAAGCACCATTACCATTAGTATATGTAATACTATTATCAGGTGTACTTTCTAATCCGGCTGGATATAAGGGAATGTAATTTGTAGCATTATTGTTATCATCATTAGCTACATCTTTGATATAAAATATGTCATTGAGCGTAATATCTGCCGGACTATTAATGCCAACAGGTAATACTGAAACTTCAAATTCATTACTGTTTGCTGCCATGAATTCTTCACGTTCTTTGATCTTAAGATAGACCTCGTCATACCATACTTGTTTGATTTTTCCTTCATACCCACCAAACCCATTATATTCGCTATTAGGATATGAACTGAAATAGTCTTCGCATTCTCTGAAACATGGATTCCCAGGTATCTCGATTACACCACAGCAAGCAAAATCTTTGTAATAAATATTATTATTCTGATCATGAGTCCACCCCCTTAGTGGATCGATCAAATAATTATAAAAGCCTTCTACTTGTGTATTCACTTCTTCTTCGGTAAGATCATTCTCAAGTATGAAGGTATTGATGGTTGTCAGCTCAGTAATTATATCGCTAAGTGCTGAATTTATCTCGGTTTCATATGCGGTATCAAGATTGTCAATTAATCCGTTGATAAAGTTCTTGTCGATATCAAGCCTAGCATTGATCATTTTGGTAGCAGGGCCTTGTACAGTTACAGATGATGTTAAGGTTTGGGATGATGGTCCGGGGTTAACCAGAAGTGTACCCGTGAGAGGGTTAGAAGTAGTACTTCCGCTAACTGGTAAAGTAGACTGAATTTCAGTATCGGTGTCAGATTTATCATTAACAAAATAAGTCATTGTGGAACTTGGCCTGACATACTCTGTCTGGGTACTACCATCCATCATACAGAATTCAAAGTCAATAGGATTGACTACTCCTTTAAATTCAATATCAAGCTGGCCCTCTTCGGCAAAAACATTAAGTGTTGGGAAAGCAAAAGCTATTTTATCCGAATAATTATTTGGATATCCAGGATTATCTTCTCTTTGGGTTACAGATTCTGAAAATAGATGTCCACTACCAATCTCAGGCTCAATTAGGTTCATTTCAGCCGCACGAGTAGCCGTTGGCTTAATAAGAGCTGTGGCTATTGTATTGCCCTCTGAGCTTGTATATGTAACACTACCTGCTCCATTGGGATCATAAGTTATCGTCTTCTTGACCTTTGTTGGATCTGGGGCCTGCCTACCAAAAATTGCAGTCAGCTCTTCCTCACCAACATCTGAATAGTAGATTTTACTTGTCTTTCTATCCCGGGCAGTAGCATGTGACCCATTAATTGTCTGGATAGATCCAGGCATTCCTGTTTCCATTAGTCTATTGGTACCATCATTATAGTATCTAAACTGATGAAAAGGGCTATCTTCGGCTGATGGTATCATTGCATCGCCAACAAGGTTGGAAAGATCGGGATCAAGTGTTAGAAGATCTCCCGAGTAGTATGAGTTAGCAATGCTAGCCGGACTTGAGTTCTCGAATCCATTCTGCCAAGGATTCTGGTCATCATACAACCCTGTTCCAGCAGTATTAAGCAGGAGACTATCTCTATATGTCATGGGATTGTTATGCTCGTCATCTCCGGTAGTTGGATCTGAAGTAAGAGGCGAATCTATAATTGGTATCGGTAAAGAAGCAACCGTGACTCTCCCATACTCGTCATAGTGCATACTAGAGCCAATAACTGATTGGTCACTATTAATTTGTGAGTAAGACTGATAAGCCATTCCATGTTCATCAAAATGAACAACGGAGCGGTGTGATCTATCGGTCCCTGATTTCGTTGGTGTAAATATTCTCTCTTGAGACCATACCTTTTGTTCTATATCTCCATTGTCTATTACTTGTGAACTAGCTCTTTGGAAAAAATAGAATCCACAGAGATACGGCTCCTGCTCAGAATCCAAAACATGTCCGTTTGGATAGATATTATGAAGAGAAAATATCGGGTTAGGATTGGAAATATTCCAACCTTCATATAGATTCCAAGCTCCCCAGTTACGGTCATTAGCAATACCACCTGGATAAAAATTACCGATGGGTCGTACTCTGGCTATATAGAAGCCAGTACCTTCTGTAATAGCAAAACCCGGCACCACGTAATTCTCATCAGTAAAAAGCGTTAACGCTCTATCCCAATCTACCACGCTGCGAAAGCTTAGTTCACTAGTGAGGGCATAGTCTGGAGAATAATTCGCAACTTTCAAGAGTTGAACTTCATACAGATACTCGTCTTGCCGCGAGCACCCATCAACTGGCTCCCAATTTAACAAGTCTTCCTTGCTAAGATCATTATTGGTATAAACACTATGATATTTATTAGGCTCACTAAAGCTATGTTCATAATATTTAACTTTTATTACTGGGAGTGTCGCTGAGGAATTAAATAGAGTTGTAACCCTCTTTTTTTCTTTAAATGAAAGCTCAAGCTTAAGATAATTACTTATGGTGTCTCCACTCGGATAATTCTCTGTAGTAGAAATAGAGACATTCGATATATTGATAGAATATGGTCGCTGAGTCAGATCTGCAGAATTCTCCATGAAATTCGGCAAGCATCTTAATACTTCAACTTCACCTCTCTCAATATCATTATCCTTAAGCTCTAAATATACTGTCTTAGTATTTGTCGCCGCTCCTGTAAAAGTAACAGTGATATCAAATGTAATATGAAAATCATAAGTACCATTATTTGTTCCCTGATCGTATATTTCATCTCCAATATGCCATCTCAGACATAGATCACCACCATATTCAGTGTAACTACAAGTCACAGGAGAAGGTTCATCTGCTACCGTAAATGAACTTGAACTGCTGTTTATATCCAAATCCCATAATTGTTCCTTAGTGTATGTAGCTAGATGTACAGCCTTCCCTCCTTCATATAATTCAGAGGTGATACTAGAAGTGCAAGAGAGAATACAAATAACAACTAAAAAGAAAAATCTCATCGCACATTCTCCGGATAAGGGATATCAATAATATCTTCTACCACATAGAAATAGTCTTGCAAATCGGTATAGTCATAGCTAGGAAATGGTTGGAATATATAGAAGATATGATTGTCTTTTATATCAAAATCAACTAGAATTAAATCCTCTGGTGGAGATCCAATCGTATTATCAATTTCTGTCATTGTTAATTCATAATAATCGGGGAGATTTAGATCGTGGTTATAAGAAGAAACTGTAATATCTTTAGATACACCCATGTTCATTTCACCTATCAGGTAGTAATTCTTATCCTGTTCGGCCTTAAACTGAGTAATCATATTATCTACTCCCCTAGACTCAACAACAGGATCTGCTGTCCAATCAACGTGGGTAAATGCAATATCCGGAAATCTAAAAAGTAGGCTGGCAGTTTTAGGAGTAGATGTAGGCTGAACTGAACTTACATAGTTATCTTCATTATTAATATTCTCACCATAGTAGATATTATAATTCTGTCCGGGTAAAGCAGATACTGTAAAATTTACTGGTAAGACTACTTCTTTTGTAGGCGCATAGTAAGTCATGCCCAGATTCCGGTTCGGAAGACCTGTAGCGTCATTGTAATTTTTCAATGCCAGGCTCGCATTTGCTCCTCCATCTAAGTAGCATTTTCCAATATAATCCAGATCATGGGTGAACTGTAGAATCACATGGCTTTTGTTAAGGGCAGAGCTGGTAGCCAAAACATAAACATAATTATCAGTGGCCAAAACGTCCAACAGATCAGTAATAGTAAGACCAAAATTATATTCGGAAATTTTTTTGTGTAAATGGGGAAACTCATCTATTAGATCATGCCCGTAGTTAGTTTGATTAACTCTCAATCGCATATCAGTGCTTTTATAATCACGAAGTGAGTTCAAATCAACTTTAAACAAAGCAAGAGGATATTCAGTGAAATGACTTAATGCTACCTTTGTTTCATTTTGTGCTGACTCCCCTATTGCAAATACATCAGAGCCGTTGATAGATAAATCATCAAATAGTAGAAAATCATTATTGCCACTATTAGTATATGTAAGCGTATTTATAGTATAGTCATCATAAGTTTGTCTGAGGTAAGGTCCTTTAGGGTTAGCTAGCCGATTATGAAAAAAAGGCCAAACGCCATGTTCCAAATCATTATTATAATAGTGTGATAAAAAGTAAATATCATTATCATATTCAAAAACTAAATTTTTAAACAGATAATTTTCTTCATAGTTTGATCTGTAGTGAGTATGATCGAATTGGTAGTTTCTAGGTGTTGCGCTTGTATTGTAGTATCTGTTATATGGTTGAGCAAGTAGATTAACCTTCACCTCTTCATCTGGATTAAATATTTTATCTGCGATACCACTATTAACAGAAGTTCTTAGATAAATAAGTCTATCCATATATAAATAACCATACGGCAGACCGGTCCGTTTTCTTTCAAGCTGATAATAATCAGTACCTATGACTGCATAGTTATATTCCTCACTATTATTTATAGCTATTATATTATTTGGAGTAAAAAAATCATCGATGTATCGATAAAAAACTAGATTTGTCTCAGATCCTCTTGAAAGAAACGAAGGAGTATGTAAATAGCTATCAGGATATCCGGTTATCACCGGATCAATGATTAATATTCTTGTCGTATCATAATAGTTACATTCATATTTGATTGTTGTATCATTTACTTTTTCAATCTTCACATCTCTTTTCACAATGCTATCCTGATACTTCTGATATGAGAAAAGATCCGTGTGAGCAAATGAAAATGTATCTTTAAAAAACCGGACGATGGAGCTATCTTCTACTATAAGGGAATCAAATCCATGGAATGACAATCTGATATCAGAAAGATTACTACCAGGCTTAAGTACAAAATCGTATCGAAGATCTCCTCTATTATGATAATATCTAATATCAATACTATCATAGATATTGGTATAAACTAATTCAGAGATGAGTGTCTGCTGTATGGTATCTACGCCAAGAGAGTCAAAACGGAAATATCTTATGAATTCTAGCGTATCCTGCTTTGAAGCTGTGACGCTAGAATTACTTCCTACAATAGTTTGATACAGATTTGGCAGAAAAGTATTTGTATCTATAGATGAACCATTATAATAGTATACAGTATCAGGCTTAAATGCCAGAAGCGAAGAATCACCTATGAAATAGTTTGCATCATTATCAAAAAAGTGATAATTCTCAATTATCCCTCTTGGTTGAGCAATAGAATACAATGCAGTAAATAGAAGAACAGTTATAATAATAGATATATTTCTCATTTTCTAACCTCCTTCCGAACTTCTTTTTCCAGACCATTTCTGCGCAAAGGCTTTTTAATTAGTGAATCCGGTAAACTTTTAGGAGATATAATTGTATCCAAAGGTGCTAGTGGTTTAGGTATTCTGACTCCAGATGCATCTGGTATTTGGGAAGGCAAGCTTGGTATTTCTATTGATTTATCAATCCTGCTCTCTATCCCTTTTTCTTTAACAACTCTTATATACTCCAGCGAGTCGATAATCCTCTTCTGGTTGCTAATTAACTGTCTCTTTATATTTATATCATCTATATCTGAATCAAATATTCCTTGCAGAAGTTCAAGTTCGGATACCCCGGAGCCAAGCTTCAGTTTTATCAAATCCATCTGAACTTCAATTGGAGACTTAGCTATAGTATCAACTTGTGAGAGGGGCATAGCGATAAACCTCGAAGAATATGTATCAGACTTTTTCTCAACAACTCTTTCCTCATCCTCGAAAAGATCATTATAATCGAATCTCTTATCAGTAGGGCCAGATTTACTCTGCCTGATTAAACTTTGTCCGCCACCTGAATTATAAACTGTTCTAAGTGCTCCACCACCTTTAAGACTTCTCTTCATTTTGGGAATATTAGCATCATTATCAGCTATTGTCCTAATCCCTGAAGTTGTCTCAGATCTTATTCTTTTAGGTACATTGACAATATTTCTGCCGACAATAGTTGCAAGGTGATTATCTCCAAGGGTAGCAACTATTTGTCCAGTAGAGGGATCAAATACATTTGCCTTTACTGTAGATCTAAGCGGTATAGCTCTAAAATCATCAATCCACAATTCCTCACCAGCCAATGAAGCCATAAGAGTTACTCCGAAATCTTCCTGAGACATTTCAGGTTGTAGATCAGTTGTAACTTCATAAAGCGACCAAGCTCCGGTCTGGGCTACTTTCTGAGGTTTATTTGTTAAAGTATAATCCTGCGTTGCTCCTGAGTAATCAATTTTAATAGTAAAGGTAGGTGTTGGTAATTCAAGTGTACTTATAGCGATATTATTATAAGATTGCTTTAACCAGAAGGAAATAATCAAGCCTTCAGGGAGCTTAGTATCATTAACCTGCTCTCTTTCTTGTTTCAGTCTTAATACTGTATTACCTGTTGAATAAGTACCTCCGGCAGAACTAATTTTATAACTGGATTTACCGGTATGAGCAAATGCGGGGTCATAACTTGGATCGTCGTATTCAAAGTCATCAAAAAATACTTCTGACTGATGTGCATTTTGTGCTATTATTGAAATAGTATTATAATCATATCGACTTCTCCTAACTGAAGAATAATTATCCAAGAAATTCTTTGTAGATCTTGGTACACCATCCAGATCATACTCTTCAATAGTTGAATTTTCGATCCAGCGAGTTGCCAGTAATTCACTCCCCGAATTATAATTTTCTGGTTCCCTCCAGTTAAACATAAAAAAACCTGATCCATCAAGTCGGCCAATCTCTTGCATTAGATTATTATCATAATTGCCAGTTACAGCAGCATGACTGATTTGTCCGCTAATATCATCATAATCATTAGCCCGAGTTCTATCTACACTGTAAGAATATGATGACTTGGGACGGAAGATTGTTCTAGCTGCTTCAGTTATCTGAAGTGGCGTATTATTAATCATTGATTTGTGAGACGCATCAGCTATACCCGGTACACCTGCGGCCTTCTGATATGAAGTAGCACTTGCATACAAAACATTCTCAGCAGCTACATAGTATTCAGGTTCATCACAGAACTGTACACACTGGAAACCAGCTTCATTAATGAATGTATTATCAGGTAAGTAGTCACTGGTTGCTGCCAGTGTGGAGGTTGTCATTTTACTCGAACTTCCGCTGTTCAGCAACCATGGAATATTAGGATCTTGGACTAGCGGATTAACTGTTCTATTTTGACCAAAATTGATAATTCCATCTTCGTCGCGCCAAAAACCACCCACATTTTGTTGACAATAAGTATTACCATTCTGTTCTAATACTTCCAATCTGGATACAGGATATGCTTGGTAACATACTACTTCTTCTATCTCTATCGAATCTTGCTCATAAAGCCTGAAAAGAGGTATGGGACTACCAATATCATCAAATGAATAAATTTTCGCTATTGCTATTTCTGGTACGAATGTGAGATAGCCATTCTGAACTTCAAATTTTCCAAATGTCTCAGTAAAGACAGAACCTGTCATGTCCTTCAAGAACTGGTCTGAGGCTAAAGTATATTTATCTGAAGTAAGATTATAACCACTCAGATTTGCCTCATCATGTGGGATGGACTGCCCAGTCAATTGAAATATATCATCTGGTGGTATAGTATAGGTACGATCACAACCGGCCCAGTAATTTTCAGCGTTAATGTGCTTGGCTGAAATATCAATTCCTAATGCCGTAAGATCATTGTACTTTATTTTAATTTTACTTTTTCCAATAAGTATATCGCTTGCAACTGGTTCTTCACCAAGACTTGAATAGCTATACAGTACTTTCAAATCTTCATTACCATTCTCCGGATTAAATAGATCACTCCCTTTAACTTTTTGGCCGTCAACCATATAGTATTTATTCAGGATAAAATCCAGACCTGATTCTTTATTCAGATAATCTTCTGCATAAGTCCAGTTATAAAGTATTTTTGAGATAGAACCGGACCTAAGAAAGGGATTAAGATTTGGTACTGAATTAAGTTCATCACGGATATATGCCTGTAGTTCTTTGTTCGAAGGATTATTAATTATTTCAGGATAACTATCATCTATTATCTTATAGAGTGCTGATATTGAGTTAGGAAACTTATTGTAATCTGTTTCTTCTGATTTGCCAATATCCGTCCAGCTATATACTCCAAAACCTGTTGACGGATAGCCCCCTTCTTGAATAAGATTTGTTACATTAGGTGACAATACTTTCTCCAAAGCAGAAAGCCTCTTCTGCCAGACTCTATCAAGCCATCGATTAAGATCTTCTACAAGCGGATGAGTAGTATTATCCAGGACTACCGAAGTACCTGGGTTCTTAAGAACAGATAATTTCAGAGTACGATAATCATAATCGGTATAAGCAATCTGGGTTTTGGCAGTATCACAATAAAGAGGTCTGTATAGCCAATCTCCATTCTGATCCTGATACCATTCAATATAATAGCTTGGTTCTGTGATAGGATCTTGAAGCTCAATTTTGATTTGAAGATCATTAACCGGATAGCATAAACCATCATTGCTAATAAATTCTAGTTCCCAATCTTGAGGGGTATTAATACCAAACTGTGAATTTGTATAGGTAGAAAAATCAATCGTCTTTGAAGAGATGCTATTATCAAGTGAATGTAAATATTCTTCGCTGAGAATACTCGCTAAACTACTACGCTGCAGCCACTTTTTACTCTGCTGATACGGTCTTATATCATTTGAAATTGGTACATTTTCGGTGCCATGTAATACGAGCTTACCTGCATTTGGAGTAAGTTGATTGGTGTTGGTGTCATCAATTTTAAGAATTTCTACTTCAATACTTGCAGATTTACTTCCGTAAGTCAATACAGATTTGAGATTCACGATATAACAATCCACAGATTCTACTTCATATAGCTCAGACTGAGAGTGATTTTCAGGAGTATTACCCATGAAGATGGGTTTAATTTTAATAACATCACCCTTAGTAATCCCATTAGTTGACTCGCATGGTGCTTGTCTAAACTCTGAGATACCGTTTATTGATTGCTGCCTTTCAAATATTAACTTGCTATTAATTCCATCTTTGACTTGTGTAATTCTATTCTTGTGATTAATCTCATCACTATAACCAATACCCTTCGATCCCATTCCAGAATACTCTTGATAGGCCTTAAAGCTCACTGAATAATAACTATCATTAACTGGATCCAGAGTGCCATTATCCATTCCTTCATTGCTACCATAGCTTCTAGTAATAAGTGGCTGATGGGTATTGGGATCATGAGCCAAAAAATCTTCTAGATTACTAATACCATCATTGATACTTTCAATACCCTTAACAATGACCGGAAGACTAACAAAAGTAACATCTGTGGTAGAGCGAGATGTCACTCGATCTCTAAATGGAATATAACTCGCACCACCATCATTGATTTTAATTACTGGTGAATACAGTACAGAAATGTCTCCACTAACAGACCATTGCTCCATTTCTTGGAAGGATGTACGGTTCTCTCTATACCGCTCAGTCTTTATCCCCGGCCATTTCTCCTGAATTGATTGGCCATCAAACAGTTCTGGTTTGTCCGAAAAATCGAATACACCCCTTTCATAATCGTAGCCGTAATATTGATAAGTAGTCTTGGAAACTATATTCTCTTTTTTAATAGGATGTAACTGACTGAAATCTCCTTTGTAAAGTGATGATGCTTTTATCCTACCGGAGATCCCAGTATTAAAGAAAAGATATTTCTGATATGCTTCTGCATCCGAATCATACTCCAGCTTGATTTTGCTCCTTCCTCCATCATCCAGCTTTTTCTTTATCGGAGTTGAATAAAAGGCAGGTACCGATAAATCCAATTCAGAATTTATGACTTTAAAATCATAGGGAAAGTCCTTGGGTGTGATATAGCTAATATGATTTAAAAAACTAGTCTGACTGAGATCATTGCTACCTGAAGCAACTATTGGCCTTGTGATAACATCAGAATAACAGATAGCTGATTCAGGTAATAAGCTGGCTCCATAGGGACCAATCAACTGATTCAACTTCTTTCTGACTTGTTGTCGGTTAGTAAAAGTTGATGGCGAAGGATTTCTTTCTTGTATGCTGCGGTTTTGTAAGAAATATACCAGAGAATTATACTTAGCAAGATTCCTTGGCTCATTTACTGCAACACCTGAAGAAATATATTGTTCATAATCTGGAGCATAAGCTTTATATATATACTCTGTACCACTTACTTTTTCATTGCCAATTCCATTAGCCGCATAAGTATCATTAATACTAAATACTTGTTTGACTCTAACGCCACCTGCTTTACGCTCTATAGTTGGAGGTAAAGGTATACGGACAAAGGAATGTTTAAGATCAATAACACTACATCCATAATCAGTATTTCCTCCAAGAAGTACAAGTTCGAAAACCTTGGAAGCCATCTGATCAAAATCGCCCCAGTCATACTCTATATTTATACCACCAGAGCAGGGATCACAATTTGAAGTACCATTAATATACCTCAGCCATCTCTGACTATATAGAATATCATCACATAGGTTTTTGGCTATAAAATTATCAAAGTCAAGCCTAAGTATCTGTTTGCTTCCATCATAGATAGAAGAAGAAGAACTCAAAGGCATATAACTCTCAATCGACTCAGCAGAACAATCGCTAAAGCTGAATAAACTTTGCGGCATTTCCTCTGCCAGACTATAAACTAAATTGGCATAGATATAATTGTATTGGTCTTTATCTTCAGTATATGAACTTAGATAAGACTCAATATCAATTATCTCCTGATCCGTAAAGCCATAATCATCGAAATCCAATACTATTCTCTTACCTCCACCATGATCTTCGATAGTTTTGATTGGCACTGGGATCATAACCGGACGATCTTGAACGAACGCATAATCATGCTTCTCGTACTGCACAAAGGTCTTGAGCCCATTAGGGGAGGTAATCTCTTTTAGTAACCAGGCAGCTGGATCATAGTTTAACGGCTGTACCTGCCTGCTCCAAGGCTTAAGATTATATTTTCTAGAATCAGTTTTATTTAGAAAACCTAAGTCCTTTTTATCCTTATACTTTTCTCCAATAAAAGATACATCGTCCTCTTCATAATAGCCCCATGAGTCAATATTTAGTGGATTATAATAGGGTTCTTCCTCCAAATTGGAATCAAATGTCAGATTTGGATAACCTAATGGTTGAATGAAATTTTCAGGATACTTATATTCAAACTTGTAGGGAGATACAAAATGTTCTTTAGCATTTCCGGCATCTGTCCAGATTTCTTTTAGAGTTAGCTTGCCAAAAGTTGTATCTTCTTTACATATATTATTATGAGTGTGATACGGCGGACTATTGAGGGTATCTTTGGGTAAGCAATATAACTTTGAATTAGGTTGGCCCGGCCAAATTGAATAAGTACTATCATATCTAAAATAAGTAGTGGAAAGCTTTGACTCAAGTATTGGTCCCGCATCAAATGAAATCTTGTATAGTTCAATGCGTTCAAGCATCTGTGATGGATTTCTTACAGAAGAGTCATCATATACATAATCAGTTGATGTAGTATTCCCTTCAGCATCCATCTCAGTATGCTGTTGAGAAAAACCAGGTCCATAAAATCTGGATGAGGCCTTATTTTCATCTGAATACGCTGGGAAAGCATCCTTGCGCTCTGTCCCTGAACCACTTATAACTATATCCCTAATTTCACCAACTGGATTGGGAATGATCGGTTCGATATTAGCAAGATCATGCTCAGAAATTTTCTTTCTCAACGTAATTTCGGAATCATTAGTAACAAAGACAGCTTTGTGGGTTTTTGTCTCTATAGTCTCTAGATAAACCAGCTCCCTTTCTCCATAGGTCACAGAACCTATATCATCTTTATCATCACTTAATGAAGCTCTGTCGTAATACAACCCGCTATACGGAAATCTCCATTTGAACCATTTCTTACGGGAATTTTTGTCATTAGACCCCAGGACAGTCTTGTAGGTAGCTTTTAAATAAGTACCCAAATCATCTTGAGTAGGGCCATCTCGGGTAAGGTCAGAATAGTCTGGAGAAAGCACTGCTGTTAACAAGTAAGTAACTACATACGGTTCATTGGTCTCCACTCCTGCTACTGTTTCTTTCACATCAGGGTTGTCAGGCTGTGCTTTCTCAATACTCTTTTCAGCAAAAGCCAGTATATTATCATTAGTATAGTTATTTGATAAACCATTCAGTTTGTTGATACCAAATGTTACCTGTGTATTTTTGCGGGAAAATACAGGCATACCGTATACATATTTAATTCCATCAGCACCAGTAACGGTAATACTCATGATTGCCGAATCATCTATACCTGTCAACTTTTCTATCTGATCTTGATCAATTGTCAGACTATTTAGACTTTCACCGTTAATGATGTCAGAAAATTTGGAATACGATATATTTACTGAGGTCTCAATGATATCCTGATTGGTTTTTAAGTGATTACTTAGCTCACTAGGATTAGCTGTACCATTAGAAATCCAAGACTCAGATATGGAGGAACTTGAATGAAGAGGATAGATATCTACACCCAGCGGTGCTGGTACTTCTTTCAAATCACTCCCGCCCATCATGCCAGACTTATGATGCCCATTACCAACTGAAGCTGAAACAGAAATATAACTGCCTTGTCCGTTTACTCCAGTACCAGCTCCAAGACTGAGTGGATCCAAATCTATCTTAGAAATAACTTCGTCAGGTCTAAAGCGCAAGACACCTAGTGGCTTAAACTCAAAACTACCACCAACACCGTGTCCTGATATAATAAACTTATCCTTACCAGGTAGAATAACTGGCAGATTCTTGTCAGCCATAGTAAAACCAAGAGATTTTTCCGTACCGTAGTCCATGACCTCACTATTCCAATATTGATCACCAGTAAACATGAAACCTCGTCCAGTAGCATCATACTTACCCGGAGTAGTCACCTCGGTATAGCTCATCGATAGAAGTGGTACAGTAGACTTCAAATATTCTCTTTGGAATTCTTGTTTTCTAAGTGTAAAGCTTGAATTAAATACACCTCCTGAAAATCTCTCAGCTATTTGCGGAAGCATAAAATTACCAGCACCAGTACCAGTAGCATAGCTGCCTGGTAAATATGCACTAGACATTCTTATCAATTGATTAGATATTACAGGTGACACATTGCTCCCAAATAACTCTACCCCCAAGCCGGCTATCTCAGCCCAGCTGCTCATACCAAACTTGATATCATATATTATATCCTCACCGGGACTATTTGACAGGCCAATATTGATAAGATCACCTCTAATATCATCAGCATAATCTCCTAGTGCATCTCTAATCTCCTGGACATAATTAATAATTGATTCTAGCCCGACTTTAGCACCTAGATCTCGGCGCATCCCATATCCAGTAAGAGTATTATAACTGTAAAATGTGCTTCCATCTACTCCTAGACCATTGATCTCATATCCAGTTCCAGTGATTGTACTTACCGATATATTTGGTCTTGACTTTGCATAGTATGTAATAGTGACTTGCTCATGATCATCAGGTATACCACTTATCTGCCTGTTAATTGAACCAAAAGTTAAATTCCACCCAAACCCTACCCATGTTGCCGGATCATTTGGTCTTATACGGCTATCATATGAAAGATACATAGTATACTTACCAGCTGGTGAACCTGGTACAGATAAAACAGGTATGGAATATGACATGGAACCATCAAATTGATTCACTCTGATGCCATTTCCTGGATAATTCGGAGCAACATACTCTTGCTGAACTGGTCCCCCGGCCTGACCATATGCTGAAATAGAGATGCAAAATATTAAGACTAATGGAAAAAAATTTTTGATCATATTTTCATCACCCTAATGACAGTAGGTATGCCATTCCTTTTCAATACAAGTAAATAACTTCCAACAGCTATACCACCCGATAAAGACTCTGTACTCATGACAAAATCCATTTCACCGCTGTGGAATTGACCTTGATAAATTGTACTGATAATTGCCCCTTCCGAGCTTACCAGCTCCAAAACACCTTGAAATTGTCGAGGTGAAGAAACAGTTATATTAAGTTTCGTTTCAAATATTTCAGTCAGTACGCTTAGCCGAGGTTGAAAATCGCCTTCTGAAATCACGAGATCTTGCTCTCTTTTATGCGTTAGTATATTAACTCTCTCCGATGATAAATTCATCTTGGATTTAATATTTGTGGCTTTGTTTTGAAGGAAATCAGTACTAGTAATCAATACAGAAGGTCGCTGAATAAGATATCCTGAATTAGTCTGTGCCGACTGTAAAGGGAAACCATTTTGGGACAAAACTGCCTCATGAGGAGATGTAACGTCAATTACAATTCTCTCACTATGCTCTTTATCTGCATCAGATGTATTCAATAGTGATGCTAAATAATTTTCATCCCTGAATATAATATCTGGCTGGCCATCAGTATTCAGATCAACTATCAATAAATCGCTTTGTGTAGAGAAATTACTGATACCTGATACAAAAAAACGTCTGCATAGTTTTCCCTTTTCCCTTTCAAATATTGCTATTGGCTCACATGGCTGATTTGGTACAATCAGAAGTTCATTGATACCATTACCATCTAAATCAGACCAAGCCCAAAAACGAATAGAGGAAGGAACATGCTCAGGATTGTTAAACAACTCCATAGAAAGACCGGATCTTCGATTAAGCTCAGGAATATAATCTCCGGTGTGAAGATCATCGCAGTGATCTACTAAACCATTCTCAATATCAATAGCTACAATACCCCCACTCCACATAGAAAGTATTATCTTGCCGTTACTATCTAAAGAAATATTCTTAGGAGGGATTTCCAGTTCCATTGGGAACTCTCTATGACTCTTTATTCTATGATCCTCATCTAGAGAAATTGAACAAAATATTCCAGAGGAGCTGCACATCATTATCTGCCTTGTTCCAGCTCTCCCTACTCCAGGGTCAGGGTTTGTATAGATAATACTCACTATGTCATCAATCTCTGTCTCAATAGATTGGATTAGCTTAGCAGCATTACTATCGTCTATGTAAGTATAAATAGAGAGTTTTCTCTGGCTCCCACTAATTTCATGATCAATTGCTAAAAATATAAGTGTATCGCGCTGTCTGCCTATATAATGAAATGATGAATTATCCGGGAATACACCTTCTATAAGCTGATATACAAGGCTATCTGTAGAAGCAATGATTTCATTACCTATTAAGAAATCAGGATATTTGTCGCTATTATAACTTAATGTTGATAGATACCCTCCCATATTATATTCTTGAGGTTGCGGTAATCCATCCCATAAACTGAATGAGACTGTTTCTTCAAATAAAGCGAAGCGCTGCTCTTTCTCGAGATCTAATTGGAGTGATGGGCGGCGATTATTCTCATATACCTTTCCATTGCTTATCAGCTTACCTGGGTAGCTAAAAACTGTATCGCTAACAAAACAGCTATGGGCAAAGTGATTATCCTGATAGTATAATGTAGCAAATGGATTGGTAAAGCTAATTTCAACAACTACTCTATCAGTCTCTAGTGAAAGCATAAGGTCCGATAGATTTATCTGTTTTAATCCTGAAATAAATACCTGGCTGAGAACTGTATCAAGTAGCAAACATTCTTTTTTGAGAATAGACAGACCTTTACAGTATCCACCTACTCGAATATTTATATCCGTCTTCAGAGATTGCTCGGAATATGCAGCAAAACTCAAAGCATAAAGTGTAGATACTTCTTCAAGCTCTTGAGTATATATATGCTTCTCGATAGATGGATTTAGAAAGATAGCCTGTGAAAAGAGTTCGCATGCTATTAATACCACAAAGCTACAGAGAAATAAACGAAGCATAATATTAGGGTTTTGTAGTGCTTGCCCATAGTTAGATAAATGGTAATTCTAGGGCAATTAAAATCTACTTTGAGTATCTGACTTATATAGCTGACCTATTTTTTCTGAAAAAATTTCACCTATACCTTTTATTTTTTCCTCAAATAGTTATACTCATAAAAAAAGACCTAAGTCATTCCGGACTTAGGCCTTATTTACTGAACTATTTCATCATCTTTATTCCTTAAGGACAAACCATAAATATTTGCCCTCTTGCATGAGCATGCCATTGATGGCCGGTAATAAAAGGCCCGGGATTAAAATGCGATGGATTTATGACACCATTGTATTAAGTGCCATTTGAAAGATTTGTTCTTCATCAATTCAGCTATGCTTCTCTTTAGAGATAGTCACACCATAATATAGAAAAGCTCAGATAGCAATAGCTTCTTTTTCCTGATTCATCTTTTCAATTCTGGAGAGTAGATATTCCAGGTCAATTCTTTTTACATTCGATAGTAAGTCCCAGGTACCTTTGCTCATAAAGGAGAGCTGCAGCTTATCAGCCTCTATAGTAATCAGGCCATAATAGCCCCACGAACTAAGTGTAGATGGTTTCTCAAACATAATATTGCCGGACTGAGACAGCCATACCTTGTATCCATCCTCCATGATAATCTCAATCAGGTTGCCTTTGCTCAGAGTCACTCCTTCCAGATTACCAATACGCTTTTTAAAAGATTTTTCTTTTGGAGTAATAAAATCTCTATACCCAAAGATCAATATCATGCATAATATAATCAGAGGTATATTCATCATAGTTTCCATATAGCTATCCTTCAGTTACTAAAGCCATCATCTGAGATTTGAACACAACTTACTAAAAATTTACCATAGGAGTGACTGATTTGGCTTGGGCCAGGAAGCTGTATCAAATCTCCAGCTTCTTCTCGATCTCCTGCCGGGAAAGACGCTTAAAAGTATACCCATCCCGAAATGCCTTCATGGCAGTACGGCGATCATCGGAGTTATTAGCACGACGAAGCCAGGCTTGTAAGTAGAAAAAAGGCCGCATCATACGAACAGCAGCATTGCCATGAAGTATATCCAGGGCAATTATGTTACGAATGATATAATAATGCTTCCATGAAAACTCTTTGTTTATATCAGGAGCAGCAAGCATTCGGTCCAGCCTGGCAGAAGGTACCAGCCCCATCTCAGCTCCAGCGGCTCTGGCCCGAAGCATATATTCAGTATCATCAGCATGGATAAAAAAACTAAATTCGGGTGGCCCTATCTTCTCTGCCAATGCACGAGGCATCAGCGGACCTTCAAATGTCAGTCCCTCAGCAGGAATAAAGTCCATACTGGCCATACTCTTGTCAATTATCTTACCCCATATACTTTTAAATGGGTTAGACATATTTAGCCTTATCGGCTCATTTTCAAATACCTGTCCATCACTCCCCCATCTTAATGGGGCTATGATGCGATTAGGGCTAGCGTGCTTAATAAGGTTTTCCAGACATGTAGGGGTAGGAATTACATCATCATCCATAATCCAGATATAGTCCGTATCCATTTTCACACCCTCGCTAACAGCACGATACTGCCCGCCACTTGAGCCTACATTAGGCTGGGTAATATATGCCAGGCCTTCACTCTCCAGCCACTCAATTGTGCCATCTTCTGAAGAATTATTGATAATAGTAAGGTTTTGGATAGGATAAGTCTGGGCACACAAACCAGCTATTACTTTTTTGAGAAGTTCTAGTCTGTTGAATGTGGTAACAAAGGCCGAAATTTTCATCATAAAGTTAGTTTATATGGATTGAGAGGATTAGCAAGTATTTCTGTCTGAAAAACTGATGCCCCGATTTTGTGAGAATACAAATCAAAAACTATGGCAGCTTCATACGGTTCGATCCATTTCGAATCTGAATGCTCGTCAGACAGAGTGATTTCATCGGTATCAACAATAACACCTATCACTGGTGCATTATGAACACTATTAGAGCGATAATCGGTAAACGTAGCTACGTATGGAACGTTGTAAACACTTATAATTGAATTATTGTTTATGCTAGTTTCTTCTGCTATCTCCCTAAGGGCTGCCTCGATAAATGTCTCTTCCCTGCCTTGTATTTCTTCTAGTTTTCCAGTAACAGTTTGCCAGATTGATGGGTAGAAACGCTGACTATCCGAGCGCCTGAGTGCAAGATGCAGGTAACCATTTGGTGACTTGTATGCTATATGAACCTGTACTGTCTGATATCTCAACTAAGCACCTTATGAATTATTCTCTCCATTTTTTCTTCTTGACTATCCCAGGTAAACTCTGAATTTATAAATTCAGAATTATCTCTGCTACTACCCTCTTTAATGAAATTATAAGATTTCTGTATCGATTCAAATAATGATTGCTCATCACCTGTTCTGTAATTATAACCAAGGCTATATTCACTGATCAATCTGGCCATTGGTGGATTATCAGAAGCAAGTATTGTTATGTTATTCAGCCCATAGTCAAAAAACTTATTAGAAAGAGTATGATTAATGTGCTCATTATCCGGGTAAGGTATAACACCTACATCACAGTTAGAAAGAAGATTATTAAGCTGGCTATGGTCATACGCTCCTTTCACTTCGATAGCAGGATTTGATAATGATTCAGAATAGAGTTTTAGCGAATCATAAGTCGGTCCATTACCATATATATCTAAAATACAATCTTCGCAACTCTTCGAAAATCTATCAAATACCTTAAGGAATAGCTCCAGATCGCGCTCTTTATTAATATATCCATGATAAGCAAAGCAAACTTTGGAAGAATCTGTTCTATCAATACTCTGAGATAACGTAGAGTTGTATATCTCATCTATCTGCCCATTGTATTTTCTAAGTCTGCCAGACTGTTCGCTAACAACAGTCCACACATGATCAGCAGCTCGTACAAGCTTTTCCTCAAGTTTGTAGTAATAGCGGAATCTTGAGGCAAGGAATTTCAATAATGGATTATAATGTTCCCAATAATCTATTAAGAAAGGATAATGCTCAGCAATGTCTGCTATCAGCTTAAACCGGTATTTGTTTTTAAGACTGACAATAATACTCGATAAGAATATTTCTCTTTGGATTACAATATCAGGCTTAAATTCACTAATCTGCTGCTTAATGCCTTTTTTCCATATCGGGTTCCATTCCAGAGGTTTTAAGAACTTCTCATCTCTCCGGAAGCCAATTCTTTGAATAGTAAATCCATTATATACTTCTGTTTTTTTATCCTCACCATTCCACTTAGCTAAAACTTGTACCTCATGATTCTTTGCCAGTGCAGTACAGATTTTCTCTACCCTGACATCCCAAGGAAAAGGACTTTTCCAGATATACAGGATTTTGGCCAAAACTTAGAATACAAATCTGATTAGAACAAAACCCAGAATAAGAAGGGCCACAAATAGCAGAGATAACTTATCAAAATATTTTTCGATGAAGATCTTAATAGAAGGACCCTTGAAATACAGAAGGCTGGCAACTAGGAAGAATCTCCCAGCCCTACCAAGCGAAGATATCAGAGTAAAAGCTAATAGATTCATCTCCATCATACCCGAAGCAATTGTTGCTACTTTAAAAGGAATAGGAGTAAATGCGGCTATTGCTAAGAACCAATATCCCCATTGAGCAAAAATAGCTTCGAAATCGGCCATCTTATCTTCAGCACCGTAAAACTCAATTATACCTTGACCTACAGTGTCCATAAATGCATACCCAATATAATATCCTGCAATTGCTCCAAGTACAGAACCAAGTGTACACCACCAGGCAGCCTTTAAGGCTTTTTTAGGATTAGATACAGCTATTGCTATTAGAAGAACATCAGGTGGTATCAGAAAAAAAGATGATTCAGCAAATGAAAGCCAAAAGAGAGCATACATAGCAGAAGGCTTATCTGCAAAGCTCTCCATCCATATTTTGGCTTTTAGAAGAGGTTGAGTGATGAATTTCAATTTTCGGTAGCTGTAGTTTGATTTTGGATTTGTGTTTCTGTCCAGACACCCAAAGATTTATACCTTTTTCTTCTGGCTTTTATAAGGTCTTTGGTGTCTTGCTTGATCAACTTATCAAGCTCACTTTTGATTGCTTTGTATACAAAATCATAAGTAGCTTTATGGTTCTTATGAGCACCACCTATTGGCTCTTTTATAATTTTATCTATAACATTAATTTCAATCAGATCTTTGGCAGTTAATTTCAATGATTCAGCTGCCTGTTCTTTATAATCCCAGCTTCTCCAGAGAATTGAAGAACATGACTCAGGTGCTATTACTGAATACCATGCGTTTTCCATCATTAAGACCTTATCTCCCTGTCCGATACCAATAGCACCACCAGAAGCACCTTCGCCAATAACTATTGATAAAATAGGCACTTTTAATCTGGCCATCTCGAGAAGATTTCTCGCAATAGCCTCCGCCTGGCCTCGCTCTTCTGCCTCCAAGCCCGGATAAGCACCAGGAGTATCTAGAAGCGTGATAACCGGTTTGCCAAACTTCTCAGCCATTTTCATTAATCTTAAGGCTTTTCGATATCCTTCGGGATTGGGCATACCAAAATTTCTATAAAGATTTGACTTGGTATCTCTTCCTTTCTGATGTCCGATAACCATTACATCAATACCACCAAGCTTAGCAATTCCTCCCATAATGGCAGGATCATTTCTAAAAGTCCTATCCCCAAAAAGCTCTTGAAAGTCAGTAAATATATTCGCAATATAATCTGATGTTATAGGTCTTTCCGGATGCCTTGCTATTTGAACCCTCTGCCACCTGGTAAGATTATTATATATATCAACTTTTAACTGCTCGGCTTTTTCAGTTAGAGATGAAATAGCATCTTCAATATCAAGAGATTCACTAAGTGTTTTCATCTCTGATATTTTCTCTTCAAGGTCGATTATCGGCTTTTCAAAATCAAGTATCTGGTTCTTACTCATGAATTAAACTCGCTTTCTTTTTAACAATAGAGTTTGTAACAGTAATTCAATATCCTTCACCAACGTATAGTCTCTTAAGTATTTTAAATTAAGCTCATGTATTTCACTCTCTGATAGATTTTCCAAACCATAAGCTTTAGCAATGTCTGTGAGGCCAGCTTTAGAAAAGGCAAATTTATGCTTTTTAGAATGAACCACACCTACCAACGATATTTCGCCTATAAACATCATTAATGCAGATCTTGTTTTGCCAAGTATGATGGTCAGGGGTAGTAATAATGTTAGCATCAAAAAGGCAACAAACATATCTGATAAACGCTTAAAAAATCGAAATCTGGGCAAATTGATATTAAAAGATTGATGAGAAGGTCCAATTGTATTTTCTAGGAGAGCATCAGCTATAAAAGTTTCTTTTGAATATGATTTATCGGATAAATTATTCCCGATAACTATAGCATCATGTCTCAGGTCACTGAAATTATCTTCATCCTGTGGAATAATTTCCAGGCCCCTTATTGCAGCAACTTTAATCAGATTAGCATCCTGGAGATATTCAGTAGGTACTAGTAACCCTTTTTTTGTCTTATCTAACCACGAAGATGAAGACAGAAATGCTTTATACAGTAATATAGCTGTACCACCTACTAGTAAAGTTAGCAGAATAACTCCACGAGAAAACGCATATTCATTGAAGTAGTATGTAAGGGAACTCAAGACAAGAAAGGATAATAGTATTCCAGGTATGGCCCGAGCAGCACTCATAGCTTTTTCAAAATATACTCCTGCCATAAAAAACGATAAAAAATGGACAAATAGAAGGGTCACAAATACATCCGGATATGCCCAGTCCGGAAAGTTAAACATCTCGCCCTTGACATACCAGGTTGAGAACAAGGCAGAGATCATTAGAATCACTGCATCTACACATAAAACTCCGATATCAAATCTGTGTTTTATCATAAATGCAATAGATGAACGAAATGAAATCGCAGCTCGCAGTAGTGCTAACATCCAAAAAGAATTAGATGTGTGCTTGCGAGTATATATATTCATAGCTTCATAGAAGTGCTTTAAGCTATTGATATCACTGCGCTTAGTACTCTCACCTTTATGGTGAATAATTTCAGTATCAGGATAGTACTTTATCTTTCCACCATTATCCCATACCCTTTTGCAAAGATCTAAGTCTTCACCATACATAAAGAAATCAGGATCGAAACCACCGAGGCTTTTCAGTTTATCAGCTCGGAAAAACATAAATGCACCGATAATAGCCTCAATTTCATATTCATCCCGATCACTAAGGTAAAGCTTATTATATCCACTGAAAATAGGATTTGATGGGAAAAGAGACTGTAACCCAAATAACTTACAAAATGAGTTCCAAACAGTTGGAAAACCTCTTCTACATGCAACTTGAAATGTACCATCAGAGTTCAATACTCTACATCCGGCTGCCCATATCTCTGGTTCCTGCTCCAGTCTGGAATAGATATATTCCAAAGTACCAACTGACACTACCGTATCAGGATTAAGGAGCAGGATATACTTCCCATTTGCCTTTTGAATACCAAGATTATTAGCTTTACCAAAACCAAGATTTGTATCCGAGTAAATATATTTAATATCCAGAAAACTTGATGGAATAATTGTTTCAGAACCATCAGTTGAGGCATTATCTACTACGATTATCTCAGCTCTTAAATTTGGACTGCTTCCTATTGAAGCGATAA
>JGI12316J15310_10000157_pt17 | contig 27264 bp, 22 predicted proteins | sample MarCyaLeptolynsp_FD_15310 | JGI IMG/M metagenome (IMG submission 15310)
CAGGCGGATTTGCCGAGACGCTTGATCTCCCATTCCAGTTCAACCCCGCTCGTCTCCTTGACGCGGGCGCGCACCGTCTCGCCGAGAGTCTCAATGTCGGCGGCCGTGGCCTCGCCTTCATTGATGAGGAAGTTGCAGTGCATCTCGGAGACCTTGGCATCGCCCACCGACAACCCCCGGCAGCCGGCTGCGTCGATCAGCTGCCACGACTTGTTGCCCGGCGGGTTCTTGAAGGTCGAGCCGCCGGTCCGGCTCTTGATGGGTTGGACCTCCTCACGATAGTTGGCAATGTCCTCCATCTCGGCGAGGATCTTCGCCTTCTCGCCCGGCTCACCCTGAAACAGCGCCTCGGTGAAGATGTAATCGTCTGGCGCGCCGCAATGACGATAGCTGTAGTGGAGGTCTGCGACCGGCAGCACATGGATGTTGCCTGCGCGGTCGACCGCCCGCGCCTCAACGAGGACTTCGCAGGTCTCGCGCCCGTGCGCGCCGCCGTTCATGCGTAAAGCACCACCGACACCACCCGGGATGCCGCGATAGAACGACAGTCCGGCAATCCCCGCATCGGCGGCCGCGCGCGCCACCCTCACGTCAGGGACCGCCGTCCCCACGCGAAGCCGATGGCCGTCCTCCACTTTGATCTCACCGAAGCCGCGGCCGAGTCTGATGACGACACCTTCGATACCGCCATCGCGCACCAGCAAGTTTGAGCCGAGCCCAATCGTGGTGACGGGAATGTCCGCCGGCAGGGCCTTCAGGAAGTAGGCGAGGTCCGCTTCGTCAGCGGGGGAATAGAGCACTTCCGCAGGGCCGCCGACCCGGAACCAGGTGTAGTCTTTCAGAGATGCATCGCCTGACAGCCTGCCGCGCAGGTCCGTCGTGCGTGCCTTCAGCGTGTCCAACAACATCACGTCGCACTCCGATGCTGCTCAAGCCGGGCGGGCAGGCCGTTGATCCAATCCGTGATGGTTCCCGCGCCGAGTCCAACCACAAGATCACCCTCCTTCGCGACCGACGCGATCGTGGCCGCCAAGGATGCTTCGTCATCGACGGTCATGACCTGAGGATGACCATGACGGCGCAGGCCCGAGGCCAGTTCGTCGCGGTTGATGCCGGGGATCGGCGGTTCGCCGGCCGAATAGACCGGCGTCAAGATGACGATGTCGGCATCGTCCAGGCAGGCGGAGAATTCGTTGAACAGCGACTGTAGCCGCGTATAGCGGTGGGGCTGAAACACGGCGATGATGCGGCCGCTGCCTGCCGCGCTTGCGCCGCGCAAGACGGCGGCGACCTCCACCGGATGATGCGCATAGTCGTCGTAAACGGCAACGCCTTGCCACTCGCCGACGCGGGTGAAGCGCCGCTTCACGCCGGAGAAGGCTGCGAGCGTCTTGCGGATCACGTCATCCTCGAGGCCGGCCTCCGTCGCGACCGCAATCGCGCCCAACGCGTTCAATGCGTTGTAGTGACCAAGCGTCGGGAGCAACATGTCGGTCAGCTTGCGGGCGCCGCCCCTCACAGCGGGTCCGAGTTCCGCGTCGAAGGTCACGGTGTTGTGGTCCGGACGGACGTTACGCAGCCGGATGTCGGCGTCGCGGGCCACGCCATAGCTCAGCGTCCGGCGCCCATTGACGGCACCGCCAAGCTGGCCCACAAGCGCCCGTACGACAGGGTGATCGATGCAGGCAACCACAACTCCATAAAACGGGATGGCGTCGATAAACTGTTCGAAGGCGTCGTAGAGCGCCTCCTCCGTTTCCCAGAAATCCATGTGTTCCGGATCGATATTGGTAACGACACCGATCTGCGTCGGCAGTTTGAGGAACGTGCCATCGGACTCGTCGGCCTCAACCACCATCCATTCACCTTGGCCAATGCGGGCATTGGTACCCCAGGCGTTGATGATCCCGCCAGTGATGACCGTGGGGTCGAGACCGCCCCCATAGAGCAGGTCGGCGACAAGGCAAGTCGTCGTGGTCTTGCCGTGGGTGCCCGTCACCGACACCGTGGCGCATGGGCGCATTAGCTCCGCCAGCATCTCGGCGCGGCGAATGATGGGAATGCCGCGCTCCTTGGCGGCTTCAAATTCGGGATTGCCCGGTTTGACCGCGCTGGAAATCACCAAATAGGACGCGCCTTCTATATTGCCGGGATCGTGACCGATGAGACAGGTGATGCCGTGATCGCGCAAGCGCGCCAGATTGGCGCTGTCTTTCAGATCGCTGCCCTGCACGCGATAGCCGCGCGTGTGCATCACCTCGGCAATGGCGCTCATGCCGATGCCTCCAATGCCCACGATGTGGAACAGGCCGGTGGTTTCTGGCGATGGAAGATGCATCGTCGCAGCCTATCCGTCGGCTCCCGCCAACTCCTCAACGAGGTTGGCGAGTTTCTTGACCGCATCGACATTGGCCATGGCTTTGGACTTCGCCGCCGTCTTGGCGAGCAGGTCCGGCGCGCCCAGAAGCCGCGCGAGTTCTTCCGACAGCCGCTGAGGCGTGATGTCCGCTTGGCGCATGCACCAGCCGCCGCCGCCTTCCTCGAGCCGCGTTGCGTTCTCGAGTTGATCGTTGTCGAGGGCATGGGGCAGCGGCACCAGCAGCGCCGGGCGGCCAATGGCCATCAGCTCGGCCACGGTCGAGGCTCCGGCGCGGGCGATGACGAGATGGGCGTTGGCGATACGCTCGGGCAGATCTCGGAAGAACGGCGCCACGTGCGCGGCGATCTCGGCGTTCTCGTAGGCGGCGCGGACCGCGCCGATGTCTTCGGGCCGCACTTGCTGGACGACCGTGAGACGCCAGCGAAATGGCGCGGGCATCATCTCCAAGGCCGGCGGCAAGACCTCCGAAAAGAAATGCGCGCCTTGGCTGCCGCCGAACACCAGCAGCAAAAGCCGCCCCGCCGGCTCCGGTGGCCGGTAGGCGACATCGCGGTAGGAGATCACCGCATCGCGCACGGGGTTGCCGGTGACCGACGACCGCTTCTCGGCGCTGCGGCGCAAATACTTGGTCGACGGGAAGGAGAGCGCGATGGCGTCGGCGAACCGGGACAGCAAACGGTTGGCGCGTCCCATGACGGCGTTTTGCTCGTGGATGAGGGTAGGAATGCCCAAGGACCGCGCTCCCATGATGGGCGGCACGGTGGGATAGCCACCGAAGCCCACGACCACATGAGGCTGCACCATCTCCAGAAGCCGCCGCGCCCGCAAAAACCCCTTCCCCAACCGTCCCAGGGTCTTCAGGACCGCCAAGGGTGCGCGGCTCGTGAACGTCGCAGACGGCACTTTGTAGACCGCGCGGGCCGGAAAGTCGGTGCCGTACTGCTCGGCCCGCTCGTCGGTGGCAAGCTCCACGGCGAAGCCGCGGCGCGTCAACTCCTGGGCGAGGGCCGTCGCAGGAAAGAGATGTCCGCCCGTCCCGCCGGCAGCAAGAAGTATGGTCTGGGTCAAGCCGTCTGTCCCCTTGCCCCTGAGGTATCCGCCTCGTGCCGTTGACGCGCTGAGGGCTTCAGCCGTCCGACCATGGGCCGCTTCCGGGTGAGTCCGAGGGCAAACCCCATGGTCAGCGCCATGGCCAGCAGCGACGTACCGCCATAGGAGATGAAGGGCAAGGTCATACCCTTGGCCGGGAGAAGACCGACATTCACGGCCATGTTGATCAATGTCTGCAGACCAAACAGCATCACGAGACCTGCCACGGCGTGCCGGATGAACCCGTCAGGCTCCTGAGACGCCTTGGACAGACCACGCAGCACAATGAAGGCGAACAGAGTCAGCAAAATCAGGCAGGCAATCAACCCATACTCTTCGGCGGCGACAGCAAAGATAAAGTCGGTGTGAGAATCCGGCAGCACGTCCTTCACGGTCCCTTCGCCGGGGCCCCGCCCGAACCAGCCTCCGTGGAGAAAGGAATCGATCGACCGGTCGGATTGATAGGTGTCGCCGGAGGCGGGATCGAGATAGCGGTCGATCCGCGAGGCGACATGAGGCAGGAGAAAGTACGCCGCCGCGACCCCGACCACGCCGAGCGCCACCAGAACGGAAATCCAGAGCATATTGATGCCCGCCATATAGAGCAGCGCACCCCAGACGAGGCTGATGAGAAGCGTCTGGCCAAAGTCCGGCTGTAGGATCAAGAGCAGCGCGAACACAGCGTAAAGCACAATCGCAAGCTCAAGGCTGGGCACGTCCTTGCGCTTCTGGCTCTCGTTGAACAGCCACGCCGTCAGCACGATAAAGGCCGGCTTCACGAACTCGGACGGCTGCAGCGAGAACGCGCCGATCTGAAGCCAACGCTTGGCGCCCTTTACCTCCGGCCCAAGGAACAGAATGGCGATCATCAAGGCGATGCCGACGACAAAGATGACGAGGCTCGTCCGTCTGATCTGCTTTGGTGTCAGCGTGGAGGCGACAAACATAATGGCGACCGCAGGCAGGAGAAGCACGGCATGACGGCGCACGAAATAGAACGGCTCAAGATCGAGCCTCTCGGCGATCGGCGGGCTGGCCGCCAGGGACAGAACGAGCCCCGCCCCCATGAGCAGGAGGAGGCCGAAGAACATCAGGCGGTCGACGGTGAACCACCAGTCGGAGAGAACGCTCTTGTCGGCCCGCGTGATCCTCATGCCGCCCTGCCCTGCTGCGTCAGGCTGGTTGCACCATCAAGGCGCATGACCTCTTCGCGGAAGGCGTCGCCCCGCTTGACGAAGCTCGCGAACTGATCGAACGAGGCGCAGGCCGGAGACAGAAGCACGACGGGCTCCGGCGCGGCCGAACGCCCCGCATCACGCGCCGCTTCCGCCACGGCACGGTCGAGCGTACCGCAGCTCACATGCGGGACCGCATCACCAAGCTCGGTTGCGAAGTCCTCCGCCGCCTCGCCAATCAAATAGGCGCGGGCAATTCTCGGGTAGAACGGCTCAAGTCCGGTAAGTCCACCATCTTTGGCCCGTCCACCGACGATCCAGTAGATGTCATCGAAACTCCCCAACGCCTTGCCGGTGGCATCGGCGTTCGTGGCCTTGGAGTCGTTGACGAACAGAACGGCGCCGACGCGCGCGACCTGCTCCATGCGATGGGCGAGGCCTGCAAAGCTCCTCAAGCCTGTCTGAATTGCCGAAGCGGGCAAGTCCATGGCTCGGGCAAGCGCGTAAGCGGCGGCGGCATTCTGCCAATTGTGGGCGCCGCGCAGAGAGCCGATGCCGGCGAGGTCCGCACGGCCGACCTCCTGTCCCCCAACCATCTCGACCAAGACACCGTCCTGCGCCCACACACCGTTCTGGACGGCAGACCCAACCGCGACGCGCTTCACGGCGAACGGGCCGGACAAGCCATCGGCAATGGCCCGGCAGGGCTCATCGTCGACGCCGATCACGGCGGTTCCTTCGACCGAAAGCTGTGCGAAGATGCGCGCCTTGGTCGCTGCGTAGTTCTCAAGGGTGCCGTGGCGGTCGAGATGGTCCGGCGTGATGTTGAGGAGCGCAGCGGCGTCGGGCTTAAGGGACGGCGTCAGATCGATCTGGTACGACGAGATCTCCAACACGTAGGTGATGTCCGCCGCGAAGCCGTCCAAATCCAGCACTGGCTCACCGATATTGCCGCCAAGGGCAACGCGTCGTCCGCCGGCGTCCAAGAGATGGGCGGTAAGCGCTGCCGTGGTGGACTTCCCGTTGGTGCCGGTGATGGCGATGACCTTGCTGCCGAGGGCTGCGGCGGCGCGTTCCCGGAAGAACAACTCCACATCGCCGATGACCTCGACGCCAGCCGCCCGCGCTTTCTTCACGCTCCAATGGGGCTCCGGATGCGTCAACGGAATGCCGGGCGCAAGGACGATGGCCTTGAACCCGGAAAAGTCGGCGGCGGGGAGATCGCGCACCGCAAAGCCCGCGGCTTCCGCCGCATCCCGCGCCTTTAGGCGGTCGTCCCACACGACAACCTGCGCGTCTCCGCGGTCGAGCGCGCGCGCGGCTGCCAGGCCACTCAGGCCGGCGCCGACAACCGCAACATCGCAGCCGGCGAAGGTCGTTACGGGAATCATGACGGCTTGAACTTACCGCAATTTCAGGGTCGCGAGAGCGGCCAGCGCGAGCACGACCGAGATAATCCAGAACCGAATCACCACGGTCGATTCGGGCCAGCCCTTCTGTTCGAAATGGTGGTGTAGCGGTGCCATCCGGAACACCCGCTTACCAAAGAGCCTGAAGGAGGCGACCTGGACGATCACGGACACGGCCTCCAACACGAACAGGCCGCCGACGATGGCCAGCACAAGCTCATGCTTGGTGGCGACCGCGATGGTGCCGAGCGCGCCGCCAAGCGCCAGCGAGCCCGTATCCCCCATGAAGATCAGGGCCGGTGGCGCGTTGAACCATAAGAAGCCGAGCCCCGCCCCGACCAGTGCCCCGCAGACCACGGCAAGCTCGCCGGTCCCGATCACGAAGTGAATCTGCAGGTAGTCGGAAAAGAGCGCATTGCCGACCAGATAGGAGATGAAGCCGAAGGTCGCCGCCGCGATCATCACCGGGACAATCGCCAGCCCATCGAGGCCGTCGGTCAGGTTCACCGCATTGCCCGCGCCTACGATGATGAACGTGCCGAACAGAATGAACAGCCACTTCCCGAGCGGGATCATCAAGTCCTTGAAGAAAGGAATGGCGAGCGAGGTGGAAAACGGCTCCTCCCCGATCGAGGCGATGGCATAGGTCGCAATAATCGCCGCAGCGGTCTCGATGACGATCTTGGCGCGACCGCGGAAGCCGTCCGCCGATTGCTTGGTCACCTTCAAGTAGTCGTCGTAAAGGCCAACAGCGCCGTAGACGAGGGTCAGCAACAGCACCACCCAGACATACGGGTTGGTCAAATTGGCCCAAAGCAGCACCGAGGCCGTGAGGCCGGAGAGGATCATCAGCCCACCCATCGTGGGCGTTCCCTGCTTTTGCAGGAGGTGGCGCTCAGGGCCCTCTTTGCGGATCGGCTGGCCCTTTCCCTGACGCACGCGCAAGGAGCGGATCACCCGCGGGCCGAACAAGAACACAAACAAGAGCGCCGTGAGCACGGCGCCCCCGGTGCGAAACGTGATGTAACGGAAGATATTGAGGACGGCGACGTCGGGCGCCAGCTCGGCCAACAAATAGAGCATCGCCTCTCCCCCTCCTTCGACGTCCTAGTCCGAAATGGCGTCCGCCTCGAAGCGGCGCGTCAGCGCCTCGACAAGCGGGGCCATGCGGCTGCCAAGAGACCCCTTGATCATGACGATGTCGCCCGGTTGCACCGCCTCAAGCACCGCCGGCAACAAGTCCGCCGAGGACTTCGCATATGCGCCCTGGCGCTCCGCCGGGAGCGCCTGAAACAACGACCCCATGAGTTCGCCGCAGGCAAAGACAACATCTACCCCGGCCTCGTCAACGGCTTCGGCCAGCTCGGCATGAAGCTTGGGGCCGTCCTCGCCCAATTCCAGCATGTCGCCCAGAACCGCCACGCGGCGCGGGAACGTCTCGCGCGCGGCCAGACCGAGGGTGGCCAACGCCGCCCGCATGGAGGCCGGATTGGCGTTATAGGACTCATCGACAATCCCGACCGGGCCCGCTTTGGTCTCGATAACCCGGCGCGCGCCACGTCCAGCTTGCGCCGGCACGACCCCGAGTGCGTCGGCCGCCTTGCGAAGATCGGCACCGGCAAGTTTCGCCGCCGCCAGCACTGCAAGCGAGTTCTGGACCAGATGGCGCCCCGGCGCACCGAGACTGTAGTCCAGTGTCTCGCCCAAGATGTCGGCGCTGACTCGTGAGCCGTCGGGTGTGAGTTCCACCGAAAGCAACCTAGCATCCACGCCCGCCGCTTCACCGAAGGCGACGATCTCGGCTCCTTGATTGCGCGCGTGCGCCAGGAGCCGCTCATAGTGCGGATTGTCGCGGTTGATAATTGCCGTGCCGCCCGGTTCCAGCCCGTTGAAGATCTCCGCCTTGGCGTCGGCGATCTCCTCCACGGAGTTGAAGAAGCCAAGATGGACCGGCGCCACCGTGGTGACGATAGCGATTTGCGGCCGAACCAGCCGCGTGAGCACGTCGATCTCTCCGGCGTGATTCATGCCGATCTCGAAGACGCCGAAACGTACCGAACGTGGCGTGTTGGCGAGGGTGAGCGGCACGCCCCAGTGATTGTTGTAGGACTTGGAGGACGCGTGCACCGTGCCGCTCGGTGCCAGAGCCCGCCGCAGCGCCTCTTTGGTTCCTGTCTTGCCGACACTGCCGGTGATCGCGATCACCACAGCACGTTCGGCGCGCGCCCGCGCCGCACGGCCCAGATCGTTGAGGCTATCGAACGTATCGATGACCCGCACCAGGCGTTGTTCGTCGCCTTCGGGATAAGCCTCCTCCACCACCGCGCACGCGGCGCCGTTCTCCAGCGCTGCCGGTACGAAGTCATGGCCGTCACGGCTGGGGCCGCGGATGGCGATGAACCCTTCGCCCGCCTCCAGAGTGCGGCTGTCGATGGAGAAGCCGGAGATGGCCGTCGCAGGGTCGCCCGGACAGCGCCCGCCCGTGGCGACCATGATTTCGCCAAGTGTCCAGAGTGGTTCAGCCAAGTTTCGCCTCGCTGTTCAGTGCGGCGGAGACCGCATCGTGGTCGGAGAACGGGATCACCGTCGAGCCGACGGTCTGACCGGTCTCATGGCCCTTGCCGGCCACGAGTAGCACGTCACCCGGCTCGAGCATGGCCACGCCTTCGCCAATGGCTTGTGCGCGGTCACCAATCTCGATCGCGCCAGGGGCCGCTGCCAGAATCTCCTGGCGGATGGCGCGTGGCTCCTCGGTGCGGGGATTGTCGTCGGTCACGATGACAATGTCGGCCTTCGCGACAGAGGCGGCGCCCATCTCGGGCCGCTTGCCCTTGTCGCGATCGCCGCCACACCCGAACACGACCAGGAGCCGGTTGCGCACATAAGGCCGCAGCGCCTCGAGCGCATTGACCAGCGCGTCAGGCGTGTGGGCATAGTCGACGAAGATCGGCGCACCGGTCGGTGTCGTGCCCGCAAGGTCGAGACGGCCCCGCGCGCCTTGCAAACTTGCAAGATGCGGCAGGACGTCCGCAGCGCTTGTGCCCGTGGCCATGACCAGGCCCGCCGCCACCAACGCATTGGAAGCTTGGAACCCCCCGACCAAGGGCAGGCGCACCGTGTAGCCCCTGCCCTCGTGCTCGACGTTGAGGACTTGGGCGAAGCCATCGATGTCGTCGGAGACAAGCCGCAAGGTCTCGCCTGCGCGTCCGACCGTCATGACGTCAAGACCATGTGCCTTTGCCTCGGCGGCGACATCCGGGCTTCCTGGGCCATCCAGGTCGATGACGGCGGGGGCTCCAGGCGGCAGCAAGGCCCGGAACAGGCGCAGCTTCTGCGTGAAGTAATCCTCGAAGGTCGGGTGATAATCGAGGTGGTCGCGCGAAATGTTGGTGAAAGCGCCCGCGGCCAAGGTCACGCCGTCAACGCGCCGTTGCTGCAAGCCATGGCTTGAGGCCTCAAGCGCCAGATGCGTGATGCCGCCTTTGGCGAGTTCGGCGAGAATGCGGTGAAGCTCGATCGGATCCGGCGTCGTGTGGCGCAAGGGCTGCGTCCCTTGCGAGGTCACGACACCGACCGTGCCCAAGCTCGCTGCCTCGTATCCCAGCGCTAACCAAAGCTGCCGCACGAAAGACGCCACGGACGTCTTGCCGTTGGTGCCCGTGACGGCCACGGCCGTAGCCGGTTGCGTGCCGAAGAAGCGCGCGGCGATCTGCGCAAGCCGCCGGCGCGGATCCGCATCAGCGATCACGGGGGCGCTCGTCTCAACACGCACATCGTCGGACACGAGGACGGCCGCCGCCCCACGCGCGACCGCATCGGCGACGAAGCGCGCGCCGTCTGTCTCCACTCCGGGAAGTGCAGCGAACAGATAGCCTGGTTCCACCTGCCGGCTGTCCGCGGCTAGCCCTGCGATGGGCGTTGCGGCCAGGGATGCGGGAAGGTCCGTCTCCGGCCCGATCAACTCCCCCAAGGTCATTGTGTGACTACCCGCAACCGCCTGTTACCGCTCGATAAATGACAAGGGCGTGGCCACCCCAAAAAAGGGGCACATCCTCTAATAGGAGGCGGAAACCTTGGCGTCAAACCAGCCCGTCTCGTCGTCGAGCTTGGGCGGGACCCCGAGAATGGGTCCGATGCGGGCGACGATCTTGCCGACCGTGGGGGCCGCGTTGACGCCGGCGGTGGCTTGCCCGTTGGTCGCCGCCACCCGCTGGGGCTCATCGAGGGTGACGAGGATCACGTATTGGGGATCGTCGGCCGGGAAGGTCGCAAGGAAACTGTTCAACCGCGCCGTCGAGGAATAGCGGCCGTCGACGACCTTCTCCGCCGTCCCGGTCTTGCCGCCGACGCGGTAGCCTTCGGCATTGGCGCGCTTGCCTGTTCCCTCAACCACATTCTTACGCATCAGCTTTAGGATGGCCGCACTGGTTTCCGGCCGCAGCACCCGCGTTGAGACCTGCGAAGCCTCCTCGCGCGAGCGCGGCAGGAAGGTGGGCGGCACGGCGAGACCGCCATTGACCAACGGCACTGTTGCCGTCGCCAACTGCAGCGGCGTCACCGACAAGCCATGCCCGAAGGCGATGGTCATCGTGTTCAGCTTCTTCCAGGGCTTCGGCACGATGGGCGCCGCGCTCGGGCCAAGCTCGGTGGTCACGGAGGCCAGAAGGCCGAGCTTCTCCAGGAAGGCGCGGTGACGCTTCACGCCCATATGCAGCGCCATCTTCGCCATGGCGATATTGGAAGAGTAGATGAACGACTCCGTCACGCTGAGCGGGCGCCCCTTGCCATGATAGTCGCTGATCGAGAAGCGGCCGAAGCGGATGGGGCTGGTGGCGTCGTAGGTCGTGCCGAGATTGGCAAGGCCCAGATCGAGCACGCCGGCGACGGTGAACACCTTGAACACAGAGCCCAACTCGTAGACGCCGAAGCCGACGCGGTTGATCCGGTCTTTGTGGAGAGCCTGTTGGCGGTCGTTGGGATCGAAGTCCGGAAGCGAGGCCAAGCCCACCACCTCGCCGGTGCGCACATCCATGACAATGCCGGATGCGGCCTTGGCCTCGTAAGTGGCCATGGCGTTCTTGAGCTCTTCGCGCAGGACGTGCTGCACGCCGACGTCGAGCGACGTGGTGACCGTTTGGCCGCCCGATTCCGTCTGCGGGCTCATCATGGTGAGCTGCGGGTTGTTGTCGACAAACTTCTCGATGCCGGCCAGGCCTCGATTGTCGACGTCGACCAGCCCCACGACGTGGTTCGCCGTGGCGCCGACGGGATAGACGCGGCGGTATTCCTCGATGAAGCCAAGTCCCGGCAGGCCCAGCTCGTGGACTTCCGCTTGCTGCCTGGGTGTCAGCTCCCGCTTGATGCGCACGAAGCGCCCGCCCTTCGCAAGACGCTTGCGCAATTTCCGTTTGTCGACGTCCGGGAAGACACTGGCGATCTGCTCGGCGAACTCATCTTGGTCGATCACACGCTTGGGATCGGCATAGAGCGTCGCGCCGCGAATGTCGGTTGCGAGCAATTGTCCGTTGCGATCCAGAATGTCGGGGCGGTGAATGGTGGTCGAGATGTCCAGGGTACCACCGCCGCCTTGGTCCGCCCCAGTGAAGCCGAGGGAGACGAGCCGTCCTCCGATCAGCACGAAGGCGACCGCAAAGCCCAAGCAGGCAAGCCGGAAACGATAGCGGCAACGCGTGTGGTAAGCGCGCGCGGCGCGCGCCTCGGCCGGATCGGATCTTTCTGTCTCGCGCACGGGTTCGCCGGTCCGCGGGGCTAGTTGGGCGTGGGCGATTTGAGCGCCGCGGCCTTCGTCGGCAGAGGCTGCGTGGCGATGCTCTGAAGATCGCGCTCCGTGACCTCGTCCAAGATCACGAGCTGACGAGGCTGCGCGGGCGCAAGCTGCAGATATTTCTCCGCGAGCCGTTGAATGCGCTCGGGCCGGTTCAGCAGGCTCCACTCGGCCCGCGCCACGGCAAGGGCGTCACGCTCCTTCTCGATTTGCTTGGTCAGGACGACGATGCGCTCATCGAGCGCGCGGGCCTCGTATTTGACCTCATAGATTCCATACGCCAGGGCCACGAGGCCGAGAACGAGGCAGATATTGACGAAACGCAACATACTCACTCAAACGCGTGGACTCTTACGCGCTCCCCCTACCCATGACTTGCGCCCCTAACCCGGCACTTGCGGCACCCCGAGCGCCGCCAAATCCAGCGGATGAGCCGGCGCGCTGGTGCGTTCCCCGGCTCTCAGCCGCGCTGAACGGGCCCTGGGATTGCGCCGAATCTCCTCGCTACCGGGTTCTATCGGACGACGGTTAAGAAGCTGGAAGCTTGGAGCAAATTCTTGAGCTTCGGCATCCGGCAAATGGCGGGAGCCCTTGGGGCCAGCAGCACTCCGGCTGGCGAAAAACCGCTTGGCGATGCGGTCCTCCAGCGAATGAAACGTCACCACCACGAGGCGCCCGCCCACCTTCAAGAGCCGTTCCGCGGCGGCGAGCCCCTCGGCCAGCTCACCAAGCTCTGCATTGAGATAGAGGCGCAATGCCTGGAAGGTGCGCGTCGCCGGATGCTTGGTGTCGTCGCGTTTGCGGCCCAGAACGCTCACGACCACGTCGGCCAGCTCTCCGGTGCGCAGGATCGGTGCGTCCGCCCGGCGCGCCACAATGGCCTTGGCGATGGCCCGTGAGCGCCGCTCTTCACCGAAAATGTAAATGATGTCCGCAAGTTCCCGCTCGGCCAGCGTGTTGACCAGGTCCGCGGCGGTCGGACCTTCTTGTCCCATGCGCATGTCGAGGGGACCGTCCTTGGCAAAGGAGAAGCCGCGCTCGGGCTGATCGAGCTGCATCGAGGAAACGCCGAGATCGAGCGTCACGCCGTCGGCCCGGTCGGCGCCCTCGCGCTTGGCGATCTGCTCCATCTCGCTGTAGCGGCCGAGCGCGACGAGGAGCCGCCCGGGGTAATCGTCCGCTAGCCGCTGGCCAAGGCGAACGGCCTCCCCATCGCGGTCGATGGCGATGACCTTGCAGTTTGCCGCATCGAGAATGGCCTTGGTGTAGCCACCTGCGCCGAAGGTTCCGTCGACGACGATATCGCCGTCTTTGGGCGCTAAGGCCTCAAGAACCTCGGAGAGCATCACGGGAATGTGGCGGGCCGGTCCGCCTGCGGCAGCGATGCTGCCGCGACCCGCCATCATTCCCGTGCTCCCTCTGGCTCGCCGCTTCCGCGGCGCCCCGCGCCGAGTAACTTGCGAAGGTCGCGTACCTTGTTGCGCGCCTCCGCGAGATGATTTTCGAAGCTCTTCGGCTCCCAAAGCTGAAACTTCTCGCCCAGTCCGACAAAAGTGATGTGGCTGGTAACCCCCGCGTATTCGCGCAAGCGCTCAGGGAGAATCGTACGACCGTCCTGATCGATGGAGAGGATTTCGCTGGTGCCGAAGAGTGCCGTTGCAAGCTGATCGCGCTCATCGGAGTAAGGCGCGAGGTCTTCAACGAGATGATTGATCTTATCGATGAGGCGCTGGCCGCCGGCGTCGAGCGCGGGCGCGTCAAGCGACGGATAGCAGTAGATGCCGTCGAGCCCGTCCTTGGCGAGGACGGTGCGGAAGGACGCAGGAACCGAGACTCGGCCCTTGGTGTCGATCCTATTGGTGAATGTCGACACAAACTGGTCCATCTCCCCCTCTCGCGCCTCGAAGCCGACGAATTTGACTGGACAAACAGCGCTTCGGCGCAGGCACCCGAACTTTGGAAAATGAGTGGAGGAAACGGCGCTGGATCCCCCCGTGGCCTCAAAGGAAGCGCAGCCAGTTTCCTCCACTCCACTCACCGAACGGGCATTCATGGGATAGCATGGGATATTATGGGCGTCAATGGAACTGACCGGGCCGAGGTCCCGCGCTTGTGGGAAAGCGCCGTTTTTCTGTCTCGGGATGGCGGTCCTTCCCGTGACCGGTTTGCATCAATTGCCGCGCCGGGCCGAAGCACGTAGAAAGGCGTCGGTGAGTTAACGGTTTAGTCACCGTGATTCGCCGCATGCAGCCGGCCTTAGGATTTGCGTATTTGAGGCGTCTGCTGGCGGGTGGCGGCGACCACACGGAGATGGTGCGGCCCGACGGGCGGCGGAACTTGCGGCAATGGCGACAACCGGCTCAAGACGCGCTTTGAACGCCTTCGTGCTTGGTGTGCTCACACTCGGCGTGTTGGCAGTGTGCGCGCCGGTCGCTCATGGCGCGGAGGCCACACCCGGATTTGCCCGCCTTGGGCCCCCCGAAGCGCCGGTGAGGCTCTTCGTCGAGGAGAAGGGCATGGGATCGCCCGTACTCCTGATGCACGGCTTTGGCGCAAGCACATTTACCTGGCGAAAGATCGCGCCGCAGCTTGCGCGCCGTCACCGGGTGATCGCCGTGGACCTCAAGGGGTTCGGCCAGTCCGACAAGCCCTTTGATGCGCAGTACTCGGTCTTCGACCAAGCCGAACTCATCAAGCAGCTCATCATCGACAAGGACTTGCACAACCTGACGCTCGTCGGTCACTCCTTCGGCGGCGGCGTGGCGCTGGTGCTCGCCTTGGACGATGACCCGCGCCTCAAGGGCCGCATCTCCAAGCTCGTACTGCTCGACACGATCGCCTATCCCCAGGACGTTCCGGTGTTCTTCCGCATGCTCGACATGCCGCTCGTGTCGCATCTTGGCGTGCGTATGGTGCCGCCAATCGTTCAGACGCGCATCGCGCTGCGTATCGCGTACCTGGACAACAGCAAGATCGACGACGAAGAGGTCGAGATCTACGCCGCCCCCTTGAGGACCGCGGCCGGCAAGCACGCCATCATCCACAGCGCGCGGCAAATCGTGCCGAAAGACCTGGAGGAGATTTCCAAGCGCTACGGATCGATCAGGCTGCCGACCCTGATCGGCTGGTGCGACTACGACCGCATCGTGCCGCTGGAGGTGGGGCTCAAGCTGCGGCGAACCTTGCCGAATGCGACCCTCCGGATCATCGAAGGTTGCGGGCACATGCCCCAAGAAGAGCAGCCGGAAGCGACGCTTAGCCTGATCCAGGACTTCCTGCGCAACTGACACGGCGGGTTACCGCCTTTCAGTCATCAGATTTTCTTATCTGACCGATAGGGAAATACAATTTGCGCTTATGGCAAGCCATGCGCAAATCTGGCCGTAGAACGAGGCCAACCAACTGGCCCTATGAGGAGATGAGATATGGACGCGAAAGTCGAGGGCGGCTGCCCAGTCATGCATGGAGCGGTCACCGAGACCGGGGAGAATTCGGTCATGGAGTGGTGGCCGAAGTCGCTCAACCTGGACATCCTGAGCCAGCACGACACGAAGACCAACCCGATGGGGAAGGACTTCGACTATCGCGAGGAAGTTAAGACGCTCGACTTCGACACGCTCAAGAAAGACATGCACGCCCTGATGACCGACAGCCAGGAATGGTGGCCGGCGGACTGGGGTCACTATGGCGGGCTGATGATCCGCCTGGCGTGGCACGCTGCCGGTACCTACCGAATGGGCGACGGCCGCGGCGGCGGCGGCACCGGCAACCAGCGTTTCGCACCGCTCAACTCCTGGCCGGACAATGTCAGCCTCGACAAGGCGCGCCGGCTTCTGTGGCCGATCAAGAAGAAGTACGGCAACAAGCTCTCCTGGGCCGACCTGATCATCCTGGCCGGCAACATCGCCTACGAATCCATGGGGCTGAAGACCTTTGGCTTCGGTTTCGGCCGCGAGGACATCTGGCATCCGGAAATCGACACCTATTGGGGCGCCGAAAAGGAATGGCTCGCACCGAGCGACGAACGCTACGGCGACGTGGATGAACCCGACACCATGGAGAACCCGCTCGCGGCGGTTCAGATGGGCCTCATCTACGTGAACCCGGAAGGGGTGAACGGTAATCCCGATCCGATCAAGACGGCAGCCCAAGTGCGCGAGACCTTCAAGCGCATGGCCATGAACGACGAGGAAACCGCGGCGCTCACCGCTGGCGGCCACACGGTGGGCAAGACCCACGGCAATGGCGATGCCGATGCGCTGGGTCCGGATCCGGAAGATGCTGGCGTCGCGATGCAGGGCCTCGGCTGGGCCAATCCGAGCCAGGACGGGCTCGCGAGCCGCGCCGTGACGTCGGGCCTCGAAGGCGCATGGACGACCAAGCCGCTTGAGTTCGACATGGGCTATTTCGAGATGCTCTTCGGTCACGATTGGTCGGTGCAAAAGAGCCCCGCCGGCGCCAATCAGTGGGAGCCGGTCGAAATCAAGGAAGAGGATATGCCGGTCGACGCCAGCGATCCCTCAAAGCGCCACAAACCCATCATGACCGATGCCGACATGGCCATGCGGTTCGACCCGACCTACAAGGCGATCTGCGAAAAGTTCATGGCAGATCCGGAGTACTTCAAGGACACGTTCGCGCGGGCTTGGTTCAAGCTGACCCACCGCGACATGGGTCCGAAGGTGCGCTACATCGGTCCCGACGTGCCGGACGAAGACTTGATCTGGCAGGACCCGATCCCGGCCGGCTCGACCGACTACGATGCGGATGCCATCAAAGCGAAGATCGCGGCAAGCGGTCTTAGCCTCGCCGAGATGGTCTCTACGGCCTGGGACAGCGCCCGCACCTATCGCGGGTCCGACATGCGCGGCGGCGCCAACGGCGCACGCATTCGGCTGGCCCCGCAAAAGGACTGGGAAGGCAACGAGCCGGAGCGTCTGGCCAAGGTGCTGTCGGTCCTGGAGCCGATCGCCAAGGACGCCGGCGCGAGTATCGCGGACGTTATCGTGCTCGCCGGCAATCTTGGCGTCGAACAAGCCGCGAAGGCCGCCGGGTACGACGTTTCAGTGCCGTTCGAGCCGGGCCGGGGCGATGCGACCGACGAGATGACCGACGCGGAGTCCTTCGACGTGCTGGAACCGCTGGCCGACGGCTATCGGAACTGGCTGAAGAAGGACTACGCCGTCACCCCCGAAGAGCTGATGCTCGATCGTACACAGCTCATGCGTTTGACGGCACCCGAGATGACGGTGCTGGTCGGCGGCATGCGTGCCATGGGCGCCAATTACGGCGACACCAAGCATGGCGTGTTCACAGATCGCGAGGGTGCTCTGACGACGGACTTCTTCGTCAACCTCACCGACATGGCCTACAAGTGGGTCCCCACCGAGGACGGCATCTACGAGATCCGCGACCGCAAGACCGATGAGGTCAAGTGGACCGCGACGCGCATGGACTTGGTCTTCGGATCGAACTCCATCCTGCGCGCTTACTCGGAGGTCTACGCGCAGGATGATGCGAGCGAGAAGTTCGTGAACGATTTCGTGGCGGCTTGGACCAAGGTGATGAACGCCGATCGCTTCGACCTTGCCTGAGCCCCACTAACGAGTAGTCCGAAGCGCCTCCCTCCTCCGGCGCTTCCTCGCAGAGGCGGCCGGTGTGATCTCACATCGGCCGCTTTCCGTTTCGATCAGGGTGACAAAATTGGAGGCCGGCGCGAGGGGGGCTCCCTCGCACCGGCCCTAGCATGTCACCAAACCTGTAAGCCGGGTTCTGTCCCTCGCTTTCGCAAGGGGATGGCCATTCATCTGGGACGCCTCTTGCGAGGCGCCTCCTGCAACCAACCCGGGCGGCTGGTCTGGAAACAGACCTCGGCGGAAAGCCGCCGGCACCGCCCCTATTTGGTCTTGCTCCCGGTGGGGTTTGCCGTGCCGTCTTTGTTGCCAAAGACGCGGTGCGCTCTTACCGCACCCTTTCACCCTTACCCTCCGCCGCCTCGCGGCCCTGAGGGCGGTTTGCTTTCTGTGGCACTTTCCCTGGGGTCGCCCCCGCCGGAGGTTATCCGGCACCGTGCTTCCAAGGAGCCCGGACTTTCCTCCCCGCCCCTGACGCGAAACTATGGGCGGAGCGGCCATCCGGCCTGCTGACACCAAGACATAAGGGCTTTCGCCGGCGGTCCGTCAAGCTGCCGGCAGCCCATGCCGGGGCCAGGCTTAACGAGGCGCCCGCCTCGTAACGGCATTTTGATGACCCCATTTGCCATTGTTCCCATATGCTCGCGACGATCTGCCACATTTGCCCCGGTTTTCCGGCCTTTTTCTGCCGGTTCCGCTGGAGCGACGCCAACCCACAAAGCGAGCCATGCCGAACCAAATCCTCATCACCCGTTGGCTCAACGCCTTCCCGGAACTTGCCGATTTGGAGCCCGAAGCAAAGGCGGAGATTCTGGGTGCGACCCAGTTCGACCGCTTGCGCCAAGGCGATATCGCCTACCGGCAAGGCCAGACCTGCCACAACTACGTGATGTGCATCGAGGGGCAGACCCGCATCTTCAAGACGTCGGAGTCGGGCCGGGAGATCATGCTCTATCAGGTGGGTCCCGGAGAGACGTGCGTCCTGACCACATCCTGCTTGATCGCCGGCAATCCGTTTCCCGCGGAGAGCACGGCGCAAGCCGATGTCCTCCTCGCGGCCCTGCCCGCCAGCGTCTTCCATCGGCTCATGGTCACCTCGCCGAAGTTCCGGCACTACGTGCTCGGCAATTACGGCGACCTGCTCTCCAGTCTGATCACGCTGGTCGACGAGGTAGCCTTCGCAAGCCTCGATCTCCGGCTCGCGCGCAAGCTCTTGGCGGAGGCCGGCACCGATGGCGTCGTGTCGAAGACACATCAGCAACTCGCGCTCGACCTGGGAAGCGTGCGGGAGGTGATCAGCCGCTACCTGTCCGAATGGGAACGCACGGGCTGGGTCCGCTCGGCCCGTGGCTCGATCGAGGTTCTCGATAGGGACGCCCTCGCCAGTTATGGCGCCGCTGAGGAGGAACCCGCCTTGCAGGCCGGCACTCGGCACTGAGGCCGAAGCGTGACTTAAGTCACATACATCTTGCTGCAACTTGCACTAGAAGAGTTGAAACCAGACTCCAACAAAAAACGCTCAAGGAATACGGACAATGACTGATATCTCCACCCATCGGCTCTTTGTCTCGCTCGCAAGCTCCCTGGCGCTCGCCACGGCGCTTTTGGTCAGCACCGCACCGGTCTCGTTCGCGGCCGACGATATGGCGGCGGCATCCGATGCCGAGTTCGACGATGGCTGCGCCATGGGCTTGGCCTCCGGTCAGATGGTCAAGACCGACTGCTCGGTGAGCTGGACCAACCCCGACGACGGCAAGGTCTATTGCTTCTCCAGCGAGAACTCCAAGGCGGCGTTTCTCGAGGACCCCAAGGGCAACCTCAGCAAGGCACACGCGTTTCTGAAGGAACAGCAAGCCAAGGCGGCCGCTGGGGACAAGGTCTTCGCCGAAGAGGACGTCAATGCCCGCGTGGAAGAGATCATCGACGCGCGCTCCAAAGGCGGGGCCTTTGTGTTCCGCGACCCCAAGCTCGATCAGGATCTGAACCTCGTCTATGAGAAAATCAAGATCGTGCGCGGCATGGAAGGCTATGGCTGGTTCGCCAATGTGATCTTCCACGACAAGGACGAGCCGAAAAAGCAATACGCCATCGACTTCTGGCTCAAGCCGGAAGGCGACCAACTGACACTCATGGACATCCGCGTGCAGAAAGGTCCGCGCCGCGACGGCGACGGCTATTTCATGATCTCGCGTCTACCCGTGGCCTGGTGGTGGCTGCCGGTGCAAGAACACCCAGGCAGCATCGAAGGCGCCAGAGCCTGGCATGTGCTGCACGCTATCCACGAGTTCATCACCGCAAACAAGGACGACGACGGCAACATCACCGTCAAGGACGACAAGACGGGCGAGGACCTCAAGTTGCAGTTCGTCGAGATGCACCGCCCCGTGCGCCGCTTGACGGGCGAGGGCAAGTATTTCGCCTGCACGGACTTCCGTAAGCCCGGCAGCAAGGACGAGTACTACGATCTCGATTTCTGGGTCGACGAGAACGACGGCGAGCTCTCTGTCAAAAACGTCAAGGTACACAAGGTCCCCGTCCAGGAAGACGGCATTTGGACCCAAGTGGACCGGTACACCTTCGAGGGCATGGACTTCGAGGAGACGCTGTAAGGCTGCACCCGGCGCCACCGACCGCGGCCGCCTGCCATATTCGCCCGCTTCCCTTGCCAAAGCGGGGGTTTCTTGCCGGGCAGCCCTCCGAGATCGCGAAAATTTGAAACGGTTTTGGTGACCCCAGTCACACAGTTGGAGCGTTGTCTTCCTGTAGCATGGGGGTACGCGAAGGGTTCGGCCTTGGAGGCCTCCGCCTCAAAGGTTCTGCCTTGGCGTCATTAGTCTCCCCCAGAACCAACTCGGAGGAACTACCTATGAAAGCGATCTACCTCGTTCCGGCCCTCGCGGGCGCGCTGCTGTTCTCCACCGCTGCCGTGGCCGCGACTGGCGAATACGGCAATATGTGCGCCATGGGCCTTGCGCTCGGCAAGAAGATCGACACCGATTGCTCGATCAGCGGTCAGATTGGCGGCAAGACGTATTGCTTCGGCAGCCAGGACGCCATGACCGCATTCATGAAGAACCCGGACGCGAACCTGGCCAAAGCGCAGAGCTTCTACAACGACAATCAGTAATCACCGTTCCTGCACGCACCCGTGCAGGGAAATGGCCCGCCCGGCCCAGGGCGGGCCTTTTTTCGTTCGAACTTGCGCTCTATCACGATCGGGACGTGCAATTGTCCATTGACCTTGCGTCCATTTCTGACGATTCAATTGCGCATCGCTGGCCATGTATGCCTCGAACACAAAGTCTGAGAGGAGATGTCTATGAAGAAGTTCGTTCTCGCCTCCGCCCTCGCTGGCGCCATGATGCTTGGATCCGGATCCGCCGCGCTTGCCGCCGGAGCGGCCGGTGAATTCGGAAACAACTGTGCATTTGGCCTCACCAAGGGTGCGAAGAAGTACACCGACTGCTCGGTCAGCGAGAAGATCGACGGCAAGACCTACTGCTTCAGCAAGCAGTCCGCCAAGGAAGAGTTCATGAAGGATGCCGAGGGCAACCTGGCCAAGGCCACGTCCTTCTACAACGACAACCAATAAGACGGGCGGCCGACGCTGCAGAGAACACGAGGCTCGCCCTTACCAGGGCGGGCCTTTTTCATCTGACGTATCCGGACGGCTCAAGCCGCGGCGGCGTCGCGCGCGGCGACAAGCCGGCGGAGCGTTTCCCGCGTCGATTGATCGGCGCGGCCATCGATCCGCGCTGGCCGGAAATGCATCTGGAAAGCCTCGACCACTTTCTCCAGGCCCTTGCCATAGGTCGACGTCACCTCGACACCGTATCCATAGTCCCGGAGAAGGCGCTGAACCTCGGCGATGTTGGGCGATTCATCCCCGATGCCGAAGCCCGCATCATCCGACACCGCCGCCGGCTCGACCCACAGACCGACACCTGCGCGTCCCAGCCGGGCCCAGTCGAACTTCTCGCCCGGATCGCGCTTACGCCCCGGGGCGATGTCGGAATGGGCCAAGACGCGGCCGGGCGGGATCGCGTGGCGGCCTAGGATATCGAGGCACAGCGCTTCGACCGCCCGCATCTGCACGTCCGGAAAGTCTGGGTAGTCGAAGTCGTGACCCGGGTTGTGGATCTCGATGCCAATGGAGCAGGAATTGAGGTCGGTCTCGCCGGCCCAATAGCTTTGACCCGCGTGCCAGGCGCGCGCGCGCTCGGCGACCATTTGGGTGATCCGCCCCGCCTCGTCGACGAGGTAGTGCGCAGAGACTTTCGACTCTTCGGTAATCAGCCAGGCCAGCGCCTCATCCGCCCTCTCCATGCCCGTATAGTGGAGGATCAGCATGTCGGGAGCCTGCGCCCCGCGCCGTGGCTCGAAATTGGGCGAAGCGCGCCATTGGGTCACGAGCTTGCTGTCTGGGGCGCTCATTGAGTTACCTGCCGCTCCAATGCCCGCGCGAAGCCGGGACGCGCGCCCATTTCGGTGAAAGCCTGCCGTCTTCGACGCCGCGCGGCAGAAGCCTCTGAGTCCTTAGAGCCCGCGCTCCCTGGCGATCGCCTCGTAGGCCTCGTTGATGGTCGCGACCTTCTCCGTGGCGATCGAGATGAACTCCTGCGGCACGCCGCGGGCCACAAGCTTGTCGGGATGGTTGTCGGCGACGAGCTTGCGGTAGTGGCTCTTCAACTCTTCGTCGCTGATGGACGGCTCAATGCCCAGCACATCGTATGGATTGCGCTTGGCAGCCACCACGTGGCGCGCCTTGATGTAGCTGAACTCCGTGTCGGTGAAGCCGAAGCGCTTGGCGACCTGAGCCAGGAACTGCTCTTCGCCGGGGTGAAGTGCGTCGTCGGCCTTGGCGATATGAAACAACCCCTCCAGCACGTCTTCCAAGAGCTTCCGGTTGCCCTTGAACATGGTGGCCAGCTGTTCAGCATAGGCCTCGTAGCCCGACACGTCTTGCTTGGCCAGGTTGAATACCCGGGCCACGTTCTTCATCTCGCCTTCAGGGACCTTGAAGACCTCCTTGAAGGCATTGACCTCGTCCATGGTGACCACGCCGTCGGCCTTCGCCATCTTGGCGCCGAGCGCGATCACGCCCACGGTGAAGGCCACTTGGTTCTCCGCAGGTCCGTCCTGCTCCTGATCCCGGTCAATGACGTAGTGCCCCGCCACTCCACCGAGGAGCGCACCAATCGGCCCCCCGATCGCCAGACCAGCAGCGGCGCCTGCAAGCTTTCCCCAAACCGACATGACCGACATCCCTCGTGTCTTCGTGCGTTGGCTCAAACCAGGCGGTCTGGTTCTTCAAACCGCCCGCGCAATCCGCCAGATCTTTAGCCCCGCAGCATTGCGAGGATCGACGCTTTCGGCTCGTCGACCTCCAAACCGGACCGCAAGCGCCGCTCCACATACCAAGACCGCACGAAGGTCCAAATGGTGAACCAGATAGCCAATACAGCGTTGGCCGCGCTGGCGACCCAGATGAAAACAGCACCGAGCTCAAACAGGTTGGCGACGGCGATAATCAAGGCCTGCAATACGATGGCGAAGCCGCCGGCCATGACGATCGCGGCGCAGATCGAAATGGTGAAGAGAACCAGCGGATTCCCGCTCTTGGTGACGGGCTTCTCGGAGGTTTCGGATGCTTCGGTGCTCATCGGTTCTCGCAGATCCTCGAAAATCGGTTCCGGACCCAAAAAAGGCTCCGGCGCCTTTCCTTAGCCGGGCAAACCCTTGGTTACAAGCGTTCAATCGGGTCCCCAAAGTGGGCACAAGTCAGGACAACTTTGACGCGCGTTCCGCCGTTGGGCGCGGAGACGGCATGACAAGGGCGCGCGGGCCGTCTATCCACAGACCCCAAGCGATGGTGCGGAGCAGGCAAGCATAAGAGGCAAGCATGGCGATCTACGAGCTTGATGGGCAGAGCCCAGAGTTTCCGGCGGACGGTCTGTATTGGGTGGCGGAAACGGCGACCGTGGTCGGCCGTGTGCGGCTGCATTCGGAAGCGAGCATCTGGTACGGCGCGGTGCTGCGCGGCGACAATGAATGGATCGACATCGGCGCGCGCTCGCAGATCCAAGACAACGCCACGCTCCACACCGACCCCGGGTTCCCGCTCGACATCGGCCATGACTGCGTCATCGGGCACAACGTGATCCTGCATGGGTGCACTATCGGCGACAATACGCTGATCGGCATGGGTACGACGGTGCTGAATGGCGCGAAGATCGGCGCCAATTGCCTCGTCGGCGCCAACGCTCTCATCACCGAAGGCAAAAAGTTCCCGGACAACTCCGTCATCCTCGGCGCGCCGGCCAAAGCCGTGCGCGACGCCGACGACAAGACGCGCGCGATGATCGCACGCGGCGCGGATGTCTACGTGAAACGCTGGAAACAATACGCGGCGGGCTTGAAGCGCATCGCCTGATGCGGATAACTCCGCATCATGGGCGCTGACTCTCAAGCCAAATCCGAAGGACGCTGGCAGTTCTTCATCGACCGCGGCGGCACGTTCACCGATATCGTGGCGCGCGCGCCCGACGGCGCGTTGATCACGAAGAAACTGCTCTCAGAAAACCCGGAGGCCTACGAAGACGCCGCCATCGCCGGCATCGCCGACGTGATCGGCGTACCGCGCTCTGAAGCGCTGCCGCCGGCGCGCATCGACAGCGTGCGCATGGGCACCACGGTGGCCACCAACGCGCTTCTAGAGCGCAAGGGCGACCCGACGCTTCTCCTGGTCAGCCAGGGCTTTCGCGACGCTCTGGAGATCGGCTACCAGGCGCGGCCCAAGATCTTTGCGCGCCGCATCGAGAAGCCCTCCATGCTCTATGCGCAGGTGGCCGAGGTGCCGGAGCGCGTGCGCGCCGACGGCATGATCGAGATGCCGCTCGATCTTGCGGCGGCCCGGACTGTTCTTGCAGCGGCCCGTGACGAGGGCATCGATGCCGTCGCCATCGTGTTCATGCACGCCTATGCCCACCCTGAACACGAACGCGCCGCCGCGGAGCTGGCCCGTGAGCTGGATTTCACGCAAATCTCGGTGAGCCATGAGGTGAGCCCGCTGGTGAAGTTCGTGGGACGCGGGGACACGACCGTCGTCGACGCATATCTCTCACCGCTGCTGCGGCGCTATGTGGATCGCGTCGCGCGTGCTCTGTCTTCTAAATCCCTCCCCTCGATGGGGAGGGTGGCTTCGAGCGCAAGCGAGAAACCGGGTGGGGTGGAACCGCGAGGTACAGCCCCCCACCCGACCGGCGATGCCGGTCGGCCTCCCCACCAAGGGGAGGCAGGTCCACGATTGCTGTTCATGCAGTCCTCGGGCGGACTGACCTCGGCGCATCTGTTCCGCGGCAAGGATGCTATCCTCTCCGGCCCCGCCGGCGGCGTTGTGGGGGCGGTGGAGACCGCACAGTCTGCCGGCTTCGCGAAGGTCATCGGCTTCGACATGGGCGGCACCTCCACAGACGTCTGCCACTATGACGGCGCCTTCGAGCGCACCTTCGAGAGCGTCGTGGCCGGCGCCCGGGTGCGCGCGCCGATGATGCTGATCCACACGGTGGCGGCGGGAGGCGGCTCGATCCTCCACTATGACGAGGCGCGCTTTCGCGTGGGGCCCGATTCCGCCGGCGCCGATCCGGGTCCGAGGGCCTATGGCCGGGGCGGTCCGCTCACGGTCACCGACGCCAATGTCATGACGGGGAAGCTGCAGCCGGACCTCTTTCCGCAGATCTTCGGGCCCGCGCAGGATCAGCCGCTCGATCGTCCCGCCGTGACCCGCGCTTTCAATGCGCTGGCGCGCAAGCTCGGCGACGGGCGAACGCCGGAGGAGATCGCGGAGGGGTTCATCAGAATCGCCGTCGCCAACATGGCCAACGCCATCAAGACGATCTCCGTGCAGCGCGGCTACGACGTCTCCGCCTATGCGATGAACTCCTTCGGCGGCGCGGGCGGCCAGCATGCCTGCCTCGTGGCGGAAGCCTTGGGGATCAAGACGGTTCTCTTGCATCCCCTCTCCGGCGTTCTGTCTGCCTATGGCATGGGGCTGGCGAGCTTGCGCGCCACGCGGACACATGCGGTGCTGGCACGCTTTGACGAGACCGGTCTCGCCACGCTTAGCGAAGTCCGCACGCCGCTGGAGGCCGACGTGCGCGATGAGCTCGTGCGTCAGGGGGTCGAGGCAGACGCAGTGAGCGTCACCGCGCAGGCGCACCTACGCTACGAGGGCACGGATAGCGCCCTGCCTATTCCTGTGGGGAGCTTGCGGGGCATGCGCGCGCTGTTCGAAATCGCGCATCAGCAGAGGTTCGGCTTTATCAGTCCGGAGAAGGACATCGAGATCGAGGCCGTGGAGGTGGAGGCCGCAGGAGGCGGCGCCCTCATCGAGGAGCATGAGCTGGCCGGCACAGAAGACGTACCGCCGCCAGACCCGCTCACGCGTGCGGATGTCTTCACCCACGGCCGCTGGCATGATGTGCCTGTCTACCGGCGCGAGGACTTGAGGCCTGGCGCAGCGCTGGACGGTCCGGCGCTGATCATCGAGCCGCACCAAACCGTGATGGTCGAGCCGGCCTGGCGCGCGGCAGTCACGGCTAAGAACCACCTCTTGCTGACGCGCACTTCGGTGGAACAGCACGCCAAGGTCGGCAAGACCGCCGACCCGGTGATGCTGGAGGTGTTCAACAACCTCTTCGTCTCGATCGCCGAGCAGATGGGATACGCGCTTCAGAACACGGCGCGGTCCGTCAACATCAAGGAGCGGCTCGACTTCTCCTGCGCCATCTTCGACGACCAAGGCCGTCTCATCGCCAACGCACCGCACATCCCGGTGCATCTCGGCTCGATGGACAAGAGCGTCGAGACCATCCTGCGGGAGGTGGGCGGCGACTTGAAGCCCGGAGACGTGTGGATGCTGAACGCGCCCTATAACGGCGGTACGCATCTGCCGGACATCACCGTGGTGACGCCGGTGTTCGCTGAGACAGGCAAGGACCTGCTGTTCTTCGTCGCCGCGCGCGGCCACCATGCGGATATTGGCGGCATCGCGCCGGGCTCCATGAGCCCCAAGGCCACATCGATCCACGAAGAAGGCATCTATATCGACCCGTTCAAGCTGGTCGAGAACGGCCGCTTCCTGGAGCATGCCACGCGGGCGCTCCTCACCAAGCCGCCCTACCCCGTCCGTAACCTGGCGCAGAACGTGGCCGATCTCAAAGCGCAGGTCGCCGCCAACGAGAAGGGCGTCATCGAGTTGCGCAAGATGGTGCGCCACTACGGGCTCGACACAGTCAAAGCCTATATGGGCCATGTCCAGGACAACGCGGCGGAGGCGGTGCGCGCTGTCATCGGCAAACTCAGAAACGCGCGCTTCGCCGTGGAGACCGACCAAGGCAGCGTCATCAAGGTCGCGATCACCATCGACAAGCAAGCCAAGACGGCGACCGTCGATTTCACCGGCACGAGCGCACAAGCCAAGAGCACGTTCAACGCGCCGGAACCCATCACCCGCGCCTGCGTGCTCTATGTATTCCGCACCTTGGTTGACGACGACATCCCGTTGAATGCGGGCTGTTTGCGGCACATCAAGATCGTGGTGCCGGACGGCTCGCTGCTGAAACCCACCTACCCCGCGCCGGTCGCGGGCGGCAACGTGGAAACCAGCCAGACAATCGTGAACTGCTTGTATGGCGCGCTCGGCGCGCTCGGCTCCGCGCAAGGCACCATGAACAACCTCACCTTCGGCAACGGCGAATTCCAATATTACGAGACAATCTGCTCAGGCTCGCCG
>JGI12316J15310_10000121_pt37 | contig 27208 bp, 22 predicted proteins | sample MarCyaLeptolynsp_FD_15310 | JGI IMG/M metagenome (IMG submission 15310)
GATCTCGCCGTGCCCGGCTTCGATCAGGTCAGGGACCCCTCGGTCGTGTGGTTCGCGATCCTGGTGGCGGTGACGCTGCAGACCTCGTTCCTGACGCCGCCCGTCGGGTTTGCGCTGTTCTATCTGAAGGGTGTTTGTCCCCCCGGCGTGACGCTCGGGCATATCTACCGGGGCGTGGTGCCTTTCGTGATCCTCCAGCTCATCGGTCTGCTGATCGTGTTCTATTTCCCGGCACTCACGACCTGGCTGCCATCGGTTGCCTACGGCAATTAGCGAGGCAATGAGGAGTGAAATTTCCGGCTGACACCGTCTGCCGCGCGCGCGCTGCGCGCGGAGACAGCGGTGACATCGGAGGATGAAAAACGAGTGTCACAAGTATACCGGGCAGCCTGCCAGCAGGCTCGAACGCGGAGGCATCCATGAGTGAAAACGAAGCCCTGCTCTCGCTGAGTGCGGTAGATCTGCGCGACAGGCTTGCCGATGGAAGGCTCTCCGCCGTTGAACTGGCGATGGCTTGTATCGCGCGGATCGAGGCACGTGAGCACGAGGTGAGGGCCTGGGCCTGGTTTGATGCCGGAGCGGTCTTGGCGGAAGCGGAACGTCTGGATGCGTTGAGAGCGAGCGGCGCGCCCCTCGGCGCGCTGCACGGTTTGCCCGTTGGCGTAAAAGACGTGATCGACACGGCTGGCATTTCAACCGAGAACGGGTCTCCGGTCGATGCAGGCCGCGTGCCTCGTGAGGACGCGGAGGCGGTGAAAAGGCTCAAAGAGGCCGGGGGCATCATGTTTGGCAAGACGGTCACGACCGAACTTGCCTTCCTCCACCCCAACAAGACGCGGAACCCGCGGAACCTGGAACACACGCCTGGCGGATCTTCATCCGGATCAGCGGCGGCGGTGGCCGACGGAATGGTGCCGCTGGCCATTGGTACACAGACCGGCGGCTCTGTTGTGCGCCCAGCCTCCTTTTGCGGCATAATCGGGCTCAAACCCAGCTTCAATGCGATCCCGCGAAAGGGCACACTGCTTCAGTCCCATTCGCTGGACACGCTCGGTGTCTTTGCAAACGATCCAGCCGGGGCTTCGCTCCTTGCCGATGTTCTGAGCGGAAAGACAGTGGACTATCCAGAGCCTGCCGGCGCCCCCGTTTTCGGGTTCGTGGCACCTCCCGGCTGGGATCGTGCCGACCCCGCGCTTCACGCTGCATTTGACCGTTTGCGCGCGGCACTGGCGGACCGGGTCATAGACTTGTCGCTGCCGGAGGTTTTCGATGATGCCGTGCGTTTGCGCGCCGTAATCAACACCGTGGAGATGGGTCACTATTTCAGGACCTATCTGGATCGGGGCGCGGACAAGCTCGGCCCGCCGACACGAGCGGCGATCGAGGAAGGTTTGACGCTGTCGGCGGTCGACTATCTTGCCGCCAAAGCCTTCCAGGACAAAATGGATGAGTTGCTCGCGCCGCTTTTTGAAAGCTGCGATGCGATCCTGTGCCCGGCCGCCCTTGGACCGGCACCGGCCGGCTTGGGTTCGACGGGAGATTCGATCTTCAACGGGCTCTGGACGATGGCAGGAACACCTGCGATTACCCTGCCGTTGCTTGCAACGCCGGACGGTCTGCCCATGGGTGTTCAGCTCGTTGCGGCGCGTGGAGACGACAAGGCCCTTGTCTCTGTCGCGCAGTGGCTTTGGGACTGGGGCAGGGAACGCAATCAGTAAAGGCGGCGCAGCGCGCCGCCTTCAAAGCGATGTTCGGTCAGCTGCCATTGCGGCAGAGATTTGCACCGCCGTGAGGTGATGCTAGCGGTGGCGGTTGCGTGGCACGAAACCGGTGTCTTCCGCAGGTCTCATGTCGCGAACCCAGACCTCGCGATTCGGATGCAAACCGCCGCCGCGTACCGCCGGAACCGCCGTGTGGCGCGCCCGGTGCAAAAGCCGGGTATCGGCAATCCCGCAATTCGGATGAATGCCGCCATTATCGGCAACGGCTTTCTCCCAGACTGCCTTTCGCGCCGCGAGCGTTGCCGGATCGTCAAGCGCCGCGCAATTCACCGTGTTTGAATTGAGGTCGACGATGATCTCGTCGCCGTCTTCGACAAACGCAATTGGCCCGCCAAGAGCCGCCTCGGGGCCGACATGGCCGATGACCAAACCGACCGAGCCGCCGGAAAAGCGTGCGTCGGTCATGAGCGCGACCACGATGCCGCGTTCCCGGCAAAGCGTCGTAATGCGGGAGGTCGGATCAAGCATTTCCGGCATGCCCGGGCCTCCACTCGGACCGTCGTAACGGACGATGACCATATCCTGGTCCTGAAAGCTGTCCGGAGCCTCGTCGAGCGCCTTGATCAAGCCGGCCTCGCCCTCGAACACCCGGGCCCGGCCCTTGAAGAGATTGTTCTCCAGGCCGCCTTCAACGCCGGCGAGCTTCAGGATGGCCGAGAAATCCGGAGACAGATTGCCGCCGAGCATCCGAAGACCGCCCGTCCGTTTGAACGGGGCTGCGACGGTGTGAATCACGTCCCCATCAGGCGCTGCCGCATTGAGGTCGGCCACCTGTTCGGCCAGCGTGCGCCCGGTGCAGGTCATCATGTCGCCGTTCAGGAGACCGGCATCGAGAAGTTCCTTCACAATCACCTGGACGCCGCCGACACGATCAATGTCGAGCATGGAATACTTGCCATAGGGGCGGGCATTCGTCAGAACCGGAACAACGTCCCTGGAGAGGTGATTGAATTCCTCCGGTGTCATCACATCCCGCCAGAAATGTTCATATCCGGCCGCGCGTGCGATTTCCGGAACGTGCAGGACAACATTTGTAGATCCGCCGATAGCCATGGCGACAATCACCGCGTTGCGAATGGAATCGCGCTTGACGATGTCGCGTGGCTTCAGGCCTTTTTCCATCATGGAGGCCAGATAGGCCACAAGCTGCTGCGGGAATTCCTCAAGGCGGCGCGGGTCGTCGGACGGTGGCGCCACCATGTGCAGCGGCTGAAGCCCGACCACGCCGATGAAGGTCTGCATGGTGTTGTAGGTGAACATGCCACCGCAGCTTCCGATGCCCGGGCAGGCGTGGCAGGCAATGCGGTGGCGAACCGCTGCATCCTGGTGGCCGGCGACCTGGTAGGCGCTGACGATGTCCAGCATCTCACCCGTTTCCGGGTCCTTGCCCGGCCTGATGGTGCCGTCGGACATGATGATTGCCGGTTCGTTGTGTTCCAGAACTGCGGCCATCGTCCCGACCGGGGGCTTGTCGCAGGCAACCACGGCAATCGTTCCGGCAAGTCCGGATGCTTCCAGGTGTTCGCACAGGCCATCATTGGTGACTTCGCGGCCGATCAGCGAGTACCGCATTTCACGCGTGCCATTGCGGATGCCGTCCGATGTGGCAATGGTGTATTCCGGCTGTACGAGCCGGTATTTCAGCTTGTCTTCGCCATTGCCGATACGCGATTTCAGATGTTCGTGAATGGCGTCAACCTTGCGGGCAACACCCAGGTAGCACTGGCTGTCGCCCTTGGTTCCGACGACGCCGACGGAAGGCTCGTGGATGAGTTCGGGATCGGTGCCAAGTTCATTGGCAATCCCAATCGTTTGTGCGGACCGGCCGGGGTGGCGGTCAATCAGGACAATTCTGGATTTCGTCATGTGTCACTTCTTGTTCAGCTGCGCCCGCCCCGTGCGTTTCTTGGTCCTAGTCCCGATCCCTGGAAACCTGCGGGGTGGTTAAGCTTGTAATCGACGCGGGCGCAAATTCAACCTGCGAATCGGTGATTCCAGTACGGTTCGAGCGAATGTCGCCGGTTCCTCCCTGATGGTCACTGACGACAATCCTGCACTGAAACCGAGTTTTGAAAGAACCGGCTCGGGCAGCCGCTGCCGCACTGAACAGGCAGGTATGGCTCTTTCCGCACTGGTTCCCGGTGGAATACCTGATCCCCGGGGTGAAATTCATTGATCCTTCATGCGGAATTCTGTTGGGATGAGAGCCTCAGGAAAAAAGACAAGCGAGTAATGCGTCCCAAACAGGTTTCCAGAAGTTGCTGACTTGCCGAATGGCACGAAAGAGTGGGTGAGACCGGAATGCACTTTGAAGTCTTTGCTATCGGAACCGCCTTTGTTTTCGGGCTCTTGGTTCGACAAATCGGTCTGCCGCCCCTGGTCGGGTTTTTGGCCGCCGGATTCTTCATCAACTTCATCGGTCCGGGCTTCGGGATGCCCGTCGAAACGGGGCCAATTCTCGACTATGTGGCAGAACTCGGCGTTCTGCTCCTGCTCTTCACCATTGGGCTGAAACTGAAGCTGCGTCAGATTACCGAGCCTCAGGTTATCGGGGGCGCGCTGATCCATTTCGCAGTCTCGGTTGCATTGTTCACACCCATTGTCTGGCTGCTGTTCACCTCCGACTGGTTGAGTGCCGTCCTGATCGGCATTGCTCTTGCTTTTTCGTCCACCGTCCTGTCGGCAAAAATACTGGAAGCCAAACGCGAACTTGGCACGTTTCACGGCAGGACGGCCATTGGCATCCTGATCGTTCAGGACATCATCGCACTTGTCGTTCTTGCGATCTTCGCCGGAAAACTGCCCGGTCCCTGGGCGCTTCTTATCTTCGCCACGCCTCTGCTCAGGCCCCTGCTGTTCCGCTTGCTGGACCTGGCGGGCCATGATGAGGTTCTGCTGCTAACCGGTATGATGCTCAGCCTGGTTGTCGGCGGGGTCGGGTTTGAACTGATCGGCCTTAAGGGTGAGATCGGTGCGCTGGTCATGGGGCTGCTGCTGTCGGGTCATCCACGCGCCGGCGAGTTGTCTAATTCGCTCTGGGCACTCAAGGAAGTCTTTTTGATCGGGTTCTTCCTGTCGATCGGCATGTCCGGTCTGCCCGACTGGAACGCACTCTCCTTTGCACTTGTGCTGGGGCTTCTGCTGCCGCTGAAAGGCCTTCTGTTTTTCTTCATATTGCTTGCGTTCAAGCTCCGGGCACGCACGTCGTTCGTGACCGCACTGTCATTGATGGCCTACAGCGAATTCGGCCTGATCGTGGCCGCCGGCATTCCCACCGCCGAGGAATACCTTGTGCCGCTGGCCATTGCGGTGTCGGTGTCATTCCTGATCGCAGCGCCACTCAACCGCTTTGCGCATTCAATCTTCGAGCGGTTCGAGCCGCAGCTCCAACGGTTCGAGTTGCAGGCCCGGCATCCGGACGAACAACCGACAGATCTCGGCGATGCGGATGTCATGGTCTTCGGAATGGGCAGAACCGGAACCGCAGCCTATGCGGCCCTGATCGACAAGGGGCATCGCCCGGTTGGACTGGATGCAGACATGTACAAGGTTGAGGGGCACGCCGAGGCTGGACGGAATGTGATTTTTGCCGATGCGGAAGACAGCAATTTCTGGCACGGCGTGGAGTTGAAAGGCATTTCAGCCGCCGTTCTGGCGATGGACGATCTCGAAGCCAAGCTGATTGCAGCCCGCATGCTGCGGGCCAGCGGTTTTACCGGAACGATCGTCAGTCACGCACTGCATGCCGATCACGTTGAACAGATTGCCGAAGCCGGTGCTGACCAAACCTATCTGACCATGCAGGAAGCAGGCGAAAGCCTGGCAGCGCATGCGATCGAACCTGCTGTGGCGCGTGAGGCCTGACGGTCTTGATTTGCGCGAGATCTTCGAAGGCGACCGGCATGAAGCAGCCAACTGTTTTCATCCGGAGACTCGCGCGCATGTGCGCACCTGGACGCTCACATGAGTCATTTCCTTGTGCTGGCTTGGCTTGATAAAGCCTCTCGTTTCGTTGCCCGGCGTCACAAGCTGATTTTCATAAGAAAAAGGAGTTTGCTTAACGCGGCTCCGGTTTGGCATGGAAGAAAAGCCAACCCAATTCGAACTCCTTGGAGAACATTGGATCCAAAACGAGTTGCCGCTTTTGAGCTTGATTTAGATTGAGCGCGCTTTCGTTTACCGCCATTTGTATTTGGTTCAGGTAAGTCGTGGCCGACGCAACATCGCCAACAGCAAGCGATGCTTTCACCAGAAGCTGTATCATGCTCACGGCATAGGCCGCGTCTTGCAATTCTATGATTTCCTGCGCCAACTTGAAAACGCGCGCACGAGCGACGGCGTCCGATTGCCAGCGACTGGTCAGACTGATCTGAATGAGTGTGTTGATTGCACTCGCTTCACCATCGGCAACACTTTCAAGCAGCTCTTGCCCGTATTTTTCAAAAGAGTCTTGTGCACCCATAAGCCCGTAAAGCGTTCCGATATTCACACGGCCGCCCAAAATGCAGCGGCCTTTGTATCTTTCAGCGAACCCATAGCTTTCAAGATACGAAGCGCCCTGGTTGAGCAAGACGATCGCCCTTTCCCTGTCGCCAGAAATGCCAAGCTGCCGGGCAAGGGTGAAATACAGCGCCGTTCGGCACATCTGATCTCCTTCGCCTGACGTACGCCGCAAGAGTTCGTCTGCCAGGATTGCCACGGTGTCCGGTCCATGCCGGAGCCCGGGATCCTGATTTGCGAGCGAGCCGGCGAGGGCGTACAGCGCCGTGTTCCGATCCTCATCCGCTGATTGCGGGTCCTTGAGGTAGATATCAATCACGCGCCGAACTCCAGCAGCGTCGCCCGCCGCCGCTAGTGTGATCAACTGCCGTTTTGTTGCGAAAAGAAGTTGCGAAAAGTATTTGTCGATCGTTGCAAGCGTAAACCGGCGAAGGTCGGGATCCGGGATTTTTTCGGCAATCACTTCTGTTTTCTCGCGATCAAACCACAAAAGATTGCTTGTGATCCTTCGCCAGACTGGCTCGCTAGTGAAGGAATGAAGATTTTCGACAATATTTTCGTAGTAGAGACCGCGAATGTGGTCCCGAATGTCTTGTGGTGCGAGGCGCAGAAAGTTGTCGGCTGACGAGAGAATGATGCTTTTCTGCAGAGGGTCGGTGTTGTGTGCAAGGACGCGATCGACCTTCTCCATTTCGTTGTGCACTAAGTGGTATGCGAGAATCGCGGCCCAGATATCCGCCCGCGAGTAACGGTCAGCGTGATCGCCAGCGATGTCACGCGCCAACTCCGTTTCGCCCAGCAGTGCGAGCACGACGCCTGTGTTTCGCCGATATCGATCGCGTGCATCGGCTGGAGGATTGGTAGCCGCGTTCTTGGCGATGCAGATGTAATCAGCAGATTGAATGCAGGCGGAAAGGGTCCCGCTCGAAATGTCGTTTCCTTCAAACCACTTCGCAAATCCGGCGAGCAGCAAAGCCCCGAAGACAACAGCGGCAGCTACTGCTGCTTTCTTGCTAATCAAACTCATGAGCGCCTCACTTCAAGAACCCGAAGATCGCGTAATGCGTGTGATTTTAAATTTCGTTAATTTATGCGGGAGCTTGGCATGCGCTTCTACGAAGCACAATTGCTTCTGATATGCGGCGAAGCGGCGCCTCGGTTAATCGAAAGCGACGAGAAACGTATGTTCAGGGAATATCACGTCATCATATAGAACGCCTGAGCAGGGTGCGGCCCTGGTCAGGTCACAAATGTCATTTGGATGCTAGCCCTAGAGTTTTCGACCGCGCGAATTCGTCAGCGTATCTTTCGGGCGCTTCCTCCGCGTCCATGTCCGAAGGTAACAGTCTTGCAATCGAAATCCCCTTTTGAACCCATTGCTCTGGTATATAGTTGTTGTGGCTGGGCGATTTCCGGATTGAAGGTGAACCCTTTAAGCAACTGATGACCGCCCTGATAATGGGTCCAGGTCACCAGAGAGGCGCAAGTCAAGGAGGGAAGGTCCTTTCGATCTCTGAGTTTGTTGTAGATCATACGCCAGCCACTCAGCGATGTTCCAACGACTTCGGCGATACCTTGGTCGGCCGTCGCGCGTCGCAATTGTGAGTCGGAAGAGCCGTGGTCGAAAACAGTCTCGTCGTCAGCGACAACGAAGCCTGCACCAGCCCTTGCGACGCGTACCACAGTGGTGTTGACGCCCTGCAAGGCCATTGTGAAAAGATCCTGAGACCAGCCCCCCCGTGCTTTCACGTTTTCATAATAGGCGAGCGCTGTCAGTTTGATCCGCAGGCGTGTCTGGTCTGCGAGTTGGAGGCAACGTATGAACAGGATTCCGTTTGAGTCGTCTTCATTGAGAAAGAAACTCAATGATTTTGGACCATGCTTCATTGGGATCTGCAAACAGGCATGTTTTTCGTGGCCGACGTGACCCAGATACAAAATGGCGTGTCCATAAGGTATGTTTGACAGGTAACGAATGCCCGCATTGGCAAATGTAGAGTTGTCGACCAGAAAGAAATCGCCTGGCTTCATTTTGTTCAAATGGTAATTTAAGGTCTGCCCATACGAGTTGGGATCCGACTTAAAACCCATGGAGTTTCCAATTTGTTCTGTGGGACCGGACTAGAGTACTCAAAATCCTTGTTTGACAAACGTGTTGAATTCTAAGGTTCTGTTCAAGCTGTTTGAAAGCTATCGATATCAATAGCTGTGTCGCGACTGGAGTTACCGCGCATAAGTTGCTGCGTCTGGCCTACGCGGGTAAATCTGTCCCAATCAGAAAGTTCAATTCCGCACCCTTCGAAACAACCAGAAATCCTGGAAAGAGCGAGCGTTTGCCGGCGTGACCGGGCTTGGGAAGTGAAGCCTTGTCAGCACTAACGCACTTTCTTGATGCCCTCCAGGATCAGCGTTGTGGCGACGTTGGCGTAGTCCTCGCGGGAGATCGGTCCGCCTTCCTTGAACCACATGTAGACCCAGTTCATCATGCCGAAGAGGGACATCGTGACCGGCATCAGAAGAGGGCGGTCGGGATTTGCAAGGTCCGGGTGGATGTCTTTCAGGACGCCTGAGAAGTGCCGCACGATCCGGCGCTCGATGGCGACGATTTCGGCCTTCTGTTCGTCGGAGAGGGCCGGGCCGGCATTAAGCTGCACCTTGTGCTGATCGTCGGCACCGCGATAGCTGTCGAGCACTGTCAGGACGAGTTTGCGCAGTCTCTTGTCGGAGGGCAGCGACGGGTCGTCTGCTTCTTCCAGCTCGGCGTCCAGAATGGCCAGATGCGACTGAATGATTGCAAAGATCAGCGCGCCTTTCGACGGGTAATAGTGATAAAGCAGCGACTTGGAGACTCCCGCCTCTTGCGCGATCTGCGACATGGACGCCTTTTCCATGCCCTGGGTCGCGAATACATTGGCTGCCGTCAGCAATAGACCGTGCTGTTTTTCTTCAAAGTCACTGGCGCGGGTTCTCGCCATGTGTTCCGGCCTCCGTTTTCGAAACCAGGTCCTGCCCAAACAAACGGACAGCATTGGGTTGACCTAAGTTTGCGCCTTCATTGGGGTTTTAGCCTGCGTAGGCTTGATTGACCAGCCGGTCCGTCAATTATCGGTGGACCCAGGGACTGTCAGACTCGACCCGGCATGCTCCATGCCGTTCAACGCGGAAATGGAAGCCAGGGCCATGCACTTACTCCTTCGGACGGTTGTCGACCACACGCTGTGCCTTGCCCTGCGAGCGGGCAACGCCGAGGGGTTCGTGGATCTGGACCTTCGAGGAGACGCCGATTGTCGACTTCACGTGGTGCGCCAGCTCCTTTGCCGATGCATCGCGCGCTTCGCTGCTGCTGCGCTCTGGGGTCGCCTCGGCATGAATGATCATCGCGTCCATGCGTCCTTCGCGGATCAGTTCGATCTGGAAATGCGCGGTCAAGCCGTCGCATTTCAGGATCTGCTCCTCAACCTGGGTCGGAAAAACATTGACGCCGCGCAGGATGATCATGTCGTCGCTGCGCCCGGTGATCTTTTCGATCCGGCGCATGGAGCGGGCGGTGCCAGGCAAGATACGGGTGAGGTCGCGCGTGCGGTAGCGTACCATCGGCAGACCTTCCTTTGTCAGCGTGGTGAAAACCAGTTCGCCGGTCTGGCCGTCCGGCAGGACTTCCTCGCTGACGGGATCGATGATTTCCGGATAGAAGTGATCTTCCCAGACATGCAGACCGTCTTTGGTCTCAACGCATTCCTGCGCAACACCGGGCCCCATGATCTCCGACAATCCGTAGATGTCGACGGCATGCATGTCGAACGCCTCCTCGATTTCCGTACGCATCGCATTCGTCCATGGTTCCGCACCAAAGATGCCGACCTTGAGCGAAGACTGGCGCGGATCGAGGCCCTGCCGCCGGTATTCGTCGAGGATCGACAGCATGTAGGAAGGCGTCACGGTGATCACGTCCGGCTGGAAATCCTCGATCAGTGTCACCTGGCGCTCCGTCATGCCGCCTGAAATCGGCACCACCGTGCAGCCGAGTTTTTCAGCGCCGTAGTGGGCTCCCAGGCCGCCGGTGAACAGGCCGTAACCGTAGGCGTTGTGGAGGATGTTGCCCTTGCGCCCGCCGGCGGCGCGGATCGAGCGCGCGACGAGGTCGGCCCAGTTCGAGATGTCGTTGGCCGTATAGCCGACCACGGTTGGTTTGCCCGTCGTGCCGGACGAGCCGTGAATGCGGACCAGTTCTTCCCGTGGTGTCGCGAACATACGGAACGGATAGGTGTCGCGCAGGTCCTGCTTGACCGTAAACGGGAATTTGGCGAGGTCTCCGAGCGATTTGAAATCCTCAGGATGGACGCCGTTCTTGTCGAATTGCTGTTTGAAGAACGGGGAATTCCCGTAGGCGTGAGAGAGGGTCCAGGCCAGCCGTTTTTGCTGCAGGTCTGCAATCTCGTCGCGGCTGGCGATCTCGATCGGGTCGAGACTGTCACGGTCAGGGGTGAGATCAATCATCGAGGGTCCTCCCGGGACGCTGAAAGCGCCGTTTCTGGTTATTCGTCCAAGAATGTGCGGTTGATGGTACGCGAATGGCCGCGGAACTCCGCGATCACCGTGCCGTCTTCACGTGTGAGACTGATGTCGTAGATGCCCGACCGCCCCTCTCTGGAAACCTCCCGCGCCCGCGCCGTCAGGACATCTCCGAGTGCACCCGGTTTGACATAGGTGATCGAGCAATGCTGGGCGACCGTCACCTGATTATAGGTGTTGCAGGCAAAGGCGAATGCACTGTCGGCCAGCGTGAAAAGATAGCCGCCGTGCATGTTGCCATGGCCGTTTGTCATGGCCTTCGTGACTGTCATCCGGATGTCCGCTTCGCCCGGGGCGATCCGCACCAGCGCCATACCGAGTGCCTGTGAGGCATTGTCGTCGTCCCACATGATCCGGGCGCAGGCCTCAGCCAGCTCCTGCGCGGTCATTTCGGCAGCAGGTTTCATGCTAGTGCCCCTTGAACACGGCCGGGCGTTTTTCCAGGAAAGCGGTCACGCCCTCCGCGTAATCGTCTGAAAATCCGGCCGTGCGCTGGCAATCCCTCTCCATGTCGAGGTGTGTGTCCAAGTCCTGTGTCGGTGCTGCCTGGATCAGCCGTTTCGTCAATCCCAGGCCTATCGTCGGCCCTGCGGCGAGCCTTGTCGCGATCAGTCGGGCCTCGTCCAGCAAGGAAGCATCGTCAACGGCCTTCCAGATGAGACCCCAGCTTTCCGCCTGCTCCGCCATCAAGGGTTCGGCGAGCAGGGCGAGCGCCTTGGCGCGGGGTTCGCCCAGAATGCGTGTCAGGGACCAGCTGCCGCCGGCATCGGGAATGAGGCCGATCTTGGAAAAGGCCTGAATGAATTTGGCCGAGCGCGCCGCCAGAACAATGTCGCAGGCGAGCGCGATGTTTGCGCCTGCACCGGCGGCAACACCGTTTACCGCGCATATGATGGGCTTTTCCAGCGACCTCATCAGGCGCAGTGTGGGATTGTAGAAGGTGTCGAGCGTGTGGCCGAGATCTGGTTTTGCGTCGCTCTTGCGCGGATCGCGGTCGCCAAGATCCTGGCCCGCGCAAAAGCCGCGGCCGGACCCGGTCAGGAGAACCGCACGGACCGCGTCGTCCTTTGTTGCCTGCTCGAAGGCGGCGCGAAGGGCAAGGTGCATGTCCTCGTTGAACGCGTTCAGTTTGTCCGGACGATTCAGTGTTACATTGAGGACGCCGTTCTCGAGGGCCGAGACAACGGTTTGGCTTTGCGTCATTTTCCACTCCCTGGACCGCGCGCTCCTCGGGGTCCGCAATTCCTTTATTGCATAAACCGTCCGGTCGATCAATTATAGTGTTATCTGCAATGCGGTTTATTGTGGGGCATGTGGGACAATGCCGAACCGGACTGTCCTTCATGGTGCCCACTTGAACCGGGTATCGCAAGCGGTTTGAGCGGACGAATGACTTAGTCGGGAGGGTGTATTGGACAATTTTCCTGGAAACGTTCGGCCCCCCGGGCGCGCAACAACTGCAGCGATCCCGGGCTTCACATGCGACCCTGGTTGTCTTTGGCTGGAAATCTCGTCGTCCCTTTACCCGGGTGTATCGCTCAGTCTAGTCTTGATGCACAGCAAGCCGCGCTCCGGCCCATCTTCTGCTGCGAACAGGTCGATCGAATGACACCTGATAACATGGAACTTGCCATCACCCCGCTGGCGCCAACGCGCGCCCGTTCGCAGCCTGTCGAGGAACTGACCGGTTGCATCCGCAATATCTGCGGTGATTTTGAAATCGAACCGCCTGACCCTTGCAGCGGACGCGTGAATGGTGACGTTTCAACCATGAGCGTGTCGCGGTTCGAAACGGCGATCGTGTCCCTGAACGCGAGGAGGGTTCTCAGGGACAGGCGCATGATCAAGCGAGACCCGGGCGAACATCTTTTTCTCGTGATCCAGGACAAGGGCAACTGCTGGATCCACCAGAACGATACATCGTTTCACCTCGCGCCGGGGGATATGTATCTGGTCGACAGCGCGCATTGTTCGGAGTTTGTCTATAACGGTGTCGACGCCCGGCAGGTGTCGATCCACTTACCCAGGTCGGAGATGCTGCACCGGTTCGGCGCGATCTGCACCGGCGGTATTGCTATTGACCGTTCAGACCCCCTGTTCGTTGCAATGCGAGCTGTCCTGACCAAGATTTTTTCCGATGACGCAAGCGTTGCGCCGCATCACGGGGAAGCCTTTCTCAGTATTCTGGGAGCCTACTTCCGCAGTGTTGAACACCAGGAAGCCCTCCAGGATCGGGTTTCAAATGGCGTGCTGTCGCGCGCCTTGTCGCTGATCGACCGGCACGCGATGGACCCAGATTTCGGCCCGCAACAACTGGCCGAACTTCTCCAGGTATCCCCGCGCACCCTGCAGCGGCAGTTTGGAGTGCTCGGCGAACCGGTCAGCAAGCGGTTGCTCGCGGTTCGCCTCGAAACAGCGCGGGCGCGGCTCAACGCAAAGTGTGAAGGGGCCGGACGAAATACGATCGCAGACGTGGCCTATGAGAGCGGGTTCAACGATCTCTCGCATTTTTACCGGGCATTCCGTGACAGATTCGGAATGCCACCCGGAGACCTCAGGAAAAAGGTGTCGCTCTGAACCAAAGCCTTTGGCGTCCTCGCCCAAGACTGTTCCGCGTTCTTGGGTATCGTTATCGTGAGGGAGCCGGTCTAGGAAAGCTCGCACAGGATCGCGAACCGGGAGGACGCTTTGCGATCCAGGATGGCTGCGGTGTTTTTGCTGTTCCGGTTCCGGACTCAAAAGAGAAACCGGAGAGGGTTCATGAAAATCAAGCAGATCCTGGCCTCAAGCGCTGTTCTGGCCGGCGTGGCCACGAGCGCGCTGGCGCATCCGCTGGACGGGTTGACGGCTGACGAATACCAGAAAATCAACCAGATCCTGAAAGACAGCGGAACCGTTACGGACGAGACCCTGTTTCCGTTGATCGAGTTGAAAGAACCGCCGAAGGCAGATGTTCTTGCATGGACCGAAGGCGACGCACTCGACCGCAAGGCCATGGTCCAGTTCACGACTGCAGACGGGTTCAGCGAAGCCGTCGTCAACATCACGCAGGGCACCGTGGAGAGCAATGCGGCGATCCCGGATAGCGGACAGCCAATGATCCTGTTTGCCGAATTCATGACGGCGCTTGAAGGCGGCCTGTCTCATCCGGACATGATTGCCGGTCTGGAAGCGCGCGGGCTAACACCCGAAGATGCGTTCTGCCTTCCGCTGACAGCCGGAAATTTCTTCACGCCGGAATTTGAGAATTCCCGTCTGATGAAGATCCCCTGCTACCAGAACCCGACCGGCTCGAACTTCTATGCCAAACCCATCGAGGGGCTGTTCACGCTATTCGATGTCGGTAAGAAAGAGGTTATCGACGTTGTCGATACGGGCGTTGTGCCGATACCCAGTGATCCATGGGGCTATACGGAAGAGGAAATTGCGGAACGTGCCCCCCTTCGTCCTGAAACCAATCGGGTGTTGCTGAAGCAGGAGGGGGGCCCGAACTACAAGATCGACGGCAGCCATGTGGAATGGGACATCTGGCGCTTCAACTACCGTGTGGACAAGCGGCCGGGGCTTGTCATCTCCAATCTCGATGCAAATGACCAGGGCACCTGGCGGTCGGTGATCTACCAGATGCACTTGTCCGAAGTGTTCGTGCCATACATGGATCCGACCGAGGGCTGGTACTGGCGGACTTACATGGATAGCGGGGAATACGGGTTCGGCCTGTTCCTGACGCCCTTGCGGGCCGGCATCGACTGCCCGGATTATGCGACCTTCCTGCCTGCCCTGATCACGGATGACAACGGAGCTCCGCTGGAGATACCGGACGCGATCTGCATTTTCGAACGCAACATCGGCGATCCGGCCTGGCGTCATTTCGAGATCTTCGCGCAAGGGCCCGACCAGTTCACGCCAGCCGAAGGTCGGCCGGAAACCGAACTCGTCGTGCGCACCGCATCCGAAGTGGGCAATTACGATTACCTCATCGACTACCGGCTGAAACAGGACGGGCAGATCTTCATCAAGATCGGGGCGACGGGTCTTGACGCGGTCAAGGGGGTCGCGTCCACATCGATGAATGACGCCACCGCCGCGGAAGACACGAAATACGGAACGCTGATCGCCCCGAACCTGGTGGCTGCCAACCACGATCACTACTTCAACTTCCGCATCGATTTCGACATCGATCAGCCGGTCAATCACATGGGCACGATGGAGATCGTTCCGGCGGAACTCGACCCGGACCATCCGCGCAAGTCCATGTGGACATGGAAGCACGAGATGCCGGACAGTGAACTGGATGCACGCTATCGCTTCAGTGCTTCCAAACCGAAGCATGTGCATATCACCAATCCGGCGCGGGAAGGGTATCTGGGTCAGACGCCGGGCTGGATGATCCATCACGGATCGATCGCCTATGGCCCGTTCGATTTCGAAAACGATCCTCCGTTCAAGCGCAACGCCTATATCGAATATTCGTCCTGGACGACGGTGCATGATCCGGAGCAGCGTTATGCCGGCGGAAAATACGCCATGCAGAGCGATGGGTCCGATACGCTTGCAGAGTGGGTCAAGGCGGACAGACCGCTGATGGGTCAGGACGTCGTGTCCTGGTTCACGGCGGGGTTCCACCACATTCCCCGCATGGAGGACTGGCCGGTCATGTCAACAGAGTGGAAAACGGTCCACATCATGCCGTTCAATTTCTTCGCGCATAACCCGGCGATGACACTGCGGAAATAAACTGCCGGCCGGGGTGCCTGCGCCCCGGCCCTTGCCCATATCAGGGGCGCCTGCGCCCCGGTCCATTCCTGCGTCAGAGGGGCTTGCTTAAAGACGCAGAAGCAGAGTGGACAGGTAAACGTCTTTTGTGTCTTCCAGTTTGCTCTGCCCCCAGATGGCTTCGAGCGTTGGCTGCGAAATCGCGAAATAGCTGACTGCACCGATCAATTGATAGGCGGCAGCCGTGCGCTCCGCTTCCGAGCGGTAGCGCCATTTGGGCAGGTCGGTGAGAAGATCGACGCTCTTGTCCAGAAACGATTTCAGGTACCATTTTCGGCTGTTTTCGACACGGTCCAGATTGTCGAGCAGTTCTCTTGCGATCAGCCGGCCGTCATTCGGTGCGTCGCGCGTATGGTCCATCAGTCTTTCCAGAAAGAAACGCAGCTTTTTCTCTGCTCCCTGGTCCCGCGCCGTCACATCTTCGATAATCGCGTCGAACCGTCCGGAAACATCGGCCAGGACCGCGCCGTAAAGCGCCTCCTTCGTCTTGAAATGATAGAGGATCGATTGCTTGGTCAGACCCAGTTCAGCCGCGACATCAGCCAGGGAAGCACCGTAAAAGCCGCGTTCGGAGAACAGGCGCAATGCCGTGTCGACGAACTTCTTCTTTGGAGAATCGATTTGCCCAGTCATGGCGCAATCATAGCATTGGATTGACAACTTACCAGTCGTTAAGTATCACTTACCGACTGGTAAGTTAAGTTTGGATGCAAAGAGAAAACCGATGGATCGTGAACTGGAAAAGGCGCTTTTGCAGGAGCTTGCGGGCTTGAAGGAAAGCGGACTGTTCTTTCTCGATGACCGTGTTCAGTCTTCTCCGGTTACGCGTTACCTGTCCGAAGAAAGGTTTATCCGCGAACGGGACAGAATCTTCCGGTCACTTCCCCTCGTTGCCGCGCATGCCAGTGAGCTGTCTGAAAACGGAAGTTTCCTGACACGGCAGATCGGCGGTCTTCCGGTATTGCTCACCCGGGACCGAAGCGGAACCGTGAATGCGTTTGTGAACGTGTGCCGTCACCGTGGGGCCCGCCTTGTCGATCAGGAGAAGGGCTGCAAGCACAGCTTCAGCTGTCCGTACCACGCGTGGACCTGGAACGGTTCAGGCGAGCTGCGCGGTGTTCCGCACGAAAAGCCCGGCTTTCCCGGTCTGCATCGGGAGGCCTTTGCCCTGAAACGCCTGCCTGCATTGGAACGTCTTGGTCTTGTGTGGATCATCGCCAACCCGGACGGCGAACCGGACTTCGACACGTTTCTCGATCCGATTGCGGGGGACTTCATCTGGGCAGGCATGGAGGGGCTTGGGATTGCCGCACGCGATACGTTTACATTGTCCGCAAACTGGAAACTGCTGGTGGAAGGCGGACTGGAAGCCTATCACTTCAAGGTCGCGCACAAGGACACGATCGGTCCGCACTTTCTGGACAATCTCTCCAGCTATGAGATGCTTGGATCCCATATCCGGTCCATCCTGCCGCGTGTGTCGATTGCGTCCCTGCAAGCTGATGATGTTGCCGGCTGGCGCATTCGCGATCATGCGAACGTTCTTTACAGTGTCTTTCCGGCGAACCAGTTCCTGCTCATGCAGGACCACGTTGCCTGGGTGAAGCTGCACCCGGCTTCTGCCGGGCGCACCGAGGTCGATATCACCACGCTTGCGCCTTTGCCGGACTTAACCGACCGCCACGCGGATCATTGGCATCGCAATCACAAGATCACGAACCTAACACTTGCAGAGGACTTTGCCGTCAATGAAGCTGTTCAGGCCGGACTGGAGAGTGGTGCCAACACAGCCTTGACCTTCGGTCGCTACGAGGGCGCGCTTCACCGCTTCAATGAAGAGGTCGAAAAATTCCTGACCTGAGGGCCTGATCCTATTTTCAAGCCGAAAATCTGAAGGTTTTCCCTGTCTTCTCAGCGCTCCGAGAACCTTTCCGCGTTCAACCCCGACGTGCGGTGGTTTGCATTTCAGACGCTTTGGCGGGTTCCGACAAGCGATTATCGGCATTTTTACTGATCGTTTTGGCGAAGATTATGTACGGTAATATACTTAAGGTTGTTCCTTGAATTCTTGATACTCAAGTCAAAAACGCGCTTTTACGAGTTCAAAGGTATTTTGGATCAATATTTTTTTTACTTAACAGTGCGTAACTCAACGTTAGAGAAAACTATGAGTCCGAAGGGACACGCCATGACGCTTTTTTTCAGGAACGCCGCGAAGGCAACAATCGAAGCCTTCAGCCGCTCGCAGGCGATGATCGAATTCACGCCCGACGGGCACATCCTGGATGCCAATCCGAACTTCCTTGGAGCCATGGGCTACACGCTTGACGAGATCAAAGGTCAGCATCACCGGATGTTCGTCGACCCGGACTACGGCAACAGCGTCGAGTACAAGGAGTTCTGGCAGGAACTGGCGGCCGGCGACTTCAAGGCGGAAGAGTTCCTGCGGTTTGACAAGGCCGGTAACGAGGTCTGGATCCAGGCCTCCTACAATCCGGTCGTGAATGCGGCCGGCAAGGTCGTCAAGGTCGTCAAGATCGCGTCTGACATCACCGCGCAAAAACTGCGCAGCGCCGATTTCGAGGGTCAGGTCGATGCACTCAATCGTTCGCAGGCCGTGATCCATTTCGAACTCGACGGCACGATCCTTGATGCGAACGAGAATTTCCTCGGGGCCACCGGCTACGCGATCGACGAGATCCGGGGGCAGCACCACAGCATGTTCGTGGAACCGGACTATGGTCAAAGTGACGAGTACCGCCGGTTCTGGGAAGAACTTGGAGCGGGCCAGTTCAAGGCAGATGAATTCAAGCGCGTTGCCAAGGGCGGGCGCGAAATCTGGATCCAGGCCACTTACAACCCGATCATGGATGCCTCCGGCCGACCGTTCAAGGTTGTGAAATTTGCGTCCGACATTACCGAACAGGTCCTGGAACGTCAGCGCCGCAGGTCGGTGCAGCAGCAGATCGATACGGATCTTACGGAGATGTCGCAGTCCATTTCTCAGACGGCGCATCAGGCCAGTGAGTCTGCGTCCGCCGCTGAACAAACCTCATCGAGTGTGCAAACCGTTGCCGCAGCTTCGGAAGAGCTCGTCGCCTCCATCCAGGAAATCAGCCGGCAGGTTCAGGTTGCTCTTGAGGTGTCCGGCAATGCGCAGGGCGAGGCCGAGCGGTCCAGCGAAATCATGTCCGGTCTGTCCGAAGATGCAAAAACCATCGGTTCGGTTATCGAGCTCATCGACGGAATTGCGGATCAGACCAATCTGCTTGCGCTCAACGCGACCATCGAAGCCGCGCGCGCCGGTGAGGCGGGCAAGGGTTTTGCTGTGGTTGCCTCCGAGGTGAAAAGTCTTGCGTCCCAGACGAGCAAGGCGACGGAGGAAATTTCCACGCAGGTCAACTCCGTCCAGGAGACAACAGAGCGTGCCGTTGAAGCCATTGAATCCATCATGGGCGTGATCAAGAACATTGCCGAGATCGCAACGAGCATCTCGACCGCGGTGGAAGAGCAGACAGCGGTCACCAACGACATCTCCTCCAACATGCAAGCGGCGGCGCAAGGCGTCGAACTGGTGACGTCCAACCTCCAGACGATTTCGTCCTCCGCCACACAGCTGGAAGGATCGACAAACACCGTGCGTGAGGCCTCGCAGTCACTGATGTAGCCGTGACCGGGTAACTTGAGCGTCGATTGACCCGCCCGTTCCTTGAACAGCGTAAGATTGTTTCAGGCGTTGAGTGGGATTGCAGGGTGTTGCCGGCCTGACCGGGGCTTGTCATGAGACGTCGCTACCTGAGCGATAAAGCGGTGAAGCTTCGCAGAGCATTCATTCAGGTCATAGCGCGCGGCGATCGTTCGTCTTGCTTCTGCACGCAACGGACGGAACGTGTCGGGCGATGTCAGAGCTTCTCCGATCCGCGCGGCGAAGCCATCGATATCAAAAAAGTCCACCAGCCGGCCATTGACGCCGTCGCTAACCACTTCGCGTACCGGCGGTGTGGCGGACGCAATAACGGGTGCGCCGCAGGACATGGCTTCCAAAAACGACCAGGACAGCACAAAGGGGTAGGTCAGGTAGACATGGGCTGCCGACACCTGAAACAGGCGCACGAGATCGCGATGGGGAATTTGACCCAGAAAGTGGACCTTTGCGGGCGAGAGTCCGGTTTCGTCCAACAATTGCTTGCGCCAGTTGTCGCTCCCTTGCGGACCGCTACCATAGCTGACGCCATCGCCTCCTGCGATGACAAAGCGGGCATCGAGATTGCGTTTGCCGGCCAGTGCCGCCGCGCGCATGAACTGCGGAAACCCTCTATAGGGTTCGAGGTCGCGTGCTGCGAAGGTAACGACCGGATCGCCCGCACTCAAGAGCGTTCCGTCAGGCAGTCGGAAAGAGGCGAGCGGATCGGGCCGGGCGCGGGATGTGTCAATACCTTCGTGCTGGGTGACAATCTTGCTCTGGTACGCGGCGGGATATCTGCTTCTTTGCCACTGTGTCGGGCTGATGCCATAGTCCATCTGGTCTAGGGTTGCCAGTTGAACAGCGTTGCGTAGCCGCATCGTCTGCTTTTGTTCCAGGTTGATCTCGTCGGACGGGGCGAACCCGGCATCTCCGCCCTTGGGTTGAAAATAGTATTCGCAGAACCCGATCATGGGTGTTTCGGGAAGCGCATCCTTCACGAACATCATACCGCCCCAGGCGATATGTCCGAAAACAAGATCCGGGGCTCTGCCGTGATGCGCAAGCCGGCTCAAGATGTCGGCAACCCGCCGACCGGCCTCGATATAGGGAATGGATGAACCTTTTCGGGACCGGTTACCGGGCCCAGCCGCGTCCCCGTTGCCATACCGCAGAACGCGGAGCCCGGGAACGGGCCTGTCGGCGCTTTCGCAGACCAGCGTGACCGTCCATCCGTCAAGGATGAGACGCCGGGCAATGTGAACGAATTGCCCGGGGCCATGCCGGTGCACAAAAACAACATGCATTGACGGCGCCTCCGGTCAGAACCCGTTGACGCCCATCCGGCCATTTCTCTGCTGCAGATCGGTTGCCCAGATGACTTCCAGCTTCCGCAACAGCGCGAAGGTCTCTTCCAGAGCCATCCTGTCGCGCTCGTTGCGCACGATCTGAGCCTGGTTCACTTCGTCTGCCGACTTTATGGCCTGACAAAGCGTCTTGCCCTTGTCCGTCAACCTGATCCTGGCCGACCGCCTGTCCCGCGCAGATGCGGTGCGGTCGACGTACCCCGACTGAACCAGCTGCTTCAGGCTGTAGGATGCATTGGACCCCAGATAGTGTCCTCTGTCCATGAGGTCGCGGACCGATAGATCGTCGTCCCCAATCGTGAAGAGAAGCATCGCGTGGGATGGTGATATGTCATCCGCGCCGATGCGGATCAGATCGACGCGAAGCCGATCCAGATAACGCCGGTACATTCTCTCAATAACGCGAACGAGTTCGAAGTGGTTTGCGTGAGAGTACGGGTTCATTTCGGCCCTCATGTCCGACTCCGCTATTTTGTATGTATTCTCTTCCACCTTTGGTTTGGGGATGTTTATCCGGCCGTTTATTTGTTGTGGTGCATCAGTGAATATTTTGTGCATACGCCCCTAACTCCCACCAAATTTCGAACTAAATTCGAAATAATTCCATTTCCAAGTTGCTCCTTGCCTTTGCATTTTTCGGTTATTTTTATTTATAATTTTATCTTTTGCATGAGAATCAATTGCGTGCCACAATTAAATCCCAAACTTCTCTCAAGTTAGTCTACAACCTTGCATCGTTTATAGGGAAAAGATGTGTCGATTTCTAGGCAAATACTGAATTTTTTCGCACGTGCGAACTCGTCTTTGAGTTGAATGTTTGGAGAATGGTGAATGGCTGAGCAGGTGAAACCAGCAGCAAACGACCCGTCCTTGCTGGTTCGAGAGGCCCGGAAGACCTTTGCAACTGGATTAATCGCTGCCGCATTTTTGAGCGGCTTCATCACGCTCCTGCAGCTCACGGCGCCGCTGTTCATGCTACAGGTTCACGACCGTGTTCTGAACAGCCAGAGCCTCGACACGCTTGGAATGCTTGTCATTATTGCAGCCGGCGCGCTGGCGCTTTACGGGATCCTGGAGTTCATCCGAAGCCAGATCTTTCAGGTCATGGGGACCGAACTTGTTCGGAGGCTGAACCACACCGCGATCGAAGCGGGAGTGAAATCCTCGCTAGAAAAAGGCGGAAGTCTTGCCTCCGAGGTGCTGCGCGACCTGAGTGACCTCAGGAGTTTCATAACCAGCAACGCCATCAGCGCACCGCTCGAAGCGCTCTGGGTGCCAATGTTCCTGGCCGTTCTTTTCATCCTGCATCCGCTTTACGGCCTGCTGGCCGTCATTTCAGCCTTCGTCCTGATCGGTCTCAATCTCATCTCGGACATGGCGACACGGTCGCTGTTGAAAGAAGCAAATTCCGCGAATGTCGAAAATGTCTCGAAGATGGGTTCAACACTGCGCCATGCGGAGACAATCGAGGCAATGGGCCTGATGCCGGCGCTTGCACGGCGCTGGCAGAAGAAGCAGCTGCATGCAAGTGAACTGATGGCCTATGGCAGCCGGCGCGGCAAGGCGATCCACGCGCTTACCCGAAGCCTGCGCATGGGTATGCAGATTGGCGTCCTTGCGCTCGGGGCCGATCTGGTCATCAAGGGTGAGGTCACGGCCGGCACCATGATTGCTGCAAGCATTATCACCGGGCGGCTGCTGATGCCCTTCGACAACATGACCGAGCACTGGCGGCAATGGGTCTTTGCGTTTACCGCCTGGGGCCGGGTTCGTGACGTACTCGAGAAGCATGCATCCATTCGCCAGACGATCGCCACGCCGCCCAGTGAGGGCCCGCTCAATGTCGACAAGCTTGTCTTTGTCGCGCCGAACACGCCCGTTCCGGTGATCAAGGGCATTTCCTTCACGCTCGAACCCGGTGATGTCCTGGGTGTGGTCGGACCGTCCGCAGCCGGCAAGTCGACACTGGCACGCCTCCTTGTCGGGGCGCTGCAGCCAACAACAGGCGGCGTGTTTCTTGACGGGCACAATGTCTATCTGTGGGAGCGGGCGTCGTTCGGCGCGATGATCGGCTATCTGCCGCAGTCCGTGTCGCTCCTGGACGGAACGGTGCGCGAGAACATCTCGCGCATGTATGAAGCCGATCCGCAAATGGTCATCGATGCAGCGCGGTCTGCGGGTGTCCATGAAATGATCGGCCGAATGCCGCTTGGCTACGACACCCCTGTTGGCGACAACAAGTTCACGTTGTCAGGTGGCCAGAAGCAGCGGGTCGCCCTGGCTCGGGCCTTGTTCGGGAAGCCCCGGTTGCTTGTTCTCGATGAACCCAACGCGAATCTCGATACCGAAGGTGAAGTCGCTCTGTTGAGGGCGATTTCGAGCGCCAAGGAAGACGGCGCGATCGTCGTCGTGATCGCGCACCGCCCGGCCATCATGGAAGCCGCGGACAAGATCCTGGTGCTTGAGGATGGCAGGATCAGCCAGTTCGGTGACAGAACGGAGGTCGTCAGCAATATCTCAAGACGTCTACCCGCGCCGAGACCGGCACCTGCCCTTCCGCCAAATGGAGAGGTTGCATGAAAAAGGACCTGGAAAACCAGGTTGCCAAACCGGATCGGCAGGCGCTCGAAACGCCGCAGAAACCCTTCTGGCAGCAACCGGACGATCTTGAATCAGAAAAGCCTTCAAGCCTGCGCGCGCCGCTGATTGCCTCGCTGTTTGCGGTCGTGATCGGTTTCGGCGGATTTCTGCTCTGGGGCTTCACGGCGGATCTCGACAGTGCCGCGGTCGCGACAGGCAAGGTTGTCGTCGATAGCCAGAGAAAGACGATCACGCATCTTGAAGGTGGCATATTGCGCAGGCTTCTCGTTCAGGAAGGCGACTTCGTGAAGGAAGGCCAGCCGCTGGTTGAACTGGATGATACGCGCGCGCGGGCGGAACTCGCCCAGTTACGGGCCAAGAGAATCAGCCTGATGGCGACACTCGCGCGGTTGCGTGCGGAGAGGGATCTGAAGGACCAAATCGAAATGCCAGCGGAACTGACGAAAAGCGATGCGATAGCCGTTGCGGATGTCATGGCAGCGGAGCAGCGCTTTTTTGAGAAGCGGCGCAAAGTCTATGAAGGCAAGGTTGCGTTTCAGCAAAAGGAGATCGAACAGTTCGAGGCCCAGATCGAGGCCACCGAAGCTCAGATCGAGGCGAACACGGACCGGCAGGCCCTGCTCAGGGAAAGGGTCGAAGCCCTTACCTTGCTGGAGAAGAAGGGCTTCACTTCAAAAGCAATCCTGAGCGATGAGCAGCTGGAGCTGAGCGAGTTGATTGGTGACGGTGGTCAGTTTGCGGCGGACAAGGCAAAGCTGGAGAAAGCGCGGCAAGGCGCTGAGGTGGCGCTTCTGCAGGCCGAGCAGGAACTGCAGAGCGAAATCGCGAGCGAGATCCTGACGGCGCAGCTTGAACTGAACACCACCAACGAGCAGATCATATCGTCGAAGGACATTCTCGACCGTCTGGTCGTCTATGCACCTCAAAGCGGGATTGTCTATGACATCGAAATGCGAACGCCGGGCAGCGTCGTCGAGCCCAGCAAGGCGATCATGGATATCGTCCCGCAAGATGAAAAGATGCTTGTCGAGGTGCGCATGAACCTGAAGGACATTGATCATGTCCGCGTCGGTTCTACGGCCCGGATCAGGCTGACGGCATACGACAGGCGCAACGTAAAGCCCCTTGAGGGAGCGGTCTCGTTCGTCGCGGCCGACCAGAGCGTCGATCAGCAGACACAGGAAGAGTTCTATGTGGTCCGGGCGGAAGTCGATCAGACGGAACTCGCCAATAATCCCGTCGTGGCGCTCTATCCGGGGATGCCGGCAGAAGTGTTGATTGTGCGCCGGGCGCGCAAAGCGATCGAATATCTCGTGGAACCGATTTCAGACAGCTGGAACCGTGCGTTCCGCGAAGACTGACGCTTCGTAATCCCTGTAAATTTTCTTGATACCGGCAGCTCATTGTTGAGTTGCCGTTCATTTGTGCATCGCAGCATGAAATTGCGTCACATGTGATTGCTTTCAGACTTTTTTCTTGAGTTCTACTAACCTTCGCGTGTATGCGGGTTTAGTTCGAAAATTTATTTTTTCTGATTTAAGTAATTGAAAAAAATACATGAAAAGTGTTTCAGGGCAAATTTCTTCCTCTAAGATGAGGAAAAATGTTTCGAATGTCGATGTAATTAATCTGAATTAGTCTGGTAAATTTGGTATATCCTCTGAGTAATATCATATAAAATACTCTATGTTCTAAATATTGCCTTACTTTTTTCACTATTCATCCCTTTGATTATAGTTATAAATGTGTATTGTAATTTCGCACCGCAAGAAAACGGGGTTTGTGCGGTGCGGGGTGCCGCGGTTTCCGGGGCGTTGTTTAAGTGAGGTAAACTTCAGGAGTAAGCTATGGCCACAATAGAAGGCAGTGCTTTCCAGGATTTCCTACAGGGTACAAGTGCCCAGGATTTCATTTTCGGGCTGGGCGAAGCGGATGTTGTCGTGGGCAATGAAGGCGACGACTTTCTCTTCGGTGGCAAAGGCGGCGATTTGATCGCTGGCGGTGAAGGTGCCGATAAGATTTTCGGCGAAGGCGGCAACGACGTCATTCTTGGCGGTGCTGACGCAGACACCATTTTCGGTGGTTCGGGTTCCGACTATATCGAAGGCGGCGATGGTGGCGACATCATCCTCGGCGGCGAAGGAACCGATATCATCGATGGTGGTGCCGGCAACGATCTGATGTTTGGTGGTGGAAACCACGATGTTTTCGTTTTCTCCGGTGGCGGAGGCAACGACATCATCATGGACTTCCAGGTCGGCGATCTTGTCCAGATCTCCGCAAACATCAACAACACCGGTATTGGTTCTGCGGCGGATGTCGCGGATCGCGCGACTCAGGTCGGCAACAATACCGTCATCGATCTGGGCAACGGCGATACCGTTACGCTCAACAACATCGATGCGGATGATCTGAAGGACAATCCTGAAGGCTTCATCGTCGTTTCATAACGTGACTGCCCCGGGCGTCCGATCCGTCGGGCCGCCCGGGGCTGTCGTCTTCCGCCGGCCGGATCGGCATATCGTTGCGTATTGAAGTTGTAAGATGCTCGAAACTCTCGGCACATACGCGGAATCGTCTTTTGATGCCCCGCAGTTTCTGCAGTTGACGCCCGAAGTTTATCTGGTCGCCTGGGATCCTGCCCACACGGTCAACGCGCCGCCACAACTCGAGGAGGCGTCGGGCAGGACGTTCTCATCCCTTGCAAGCGTCCGGCTGGCATTGCTTGATGGACGATCCCGGATTGTCTGGGCGCTTGGCTTGAAGGATCCGGTTCCTCTGCAACTCAAACTGACCGCCGGGACGGTCGGCTCGGGCGCTGATCTGGCATGCACACCTGAAAAGGGCGCAGTTGCTGCAGACCCGTTCGCACTCACGAACGGATTGTCCCAGAACGCCTGCGCGGTTCTTGTCACGACGATCCTGAATACCTGGTCGGGAATGTTCCGTTTGTCGCGCTCCAGAAGCTTTCTGGGGTTCGCGAAAAAGCTGCTTCATTCCGTAAACGATACGCCACCTGTCGCCGACTGTGTTGCATGTGTCGGCGAGACCAGAATTGTCGAAACCCTCCTGAACAGCGAGTGCACTGAGGTCTCCTCCGCGGTGCTGATCGGCGATGAGGGAATTAGCAGACTTGACGCAGAGCCATTCAACGCCCCTTACAACAGCGGCAAGAATCGCCTTTTCGTCGGTACGGTGTCGACCACGAAAACACCGAAGAAAAGTTCCCTTGTGCTGTCCGGACCATGGGGTCTCGCCATAAGGCGGATAGAAGCAGGCGGCGAACCGCGGTCGCTCAATACATGGTGGGCGGCCAACACGCGAAAACTGCCGGATTTGCGCGATCATCTCATTACCAGGTTCGGCGGCAAGACGCGGGAAACACAGGCGGCCGTGCGCGATCTTCAACTGGCGGAACCGATGCCTGCCAGACGTCATGGCGCACTCGGCGAAACAGCAGCCTTTTGCGCCGTGGAAACAGCGCTGACGGTTGAAAGCGGTGTGCTCGCCGGCGGCTGGATGCGCGATCCTGGCAAATCCTATGCCGGGATCGATCTCCTGGTCCCCGGAGTTGAGCCGCAGTCCCTGGAGCTGCACACGTTTGATGGTGTGCTGCCGGAATCCCAGGGCGGGTATGCGATCCGGAAGTTTGTTGCCTTTGCACCAGCGGGTGCGAAGATGAAGCACCATATACAGCCCCGGTTTGAGCTCAGACTGGCGTCTGGTGAACGGGCGCCCCTGGTGCCGCCGCCGCAACCGGGAGATGCGGTGGACAGCAGGGCAGCCGCGCTCGGTGTCGTACCGCCAAGGCATGCGACCGATGACGTGATTGCAAATTGCCTTGCGCAGCCATTCGCCGAATTGCAGGAGCGTTTCAGAAGCCAGATCGGCGCCCCAGGCGAAATCGCGATCGGCACACAGGTCAATGC
>JGI12316J15310_10000317_pt30 | contig 27148 bp, 27 predicted proteins | sample MarCyaLeptolynsp_FD_15310 | JGI IMG/M metagenome (IMG submission 15310)
GCAATGCTCTGAACCCTTCCGCCCTCGGGCGAACCCAAGCTGCGACTGCTTTCCGGTGTGCCGACCGGAGCGCTTCGACGCACCCCGAACCCCACCGCCGTCATGCAACCTCCCAAGGACCTCGCTCGTCCGCCGTGGCTGCTGTTCATCCAGCGCCACATCTGGGTGATCGCAGGAATCGCGGGCATCCTCACGCTCACGCTCATCCGGCCATTTTTGCGGCACGTCCCTGAGCCGCCGCCGGTGATGTTCGAGTTACCGGACGACTACGCCCTGGTCGACCACGAGGGCCAGCCGTTCACCCCCGAGACGCTCGAGGGCAAGGTGTGGGTGGCGGGCTTCGTCTTCACGACCTGTCCGAGCACCTGCCCGGTCGTCACCAAGGCGATGGCCGACCTTCGTGAGCGCTTCGACAAGATGGGGCACGAGGTCGAGATGGTGTCGTTCACCGTCGATCCGAGCCACGACACCCCCGAGGTGCTGGCCGAGTACTACGCGTCGATCGGCGTCGAGACGGACAAGTGGAGGTTCGTCACGGGTGAGCCCAAGGCCGTCATCTCCCTGGTCCGTGATGGCTTCAAGCTCGGCGTCGGCGAGCGCGAGGCCGATGCCGAAGGGGTGGCCTACGACATCGCTCATTCCACCAAGCTCGCGCTCGTCGGCCCTGATGGCGACGTGCGTGGCTACTACGGGATCGAGCCCGACGAGGGCCTCGACGAGATCTATCACCGCGCACAGCACCTGCTCCGCGAGATGCGGGTTCGGGGGTCTGAACGGTGAGCGCGTGGGGGCCGGGTTTTCTCGTTGCAGGCTTGGTGCTTGGACCAGCCTGTGGCGGTGAGACGGGGCCCCGCTTCACCGAGCCGATGGTGTTGGGCGGCCAGACGGTGGCGCCCGAGGTCCTGGAGCGCGGTCTGAAGGTCTACTCGCTGTACTGCTCGAGCTGCCACGCGCGCGACGGCTCGGGCGAAGGCAATGCCGCGCGATCGCTTGCCACCAAGCCACGAGATTTTCGTCAAGCGGACTTCAAATACAAGTCGACCGACGGTGACGCGTTGCCCACCGACGAGGACCTGTTGGGCACGGTGCTCAACGGTCGGGTCGACACCGGAATGCCCGCGTGGAACGGCCTGACGCCCGAGGATCGCCAGGCCGTCGTCCACTACCTCAAGACTTTTTCACCACGTTGGCAGGACGACAAAACCGCCGACGCCAAGGCTTCCCCATGATGGCCAAGACACGCATTTTCGGCCCTCCAAACGGCCGTTCTCGCAGTCGGAGCAGCTTGCTCGACTGTGAGGCAATTGCTACGGTCCGCCGCGCTGACGCGGACCCCGCGTTTTCCGCACCCCGCCTTCCCGAGCCACACGAAGAGCTCTCTTCAAAGGTGAACTGACGTGCCGGCTATTTTTCCCCGTTGGACCAACAACATCCCGATCGCGGCCGGGCTGCTCGCACCGCTCGCCGGCGCCGGGCTGATCTTCGCGGTCTGGTACTGGTTTTCGCCGAGCTATACCGACGTCGGCTACCGCCCAGAACAACCGGTTCCGTACAGCCACAAGCTGCACGCCGGCGACATGGGCATCGATTGTCGGTACTGCCACAACACGGTCGAGCAAGCGGCACATGCCGCGATCCCGCCCGCGGCGACTTGCATGAACTGCCACGAGTCGGCGGTCAAAGCCGACAGCGTTCGGCTGGCCCCGATCCGCGACGCCTATAACGGTGGCGCGGGCGACGGTCCTCCCGTCGAGTGGGTTCGCGTGCACCAGCTGCCCGACTACGCCTACTTCAACCACTCGCCCCACGTCGCGGCTGGCGTCGGCTGTGCCTCGTGCCACGGCCGTGTCGACAAGATGGTGGTGGTCGAGATGGACCAGCCGCTTTCGATGGGCTGGTGTTTGGACTGCCATCGCGATCCCGAGCCGCACCTGCGGCCGCTGGACCAGGTCACGAACATGAACTGGAACCCAGCGGAGCAGGCCTACGACGCGGGTCGTGATCCCAAGCGCAAGCGGCAGGTCAATCCTCCTCTTCACTGTTCGGGGTGTCACCGATGAGCGCCGACAATCGCAGCCGAACGTACTGGCGCAGCCTCGAGCATCGCGCCCTGTCCCACGACGACGAGGCCGACGACTGGAAGGAGTTCCAGGCGGGCCTCAAGGCCAAGAAGCAGTCGCCGCTGTCCGAGCCGATTCGGCCGGAGACGCTCACCAAGCGTGAGCGCGTGCGCCTGTCTCGACGCAACTTCATGGGGGCCTCCGCGGCACTCGCCGGGGCAGCGGCCACGACCGGGTGCATTCGCAAGCCGGTCGAGAAGATCGTCCCGTACGCCAAGCGCCCCGAGGACCTGATCCCGGGCAAGCCGATGTACTACGCCAGCGCCTACGCGGCGGGGGCGACGGTGCAGGGCGTGCTCGTGGAGAGCCACGACGGCCGGCCCACCAAGGTCGAGGGCAACCCTCGCCACAGTGGATCGCAGGGCGCGACGGACGTCTTCGCTCAGGCTTCGGTGCTCGACCTCTACGACCCCGACCGCACTCGCCTTCCGCTTTCGGGCGGGGACGAGCCGAAGGTGGTCGAGTGGGACGCAGCTCGTGAGCAGGTCAGCGCCGCTCTCGAGGCCAAGGCGCAAGGCGAGCGCTCCACCCACGGCAAGGGACTCGGTCTCGTCGTCGATCAGACGCTGTCGCCCTCCATTCGTGCCCAGATCGAGCTGTTCAAGGCTCGGTTCCCGCAGGCGCGGGTGTTCGCATCGGACGCCACCGCGCCGACGAATGCGATCGCAGGTGCCGAGCTCGTCGGAGGGGAGGGCGCTCGCGTCTACCACTCGCTGGTGGGCACGCACGTCGTGTTCGCGGCCGACAGCGACTTCCTCACCCTCGAGACCGATCACGTTCGGCTCGCGCGGGAGTGGGCCAAGACCCGACGCGTCTCCAAAACGACCGACTTCTTGAGTCGGCTGTACGTCGTGGAGCCGAGCCTCTCCAACACCGGCGTGATGGCGGACAACCGAGTCCGCGCGAAGGCGGCCCAGGTCGGTGATCTGCTCGTCGCGCTCGCCAAGGCGCTCGATGCCGCGGGGGCCAAGTGGCCCACGGGCGCAGAGACGGTGGTGGGGTCGTTGCCCGCACCCAAGCTCTCCGAGCAGCACGCCGCCTTCATCAAGGCGGTGGCCAAGGACCTCGCGGATGCCGGCAACGCGGGCAAGACCGCGGTGTTGGTCGGCGAGCGTCAGCCGGCATGGGTCCACGCGCTGGGCTACCTCATCAACGCGGGTCTCAAGAACAACGGCACCTCGGTCCGTTGGACCTTCGACACCGACGCGGTCAAGGCCGAGACGGTGGCGGAGCTGGGCAAGGCGCTCGGCGCCGGCATCGACACGGTGCTGTGCCTGGGCGTCAACCCGGCCTACGACACGCCGGCGGAGCTCGGGCTGGCCGACAAGCTCGCCGCGGCCAACACGTTCCACTTCGGCACGCACCGCAACGAGACCGCCAAGGCGGCCAAGGTGCACATCCCGATCTCGCACTGGCTGGAGGCCTGGGGCGATCTGCGGGCGCTCGACGGCAACGTCAGCATCCAGCAGCCCCTCATCGCGCCGCTGCACGACACGTACAGCGCGCTCGAGTGGATGGGCTTCTTCGCCAGCGGCAAGATGTACGAGGGCGTCAAGCTGCTCCAAAACCACTACGCCGGCCTGACGCCGGATACCTGGTCGGAGCGCTCGTGGCGACGTTGGCTGCACGACGGCATCGTCACCGGCATCCCGCGGGAGCCGGTGGTGCCGCAGCAGTCCGGTTGGTCCGCGATTCCCGACGCGTCCAAGGCTTCGGCCCAGGCGGGCGGGGCGATCGAGATCAACCTGCACCTTTCGCCCAAGGTGCTCGACGGTCGCTTCACCAACAACGCCTGGATGCAGGAGCTCCCGCATCCGATCACGAAGATGACCTGGGACAACGCCGCGCTGGTCTCACCCGGCACGGCGGAGAAGCTCGGGGTCAAGTCCGGCGACAACCTTCAGATTGAAGGTGGCGGTGGCTCGCTCACCATCCCGGCGTTCATCGCCCCGGGACAGGCCGAGGACACCATCTCGATCACGCTCGGCTTCGGGCGCGAGTGGGGCTCGGTGGGCGCAGGGACTGGCTTCAACGCCTACGCCCTGCGGACGTCGAGCTCGCCCTGGTTCTTCGGAGGCAGCGCGAGCGCGGCGGGGGGCAAGCATCAGCTGGTCACCACGCAGGACCACGGCACGATGAAGCCGCACGTGCACGTCGGTATCGAATACCCCGAGCGCCCGATCGCCCTCGAGGCGACGCGCAAGGAGTGGGAGAGCCGGCCGGGCTTCGTCAACGACGTCAACCTCATGAAAGAGGAAGACCTCAAGCACCTGTGGGATCCCCCGAAGCTCACCGGTCGCCAGCAGTGGGGCATGTCGGTCGACCTCAACACGTGCACGGGCTGCAACGCCTGCGTGATCGCGTGTCAGTCGGAGAACAACATCCCCATCGTCGGCAAGAAGCAGGTCGCCAACGGTCGCGAGATGCACTGGATGCGCATCGACCGGTACTTCCGTGGCACCGACGACGAGCCGACGGCGGTGCTGCAGCCGATGCTCTGCCAGCACTGCGAGGCCGCGCCGTGTGAGACGGTCTGCCCCGTCGCCGCCACCGTGCACAGCCCCGAGGGGCTCAACGAGATGGCCTACAACCGGTGCATCGGCACCCGGTACTGCAGCAACAACTGCCCGTACAAGGTCCGTCGCTACAACTTCTTCCACTACAACCTGGACCTGCGTCCGGGATGGGAGGACGCGGACGTCGACGGCGCCTACCTGCGGCAGATGCAGAAGAACCCGGACGTCACCGTCCGCTTCCGCGGCGTGATGGAGAAGTGCACGTACTGCGTGCAACGGATCAACCAGGCCAAGATCGAGGCGCACGTCGCCGGCAAGGACAAGGTTGCCGACGGCGCCATCGTGACGGCATGCCAGCAGGTGTGTCCGACCGGCGCCATCGTGTTCGGCGACATCGCCGACCCCGACACCGCGGTGTCCCGCGCCAAGGCCAACAGCCGCGATTACCAGGTCCTCAAGGACCTCAACAACAGCCCGCGTACCACCTACCTGGCGCGCATTCGCAACCCCAACCCCGAGCTCGGTGAGATGCATCTGATCCACGAGGTCGCGAACGACAACCTCCCCGACCACGGTGGGGGCGGTGACGGCCACGGAGGTGGTCACGGGGGCGAAGGCGACGCTGCTCACGGGAAGGAGGCGCACTGATGAGCCATTACATCCCGCCATTTCACGAGCACGATCTCGACCCCGTCGAGGGCCGCACCAACCTGATTCAGGAGGCGCCCAGCTTCGGCGAGATCACCGAGACCGTCGCGCGACCCATCGAGGCCCCCAACAAGGCCTGGTGGATCTTCTTCATGATCTCGGTGTCGATGCTCGGGGTGTTCGGCATCTCGGTCGCCTACCTGCTTTGGGAGGGCGTCGGCATTTGGGGCAACAACATCCCGGTCGGCTGGGGTTGGCCCATCGTCAACTTCGTCTTCTGGGTCGGCATCGGTCACGCCGGTACGCTGATCTCCGCGGTCCTGTTCCTGTTCCGCCAAAAATGGCGGACCTCGATCAACCGGGCCTCGGAGGCGATGACCATCTTTGCGGTCATCTGCGCCCTGATGTTCCCGACGATTCATGTCGGTCGCGTCTGGGTCATCTACTGGCCGCTGCCGCTGCCCAACCAGATGGAGATGTGGCCGAACTTCCGCAGCCCGCTGCTGTGGGACGTGTTCGCGGTCTCGACGTACTTCACGGTCTCGCTGCTGTTTTGGTACGTCGGCCTCATCCCGGACATCGCCACGATGCGGGACCGGTCCAAGACCTTCATCCGCAAGCTCGCCTACGGCATCTTCGCCCTGGGCTGGCGCGGTAGCCACCGCCACTGGGTGAACTACGAGGCCGCGTACCTGCTGCTCGCCGCGATGGCGACGCCGCTGGTCCTCTCGGTCCACTCCATCGTTTCGTTCGACTTCGCCGTGTCGCAGCTTCCGGGCTGGCACACGACGATCTTCCCGCCCTACTTCGTCGCCGGCGCCATCTTCTCCGGCTTCGGCATGGTGCTCACCCTGATGATCCCGCTGCGTGCCTGGTTTGGCATGAAGCACATCATCACGGTCAAGCACCTCGAGAACATGGCCAAGATCATCCTCTTGACCGGTTCTTTGGTGGGCTACGCGTACGCGATGGAGTTCTTCATCGCCTGGTACTCGGGCAACCCGTACGAGTCGTTCGCGTTCGTCAACCGAGCGTTCGGCGACTACGCGTGGGCGTACTGGATCATGGTCAGCTGCAACGTCATCACGCCGCAGTTCATCTGGTCCAAGAAGATTCGGCGCAGCGCCACGGCGCTGTTCATCCTGTCGATCTTCGTCAACATCGGCATGTGGTTCGAGCGCTTCGTCATCGTGGCGACCTCGCTGCACCACGACTTCCTGCCCTCGAGCTGGGACTACTTCTCGCCGACGCTGTGGGACGTCTCGACGTTCATCGGAACGTTCGGTCTGTTCTTCACCCTCTTCTGCCTGTTCGTTCGGTACCTGCCGATCATCGCGCTGGCGGAGGTCAAGGCGGTGATGCCGCAGGCCAACCCGCACTACAAGCCGCCGCGTGACGACCGAGACTCGGTCAGCAAGTCCGCGACCGGCGTGGTGGAGAGCCGCGAGGACGTGCCGGTTCGCAAGGCGCGCTCGGACGATTCGTCGCTGTCGGCGAAGGTCGTCGTGGCGGACTCGAGTCACGCGATTCGCGTGGGTCGTAAGGATGAAGAGGGCGGCAAGCCACCGGACGATCCACCGGAGGAGACACCGGAACCCAAGGTCGAGGCCAAGGTCGAGGCCAAGGTCGAGGCCAAGGATCCGGAGCCTGATCCCGATCCCGATGACCTCTTCAAGGAGCCCGAGCCCGCCAAGGCCGCGCCTCCCAAGGCTGAGGAGAAACCCGAAGACAAGGCTGAGGACAAGGCCGCGGAAGACAAGGCCGCGGACAAGGCCGAGGCTTCAGACAAGCCGAAGGCCGGTGGCTTCACCTTCAAGCCGCCCGCGAAGGGCGACGACGAGGAGGACAAGGACTGATGGCCAAGCGATCGAAGCCGTACGGTCTACTCGCCGAGTACGAAACGCCCGGCGACCTCTATCACGCGTGTGAACGCGTTCGGGATGCCGGCTACGGCGCCTGGGATGCCCACACCCCCTTCCCGGTCCACGGGCTCGAAAAGGCGATGGGCCTCAAGCCGAGCCTCGTGCCCTGGATCGTCTGTGTGATGGGCTTTTCGGGTGCCGCCCTGGGCTTCCTGCTCCAGTGGTGGACGTCGACGATCGACTACCCGCTCATCATCTCGGCCAAGCCGTTCAACTCGTACCCGGCGTTCGTCCCGGTGACGTTCGAGTGCGGCATCCTGCTCGGCTCCTTCGGAGCCGTGTTCGGGATGTTCGGCCTCAACCGGCTGCCGACCTTCTACCACTCGGTGTTCAACTCCGAGCGGTTCAAGCGCGTCACCGACGACCGCTTCTTCATCGCCATCGAGGCGCGCGACCCCAAGTACGACCGGGACAAGACGCGCAAGCTGCTCGAGTCGACCGGCGCGCTGTCGGTCGAGGAGGTCGAAGACTGATGGGCAACCAGACGCAACGCCGCCTGATGCTGCTCGCTGCAGCGGGCCTGGCTCTCGCGAGCTGTCGGGGGAACCGGTCGGACCAGCCGCCGGTCCACCTCCAGCAGAACATGGACTTCCAGAACCGCGGCGAGGCCCAGGAGCACAACCCGCTGTTCGCTGACGGTCGTTGGATGCGACCGAAGGTGGAAGGCACCGTGGCGGTCGGCTTCCTCAAGGAGGACGACCACTTTTGGCGCGGCCGGCAGCCCAACGGGATGCTCGCCGACACGCTTCCCGCCGGCATCGAGCTCGACGAGTCGCTGCTCGCTCGGGGCGAGGAGCGCTACAACATCTACTGTCAGCCGTGCCACGGCGCGATGGGCTACGGCGATGGGCCGGTCACCCGCCGCGGCGGAGGCTTCGGGGTCAAGCCGGCAAACTTCCATACCAAGAAGCTCGCTCCGGCGCCCTTGGGCTACCTCTATCACGTCGCAACCGAGGGCAAAGCCACGATGCTCGGTTACAAGGCGCAGATTCCCCCCCGCGATCGCTGGGCGATCGCGGCGTGGGTTCGCACTCTGCAGGTGGCCCACCGGGCCGACGACAAGGACTTCCCCCCGGGAAGCGACATCCATAGGGCGGTGACGCAATGAGCGGTCACGGGATTCCGAGCCACGAGGAGATCCATCTGTCTCCCAAGTCCGGCTGGGCCAAGCTGCCGATGGTCTTCGGCGGCCTGGGCGTCGTCGGTCTGGGTGCTGCGTTTGCGACCAGCAGCGGCGACGGCAGCAAGGACTTCTACTTCGCCTACCTGACCTCGCTGATGTTCTGGCTGGCGCTGGGACTGGGCGGGCTGTTCTTCGTGCTCATTCAGCACGCCACGCGGGCCGGCTGGTCCATCGTGGTCCGTCGCCTGGCCGAGCACGCCATGCTGTGCCTGGTGCCGCTGGGAATCCTCGCGATTCCCGTGGCGTTCCTCGGAACGCACGACCTGTACCACCACTGGGCCGACGTCGCGCACCACGACGCGATGCTCAAGGCCAAGGCCCCGTACCTCAACGAGGGCTTCTTCCAGACGCGCGCGCTCATCTACGTCGCGGCTTGGATTGGCCTCGCGCTGCTCTTTTGGCGGTGGTCGACGAGCCAGGACAGCGCCCGCGACCCGATCGCGCTGACCCACAAGATGCGCTTCACGGCACCGCTCGCGGTCTTCGTGTTCGCGCTGACGCTGACCTTCGGTGCGTTCGACTGGCTCATGTCGCTCGACCCGCACTGGTTCTCGACGATCTTCGGCGTCTACTACTTCGCCGGCTGCGTGCTGATGATTCACGCCTTTCTGGCGGTCGTCGTGATCTTGCTGCACCGCTCGGGTTACCTGCGCGGGGTCGTCACTGCCGAGCACTTTCATGACCTCGGCAAGATGATGTTCGCCTTCACGGTGTTCTGGGCGTACATCGGCTTCTCGCAGTACATGCTCATCTGGTACGCGAGCATCCCGGAGGAGACCCACTGGTTCTCCTACCGTGGTGAGGGCTCGTACCTGTACCTGTCGCTGCTGCTGGCGTTCGTCCGCTTCGTCTTCCCGTTCCTCTTTTTGATGTCGCGGAAGATCAAGCGGAACCCCAAGACCCTGATGGTCGGGGCCTTGTGGGTCATCGGCGCGCAGATCGTTGACATGTACTGGCTGGTGCATCCCGCGCTCGCCGTCGACCGCGGTGTGTTCACCATCGACATCAACCTGGCGGACATCGCGACCTTCGTCGGCATTGGCGGCGTCGTGCTCGCTACGTTCACGTGGGCCCTGGGCCGCTCGGCGCTGGTGCCGACCAAGGACCCGCGGCTCGAAGAGTCGATCAACCACGAGAACTTCTAGGGGAGGCCGACCATGAGTCACGACGATCACGGACATGAGCCCGGCGGTCACGAAATCGACAAGATGCCCAACGCCAGGTTGTTCAACCTGCTCGTGGGGCTGACGATTCTGACCCTCGTCGCCTGCATCGGCGTCATCCAGCTGTTCAACCTGCAGGTGCGCGGCATCGAGGACGAGCGCGCCGCTCGGGAGTCGTTCCGCCTCAAGGCGTACTGGGACGAGCAGAACGGTCTGCGCAACTCGTTCGGCCGCGTCATCGTCACGGACGACGACGGGCTGCAGCCGCCGCCCGAAGACCCCAAGAAGCGCGAGCGGGGCAAGCAGTACGGCAAGGGTCCACACAAGGCGACGCTCAAGCGCATGCCGATGGACCAGGCCAAGGCGATGGTCCTCAAGGACAACAAGGCGATGCGGGCGAGCCGGGCCTTCCCGGGCTGGGCCGACCCCGACGAGCAGTGGCGCAAGGACCACGGCATCACGACGGCGCCCAAGGGGCAGCCGCAGATCCGCAAGGTTCCGCCGGGGACGCCGCAGCCGGGACGCCCGGGCGGTGCCGCACCGGGACGTCCTGCGCCGCAGCCTCGCGGCGCCGTGCCGGCCCGTCCCGGGGCTCAGCCGACCGGGGCCAAGCCCGCCGGCAATCCTGGCGCTAAGCCTGAAGGTGCCAAGCCGGCCGGTGCCAAGCCGGCCGGAGCCAAGCCGGCCGGAGACAAGCCGGCCGGAGCCAAGCCGGCCGACGGCGCGAACTGAGCCTCGCACCGATTTCGTTTCGACCATGAACCGCGAGCACCATCACTCCCTCCACGCGCCCCGCACGGGCGGGCGCGTTCGCGCGGGGATCGTGATGTCGGTGCTCGCGGTGCTGGCCTTCATCGGCCTGCCGCCAAGCCTCGTCCTCGCCGCTCCGTCGGTGCCGGTCGGGCTGCCGGCCACCGACCAGCCGATGTCGCCGGAGATGCGAGCGATCGCGGTCGACGAACACCGGGGCGAGCGGATCGGCGACGGCCTTTCGTTCGTCGACCACGAAGGCAACGCGGTGACGTTGGGCGATTACTTCGACGGTGAGCGCCCCGTCATCCTCACGCTCAACTATTATCGGTGTCGAGTCGTGTGCAGCGTCCAGCTCAACGGGTTGGCCGATGCTCTGGCGCAGCTGCCCTGGACCCCCGGGGACGAGCACTTCCGCGTCGTCACGGTCAGCATCGACCCGCACGAGACCCCGGCCGATGCCGCCAAGAAGCGCGGCACGATCCTCGCGTCGCTCGGCAAGGGCGACGACGTGGAGTGGGCGTTCCTCACCGGCAAGGAGCTCGAGATCCGGGCGCTCGCCGCTCAGCTCGGCATCAGCTACCGCTACGACGCCGAGCAAGATCAGTACGCCCATCCCGCGGTGGCCAACTTCGTGACCGGCGAAGGGTCCATCGCGCAGTACGTTTATGGACTGACCTTCGATCCTCTCGACCTTCGCCTCGGCATCATCGAGGCGGGGGAGGGCAAGATCGGCGGACCGGTGGAGCAGATCCTGATGTCCTGCTTCGCCTACGACCACACCCTTGGCCGCTACGGCCCCTGGGCCTTCGGGATCATGCGCCTCGGTGGCGTCGTGATCGTGTTTGTGCTCGGCGGATTTCTCTTTTTCCTTTGGCGTCGTGAACGACGCGAAAGCCGGCGACGTGTCGTCGCCGAGTCCCCCAACGCGGGGACGCAACCCAGCGCGGAGGCAATATGATCCTCAGCATGTTGATGGGGCCCGAAGCGGCCGAAGGTGCACAGAAGGCCGCCGAACAGGCGGACAAGACTCCTCAGCCACCCTGGGAGACGATGCACTCCTGGGCACCGCTGCCCGAGGCATCGACGTTCGCTCCGGGCACGGAGATGCTCTACATGTTCATCGTAGGGCTCTCGGTGTTCTTCTTCGCCCTGATCATGGGGGCGATGTTCTGGTTCATGTACAAGTACCGGCGTCGGGGCGACGACGACAAGACGAGCTCGATCACCCACAACGGGAAAATCGAGTTCCTCTGGAGCGCCATTCCGGCTGTCCTGCTCGTCGTGATCTTCATCTGGGGTGAGCTGGACTTCGTCAAACAGTCCGTGCCGCCCAACGACGCGATCGACATCCGCGTCACCGGCCGCCAGTGGAGCTGGACGGTGGAGTACCCCGACTACCCGGGGGTCTCCTTCACCTCGAGCACCCAAGAGCCGGTCATCACGATGATGGTCCCCAAGGGCCGCCCGGTCCGGCTCACCATGACCTCGGCAGACGTGCTGCACGACTTCTTCGTGCCGGTCTTCCGCGTCAAGCGTGACGTCGTTCCCGGCCGCTACACCACGATGTGGTTCGAGGCGACCCAGGTCGGCGAGTTCAACATGTACTGCGCCGAGTACTGCGGCGATCAGCACTCGATGATGACCGGCGTGGTCAAGGTGCTCGAGCCCGAGCTGTTCGAGGCCGCGCTGCTCGAGGCCGGCAAGCTCGAGCGCGACCAGGGCGAGACCGACGAGGCCTACGGCGAGCGCATCTACTCGCGCCGCGGCTGCAACGCCTGTCACTCGATCGATGGTGTGCCCAAGGTCGGACCGACCTGGAAGGGCCTGTGGGGCAGCAGCCAGAGCTACACCGACGGCAGCTCGATCACGATCGATGGCGCCGACGGCGAAAACCACATCAAGGAGTCCATCCTGCAGCCCGCCGCCAAGGTGCGCGCCGGCTATGCCGGGGCTCAGATGCCGTCCTTCCTCGGACAGCTGGACGACGACCAGTTGAAGGCGCTGACCGCCTACATCAAGACCCTTAAGTAACAGGAGCCGACCGATGGCAGACGACAAGGACAAGGGCAAGGCCGACAAGGCCGACAAGGGCTCGAGCAAGAAGAGCTCCGAGACGGCGGTCGCCAAGCGCGAGCCGAGCTTCTGGGAGGCTCAGACCGGCTGGAAGTCGTGGGCGTTCACCCTCGACCACAAGCGGCTGGGCGTCATGTATCTGGCGTCCACCATGCTGTTCTTCATGGTGGGTGGCCTCGCGGCGATCCTCTTTCGGACCGAGCTGCTGACGCCGCAGGGCGACTTCCTGCCCTGGCTCAACATGCAGATTTCGGGGCTGTTCGGCGATCCGATCAGCATCGAAGAGGCGGCCGCGATGAGCGGTACGACCTACAACAAGCTGTTCACCGTCCACGGTGCGGTGATGGTCTTCTTGGTCATCATCCCGTCGGTGCCCGGTGCATTGGGCAACTTCTTGTTGCCGCTGATGCTCGGGGCCAAGGACGTCGCGTTCCCGCGGCTGAACCTGCTGTCGTACTGGGTGTACACGCTCGGCGCGTGTTTCTTCCTGTACACGCTGTTCGCCGGCGGTCTCGACACCGGCTGGACCTTCTACACGCCGTACTCGACCAACACCGGTACCGCGGTCATCAGCGCCACCCTCGGCGCGTTCATCCTGGGGTTCTCATCGATCCTCACGGGTCTGAACTTCATGGTGACCATTCACAAGATGCGGGCGCCGGGCATGACCTGGAACCGCATGCCGCTGTTTGTCTGGGCCATGTACGCGACGGCGGTCATCCAGGTGCTCGCCACGCCGGTCCTCGCGATCACGCTGCTGCTGCTGACGGTCGAACGGACCCTCGGCATCGGCATCTTCGACCCCGCGATGGGCGGCGACCCGGTGCTGTTCCAGCACTTCTTCTGGTTCTACAGCCACCCGGCGGTCTACATCATGATCCTGCCGGGCTTCGGCATCGAGTCCGAGCTGATCGCGGTCCACTCCCGCAAGCACATCTTCGGCTACAAGGCGATCGCCCTGTCGTCGGTGGCCATCGCGATCATCTCGTTCGTCGTGTGGGGCCACCACATGTTCGTCTCGGGTCAGTCCGAGCTGGCGGGCATCGTGTTCTCGTTCTTGACCTTTGCGGTCGCGGTACCCACGGCGATCAAGGTCTTTTCATGGGTCGCCACCCTCTATAAGGGCAGCATCGCGTTCAACACGCCGATGCTCTACGGGCTGATGTTCCTGTTCACGTTCACCATCGGTGGGCTGACGGGCGTCTTCCTCGGCACCCTGTCGGTGGACGTGCACCTCCACGACACCTACTTCGTGGTCGCCCACTTCCACTACGTGATGATGGGCGGAACGATCATCGCGTTCATCGGCGGCATCCACCACTGGTGGCCCAAGATGTTCGGAAAGATGTACCACGAGGGCTCGGCCAAGATCGGCGCCCTGCTGGTGTTCATCGGCTTCAACATGACGTTCTTCAACCAGTTCGTCATGGGCGGCCAGGGCATGCCGCGCCGCTACTACACCTACGTGCCGCAGTTCCAACAGCAGCACGTGCTGTCGTCGGTCGGCTCGTACATCCTCACTGCCGGTCTGTTCTGGACGCTCTTCTACCTGCTGTACTCGCTGCGCAAGAGCAACCCGGTCAACCAGCCCGACGATCCGTGGGGTGCCGCCTCGCTCGAGTGGAAGACTCAGAGTCCTCCGATCGAGCACAACTTCCACGGCACGCCGCGAGTCAACACCGACCCGTACAACTTCCCGCAGATCGACCGTACCGGTGAGGTCGACGGCCATCACTAGGCCCCAACCCACGCGACGCGCGAATCAGGCAACGACATGAGCGACCACGACGCGAAAGCCATGCGGCCGGCGGGGGCAATCGACCCCCCCATGCCTCTGGCCCACCACTTCAACACCGAGGGGCAACAAGCATCCTCGGCGAAGTTTGGGATGTGGGTCTTTCTGGCCACCGAGATCCTGATGTTCTCGGGGCTGTTCCTCGCCTACTTCATCGTTCGGATGTTCTATCCGGACATGGTCCTGTCCAGCCACGAGTTGCTCGACAAGACCATGGGCGGCATCAACACCGTGGTGCTGCTGACCTCGTCGTACACGATGGCGATGGGCGTTCGGGCGGCGCAGCTCGGCGACAAGAAGGCCATCGTTCGCAACATTGCCCTGACCATCGCCTTCGCCGGCGTGTTCATGGTCGTCAAGTACTTCGAGTACACGGGCAAGTTCAGCCACGGCATCTTCCCGGGCAAGTACTTCGACTACGTCGAGGCCTCCAAGTACGCGGAGAGCCACGGGCACGAGCTGCTCGGCAAGCCGCACATCTTCTTCGGCCTGTACTTCATCATGACCGGCCTGCACGGCGTTCACGTCGTGGTCGGGATCGGTGTGCTCGTCTGGGTGCTGCTCCGCGCCAACCGAGGCGAGTTCGGGCCGCGCTACTACGGACCGGTCGAGAACGTGGGCCTGTACTGGCACCTTGTCGACCTGGTGTGGATCTTCCTCTTCCCGCTGCTCTACCTGGTGCGCTGAAGGAGCTCAACGATGGCACACGCCAATCACGAAGAATCCAAGCTGTTCCTTCACGGCAAGCCCCTCGACCCGTCCGAGGTCGTCGAGGTGCACGAGCACGTCTCGCCGGTGAGCCTTTACGTCAAGGTGCTCGGGGCGCTGTTCGTGCTCACCGGGCTGACCTATGCGGTCTCGTACCTGGACCTGGGTCCGGCGAGTCTGCCGGTCGCGATGGTCGTCGCCTTCATGAAGGCGGCCTTGGTGTGCACGTTCTTCATGCACCTCAAGTACGACGACAAGTACCACGTGTTCGTGTTCCTCTCGACGCTGCTGTTCGTCGGCATCTTCTTCACGATCACGATGTTCGACCTCAACTCGCGAGACCGGCTCAACGACGAGCAGGGCACGTTCTTCCAGCAGGCCAACGACCCAGCCGCGGGCATGATGTCCAAGCAGCCGGGCGTTGGACCCGGCCTCACGCCGGCCCCGCCCGCGGGCAAGACCGCGGCGCCCGCCGGTGGCGAGGCTCCGGCCGAGGGTGCTCCGGCCGAGGGCGGCGAAGCCAAAGCCGACCACTAGCGTCGAACCGACGCTTCGGTGAGCAAGGCGCGGCCTCGAGCGAGGTCGCGCCTTTTGTCTTTGGCACGAGCCCTTACGTTTGCTTAAAACCGCCGCACAAGGCGCCGCAGCACGGTGCAGGCGGCCGAAGCATGTGGCAAGCTGCCCTCCGAGTGCAGCTCGTCCAGATACGGTCCGCGACGCACGGTGATGGTCGGCTCGAGCTCGCCGATCGCATCGGACGACGCGTTCGATACCTGCGGGTTTCGCTGACCGACCGCTGCAACTATCGGTGCACGTACTGCATGCCGGACCGGCCGCTCGACTACGGTCCGCGTTCGGCCCTGCTGTCGCTCGAGGAAGTGGGCGACATCGTCGCGGAGTTTGCGCGAGCCGGAGTCGAACGCGTGCGTCTGACCGGCGGCGAGCCGACGCTGCGGCGCGGGGTGGTCGAGCTCGTCGAGCGCTTGTCGGCGCAGCGGGTGGGCACGGGCGACGAGACCCTCTCGGTCACCATGACCACCAACGGTGAGCGTCTGGCCGAGTCGGCGCGCGACCTCGCTCGCGCCGGCCTGTCGGGCATCACGATCAGCATCGATACCCTCGACCCGCTGCGCTTCCGCAAGATCACGCGCCGCGGAAACCTCGAGCGCGTCCTGCAGGGCATCGCGGCCGCGGCGGAGGCTGGCCTGTCGCCGATCAAGCTCAACACGGTGGCGATTCAGGGCTTCAACGACGACGAGATTGCCGCCATCGCGCGGTTCGCCTGGGATCGGGGGATCACCCCGCGGTTCATCGAGCTGATGCCGATGGCCTCCGGCGAGCTGTTCGCCCCCGGCGAGCTGATGTCCGCGAGGGATGTTCGCGCCCAGATCGTGGCCGATCTCGCGGGCGACCCCGCTGCGGGCGGTCGGGGGGCGCTGGCCCCGGACGACGGCCAGGGCGTGGCGGGTGCGGGTCCGGCGACCTACTGGCGGGTCACCGAGGGCCCTTACCGCGGATCCCGCATCGGCACCATCGCCGCGATGACCGAGAACTTTTGTGCGTCTTGCAACCGTTTGCGGCTGTCCGCAACGGGTCAATTGCACGCTTGTCTAGCCCGCGACGAGACCGGCGATCTTCGCGCCGCGGTGAGGTCCGCCGACCCCGGCGCCCTCGCTTCGGTGGTCGCGCAAGTCCTCGGAACCAAGCAGGACGGGCATGGGTTTAATATGGATGGGAGCGGTGGCCCGACAAAGGCCATGGTGAGCATCGGCGGCTGACGCTCCGGGTGGGGCAGGGGGAGAACGGAAGATCATGGCGCTTTCGACATCGAGCAAGGTGGGTCTGGGCATCGTCCTCGCGGGCGCGCTGGGCTTTTTGGTCCTCTCGGATACCGGCGAAGGCGTGCTCGAGTACGTCTACGTCGACAAGGTCGTCGACTCCCCCGAAAAGTACGAGGGACGCACGATCAAAGTGCACGGCTACGTCGTCAAAGGGACGATCAAGAAGGCCAAGGGCACGACCGGCGACTACCGCTTCACCGTCGAAAACGAGGGCCGCCGCCTCGACGTGCACTACACCGACATCCCGCCCGACACCTTCCAGGAAGAGGGCGAAGTGATCCTGACCGGTCGCCTCGTGGGCGACACCTTCGAGTCCGACGACATGTCCGCCAAGTGCCCCTCGAAGTACGAGGAGCAGCAAGGCGTGCCGGGCTCCGACCAGAAGAACGACAAGAAGACCTAGAGACCCATGGCGATCTCGACCCTCGGAACGGCCTCCGTACTCCTGTTGTTCTTGCTGGCCGTGGCGACGGCGTGCCTTGCGGCCGTCGGCGCCGTGCGGCGCAGCGAGCGACTCGTCGAGAGCGCGGTGCAGGGGATGCACGGCATCTTCGGCGTCGCGTTCTTTGCATCGATGCTGCTCGAGTACGCCTTCATGGCGGGCGACCTGTCGATCCAGTACGTCCAGCAAAACAGCCACCCCGCGATGCCGATCTTCTACAAGATCACGGCATTTTGGGGCTCGCTCGACGGCAGCCTGCTGTTTTGGGTGCTGCTGCTGAGCCTGTTCTCGTCACTGTCGATCCGGGCCAATCGCGTCAAACATCGCGACCTCATCCCGCAGGCGATCGTGGTCCTCGCGCTCATTCTCGGCTTCTTCGCCGGACTGCTGGTGTTCCTGAAGAACCCGTTCGAGCCGTTCGCGGTCACCTCCGCGGAGAAGCTCACCACCGGCAAGGGGCTCAACCCGCTGCTGCAAAACCCGTACATGATCTTCCATCCCCCGTCGCTGTATCTGGGGATGGTGAGCATGGCGGTGCCGTTTGCGTTCGGCATGGCGGCGCTCGCCACCGGCCAGGTCGACGTGCGCTGGCAAAACAGCGTGCGCCGGTGGGTGCTGTTCGCGTGGCTGTTCCTGTCGATCGGGCTCATCCTCGGCGGCCTGTGGGCGTACGAGGAGCTCGGCTGGGGTGGCTACTGGGCGTGGGATCCGGTGGAGAACGCCGGCCTGCTGCCGTGGCTGACCTGCACGGCGTTCCTGCACTCGATCATGGTGCAGGAGCGGCGCGGCATGCTGAAGGTCTGGAACCTGCTGCTGGTCATCACGACCTTCTTCCTGACGATCTTCGGCACGTTCCTCACCCGCAGCGGCGTGGTGCAGAGCGTGCACGCGTTCGGCTCCGACCCGCTGCTGGCGTGGTCGTTCGGCATCTTCATGGTCGTCATCGTCGTCGCGTCGGTCGGCCTCTTGTGGTGGCGTCGACCGCTGCTGCGCGCGCGGCATGAGCTCGAGAGCGTGCTGTCGCGGGAGTTCGCCTTCCTCGTCAACAACTGGCTGTTTTTGATCTCGGCGGCGTTCGTCGCGATCGTGACCATCTACCCCACGCTCACCGAGCTGGAGTGGTTCCGGGACTTCCACAACAACGTGCTGCACCCGGTGTTCCGGCTGTTCGATTCCGACAGCAAGGAGCTGACCGGGCGCATCACGATCGGGCCCGCTTTCTACAACCACTACATGGTGCCGATCGGGCTGGCGCTGCTGTTCCTCACCGGCTTTGGGCCGCTGGTGGCGTGGCGCAAGACAACCGGCTCGTCGCTGGTCAAGCAGTTCTCGATGCCGATGGCGGCCGCGATCGCTGGACTCGCGCTCGCGGCCGGCATCACGCCGATCGTCGAGTGGAGCCAGCTTGACCTCGTGTTTCCCGAGCAGAGCTGGAAGGTCTGGAAGCTGCGGCTCGAGGGCGTGCGCTCGGTGACGGGCCTGACCTGCTTCTCGCTGTGTGCCTTCACGGCGGCGACCATCGCCCAGGAGTTCTACCGGGGCGTCAAGGTCCGCAAAAAGCACCGCAAGCAGTCGGTCCTCGAGGCGCTGATGGGGCTCGTGATGAAGGCCCGCCGTCGCTACGGCGGCTACATCGTGCACCTCGGGGTCGTGCTGATGTTCTTCGGCTTTGCCGGCAACAGCTACAAGCTCGAGCGCAAGCTCGGCATCTACCCGGGCCAGACCGTCGAGCTCGGCGACTACACCATTCGCTACGACGGGGTGCGTGCCACCCAGGACTGGCAAAAGGACATGCTGACGGTCGAGCTCACCGCCTTCGAGCACTTCGAGGCGGACGAGGACGGCAAGCGTGGTGACCACCTCGGCGAGCTGACGCCCGCCAAGTGGTGGTACTACCAGCTGCCCGATCAGCCCACGACCGAGGTCTCGCGCATCATGTCGCCGGCCGGAGACATCTACGCCTCCATCGCCGACGTCGACGTCACCACCGGGTGGACGCGGCTCAACCTCTACTACAACCCGCTGGTGAACTGGGTGTGGGTCGGCTTTTCGATCCTGCTCGCGGGTGGGGTGATCTGCATCGGCACGCGGAAGGGAGACGCCGAAGGTGCAGCTCGGTAAGTACCGGATCGACCTTCGCACGCTGGGATTCGGCGCTGTGGGCGTGCTCGCGTTCGCCGGCTTTCTGCTCGTCATCGGGGCGCGCCTCGAGCCGGCCACCATCGCCATGGTGATCACCGGGGCGGCGCTCGCCTTGTTGCTGCTGTCGATGTATCGGATGGTCGCGCGCCTGGCCATGCCCTCGACCGAGGCGCTGCTGGACCAGGAAGACGTCCTGGTCGGGGCCTCGGACCGCGAGCTGCGGGAGGAAAAGCGCCGCGTGCTGCGGGCGATCAACGAGCTGCAGTTCGACCACGAGATGGGCAAGCTCAGCGACGAGGACTACAAGGCTGTGCGCGACCTGTACGAGCTGCGCGCGATCGAGGTGATGCGCGCGCTGGATGCCGACCCAGAGCTGCATCCCCGGGTCGCCGAGGACATCGCCGCTCTCGAGGGCGGAGCAAAGGCGGCGAAGGCATGAACGCCATGCGACGCGTCGGTCTTTTGCTGCTCGGTCTGATGGTCGCAGCGACCGCGGGCCTGATGTCCCCCTCGGCCAAGGCGGGCCCACCCCCCATCGATCCGCGACGCATGTCGGGCATCCCGCGCGCGGACGACAAGATTCCCGGCGCGACGGTGACCGTTCGTGTTCTGCGGGGCTCGTTTTCCAAGCCCGCGCTCGACCATCCCGTCACGCTCGACGTCACGTCGGCCGACGGGGGCAAAAAAGAAACGCTCTCGGTCAACACCAAAAACCAGGGCCGCGCGACGTTCTCGGATCTCGGTCCCTACGTCGGCGGCCGAGCCGTGGCGAAGGTCGAGCTCGACGGCGAAAACCTCCAGTCGGCGGCCATCGACATTCGCGGCGACATCGGGACTGCGGTGATGCTGGTGTCGAGCGCGGGTCCTGCGGGCGACCCGGGCACGGCGCCGCGTCGGCCCAGCCAGCCGATGCCGGGGCAGGTGTTCGAGTTCGACAAGGTCGCGGTGGGCGAGCTCATGGTCGGTGCCTTCGACCTCGAGGCGCGCAAGCCTTTCGTGGGGCTGGAGATCAAGCTGGAAGTCCTGGCGCCGGACGGCACCAAGACCACGCAGACCAAGACCAGCGACACCGACGGCAAGGTCATCTTCGACGGGATGGACGCCCTGCCGGAGGGCACCAAGCTCACCGCCGAGGCCAAGCTCGGCGCCGAGGGTCCGCTGCAGCGCTCGCAGACGTTCGAGCCGCTGCCGGGCAAGGGGATGGGGGTGGTGCTGGCCAAGGGCCGCATGCCGACCGCGCCGACGGCCCAACCCCAGCGGCGCCGTCGTCTGCCCGGGCCGCGCATGGTGCCCTCGATGCAGCAGGGCACGGTGCGGGTCCGCGTCGTCGACGGCAACGAGCGCGGCGTGCCCAATCAGCCGGTCACGGTCGTGATGCGCGACGCGAGTCAGACCGAGACCACCTTCGACGGGACGACGGACGCCACCGGCGTCGCGATGATCGCCGACGTCACCGTGCGATCGGACTCCTTCTACAACGTGCGCGTGCCCTACGATCAGGGCCCGTACCGCAGCGGCTTCTTCCAGATGGACAAGTCGGGCGGCATCGCGGTCGACGTTCGCGTGTTCGAGACCACCGCCGATCCCGGTGCGCTCCAGGCCAGGCTCCAGTACGAGATTCACGGCGCGGAGAACGACGAGGCGATCGTCTATCGCATCTACGAGGTCATCGTCGGCGGGGACAAGGCGTTCTGGCCTCCGGGCGGGATGGAGCTTCATGCCAGCGAGGACGCCAAGGGCCTGACCGTTCTGGACCCGTCCAAGCGCTGGCTCGACCACGAAGGCGCCGCACCGTTTGCGACCTTGTCGCGTCCCATTCCTCCCGGCGAGCCCGCGCACCTTTCGATCGCGTGGATGCAGGAGCACGACGGTGAGCTCGAGATGTCGTGGCAGCCGCCGTTCAAGGTGATCAACGCCGCCGTCATCATCGACGATGAGCAGGAGCTGAGCGCAAACGGGAAGAAGCTGGCCGAAAAGCAGCCGCCCAACGGCGAGGCGCAGCTGTGGGAGCTGCCGGCGACGGGGACCGCCCTGGTGGAGTTCTCGGTCGACGAGCTTCCGATTCGCAATCCGGTGTTCCGCTACATCGCGATCGTGTTCGGCATCGGACTCGCGCTGGTGGCCGGCGCGGCCATCGTGCTCACACCACGCCGGACCGCGAAGGAGCGCCTGCTCGCGCGTCGCAACGAGCTGCTCGCGTTGCTCGACGGGGCGCCCAGCGGTTCGCGTCGCAGCCGGGTCGTCGCAGCGCTGGACCGTGTGTATCGGCAGCTCGATGCGCTCGACGGAACGCGAGCGTCGGCGCCCAAGCAGTCGACCAAGAGCAAGACCGCGAAGAAAGCCTCGGAGAAGGCATCGAAGAAGGCATCCAAGAAGGACGCATGAGCGAGGCCATCACACCGCTTGCGCTGCGCGGGATCGGGAAGCGATTCGGGCGGCTGGCGGTGCTGCGGGCGGTCGACCTCGACGTCGTGTCCGGAGAGATCGTGGGGCTGGTCGGGGCCAACGGCTCGGGCAAGACGACGCTGCTGTCGATCATCGCCGGGCTGCTCCCGCCTTCGGAAGGCGAGCGAACCTTCGGCGAGCGCGTGGCGGACGAGGTCGACCTCGAGCTGCGGCGCCGGCTCGCGTTCGTCACCCACACGACCCAGCTGTACGGGCGACTGACGGCGCGCGAGAACATGGCGTTGTTCGCCGAGCTGCGCGATGCGGCGGGAGCATCGTCGCGGCCGGGCGGTCCGCTGCTGGAGCGCCTGGGCCTGGCGGACGCCGCCGACCGGCAGGTCTCGACCTACTCGCGGGGCATGATGCAGCGCCTGGCGCTCGCGCGCGCCTTGGCCGGCGAGCCCGAGTTGTTGCTGCTCGACGAGCCCTACACCGCGCTCGATCGACCCGGTCGGCGGTTGCTGACCGAGGTCCTCCGCGAAGAGCGATCCCGTGGGCTCGCGGTGCTGCTGTCCTCGCACGACACGGATGCAATCGTGAGCGTCACCGACCGGGTGGCTCTGCTCGAGGGCGGCCGGATCGTCGACGAGGCCCATCGTGACCCCGCCGACGGCGATCTGGAGCCCTACCGCCGCCGTGTCATGGGATTGGGCCTGTTTGCCGATCCGCCCGCGGCCCGGCCGGAGGCGGTGTGAGCCCAACCGCGCGGAGCCTCCCCGCAGCGGCCCGCACCGCCGACCCTGCGACGGTTGCGCCGCGCCATGTTACAAGGTCGTCGATGCGCTCCATCGCGCGTCAGACCTGGCTGCTGGCCCGCAACGATCTCCGCCAGGAGATGCGGGACTTCGAGCTCGTGGCGACGTCGGGGTTTTTCACCCTCGTCGTGCTCGTGATGTTCGGCCTGTCGTTCGCGACGATCGGAAGGCCGGTGCATCCGATGGCTGTGCCCGGCATGCTCTGGCTCGGCGTGGCATTTGTCGGGGCGCTGACGCTGACGCGGATCTTCGACCGTGAGCGGGAGGCCGACACGCTTCGGGCGCTGCTCGCTGCGCCGGTCGAGCGCGCGGCGATCTACGCCAGCAAGGCCCTGGTCACGCTCATGGTGCTGCTTGGCTGCTGCTTGATCCTGGTGCCCGGGTTGGCCCTGTTGTTCGAGGGCGCGACCGCCTTCCTGCAGCGTCCCGGGGAGACCTTCGTGCTCGTGGTGCTCGGCTGTACGGCCTACGCGTCGGTCGGCACGCTCTTCGCCGCCGGGCTGGCCACCTCGAGCGGCAAGAACGTTCTGCTGTCGGTGATCCTCTACCCGCTCACGAGCCCCGCGCTGATCTTCGCCCTGGTGGCGACGCGGGTGCTGCTCGAAGGGCGGCCGGATTTTGCGACGTATCTAGGCCAGCTCGCCGCGCTCGACATCATCTTGGTGGTGCTTTCGGGGGCGCTATTCGAATCGGTTCTCGTCGGGACCAGCAAGGGCAAGACCAATGCCCGCGCGGCCCGAAGCAGGAGGAGAGGCTGACATGGGTCGCTTGCTTCCCTACGCGTTGTTTGCCGTCGGAGCGGGAACGTTCCCGTACTGCGTGCAGCGCGTCTTCTTGCACACCCCCATCGAGCGCCAGATGGGGACCGTGCAGAAGATCTTCTACTTCCACGTGCCGCTGGCCTGGATCATGATGCTGCTCGGCGTCGTGTGCGGCATCGCGGCCGGGATCCAGCTGCGGCGCAACAGCAAGCTGGCCGAGGCCACCGCGATCGCTGCCGCGGAGCTGGTGATCATCACCGGCCTCGGGGTGCTGATCACGGGGCCGATTTGGGGGCATGCCACGTGGGGCAAGGCCTGGACCTGGGATGCGCGCCAGGTGTCGACCGGACTTCTGTGGCTGGTGTTTGCCGCGTACGTGGTGGTGCGCCACTACGGTGCGGCGGGCTCGGAGCGCCTCGCGGCCGCGCTGGCGATCTTCGGTGCCGTCGACGTTCCGATCATCTACTACGCGGTCAAGATCTGGAAGACGACGCACCCCGACAACAACGTCGTCGGCACGTTGCCTCCCGAAATGTGGGCGACGCTTTGGCCGTGTCTCGGGGCGCTGATGGCGATGGCCTTTGGGCTGTTCTTCGTACGAATACGCCAGGAGTTCGTTGAGCTGACCCTGGACGAAGGATGGGTCAAGGCCGACGACGCGAGTCGAGCGGCGACGGCTCGCAAGAGCGAACCTGCGGGCGATCAAGACGCCGACGACGAGGAGGACTGAACGATGGTCACGACGACACTGTTGGCAAATGCTCCCGCCGACGACGCCCAATACGAGCAGGTCGAGGGCCGCGACCGCGAGACGATCGAGTGTCAGCGCGCCTGTGAAGCCGTGGCGGCGGACAAGACCGCGTCGGACTACGAGCACATCGTGTGGGCCTACGGCGTGATCTGGGCGCTGTTTTGCGTCTACGGCGTCATGCTGTGGCGTCGCTCGCGGCGACTGGACGATGACGTTGCGGCGTTGTCGCGGCGGCTCGAGCGGCTGTGAGCCTGGACTGAGTCGAGGCTGAGGAGGCGGTCATGACGCTCGCGCATTTCGTGTACATCCCGGGGGTGCTGCTGGTCGGCATCGTGATCGGGTACGTGCTCGGTGGGCGCGCCGCCGAGATGGCCCGGAGCGACGCCGAGGAAAAAGACCAGCGGCGGGCCGCTCGCAAGGCACGCCGCCAGGCCGAACGCGAAGCCGAGCAGGCAGATCGCGCCGGGTAGGACATCAGCGTCCCTTGTGCCCCGGCAGGGGAGAGCATCGCATCCGGCTCGGATGCGACAATGTCTGCGCATGCGTTGGTCTTTGCTTCTCATGTTGTTCGGCGCCGCGTCGGCCGGTTGTTTCTCCGATCCTCCTGCGCAAACCGAAGAGGACGATGACGACGACGAAGACGACGACGACGAGGACACCGCGTCGGACGATGACGATGACGTCGTCCCCACGAGCGGCGACGACGACGACGACGACGACGACGCCGACACCACCGGCGACACCGGGGCGGACAGCACGAGCGACGACGGTCCCAGCGACACCACCGACGGTGAGGACACCGGGGAGATGTGCGGCGACGGGATGCCCGGTGCGCCCGGATGCCCGTGTGATCCCGAACCGTGCGGTCCGAACCTCGAGTGCGTGCTCGGGGTGTGCTCGCCGTGCGGCAACGGGAAGCTGGAGATGCCCGAGCAGTGCGACGGTCCGGTCGACGGGGGGACGTGCGACGCCTGCCTCATCGTCTGCAACGAAGGCTTTGCCGACTGCGACGGCATGCCCGACAACGGCTGCGAGATCGACCTGACGTCCGCGACCAACTGCGGTGCGTGTGGTCAGGACTGCCTCGGTGGCGAGTGTGAAGAGATGCTGTGCCAGCCCGTGGACCTCGCGCTGAGCCAGTCGCAACCGCTCGGGCTCGACGTCGAAGGGGACACCATCTTTTGGACCAACGTGGTCGGGGGCACGGTCGTCTCGCACTCGATCAACCCCGGTGGTGGCGTGACGGTGATCGCGACCGGGCTGACCTCGCCCGAGACCGTCGTGGCGGACGTTTCCAAGGTCTATTGGTCCGATACCTTCGGCGTGGGAGCGGGCGGCGGCGGGATTGGTCGAGCCAACCACGACGGTTCCGAGCTCGAGCCGGAATGGCTGTCTGCGGCCGACACCGAGAACACGCGACTGTTGCTCGACAACGCGACCGAGGTGTTCGCCTTGCGCATCACCGGTGGTGTCGTGCGGGCGTCCAAGGTGTTCGCATCACCGGTGACGATCGCCACTGGTGCCGCGTGGGGCGGGTACCTCGATGGCGACATGCTGTACTGGGCGGACTACGGGGGCGGCCAGCTCTTGCGTGCCGACGTCAGCGGCGACGGCCCGTTCGACGTCGAAGTGATCGCGACGGGGCAGCCGAACATCTACGGGGTGTTCGTTCTCGACGATGTCGCGTACTGGACGGTCGAGGGCGATTGCATGGCCGGGACGGGGGGGATGGTTCGGGCTCGAGCGATCGACGCGCTCGGTCCCGTCGTGGACATCGCGTCCGATCTGCGCTGCCCCGAAGACCTCGTCGTCGACGCCGAGCACGTGTACTGGACCGAGTGGAACGGCGCCGGCTCGGTGTGGCGGTCCAATCACGACGGCAGCGACGCGACGGCGTTGTTCCCGGCGCTGTCGGCCGGCATCACCGCCGACGATACGGCGATCTACTGGGCGGACCAGACCGACGGGCGCATTCGCAAGCTCGCGAAGTGAGCCCAAGTGGGCGGACGTGAGGGGGTTGCCTGCGAGCTTTCGCTCGACCTGCTAGAACCCCGCTGATGTTCAACCCCAGCTACACCGAAGAGCAGAACGCACTGGTGGAGACGGCGCGCAAGTTCGCCGCCGAGACGATCATCCCGGTTGCCGGGGAATACGACGAAAAGGGCGAGCACCCCGAGCCGGTGTTCAAGGCCGCGTTCGAGCTGGGACTGATGAACGTCGAGATCCCCGATGCGTACGGCGGGCTCGGACTGTCCACGCTGGAGGGCTGCCTCATCGCCGAGGAGCTCGCCTACGGCTGTGCCGGCATGGCGACCTCGATCATGTGCAACCACCTCGCGGCGCTGCCGCTGCTCATCGCGGGGACCGAAGAGCAGAAGAAGAAGTACCTGTCGTGGATCACCGAGGAGTTCATCTTCGCGTCGTACTGCTGCAGTGAGCCCGAGGCCGGTTCGGACGTCGCGGGCATGCGCTCACGGCTGACCAAGGACGGCGACGGATGGGTGCTCAACGGCCAGAAACGCTGGATCACCAACGGCGGCGTCGCTGCCTTCTACACCGGCTTCGCCACCATCGACCCCGAGCTGCGGCACAAGGGCATCACCGCCTTCGTGCTCCCGCGCGATACCCCGGGCGTGACCGTGGGCAAGAAGGAAAACAAGCTCGGCCAGCGGTCGTCCAACACCGTCGACGTCATCTTCGAGGACGTCAAGCTCACCAAGGACAACCTGCTCGGTGAGCCGGGGCGGGGCTTTCCGATTGCGATGGAAACCTTCGACAAGTCGCGTCCGATGATCGCGGCGCAGTGCGCCGGGCTGATTCGACGCTCGATGGACGAGTCGTCCAACTACGCCAAGGAGCGCAAGACCTTCGGCGTGCCGATCGCCCAGCACCAAGCGATTCAGTTCATGATCGCGGAGATGGCCATGGCCTACGAGGCGATCAAGCTGCTGTACAGCAAGGCCGCGTGGGAGGTCGACTCCGGCATCAAGCGCACCAACACCTCGGCGATCGCCAAGGCGATGGGGGCCGACCTCGCGATGAAGTGCGCGACCGATGCCGTGCAGGTGTTCGGCGGCTACGGCTACACCAAGGAGTATCCGGTCGAGAAGCTCATGCGCGACGCCAAGCT
>JGI12316J15310_10000052_pt39 | contig 26906 bp, 23 predicted proteins | sample MarCyaLeptolynsp_FD_15310 | JGI IMG/M metagenome (IMG submission 15310)
AAGGAACGAGAAGGCCAGCCTCGCCTGCGTAGTCCTCGAGCGTCATCCGCAGCAGCACGGGCGACTCCGTCTCTCCGTGGCGATAGGCCGGGCGCGGCGCCGCCGTCTTGCCCTCGACGGGTGGATCGACGGCGAAGCGCTGGTACGCGCACGGCCACCCCCCACGCAGCCGAGGCGGGTTGAGGATGGCTTCTTTGCTGCCGGGTGGTGGCCGCTCGGGCGGGAGGACGTCCAGGCTGAGCGCACCTCCGTCATCCAGCGCAACCGCGACCACGTGCACACGCTCGTCCTGCCGCGCCCCGAACAAAGCGAACCCTTCGGGCGCTTCGTCGAGCCGCCGGAAGGTCACTTGCTGCGTGGCAATGCGTTCGGCCTTGAGCTTGGTGACGTGCAGCCAGGCCTCGGTGATCTCGAGCTGCAGCTCGTTGCCATCCTCCGAGACGCCGAGCCAGCGCGTGCCCTGAGCCCACGCGACGAACGAGTCCCAGCGAGCTCGATGAAACACGTGGGGCTCGGGCATGAGCACGGGCTCCTCATCGCGGATCTCGCCGGCGCTAGCCGTGCGGTCCGGGGTGGGCCAGACGAACTTGAAGCACGTGCCGTTGCTGGCCGGGACGAGCTCGCCTCGTCGGTAGAAAGCCTTGGCGTTGGACTTGGTCGCGAACAGGCCGGCGATGTTTGTGTGAGGTCCGCGCGGCAAGTGGCTCCCACGTCGCCCGAGGCGCCAGCCTTCGATCCTCGTCCGCCGAACGTCGGTCGCCCAATCCGCGGAGGCCGGAACCTCGGCGATCTCGACCTCGGGCAAGTCGGCGACGGAGACCCAGCCATCGGGAGGACCGGCGGGGGGCTGCGGGGCGGGCGACGGGGCGACCTCTGGCGCGGCCGGCGATGGCGGCGCCGGAGCCTCGGTCGGCTCCGCGTCGCCCGTCTCCGAGACGCAGCTCACCGCGATGAGCAACGCTGCCATCCCGGCCCATTGCGTATGTCTGTTGGGCTTCACGCTCGACAAGGTCGACGAACGAGCGCCGCAAAAGTTCGAACCGACCATCGCGGTCTTCGATGCAACCGTCACAACGCATCCAAAGTGCCGATAACGGCCGTTTCACGGCGGTTTGGCCCGAAGTTCCTGCTAGTCTCCTCGGCTCCGGATGAGGATCGCAACCCTGCCCTGGTACGACCTTCGCGAGGTGCGCCCCGCGCTGGACGGCCTGTGGTCGGCGGTCGCGACCCGACTCCGCGCCGCCGGGCTCGACGACGTTCCGGAGGAGCTGGCCCGAGGCGGCGACCACGAGGCCCGCTGGCACGACGAGCGCCTCCTGCTCGGCCAGGCGTGCGGCTACGACATGGTTCTGGACGAGCGCCCGCCGCTCACGCTCGTCGCCACCCCGCACTTTGGTTTCGACGGCTGCGCCGGTCCCACGTACCGCTCATTCATCGTCGTCCGCGAAGGGTCGCGTGCCCGCGAGCTCGAGGATCTTCGCGGCACCCGCTGCGTGATCAACAACGTCACCTCGCACTCCGGCGCCAACAGCCTCCGTGCGCTTCTGGTGAGCCGGCTCGACGTCGGTCAGCGATTCTTCTCGAAGGTCGCCGTCAGCGGCTCGCACGAGCGCAGCATCGAGATGCTCAAGGGCGGCGAGGCCGACATTGCGACCATCGATTGCGTGACCTGGGGCCTGCTGCGACAGCACCGTCCGCAAGAGCTCGAGGGCGTTCGCATCATCGATCGCACCGCCCCCGCGCCGGCGCCCCCGTTCGTCACGCACGACAGCACCGCCCCTCACGTGGTGCGAATGCTGCGGCGGGCGCTCCGCGACGCGATCGCGAACATGAATCCGGCGCGCAGCGACGCGCTGGGTCTGCGCGGTGTCTCGGCCCTGGAGCACGCCGACTACGAGCCCATCGCCGCAATGGCCCGCACCGCCGACCGCCACGGATGCCACGAGCTCCGCGCCGGCGCGTCGCTCGGCTGATCCGTTTCGTCGTTGCAACCGCGGTCGCGTGACCTGAAACGTGGCGGCGTCCATCGAGCGGTCTGAGCCAATTAGGCCTGGCACACTTCATGCTCTGAAGTCTTCCGAGGTTCAACGAAGCCATGTCCGGAAATCTTGGAGTCATCATCGCCATCGCGGTTGCGGGTGCAGCCATGTACTGGTTCGTCATGGGCAACACGATCGCCCCAGACAAAGCCCGCGCGCTGATCGATGACGGCGCTCATCTCGTGGACGTGCGCACCCCCGCCGAGTTCGCCAGCGGCCACATCGAAGGGGCCGTAAACATTCCCGTCGATCAGATCGGAGGACGACTCGACGAGATCGGCAAGCCCGATGAAACGGTCGTCGTCTACTGTCGCAGCGGCGCCCGGAGTGCACGAGCAAAACGAACGCTCGAGCAGGCCGGCTTTGCCGACGTGCACAACCTCGGCGCCATGTCGCGGTGGTAGCGCACCCAAGTCCGCAAGAATCGCCAAGTCGCATCGCAGCTCGTCCCCTACGTTGGATCGCGAGATGACGATGCCCCGCAGCATGATGACCAAAGAGATCGCGGCTCCCGTTTCCGTGGTGTTCGACACCGTCGCGCACATCGAGCACTTCGCCGCCGCGCTGCCCCACGTCGTGGGGACCGAGTTCGTCACCGAGCAGCGCAAGGGCGTCGGTACCGTCTTTCGGGAAACCCGCCGGTGGGGCTCCCGCGAGATGACCACCGAGCTCTCGGTCACGGAGTACGAGGCCGACCGCAAGGTCCGCTTGGTCGCCGAGAGCCACGGCACGGTCTGGGACACCCTGTTCGAGGTCGAGCCCCACGGCAGCGGCACGCGCCTGGTCGTGACTTCGGACGCGCGCAGCGAGGCACTCGGTCCGAAGATCCGCAACTGGTTGTTCAAGGGCATGATGGCCAAGGCCGTCTCGCGCGACCTCGACCTGGTCAAAGCGCACTGCGAGAAGCGCCACCGCGATGAGGCATGACCCTCACCACGGTGCGATGTCGCGGTGGTCGCAGCCCGCTAGAGCGGATTGACGACCACCGGCACCGGGCCGGGCCGCCACTGCTTCGTGCCGTCGCCGAGCTGGCCGTCGTGGTTGTTGCCCATGCAGAGCAGCGTGCCGGACTCCCGCCGCACGCACGCGTGGCCGATCCCGGCGGCGACCTCGACCGCGTCTTCGACCCCCGCCACGAGGCTGGGTGAGCCGTCGTGACCGTACAGGGCACCGGACAACACCCAGCACGCGAGCTGCCCCTCGCCGACGGCACAGGTGATGTTGCCGTACGTGTCGACGTGCTCGGCGTCGAAGAGCAGCCCTGAAACCTCGAAGGGCTGCGTCTGCGCCCGGGGGACGCCCGGCGGGAGGTCCGAGTGAACCTCACCCCAGCACGCCACATCACCGTCGGCCCGCACCGCGCAGGTCTGCCGATCGCCGGCGGACACGTGCACCGCATCGTCGATTCCAACCACGAACTGCGGATGGTTGCGGCGATTGAAGCGCGTGCCGTCGCCGAGCTGGCCGAACTCGTTGTCGCCCCAGCAGCTCACCCGTCCGTCGTCGTGGCGGGCGCACGAATGTGCCTGGCCGGTGCTCACCTGCACCGCGTCGACGACGTCGGGCACCTGCAGGGCGTAGCCGATCCGAAAGGTGTTCTTGTCGTCGAGGTGCCCGTAGTGTGAGGCGATGTTGCCGATCTGCCCGGCCTCGTTGTCACCCCAGCACCACACCCGGCCGTCGTCACGGACAGCGCAGCTGTGGTTGCGTCCGACGTCCAGCTGAACGACACGGTCGATGACTCCGTGCTGGGTGTACGCGTTGGGGTCGTTGTAGTCGTCGGTCTCGTTGATCGTCACGTGCTCGACGAAACCGTCGTACACGTGATGGCCGTTGCTACCCGGCGGCTGCTCGTAGATGCGGTTCCAGTCGTCGTGAATGCCCCCGAGTCCGAGCGCGTAGCGGCTGGGGGACGACGCACCCCAGCACTGCACCTGGCCCTGCCCCACGATGGCGCACGCGTGTGTCCGGGCGACGGCAATCTGCGACGCGCCGTCGACCCCGGGCACGATGATCGGAATGTCGGCGTTGGGTACGTCGTAGCGATACCCGGGCATGTAGGTGACGTCGCCCCACTGCGTCGCGGGGTGATCGCCGGCGTGATGAATCGCCACGGTGTCCTCCCACGCCGCCCCGAGCCGCCCCGGGCGCCCCGCGCACGCCGGATGTGAAAAACAACTATCGACGTCCCAGCAGTCGGTCAGCCCGTCGCCCTCGTCGTCGATCCCGTTGGTACACGACTCTTCACCGTCCCCCGAATCGTCGCACTCGGGCGCCCCCTCGCAATCCGAGTCGTCGCAGTCCACATCGCCATCTCCGTCTTCGTCGGTGCCCCCCTTGCAAATCTCCGGCTCGGGCTCGCACGCGCCGTTGCAGCACGACAGCGACAGCTCGTAGCTGCCGTTGCCCTCAGCCTGATACGAGGTCGCCACGAGCTGGTACTCACCTCCGTCGCTCAGGACGAGCCCCTGGATCTCCGAGTCGAGTCCCTTGCCACCATCATCGTCCTCTTCGAGGATCGTCCAGTCGGCGCCGCTGCGCTGGAGGACGAAGAGATAGGTATCGGGTTCCTTCTTGACCTCGGCCGAGAGCGCAACGTCGATGCACGCGCCACTGCGCGCCTCGAAGCGATACCCGTGGTACTCCCCGGTATCGATCGCGACGTGCTCGAGGCTTTGCTCGAACGCGATGGTGCCGCGATCGTCCACCGCGAGGCCGGCATCGGCCTTGCCCAGCGGAAGCGCGGTGGAGCCGGGCTGCTTGCCCTCGTGCGGCACATCGGCATCGCAGGCCAAGGCCCCGAGCAGGGCGGCCCCGACGAGGTGGATCGGAAGACCGCAGACACGGCGGGGCGTGGATTGGTGGTCGAAGATCATGTCGCGCATGGGGGAAGCGACACGGACCTTTGCGACCCGTCTCACCGCCGCCGCGTGGCCGGCCTCACACCGATCCCGAAACAACTGAAGCAAACGACATCTTGCGCTATCGCGACGCGAGACGGTCCCAGGCTCGAGGTGTCGCTCGCGCTCGACATGCACTTGATCCCTACCCTCCGCCTCGCGTTGGCCGCCTCCGTCTTGCTTCTTGCGGCTCTCACCTCCGCCCCGGCGGCTGCCCATGGCCACGGCATTCTCAACCCGTTCGACCCCCTGCACCCGCACCACCACCATGCAAAGGCCCACCGTCGTGGCGGAACGGCGGCCGTCCTGTTCGGCGCGGCGCTGTGCATCCCCGGAAAAGCGGCGTGCAGCCGCGACGCCGGGCCGACCGTCGATGGCCGCACGCGTCCATCGTTCGGCACCTCGGCGGAGCTCGGATACCGGTTCAATCCCTACGTCACGGCGGGCGCCCACTACACGCTCGGCTTTCTCGACCCCGACTACGAAGTCCCGACCGGGGGCCCGTACGAACGCGTCCTCGTCCACGGCGTGTACGGCGTCGTGCGCCCGACCCTCCCCCTCGGGCGGGTCGACTTCAGTCTCGGGGTCGGCCCCGGCTTTGCTCGGCAGGTCCTCGTGCGCGGCGGATCTCAGCGAGATTACGCGGACGGGTTCTCCGCACTGTTGTCTCCCGCGGTCGACGTATTCGTCGCCCCGCGCGTGTTTCTCGGCGCTACGGCGGACATCATCCTCAATGCTCCGCGCCGAACCTGCCAGCAGTCGGGAGACTCGACGATGTGCGGCGAACCGGTTGCCAGCGATCCGATTCCGATCCACACGGTCGTCTTCGGGCTGCGCATCGGTGGGACCTTTCTGTAGGCCGTGCCTGGCGGTGTTCGATACTCTCGCACCTTGACCGAAACGTCGGCATGCGAGCAGGTCGATCTCGCCGCGTATCTCAGCGGCGACCTCGGTCCCTCGGATGCCGAGTTCGTCGAGGCTCATCTGTTGGGCTGCGCGACCTGTCGGGCGGTGGTTGCATCCTGGAACCTGCCGGAGGTCGAGCCGCGCACCGGCCTGGCCCCGGGGGCGCGGTTCGACCACTACGAGCTGCGCGCCGCCCTGGGTGCCGGTGGCATGGGGGCCGTGTTTCGAGCCCACGACGAGTCCTTGGGTCGCGACGTCGCGATCAAGATCCTCAATCCGTTTTGGGTCGCCTGCTCCGGGAAGACCCACAGCGCGGCGGTCCACGACCTACGCACCGAGGCCCGCACCCTCGCGCGATTGCGGCATCCCAACGTCGTCACCGTCTACACAGTTGGCGAGGTCGACGGACGCCCGTATCTGGCCATGGAGTTGGTCGAGGGGCCGACGCTGGCGCAATGGCACGAGACCTCCCCCTCCCGACGAGCGACCGCAGAAGTATGGGCGGCGATCGGGCGAGGGCTGATGGCGGCCCACGACGCCGGCATCGTGCATCGCGACTTCAAGCCCGACAACGTGATCATCGACGACGACGGACAGCCTCGGCTCCTGGACTTTGGTCTGGCCGCGCCGGCTTCACCGTCGGAACCCTCGCTGGCCGCCGGCACCCTGCGCTACGCGGCCCCGGAGCAACTCTCGGGCGAGCCCGTCGACGCACGTGCCGACCAGTTTTCGTTCTGTACCGCGCTGCACGAAGTGGTGTTCGGACATCACCCTCGCGATCCAGAGCAGCGACCGCGCCTGCACTTCCCGTCGAGACTTCGCGCGGCGATTCTCCGCGGGTTGGAGGAAGAGCCCGCGCGGCGCCACGCGACGATGCAACCACTCGTGGAAGCGCTTCGCGCCGTATCGACGCGCGGTCGTCTGGTCAGCACCGTTTCTGCTGGCATCGTCGGCGCCGGTCTGATGGTCGCGCTCTCCTGGGGCGAGGGGCCGTGTCCGTCAGACCCGACCCGGCTCGAAAGCTCCAGTAACACAGAGCACTCGGCGTGGGTCGACCGCTGGAACGCCGCCCACCGTCAAGCATGCCTCGACACACGAGTGCGCGGCATCGTCGACTCCGGAACGTACCGAGCCCGCTTGTCTTGCCTGGAGGATCTGGCGGAACAATACGAGGCGCACGTGATGACCGGGCCGTGGTCGGTCGCGCACTTGTCGGGCCCGAGGCGGTGCTTGCGTTCGACCGACGGCGTCGACAGCGGCGATCCTCATCTGGCGTCGCGCTTGGAACAGGTCCGCGCCCACTACATGCAGCTCGAGTTCGCCGAGCTCCAACGGGAGGGCCTGGCGCTCGCACATGAAGCGCGGCGCCGCGGCGAGCTCCGAATCGCGGCCAGCGCCCTCAAGCTGGTGGCCAGTGGGCAGCTTTGGCACGGCCGGGTCGACGAAGCCGACGAAACGCTGCGACAGGCCCAAGACGTGGCGCGGCAGGCACGGGCGGAGGTCCTCGAAGCAAGGCTGTGGATCTCCCGGGCCGAGCTCGAGGGGTTGCATCGCGAGCAACCGGGTGTGGCGCTGGGCATGCTCGAGGTCGCGGAGTCTCTGCTCGCTCGAGCCGACGCGACGAGCTCGTTGCATCGAGTCCACCTGCTCGAGGTGCGCGGCATGATTCACAGTCAGCACCGTCGTCGTACCGAGGCCACCGCGGCGCTGGACGAGGCGATCCAACTCGTGGAGCACCTCGAAGGACCAGCCGCTCCGCAGCTGCCTCAGCTGCTCGTGGCCCTGGGTGGGGTCTGGGCGGACCCCGGCGATGGACAGGACCTGACTCGCGCCGAGTCCTTCCTGCAGGACGCGCTTCAACTCATCGGCTCCGAGCCGGACGGAGGGGGCGATGATCTGGCCCGCATCCGCCTGCTGAACAACCTCGCTGCGGTCGAGCACCAGCGCGCCAACTTTCCCGCCGCGATCGACTGGATGCGCCAAGCTTTGACCCTCGTGTCCGAAGTTTCCGAAGACCCGCTGGACACCGCCCTGCTGGAGGCGAATCTCGCTTCGACCCTGGCCGAAATTCCGGAACGCGCCGTCGAAGCGGAGCAGCTCGCGCGGAGCTCGATCGCCACGTTCAGCGCCCAGCGCGGCCCCGATACGTATCTGCTGTCCACCGCTCGCCTGGCGCTCGCCCATGCCCTGATCCAGCAGGACCAGTGCCCCCAGGCCCTCGTCGTGCTCGATCGATTGGCGATGACACTTCCATTCGACCCTAGCAACCACGACCGCATCAGGGTCGACGAGTTGAGATCGGCCTGCGACGCCCGGTGACCTGCTACAGCACGCGCGACAGCGTGACTTCCACCCGGCTGAGCACGAGGCGAATCACCGCGTCGGCCTCGCTCGGTTCCACGGTCAGACGTTCCGCGAGGAGCCTGCGGGTGGCGTCGAGAAGATCGTCCTTGGCCCCCCGCAGGCGCCGGGCGGCCGTCGCCCGTGAGACGTTGCCCAGTTTCCCGATCTGCTCGAGCGTGTAGCCGTCGACCAGCTGGTACCGAAGTGCGAGCCGCTGTCCCGCCGACAACCCGCCCAACGCATCTTCGAACGCGCGCTTGAAGACGGCGGCATACTCGGTCCGGAACGGCTCCAGCTCCGGCGTTGCGAGCAAGGAGGTGATCTGCTCGAGCACGTGCTCGTCGGACACCATCACGGGGCGAGCGTTGTCAGCCCGGGCCCGATTGAGCGCGTTGCGAAGCGCGGCAACCCGCACCCAGTTTCTGAGCGAGCCGCGACCTCGATACATCGCGATGCGCGGAGTCTCGCCGCTGCCGGCGACGAGCAGATGCTCCCGCATCGCCTGTCGAAACTCCTCCCGATCGACGTTGACGCGGTGCTTGCTCAGGATCCCATCGATCTCCGGCATGAGGTCCTTCTCGAACCGAGCGAGCGCCGTCGCGTTCTGAAGCACGCACCCGCACGCGAGGTAGAGATCGCCGGCCGGGAGGTCACTCAGCGCACGCGCCGGATCCTCGATGCGCCGACCAATGAACTCGACGAACACCTCAGGGTCGATGTCGATGTCGCCGAAGTGCCGCCGCGCCGACTCCACGACGTGGTCCAGGCTCGTCGCCAGGTCGGGGTCCTCCGCGAGCACCCCGGCGACCTGCGGCGTGCAGGCCGCCAGGAACGTGCCACGGTAGCTCGGCACTGCGGCAGCGTATCAATGATCGAGGCTCGTCGCGCGCCCCTCACAAAGGCCGGACCGGGACCACCAGCTCGACGATGTGCTTGCCCTCGGGGTGTTCCTCGGGATTGTTGAGGTACAGCTCGTAGCCGGGACGATCGTCGGGCTGGTAGCCGCTGTCGGGCAGCCAGGTGCCGTAGAGCCAGTTCCAAGCGGCACCGTAGTCGGCGACGCCGAGCTCGAACCGGGCAAAGACGCACTGCCCCGGGGGCAAGGTCATGATGCCCACCGTGTCGCTGCCCGCGGTCTCGGCGGGCACGGTGATGCCGACGGAGATGCGCAGCTTGTCCGGATCGGTGACCGCGGGATCGTCGTGATAGACGGTGAGCATCTTCGTCGTCGGCGGCTGCATCAGACCGCGCGGGCCGGCCCAGGTCATCAGCTGCCCGAAGAGCGACTCGAACAGCGCACCATCGGCGGCATAAGGGCCGATGTGGCGCACGTAGGCCGCGGTCTGTGTTTCGACAGCCTCGACGCGCACGTCGGTCGGGGTCACGGAAGAGGAGGCGTTGGGGTTGGTCATGCCTCCGTCGTAGCTGGGTCCGCCCGAGGCCGCATGACCATCCTTGCCATCCGCTTTGCGATCCTTGCGATTCCGCCAATCGGTCGCCGACATCCCGAATTGCCGACGAAACGCGCGGGCGAACACTGCGGAGTCACCAAAGCCGTTGTCGAGCGCGATGTTGGTCACCGGCACGTCGGGCCGATGCGAGAGCATCGACGCCGCTCGCTCGAGCCGAAGCCGAAGCACGAACTTCGACGGCGTCTCGCCCGTGATGGCGCTGAAGATCCGGTGAAAGTGGTACGGCGAGAACGCGGCAACGCGGGCAAGGTCGGGCAGCGTCAGCGCTTCGTTGAGATTGTTCTCGATGTGATCCTGCACGCGCTGGATCCGGGCCAGGTACTGCTTGCGCGAGGTCCCCATGACGTCGGCACGAACGATAGCAGGGACTCGCCAGTTCGAGCGGTCGCGATCGATGTGCAGACAGACGGGAACACATCCCGGACGGGCGGAACAACCTGCTGCGGACCAAGGAGTTCGAATGCAAAACACCCCCACGCTCGGTGCGGCCGCCCTGACCGCGCTCTGGTTTCTTGCGGGCTGCGACGCGGCGGTTGTCGGAGTCGAGCAGGACCCCCGCCCCGCGCCTGACTTCCGAGACGCTCCCCGACCTGTCGACGACGATATCGGGACGCGAACCTTCGGCACGGTCCCCAACTACAGCGCACCCATCTGCCCCGACGGAACGGATTGCACGACGGCCGACGTCAACCGCGACGGCCGGATGGACATCGTGCGCTTCGACCGAACCGGCGTCTACAACGGCCCAGGCACGGTCAGCGTCGCCTACTCCAACGGCTACAACTTTGGTCCGATGCAGCCCGTCGCGGCAGACGCCTGTCTGGAGGGTGATGGATGTTTCGCCGCAGACGTTACGGGCGACGGGCTTCCCGATCTGATTCGCTTTGCCAATGGGCCACAGACCCAGCTCTGGGTCTCGAAGGCATTCGAAGAGGGTTTTGCCAAACCCAAGCTCTGGTCCACGACGTTCTGCGGGCCCGGACAGACGTGCACCGCTGGCGACGTCACCGGCGATGGGATCACAGACCTGGTCGCGTTCGCGGACAAGACCAAGGATCAGCCCGCCGGGGTCTTCGTCTTGCCAGGCGGAGACGATACGCCCACGCCAGAACTCTGGCTGCAGGACGTCTGCGCGGGAAAACACTCGACATGCAGGCTCGGCGACATCGACGGTGACGGACGGGTCGACGTGGTGGAGTTTCTGCAAGACGACAAGAACTCGCTCGTCCGGGTCGCGAAATCGACGGGTGAAGGCTTTGTGAACCCAGAAGTGTGGTCGACCGAGAACCCGAAGCACTTGGTCTGTCCACCGGGTGCTACATGCCAGCTCTCCGACTTCAACGGCGACTTTGCCGCCGATGTCATCGCGACGTTCTCCGACGTGCCCGAGCCGGGCCCTGGCTCGTGCGTGGGTCAATGCGGAGGCTCCGCGGGGACCTGTTGGTGCGACGAGGTCTGCACACAGTACGGCGACTGCTGCGAAGACTACGAGTCGGCGTGTCAGGGGCTCGCGCTCGACCACCAGATTCACGTCTGGCATTCCGCCGAGGGCCAGTTCCTCGAGGCGGAGGTGATGCTCCAGATGCCTTGCGGACCGGGTGACCGCTGCTGGAGTGCCGACGTCACGGGCGACGGCCGATCGGACTTGATCACCGTAGATCCCGAGGGCCTGCTCGAGCTGTTCCCTTCACGCGACGGCATTGGCCGGATGAGGGACGCGGCGTGGCGGCTGAGTATGCTGCGTAGCGACTTCGCGTACCGGCAAACTCATTGGCGCCGCCGCGAGATCGATGACCTGATCGCCGAGGCTCTCCCGGTGTCGCCCGAGCTCGCAGCGTTGCTTCCCGACCGGTTTCCGAATGACGTGCCCGATGCGTCACCGACCGTCTCCGATCCGGCGCTCCCGATCGCGGCACTGCCCGGCAATGAGCCGTGGCCCGCGTGGGCTCCCGGAACAATCGACGGTACCTGGAGCTCGGCTCGCATGACGACCCTGAGCAACACCATCCAAACCGAAGCCCAAGCGATCCTCGACGCCGTCCCCGACGAAGACACTCTCACCGATCCCGCAGCACAGCGGCGCTGGCGGGCAGCGTTGGGCCAAGTCGTCGCCGCCCGGACATCACTTTACGCCCCGCCGTTGGCCGCGTCCTCCGTGACGCGCAACGTGTGCCACAACGGGGTCCTGCACGATCGCAGCGACGAGGCGGGTGCCCTCAGAGCCGAAGGCTCATACATCGCGCGCTTCTACGACGCGATGCTCGTTCACGACGAAGACGACAGAATCTGGGCGGCGCTCCCGGCCCTGACCGGAATCGTCGAGGGCATGCGCTGCCTGTCCGAGCCAGAGCTTGCCGGTCTCGAGGCCGCGTTCATCGACGCGGTCGTCGCCACGATGCAGGACCTGCTCGATCGAGACCAGCCGATGCTCGCGGAGTTGATCTGGGACGAGGCCCTCCCGGTCGAGCTGCTGCTCTTCGACGGCGTCAAGTCGTTCGTGCCCCCGCAGGGGTGGCGCTTGCTTCAGGCCCGCATCGAAGCCGGCTCGGTCGAGCTGCCCGATCTACCCGCCCCCGGGAGCGACTTCGGTGCGTTCTTCGTCGAGGATGGGTCGACATGTGCCACCGTACGCTGCCAGCTGTACAAGAGCCCCCGTCGCGTGACGAGCTCCGGCAGGCTGTTGTCGCTGGATTCGCTCGGCGTATGGTTGCCCGACCTCACGACGCGCGAGCGACTGCGACGCTCCTCGATGTACCCGGAGGCGCTTCTCGATGCGATGGTCGATCTGCGAAGACTCGGTGAGGGGGACTGCGCGCTCATCGAGCTCAACCGCTTCAACCTCACCTGCAAGTCGCGGCGAACCTGCCAATTTGCCGAGGAGCTCGCCGCGCTGCCCAACGACCTGGGACTGGACCTGTTCCCGGGTGCGCCCGGCTCGCCACACACTCATCTCGGCACGGTTCGGGCGGACTTGGACACGGCCAATGCCTGTGGTCTCGAAGCAGGCTCCGGCGGTGGCGCGCCGCCGCCCACCAGCTGCATCGGCCCGGAAATGCGTGGCCACGCCGGACGCTTTGCACCGCTGGATCCCGAGCTCGACCGGATCATGAGCTGCACGCTCGAGAGCTTTACGACCGAGACGGCGATCACCGAGCTGGTAGTGGCGGACCTCGACTTCGATCCGGACTGCCTGCTCATGGATCCTCCCAAGCCCGAGGACCCGTCGCCGCCCACCGAGGAGCCCCCCGAAGCAACGGCCGAAGTGCTCACCGATGGTTTCAACGCAGCGCGGCAGTTTCTCGAGACGGGAGACGGACCCGCTGCGCTGCACGGCTACGATCGCGAGCACTTCATCTCCGTGATCATGACCAATACCGGGGCGACCCACGACGAGGTGGTCGCGGCGATGAACTGGGTGGCCCAAAACCCGATGGGCGCCACGGCGGCGATCGGCTCGACCGACATCAAGAACCCGCTCCAGACGCGCGTGCGGCTAGCCCCGGACGGTTCGATCGACAGCATGCAACTCGAGGTCAATCAGGAGGAGCTCAACTACGACCTCGCCATTTTGGACGACGGAGTCTTGCCGCTGGAAACCCTCGTCAACGAGTACATCATTCGAGGAATGCTCCACGAGGCGACGCATATGGTGCTCCATCGACTGTCGGACATGGGCGCGGCCCCCTCGATCGACTACCTGCACCCCAAGCACCACGACATCACGGACTCGCTCGGGCTGACCCGCGTGGGCCAGAGCTGTACCGCGGAGAGCAACCAGTGCCGCTCGGGGTGTGGCTTCTCCGACGCGAGAATGTCGCGGTTCACCGAGTGCATCGAGCAACCCGATCCGTCCCCGTTCGACCGCTGCGAAGTCGATCAAGACTACTGCGAAGACCGCCGCGACGGCACGATGCACTACGACGCGGGTTTGGCCTGCGGCGCGCCAACCATCTCCTTCCCGCCGATTTGCGCGGTGGTCCAGTGCGACGCCGGTTCAGCCGTGGCCAGTGCGTGCTGTGGCGGTGTCGACCCGTCGACGGGAGGGGAGCCGCCGCCCTACCCGTTTGAGGACCCCAGCCCGGGCCCACATCCGGGAGACCCCGACGGTCCGTGGGGCGGCATCCCCGGTGGGCCCGGCGGCATCCCGTTCCCGCCACTACCCCCGCCAGCTTTCTGATGACGGCTCGCCGTCGAGCTACGCGTGTCGTGACGTTGCGGACGAATGCACGAGCACGCCCGCCTCGACGAGGCCGTTCAGTACGCCCACCACGTCGTCGCGGGACCAGCTGGGATCGAAGGCCGCGGCGTCGCGCACGGTGAAGCTCGGGGTCGCGGCAAGGCGCTCGATGAACGTGCGTGCCTGGACCGGCAGCTCCAACTCGACGCCCGGACGAAACAGGAACACCGCCGGCTCGCCGTCGTCGGCGGGGGCCGGCAGCAGGGCGAAACCACCGTCCGCGTGCTCGAGCCGATCGTCGGGTCCGAGCTCGGGCACCGGCGCACTCGGGGACTCGGCGCGAGCGAAGGTCTCGCGGGCCCAGTGCAGCCGCAGGTCATCGTCGGCGAGCGTTGCCACCGCGGCTCGCAACGCATCGGCGGCGCCAGACGTGGTCTGTTCGACTCGCCTCGAGATACCGGATGCACGCTCCGGGGCGACGACGTCCGGCCACAACGTGCGTCGGTCCTGAAGGCGCTCACGCAGCGCGTCCAGAGCGAGCACAAAGAGCGGCGTGCGTGCCGGACTGAGACTGATCGCGATCGACTCGGTCTCGGCGTCCGTCGTATGCCAGGTGCCGGGCGGCAGATACAGCACGTCGCCTTGTTCGAGCGTGACCGACTTGGCGGTTGTCCGGTCGAAGGCCGGCAAGGGCTCCCCCTCCTCGTCGACGATGGGCACCCCGTCGCGGGGAAAGGTGTGGACCGCGTGTCCATCGACCACCTTGCCGCCGAGCGGAGCGTTCGGCAGCGCCGGCTCCCCCGAGTACCACCACCGCTTCTTGCCGGACAGCTGCACCACGAATACGTGATCGCCATCCATGTGCGGCGCAAACCCGGCGCCGGGTGGAGACACGTAGAGCTTGGCGAAGGGCGTGCCGCGATACGAGCGCAGAGCTCCGTGCATCGCTCCGAGCAGCTCCGCCACGGCCGGTGCCCGCGACACGTCGGCGCAGATCGTCTGGCCCTGCGCGAAGGCGTCCTTCGCCACCGCGGGCTCGATGCGCCGCTGCTGCTGACGTCCCGTCGCGTCACGCGTCGCCGCATCGACGATCACAGCGTGCTCGAGCAACGCAAGCCACCCGCCCGCGGGCAGCAGCTCGGAAAACCGATCGGACTCGGCCCTCAGATGCACGGACCGCCGCGACCACATCCGCTCGAAGAAGCGGTCGGGCGCCACGGGTGCGAGCAATCGGCCCAGGGTCACGTCTGGTCTCCACCGTCGTCGCGTTGCAGATCGGCAATCGCTCGGAGCTCCGCCTCGACCACCTTGTCCTTTGGCCGTGAGAGATGCGCCTTGACGGTGATGAGGTGCTCGAGCGTCAGAACCGGGATGAGCGTCCCCTCGAGCAGCTCCATTCCGACCGCCTCGAGCTGGTCGTAGTCGCCGAGCGGCTCTACGCGCGGCAACACATCGAGCCGTCCAACGTCGGTCTGGAGCAGGAGCAGACGAAAGCGCGTGAGCTCTGCTGGCGTCTGCCAAACAATCCCGAGGTCGGGCCGAGTTGCGTGATGCGGCCGAAGAGGCGCAAGTGCCGTCATCAACCGCTCGAGATTCTCTTCCGTCATCGGCGCGGCGATGTCGAGATCCTGAGTCGGCGTCGCGGCACCGTGGGCAACGGCGGCAGCGCCCCCAATGACGATGAACTCGACCCCGGCGCTCACGAGCGTGCGGAGGAGCGCTTCGCTATCGGTGGCCATCGCTCGGCAGTGCATCCTCGGCGCTCAGGCCGAGCGCCTCGAGCTTCTCGCGCAGTCGCTGCCGTGAGAGCCGCTGGCGGACCGTTGGAGAGACCGTCCGGGCCTGAACCCGCTCCATGTGCCGAGTGTACTCGGAGAGCCGACGCAGGCGCTCGCGGGGCGAGAGCGTGAGGTTATGTACGAGCAGCGCTACGTCGATGCCCGCCGCAACGGCGGCATCCCAGCCACGCCCTCGCGAAGGCAGCGAGCGCCCCGCGTCCTCGGTCGTGCATAGCTCCTCGAGCGTTGCCACCCGAATACCGTACCACCCACGGCCCCCTCAGCAATCAGCCGAACAGCTCGGGGACGTTGGTGTCGATCTCGCCGAGGGCGTCGACGTTGGCGCCTGCGGCCTGCATCACGCTGAGCGTCACCGAAGCGGGGTGCGTGCCGGTCTGGACCAGGTGCTGGCCGGGGGACAGTCCTCCCGCGCGACCGGCCACCAGCGCGACCATGTTCTCGGTGGAGTGCGCCCGGTTGTTGCTGAGCCCCTCGGGGTCGTAGCCGAAGCCGCCCTCGAACACGAGCACGAGTGCGGTGTGGTCGAGCATCGACGAGCCGTCGAACTCCTGCGAGTCCCGAAGGCGCGCGACGAGTCGGGCGAAGTGCTTGACGTGCCAGCCGCACGCATCGGCGAAATCGTCGTAACCCGTCGCGCCGTGGCTCATCTCGTGCACGTCGCCCGCGGCCCCGGTCAGTGGCGCCATGTTCATGAAGCACTGATCGAAGCTCATCCGCACCGCTGCGACGCGCGACAGGTCGCACGCAAACGCCATGTGGATCAGGTCGTACAAGACCTCGGCCCGAAGGTCCTCCTCCGAGTAGCCGGCGCCCTCGGTGTAGTCGAGGTTGCCCTCCGCCGTCGTGTTGTGCGGCATGCCGATCGGCGGGTCTTCCCCCGGGTCGGCCGGCGGCATGCAGACCCCCTCGGGCGTCGCGAGCATGTCGATGCGATTTTCGAGCGCGAGGATCTCGTCGTAGTGCTTTTGCAGCCGCTCGGTGTCGGTCGCTCCCAGCCGCGGCAGTAGCGTCTCGGTGCGGGCGCGCAGCATGTCGAGCACCTTGCGACGTCGGTGCAGCGCCGCGATCGCGAGCTCGTCGTCGGGCGGCACGAAGGTCGAGAACAGCGACTCGTACGCCAGCCGTGGGCTCGCGTTGGACTCCACCGCCGACAGGCCGCTGCCGTCGTCGACCCACGACACGCGGCCCGCATCGCCCCCGCCGCCGTTGTCGCCGACGTAGCGCACGGGCTGCACCCGATAGATCAGGTGCCGGTGGTCTTTGTCGGCGATGTTTCGCGCGACGATCTGGTCCGAGCTCTCGCCGCGCGCGTAACCAGTGCGGCTCGACTCACCGCGAACGCCGGAGACCAAGGGCCCGACGGTGTTGTAGTGGAACTCGGGCGACTTGCCGCCGGGCGGCGGAGTCTGGCCCGAGTCTCCCCACGGGATCTGCAGCCCGGTCACCACCGAGACGTCGTCCGCCACGCCATAACCGTTGCCGCCGTAGGGAAGCGGATCGGTGCCGAGCGGCATGAGGCTGCGCGGCAGGTCGTAGCCCGCGCCCTGGTTCATCGGGACCATCTGGGTGCCCGCCCCGTCGCGCCCCGAAGACATCCCGCAGTACACGAAGACGTACCGGTTGGGGATGCCTCCGCCGCCACCGGCCTTCGCCTCGTTGCCGTGGGTCAGGTCGAGCAGAGGCAGTGCGGCCGCAGCGGGAGCCGCCGCCTTGAGGAGTGCACGTCGCTTGAGAAAGATGCTCATTGGCCCGCGTCCTCCTTGCGATACCCGAAGGTCTCGTCGCCTACGTACTCGAGCAGCAGCTGTTGGAATGTGAAGTCACCCTCGCCGAGTCGGTCGGCGACGTCGTTGATGAAGGAGGCGTCCAGCGCCGTGATCTCGTAGCGCCCCACGACGAAGCGATACAGCTGCTGCTGCACACACGCGTCGAGGTACCCCGCGTCCAGAGCGAGGTCCGCGAGCTCGGCCGGGCCGGAGAAGGTCCCGATGCCGTCGAGCGCTCCCTCGCCGCTGATCTCGCAGACCGTCTCGTCTTCGGGCGTGTCCGGGTTGTCGACCTCGAACTGGCGCAGACGACCGAGCGGTCCGTACTGCTCGAGCCCGAAGCCAATCGGGTCGATCTGGTCATGGCACGACGCGCATCCACCTTCGCTGTGAATCGCGTAGCGCTCCTCCTTGCACAGCGCCTCGGCGCCCTGCGGCGGCTGGTCCACGTCGACCCCGGGCGGCGGCGGCGGAATGTCCTGGCAGAACACCCGCGTGCGCACCATCAGGCCGCGCTGCACCGGGCTGGTGTCGCCGAACTTGCCACCGTTGGACAAGAACGTGCCGTGGGAAAGCAGGCCCTGGCGCCCCGTGTCCCCGTAGTCGACCCACGTCGGGGTCTCCGATCCCGGCAGCGGCAGGCCGTAGTGCTCGGCGAGCAGATCGTTGACGAACGTTTCGCTCGAGCGGAACAGGTCCTGCCAGGCGGTGTTCTCGTCGAAAATCACCCGCTCGACCAGCCCCTTGGTCTCGGCCCGCATCGCCGCGCCGATGTCACCCCCGAACGGCATCGAGTCGTAGCCGAGCCACAGCGCGTGAAAGCGGTCGATCCGATCGAGCGCCCGCTCGTCGGTGAGCATCATGCTCGCCACCTCGCGCACGTCGTCGGGCTCGTGCAGGTTGCCGGCCTCGGCCCGGTCGAGCATCCAGTCGTCGGGCAGGCTGCCCCACAGCAGATACGAGAGCCGTGCGCCGACCTCGAAGTCGTCGAGCCGAAAGATCGTGTCGTCGCCCTCGACGGGCGTGCCCACCTCGACGCGGTACAGGAACTCGGTGTCCTGCAGCATCGCGGCCACCACGACGTAGACGCCGATCCCGAAGTCGCCCTCGGTGGCCGCCAGCTCGACCGCACCTTCGCTGCCGTCGTCACCGTGGAGGTAGACCTCGATCTCCTCGTCGGTCAGCGGACGCCGCAGCGCGCGACGGCCAAAGCTCGTCACGAACTGGCGCATGCAGTCCTCGTCGCCCGGACCCGTCGGGGTGCAGGGCAACAGCTGGTTCATGCGCGGTGCATCGGCGAGCAGTCGATTGGCCGCGTCGGCAGCGAGCAGCTCGGCCGCTTCGACGAGCGCCTCGGAGGGCAGCTGCGTCGTGTAGTCGTTGTCGAACGGGGTGAAGGCGTCGGCCGGCAGCAGCAGGGCCGCGTCGCTGGCATCGTCGAGCAACAGATCGCGGATCGTGGCGTCGTACTCGGCGGCCGTCAGTCGACGAAGTCCGACTGCGGCAACCTGCTCCGCGTCCTCGGGCGGCTCCGCGTCGTCGTCATCGTCGTCATCGTCGTCGTCATCGTCGTCGTCGTCGTCGCCACCGTCAGCGCCATCAGCACCGTCGGCGCCGTCGGCCCCGCCACCCGAGGGGTCGCCCAGGCCCGAGTAGCACCCGGTACCCAGCAACCACGTCACGCCAAGCGCGACCAGGCTCTTCGTTCGCATCATTGATCCCCTTGTCCCCGGCGCAGAACGCCGCTCCCAGTCAAACTGTACGGTCCGCGCCAGCCCCAAACGGTTCGCTTCTCGCAACTCGCGCCAGGCCGGGCCGAGTCCTCGAACGCATGAGGGTCACCGCGCACGGGTCCTAGTTGCGCCCGGCCGGGCGGCGTCCCAGGATTTTTTCGGAAGTTGGGGATTCCGGGGGTTTGGGGGGCGGAGCGTACGGAAGCGTACGGGGTTGGCAGTGGTGGGGTTGGGGATGAAGGTGTGAGGCGCGCCCACCTGGAGATCGCCCAACACTTCGCCGGATCAGATCCAGTGGATGGGGGCTAGCTCCGTACGCCGTCGAGCAGCAGTCGCAGGCCGGCGTGTACGTGCCCGCGGGCTTCGGGTGCATCCCCATGGGTGAATCCAAGGCCATGGATCAACGCGACGATCGCCGCGGCCGCGAGCGGTGGATCGACATCTCGACCCACCGCGTGCCGGTCGCGCGCCTCGTCGATGATGCTCGCAAGTGGCGCGAGCACCGACGCATGAAGGGCCTCCGTGAGCTCTCGTTCGTCCTCCGCCCCCAGGGATGCGTGAAGCACGGCCGCCGCATCGACCGGCGGGTTCTCGAGCATCCAATCGGCGAGCCGGAAGAGGGCGGCGGGAAAGCGGGAACGGCCCCGCGCGGCCTCCATCCGCGCTCGGTAATCCTGCAAGTAGGTCCTCAGTACCCGGACGTAGAGCTCCCGTTTGCCCCCGGGGCAGTGGTGGTAGAGCGAGGCGGCCTGGATGCCGAGCTCCTTGGCCAGCTCCCGCAGGCTGACACCGTCGTAGCCGCGCGCCAGGAAGATCGGGGCGGTCGTCATCGCAATGCGGTGGAAAGCCTCGCTCATGGGGGTTGCATCGTACCGAACGGTTGTTAGGTTGTCTGAACCTAACGATCGTTAGGTTCGCGCCATGAAAACTGCACCCGGATACACCTTCGTCAGCCTCTCCACCGCCGCGCCTGGCCGACTCGACGAGTTGGTCGCGCTCGCCCGCAAGCCCAATGAGGGCATGGATGGGCGCGTCCCCGGCCTCATCGCCCGCCAGGTTGGGGTGGATCGTGATCGCAACGCCGTCGTCGTGTGGTCGACCTTCGACACCAAGGCGTCGCTCTACGACTACCTCGAAACGGAGGCTGCCAAGCGCGACCACGAGGACGGCGACATGTCGTGCATCGCGAGCTTTGCGATGTACGATTTAGAGCCGGTCAGTTCTCGCCTGCCGGGCAGCTGATCGACTCGGCCTCGGTCAGACCCTCGACGACGGCGTCCTGCTTGCGCCCGATCTCTTCGGCCACCTCGGCCGTGACGGGCTCATTCGGGATGCCGAGTACGGTGTTGCCCTGGACGTCGAAGTAGATCCGGGGAGGGTGGCTGCAGACCTCCAGGTCGCCGTCGTACCGGATCCGCTGGGCTTTGCCCTCGCCATCTCGAAAGACGACGCTGCGCGCGAACTTGCCCTGGCAGGGCTCCTTGCAGATCGTCTCGAACGCCTGGGCGAGCTCGGCCGGGATGGCCGGTTTCGCAGGCGCCGAGTCGTCCTTGCTCTGGGCAGGCTTGGACTCACTGCTCGGCTCGGAAGACGTAGTCGCACAACCCGCGAGCAAGGAGACGAAGACCAGGCCGGGCCGAAGCACGCCCGACGGTAGCACTCGAAGCGCGGGAACGAGGCCCGCCACGCCTCCGCCTCGGCGCTTCTCCACAACCCCCGATGACTCTTCTTGAACGCTCGAAGCGGTCGCCAGTCGGTTCTCAGCGAGATAATTCGACGGATTTCACGCCACCCCGTCATTGAGAGGGTTGGGATGGGCAATGCGTTGATCGAGGCCCGTTCGTGGTCGAGGTTGGTATGTCGAGGCTGGGTGCGATGTGGGTGCCGGTTGCGTTGTTGGTCGGGTGTGGGCCCGTGGATGGGTCGTCGGGCGAAGTGACAGTTGGATCCGGACCGGTGCCCGAAAGGGGCTCTACCGGCGATGGGTCGGGCGGAGAGACCACCGCCGGCGACGCGGACACCTTCGAGCCGCTTCCCGACCAGGGCACCGCGGAGGGCACCGGGGAGGAGACCGGGGAGGAGGCACCTCCTCCGCCCGATTGCGAGGACCTCTCGGTCGGCGCGTTGTCCTTCTCCGCGACGATCACCGGTCTCGGCGAGGCACGAGGGCTCGTCGCCGACCCGTGGGGAGGACTCGACGTCCTGTTCGGCGAACGAGTCCTGCACTACGACGCGGGTGTCGAGCAGGACGAGGTCGAGGTCGAGGACGAGCTACACCCGACCGTGATCGCCGGCGACGGCGCGGGCACGCTCTTCGTCGCGGGGTACCGGGATGTCGACCTCGAGGGAGAGCTCAACGGCTTTCTTCGCCGCTACGAGACGGGAGAGCTCGTCGCGCATGTCGACCTCGCGCACGAGGCGGACGCGAACGAGATCCCCGTTCTCCTCGCGGCCTCCTCCGGCTACGTCGGTGTCGTCACCTCAGTCGAGTTCGATGCCCTGTCCCCGGACGAGATGGACTTCGCACGACTCGATCGCTTCGACCCCGACCTACTCGCGGTCGTCGATACGATGCCTCTCGATCCGGAGCCGGAGGCGATCGCGATCGACGGTGACGGGACGGCGTATCTCGCCATCGGAAGCTCGGTGTCCGCGCTCGAGCTCGGCGGAGTCGTGCGCTGGACTCGGGTCTCGGACGAGATGGGAGAGGCACCTGCGCTGTCGGTCGGTGGCGAATCCGTGTGGCGGACCTTGCGATCCGATCACTCGTGGGGCGGTGGGGAGCTGGCGGCCTATGCCCGTGAAGACGGATCGACCCGAGCGCGAGTCGACCTCCCGACGGGATCGCTCGACGAGCTGATCGAGACGCCGACTGCCGTCGCGGCGCAGCCGTGCGGCGGCGCGGTTCTCCTCGCCGAGTCTGCCCTTGGTGGAGAAGACTCGGCGTCGTTGTCGTACGTCGACGGAGACGGCGTTCGCGATCCGAGGACCCCTCTCGATGTGGAGATCGACAGCGGGGGCTGGGGGCTGCCGTTCTTCGGACTCTCCATTGCGGACAGCGGGGCGGGAGTTGGGCTCATTCCTCGGCGCTCGAACGACCCGTCCTATCTGCTGGTGGGGTTTTAGGATGCGCGTGCACGCGCAACTACGGGCGGTCGGGACGTGCTTCGTGCTCGGCTTGGGCGCATGCGGGCCCGAGCTCGGCGCGGTCGGAGACACCGAGGGAGCCGGCGGCGCCGATGCCACGGACGAGTCCACCAGTGGGGACGCGCCCGCGAGTACGGTTGACGGTCTCGCATCGGACGGCGGGGCGGACGACGAGAGCACGGGAGCGCCGGTCGACGAACCGCCGCCGGAGTGTCGGGTGCACGGATCGAATGTGCCTGTCAGGTGGCAGCAGATCGTCGACCCGGATCACTTCACTTGGGTCGACGCCGTGAGCGCCTTGCGCGGCGGAGGGCTCGTGGTCGCGGGCGAAGGGCATCTGCTCCGCTACGACGACGTGGGAGACGTGGCGGCGCTGTACGAGTCACCGCACCCTCTCGCCGGCGTCGGGCCCGGTGACGACCCCAGCACCTTTGTCGCGTTCGCGGACAGAGGCGACTCGCTATGGCTCGGTTACTTTGATGAGGCGGACGTCGTCGAGGAGACCGAGCGCGTGGCCGAGTCCAGCTACGCAATCGGCAACTCGCCGTTCGTGCGCGGCGGGGAGCTCACCATCGTGATGGTGGACTACGAGCTCGACGATCCGGGCCCCCGGCGCCTGCTGCTTCTCGATGAGAAGCTCGACATCGTTGCCACATGGACACCCGAAGGCGGCTTCATTCGCGGCGCTTTCGTCGATCGCGATCGGGTTGTCTACGCGCTTGGATCGACCGTTGGTGCTCCGATGTATGTCTCGGCCATCGCCGACGGAGAGGTCGCGTGGTCGAGCGAGCTCCCCGCAGTATGGGATGGCGCAGCGTTCGATCCCGTCGTCGTTGGCGGCGACGTGCTGTACCTCGCGGTGCTAGACCGCATCTTCGGTGTCGATCTGGACACGGGAGACCTTCAATGGGAGCACGAGCTCGAGACCGAGCACCTCGTGGAAGCTCCTTGCGGGGTCGGCTTGGCCCTCACCTGGGCGCCGGAAGAAGACCTCACCGTGCACGAGTTCGGCGCGGACGGAAAGCATGGGATCGCTCGGCTCGCAGCGCCGGAGTTACCGCGAACCCACGAGCAGGGTTCCATCAGCGCGTTCGACATCGGCCCCGACGGCACGCTTTTCATCCTCTGGAGGCTCCCCGCCCTCGACGAAGACGGCGAGGACCTCGTGATGGTCACGGCGTACTGAACCGTTCGTCACGCGCCAGTCCACCTTTCAACGTTCGTGAGCACCGACGCGGCTCGCTAACGCCGATCGACCAGTCGGAGCGCCCCCGCGATACGCTGCGGGTGGAATCGCCGCGCACGGCCGCGCGTCCTTCCCTTGCCCTCATCCCAACAGACCGATGCCCGACTCGAACCGAAGACTTCCTGGCGTCGCCCGCTTGGCCGTGGCGCTCCCCACGGTTGCGTGCCTGACCACGGGCTGCCCTGAGCCCACCGCGGACGAGCCCGCCGCGGCTCCCAAAGCCGAGGTCGCGCCCACGCCCAAACCAAAGCCAAAGCCAACACCGGAGCCAACGCCCGACGCGGCCAACGACGACCCCGACCCGACCGCGAACCCCAGCCCCGCCGAGCCGAGCACCGAGCGCACGCTCGCGCCGGGGTGGACCCGGGTCGACCTGTCCACCGTCGTGCCCGGAATGACGGGAACGGTCGATGTGCCGCCGGGGGTCGACGCCGAGCGCGTCGAGCGACAAGACATCGACGCCGACGGCCTTGATTCTCAGGCGCGTGGCCTGAAGATCGGCGCGGTCAGCCTCGAGGCCCCCGCCATCCTGCCCCCGATTTTCGCCACCCCCGAGTCCCGGGCGAGCTCCTTTGCGCAGTTCAAGCACGTCTCGACACACGAGTTTGGGGCTGGACACTGGGCGCTCGTGCAAGCGTGGCGGCCTGGGGAATGCATGATGCACGGCTGGTCGGAAGCGGCAGGGCTGACCTGTGGCGTCTTCAAAGCCCCGTGCGACAAGATCGATCGGTGGGTCCAAGTCTGCAAATCGCTGCAGCCCGGCGCGGCGCCCAACGAGTCCCCGGTCACCCCCAAGAGCGCGTTCCCAACCTTGGAGGAGTCGGCGGCCACCGTCGCGATAACCGTGGCGCGGGCCGTGGTCCGCAACGATCCCACGAAGCTATACAGCGTGCTCGGGCCCGACGGCGTCAAGATCCTCGGCAAGGCGTACACCGTCGAGAAGCTCAAAGCAGCGCTCGAGGGGAAATCGTTGCTGCAGGTCGTCGCACCGATCTTTGTTGATCTTGCCAAGACGGAAGATGACCGGCGAGCGCTGTACAGCTGGAACAGTCACGCGACGGCGGGGGACAAAGCGCAGGTGTGGTTCTCGTCGGGCTACGGCGAGCAGCCATACTTCACGCTGAGCAAACGCGACGGGACCTGGTCGGTCACCGAGTTCGGCGTCGAGGATCTGGGCGAGCCGTAGGGTCGTGCTTCGCGGTCTATCCCGCAGGAGCCTCTTCCGAAACGGGCTCGGGCTCCCGGGGCTGGGGGGATTCCGTGTCGACCCCGAGCAAGTCGTCGCTCCAGCGACGAAACTGATCGACCGGGACGAACGCGAGGTAACAGACCATCACCTGAAACCCGATCGTAAACGCCGGGAGCGTGATGTAGATGAGAAAGTGGAACAGGAGCCCCGGGATCAGCAGCCAGCGGCGACCGACTCGGAACCACAGCGCGAAGCAGAGGATGTATTCGAGGATCGTCGTACCGATCGAGGCACACAGAATCATCGGTCGGAACCACCACTGCGTCGGCGGATCGGAGGTGCCGTACCAGTGAGTCCAGTAGCGCTCCATACGAGCGCCCGACAGCCAGTGCATGTCGGTCTTGTCGAAGGCGGCCCAGAAGTACATCATCGAAAGCTGCCATGCGATCAGCCGCAGACCCCAGACGTTGCCTCGCTCGCTGGGTAGCGGTCGGCCTTCCCGTCGCGCGCGACGAACCGCGAGCCAGCGATCGACCGACAGCGACTTACCGCAGTCTGTGAACATCAGCGCGACCACTGGGGTCCACAGGTTCACGCTCGTGATCGCTTTGGAGATCCCGAGTTCATGCCCGTAGTAGAGGTGCCAGACGCTCATCACGAGCGCGACGACGGCGACGGAGAAGCGCGTGTACAGCCCGATCAACATCATCGCGCCGCCGACGAAGAACCCGACCGAGAACACGAAGTGGAGCGGGTCTCCGACCGTCTCGTAGAAGATGTGATTCCGGGCCCAGCGGCCCCAGATCAGGTAGGGGAGGCAGATCCGGAGGATCGCCGCGCTGCGTGTCGAGCCCTCGTAGGCGACCGCCCAGGCGATCACCCGCCCGAGCGGGGACCTCTCGCTCATGAGCGGCCTCCCCCTCGCGTGCGACCGGACGTGGTGCAGACGGGCACGTCGGGCTCGTGGCGCTGGATCCACCCGTCCCACCCTGCGCAGCGGGCGTCGAGATGGAGCGTCTCCGCGTCGTCTCCCAACGCGCGACACATCCTCTTATTGATCGCCCGAAGGCTCCGCCCTGACTTGCCCTTCCAGCGGATCCTCCGGAGCCACCCCGGTGCGGTTTTCTCCGTGTAGCCGAGCAGCGCGTAGCGGTCGAGCGGGGTGACAACCTCTCCCTCATGGGTCGTGTAGCGCACCTGACAGACGCCGACCCCGAACCCACGAAACAGCTTCCACCCCCGCGTGTACTTGATCTGTTCGTCCTTGGGCAGAAGGTGAGCGGCCGCAGGGCTGAAGAACATGAACCCGGCGATCAGCACGAAAAGCATGCCGCGGATGATCAATCGCCAGCGCGGGACTCCAAACGCCACCATACCTCCCCGCCTGCTAGCAGAGGCGACCGCAGGCGGTCAACGGCGGCGGCACAATGCTCTTGCCCTACGACTACGTGTGCACTCCCGATTGACGTGATTCGCCACCTCGACGCGGGTTGACCCTGGCGGGAAGAGAGCGTCGACCGAGACGCTGTTCACGTGCCGTGTGCGATGGGGCAGCCGCACCTGGGCGAGGTGCGGCTGGACATCGCCGCCTCCACCCGCGACCCCTTCCTCGCGCGTCTCGTGCCGAGTCCGGGGCCGAGCTCGATCAGCCGAACGGATCGTCGGCGCACTCGCACAGGGTGCAGCCGTTGTCGTCGGTGGCGAGCCCGAACAGGCACCCACCGAGGCCGCACTCGCTGATCAGCGGGCACTCCGGCGCCGGGGCGCACTCGCAGGTCGGGCAGCCGTCGGCGTCGGTCAGCGTGCCGTGCGGGCACTGGCCGCTGCACTCCGGCGGCTCGAGGCAACCGGGCGGGTCGGCGCAGGCGCACTGCGGGCAGCCGTCGGCGTCGGTGGCGAAGCCGAACGGGCACACGCCCAAACCGCAGTCGTCGATCGGCTCGCACGTGGGATCGGGCGCGCACTCGCAGGTGGGGCAGCCCTGCACGTCGGTCAGAAACCCGTTGGGGCACGCGTTGTCGCAGGGCTCGGTCAGACCTTCGCACTCGAGCGGCGACGGGTTGCAGTCGCACAGGGTGCATCCGTTTTCGTCTTGCGCCTGACCGAAGGGACAATGGATGCCGCAGGTGGTGAGCGGCTCGCACATCGGGCGCTCGGGATCCTCGGCGTTGCAGCCGTCGACCTCGTCG
>JGI12316J15310_10000290_pt2 | contig 26887 bp, 28 predicted proteins | sample MarCyaLeptolynsp_FD_15310 | JGI IMG/M metagenome (IMG submission 15310)
ACAAAAAAAGCGATTTGGCTTTTATTTATTACAAATGACGATCGGAAATCTCCTTGTTCTTTTTTGTGGATTGATTGGATTATTGCGATACCTCTCTTTTTCTGATGCTTTTCTTAAAGGGGTGTTGCCCTATCTGCCTGGTGCAATTGTAAAAGTGGTGATTGCAGCCATATTGTTATCCTTGTATGCAAGATTCAGTAAACTCATGCGTTCTGGTCTTGCTTGAATTAATACCCATTTCTTTTAGTCGATGGCAGAAGCATTGAATATTCTTTTCTTGCCCAAATGGTATCCCAATTCCTATGAATTGTACGATGGCAATTTCATAGAGAATTACGCCCATGCCATTAAACGCATTGCCAATATCACCGTGATTTTCGTGCATTCCGAAAATTCAACTGGAGATAAATACCGTTTAGAAGTAATAGATAATCAAGGCATCAAAGAAATACGCATCTTTTTTAGAAAGTCAAATGCTGCTTTTGCCCCTTTGGCGAAGATAGTTAATGCCATACGCTACCGCAAAGCACAAAAATTGGCCTATCAAAAAGTATCTAACGAAAAGTTTGATTTGGCGCACGTTCATGTATTAAGTAGAAGCGGTTATCTAGCGCATCGATTGTTCAAAAAACAAGGATTGCCTTTTGTTATTAGTGAACATTGGTCTGGTTATCATCCTGAAGTCGGTGCTTATCGAGGTGCACTGAAAAAGTATTTTACCCAGATGTTGGTGAGATCTTCAGCCTCCATACATGTGGTAAGCAGTAAATTGAAAAATTCCATGATAAGACATCAACTCGAAGGAGATTACACCATCATTCCCAATGTGGTGGACGAACAGCTGTTTAGTCCAAAGACTTCTTCTAAAAGTGGGAAGAAACTGCTATTTGTAGGCAACCTCATCCAAGAGGTTAAACAAATTTTCGACATTATTGAGGTGGTAGCAGCTATCTGTAAAAAGGATCCAGAGGTTACACTTTCCATATATGGTGAGGGTAAAGATGAATTAAATTGTCAGAAGCAGATTGAAAAATTGAATATGCAAAATCATATTCAATTGATGGGCACCAGAGAGCGCAAAGAAATTGCGAGTATCATGGCCGATCATGATATCTTGATTCTATTCAGTGCCTATGAGAATCAACCTTGTGTAATCAATGAAGCACTTTGTTGCGGAATTCCTGTTGTTGCTCCGGACATTGAAGGAATTGTTGAATTCACCAACAATAAAGTAGCCAAACTTTACCCTTGCAATAATAAAGAGGCTTTTCAATCCGCCTTAGAAGAGATGATTACCAATTATGCGGATTTCAACAGCCAAAACATTCGTGAATTTGGGCTGCAAAATTTTGGAGAGATGGTAATTGCAGAAAGCTTTCTTTCCTTTTACCAAAAAGCCTTGAACAAATGATTGGGAACATCCTGCATACTTTTTGGAATAAGATTCTGATGGCCTTGATCAGTTTAGGTATCCTTTTGCTTAACTCCAATTATTTGGGAGCAACAGGTTTGGGAAGTATTGGATTGATTATTTTAAACATTACCATCATCCAACTTATTAGCAGTTTGGTGAGTGGAAGTATTGTTTATTTCAGCAATAAGTTACCCTTGAGCAACCTCTGCATTATTGCCTATCTCTGGTCCCTGATCAGTCTATTTATCTATTGGATAATCAACCAAATCTACCCACTGATTGAAAGTACTTATGTAATGGATGTGTATTTACTTTCCTTTATGCTTTCTGCTTTGGGCATACATCAGTATGTGTTATTGGGCAAGGAATTAATCAAGACCTACAATTGGATAGCCTTGCTTCAATCGGTGTTAACTATCGGCATATTGTCCTATATGTTTTTGGTACATCAGGCGGTTGAAGTTCATTCATTTATTACTGCCCTTTATATGGCTTATGGTATCTGTTTTTTACTCTCATTTATATATTCCATCAAACATTTACCAAATGTGGAAACTGGCAATTGGACTAAAGTTTTTCAGAAATCCATAGCCTATGGATTTTATGTGCAGGCAGCCAATGGATTTCAATTGCTCAATTACAGAATCAGTTATTTCCTTTTGGATGCCTTTAGTGGAAGAATAGCTTTGGGTTATTATACCGCATCGGTGCAGATATCCGAAGGATTAATATTACCCGGAAGAAGCATTGCCACAGTGCAATATGCAAGAATCAGCAATCGTGATTACGACCCTTATGCACAAAGAATTACGGTTCTTTTGACCAAGGTCAGTTTTGGCATTACCCTTTTGGGGGTTTTGATCTTGGCCATATTACCATCTTCCTTTTATGAATTCCTCTTGGGAGAAAGTTTTACTTCCATTAAAATTATCATCCTGATCATGGCTTTGGGGATATTGTTGCAATCTGCAGAGATTATCATCAGCCATTACTTTAGTGGCACAGGAAGACAACAATACAATAGTTATTCTGCATTTATCGGATTGCTTCTAACACTTGGATTTGGATTATATCTCATTCCGGATTATGCCGCCAAAGGTGCTGCATTAACTGCCTTGATTTCTTATGGTGGCATGTTCCTTTACCTCTTTGTATTGATGATTCGCAAAACACCTTTAACTGTCTTGCAGTTCTTTCCGCAAAAAGGAGATTTTAGGTTGTTGAGAAGGCTTTGGAAAAGGTCAAAGCAAATGCGATAGACTCTCTACTCCTGCTGGTCGAGATACTTTAAATCCTTCCGCATAATCCACAAAAATATATCGCCCCATTTCCCGCATTCTCCCTTCGATGTATTCAAAGAAATTTGGCATGGTCAAAGGAGATTCCGGTTCATTGGATTCTGGATTGAAGAACTGGGACTTAAATGCTTTGATGGATTCCATTTTTTGATCCACAAAGGATGTAACATCTACTACAAAATCCGGTACCATAAATCGGTCTTGTATGTAATGGTATATGGCCTTGGGACGCCAAGCTTCTTGAGCTACACCATCCATTTCCGTTTCAATTCTTCGCAAGCCACTGTAAAAACATGCGTCTGTGATGAGTTTAGCCGCCCTTCCATGATCGGGATGTCGATCTGCAATGGCATTGGCCAGAATAATATCTGGTTGGTATTTGCGCAAAACGCTTATGATTTCCCTTTGGTGTTTTTCATCGTTTTGAAAAAAGCCATCTTTAAAGGCCAAATGTTCCCGCACATCGAGATTTAAAATTTTGGCTGAAGCTGCTGCTTCCTCCAATCGCAGTGGCCCGGAACCTCTAGTTCCCAACTCTCCGTGTGTTAAATCCAATATGCCTGTTTTCTTGCCGGCAGCTTTTTCTTTCAATAAAGTTCCCGCACAACTTAATTCTACATCATCGGGATGTATGCCAATGGCCAATATGTCTAATTTCAAATTAGCCACTGATCCATTGTAAAATTTCATCTGCAGCTGGGCTTTCTTGCGGATCTATTTTTTTGACATAATTGCCTTCTTCATCAATTAGGTATTTCTGGAAATTCCATTGTACCTCTGTATCCTCCACACCATTTTTCCCTTTCTGGGTCAACCATTGGTATACTTCATGTTGATCGTCTCCCTTTACAGAAATTTTAGACATTAAGGGAAATGTTACCCCATAATTTTTTTTGCAAAAAGCTTGGATGTCATCATTGCTACCCGGCTCTTGGGCACCAAAATTATTGGCTGGAAAAGCAACAATAACAAAGTTTTCCCCACCATATTGCTGGTAAACTTCTTCCAGAATTTCATATTGAGGTGTCAATCCACATTCGGAGGCGGTATTGACCACCATGACCTTTTTTCCTTTGAATTGATTCAAGGCAAAATCTTGTCCTTGGATGTCTTTAACTGTAAAACTGTGAAAATTCATTTCTTGTGCGTTTAGGCCGATGCCCATGAGTAGACACAAACAACAGCTGAGTATTAATTTTTGCATGGCTTAAAAATTACCCAACAAAGGAAACGAAAAGTTTGTTTAGAACAATGTCAAATATTTGGCTCTGCGTAATTTTATCCCATGCCAAAAGCCATAGAAAATGCAGCCGACATCAAATTGCTAGTAGATGAATTTTACAGCCAAGTGCGGGAAGATGACCTTATTGGCCCGGTCTTTAATGGGGTAATTGAAGATCGATGGCCCTTGCATTTGGAAAAAATGTATGGATTTTGGGAAACCATCTGTTTTGATGTGCGCAAATACAGCGGCAGTCCTTTTCAAAAACATGCCCCCTTGCCCATAGAAGCCAAACACTTTGATCGTTGGTTGAGTCTTTTTACCGCAACGGTAGACCGATACTTTGCAGGGGAAAAAGCGGAAGAGGTGAAAAAAAGAGCCAAAAACATGGGATTGATGTTTCAGTACAAGCTGGAACATTTGAAGAATTCATGATAGGATATCAAAATCTTGTCTCTCCAGACCATTTGATTTTGACCATATTTTATCATTAAATTGGTGGTTTATAATCAAATAATATTGTCTCCCTCCTAACTTAATTTGTGTGTTGAATGAAAAATAATGTCTTAATCCTTCTGCTGTCTTGCTTATTTATTGCAACTAATGCCAATGCCCAATCTTTTGAATGGGTAGAAACTTATGGCAATATCGGTTATGATGAAATCAGAGAAGTAGAGATTGATGCTTCTGGCAATCTCTATAGTTTCGGTCATTTTCAACAAAGCATTGATTTCGATCCTGGTAGTGGGATTAATTCTCATACGGCTCTTGGAGGCAACGACATTTTTATACAAAAGGTAGATAGAAATGGGAACTTCTCCTGGGTAAAATCATTTGGGGGAAAGATGGATGATTTTGCAGCTGCTATGGGCCAAGACCATAAAGGAAATTTATACTTGGCAGGTATATTCCACGATACCTTGAAATTTAATGGTGGTACAGGCAATAGTTTCGCCAGCAAGGGAGAATTGGATGTATTTATTTTGAAAATGGATACTGCAGGCACTCTGCTTTGGACCAAAACAATTGGAGGCAGTTTAGATGATCAAATCCATGCTTTAAGCATTGATAAATCTGGGAACATTGTTTTGTTCGGGCGATTTAAAGATAGCGTAGATTTTGATCCAGGTGCAGGTGTTCAGAATCTAACTACAGTCGGCAGAAATGATGTATTTATACTAAAGATGGACCCGCTAGGGAATTTCCTGTGGGTGAAAGCGATAGAGGGAGATTGGTCCTATCCAAAATCTGTTGCTACTGACAATGCAAATAATGTATATACCACTGGACGATTTTCCGGCACTTTGGACTTTAATCCCGGCAGTGGAATTCACAACATAAGTTCGAACAGTACCGATGCCTTTATACAAAAATTAGATTCCAATGGAAACTTTGTTTGGGCCAAAAGAATTGGTGGAGGTTCTTTGGATGATGCAAGCAAAATCAAGATCGATCAAAATAACAATGTAATAACTGCAGGTGTCTTCCAAGATACAGTTGATTTTGATCCCGGAATCAATACGAAATCGATTATCTCCAATGGGCTGTACGATGTTTTTCTGCATAAAATGGATGCAAATGGCAATTTTATCTGGGTAAAAACCTATGGCGGCATTTCCAATGAATTTCCATACAATTTTGATTTTGACCCTATGGGTGACCTTTATGTTACGGGCTTATTTTTTGATTCGGTAGACTTTGACCCTGGTATTGGCAGCAAAAAACTTTATGGTGCATCAGGAGATATGTATATACAAAAATTAGACTCCAATGGTGATTTTTTGTGGGCAAAAAACTTTGGCGGAAGTGGTTTCACTAGACCATATTATATTAATATAGATCAACATTACAACATATACTCTGCTGGCAGCTTTAGGGACACCATAGATTTTGATCCAGGTCCGGGAGTAAACACCCATGTATCGGTTCGTGGATGGGATTGCTTTTTGCATAAAATGAGCCAAAGCAGCATAACATCTATTGAAGAATTCAAATCAGATGAGGATTTATTTATTTATCCAAACCCCAGTAATGGTATGGTGCAAATCCAATTGAAGCAAACATTAAACAATGTGCAATTGCATATTCGAAATGTATTGGGAGAATTGCTTTTTACTAAAAACTATACTTCCTTTTCTCATGAAACTATTGAGCTACCAGAAAACAAGGGCATTTATATTTTAACAATAGAATCTGATCATGGGCAATATCAGCGAAAGTTGATTAGGAATTGATAATGCTAGAATGTTAGCTATTGAGATATAAAAGCAATGCGTTTATACAGATGTTAGGCGCAAGCTAAATAAAGATATAATTCTGTACAAAATAATATGAGTTCAGAACTACCCCAGAGATTTTTTGTAGAAAATCAATTTTACTTTGATACCTCTTCAATTAATGAAATCATAAAAAACTCCGTAGAAGACTGTATTGCTACACAGATTCTTTGGGCTAAAAAAGAAAGACGCATTTGTTTATCAGCAGTTAACCTCTATGAAATTTTTGGAACGTCTAACATTCAAAGAAGAGAGGATATTATTTATAAAATGGGTCTAATCTATTATGGACAATCTGGCTACATGGATATGCCAACTAGAATATTATTTGGAGAAACCTTATCCTATTTTACCGATGAATTAACGCCATTTGAAAAGTCATTAAGAGATAGCTGGTTCAATGTAAAGAGGGACCCCAAAAATCAAACCTTCACCTTTAACGCAGATGACTTTAAACAAAGAAGAAAAATTTTAAATTCACTATCAAAGACATTTAAATTCGTCTTAAGTGCTAAATTTCAAAAAATGGATGAAAGTGCCATTTTTGAAATGCGAAATGAAATAGATCCCATTGTTTACATTTCTTCTCTTGCTGTCAAAAAAATATTTAATCGCTTCCCGAAAATTGAAGTTAATAGGATCAATCAAATTAAATTGATATTAATTTATTTTATCTTTTGTTTTGGTATAGAGCCACAAAGTGATTTTTTGGAAAATTATTGGAATTCTCCAGAGTCTGATAGAAATAAGGTTAAAGGAACTTTGAATAGAACCTTTTACCTACTGGACTACTTTTATGATGAATTAATTCAGTCGCCTATAATTGAGCTGATGTCAGAATTTATTTTATTCGAAGCCAACCAAAAGGGTATAGGTAGAGGCACGTTATCAGACTCCTTTCATCTTATTTATTCATTCTATTGTTTCAGGTTTATAACTGACGACCAATCTATTTTAGATTTTTCTAGAACTAAAAGAATATTAGACTCTAGAATCCATTCAGTGAAGGCTGACTTTTTTACCGTGGAAACTAAGAGTGGAATCTTTTACAATTTGTTTGTGCTTCCATTTAAAAAATGGATTAAAAAAATAATAAATAAAATAAAAGCCAGCGCCTAACATCGGCCATACCACATTGGCTTTTAGCAGTGCATCCCGCAAAGCGGGAATTCAAATTCACTATAAGACCAAAAGGCCTTTTCCACTAAGCCTCCTTTCTGTTCGTTGACTTGACAAAAAGAATGTCTCACTGGACACTGCAATTTATAATTCCAGCCAAGGATAGCAGTAATTAATCGACTTTCGCTATCTTTAGAAAAACTAATCATACTCGGTGGAGCCAACGGTGACATGGCCGGGGACCGTTGGCACAAATTATATGAGATTAATTCTATTAATAATTTTATCTTTTTCCTGTCTTGATTCTTTTACTCAATCTGACTCATTACCAACGGATTCAATGATTAAGAAGATAGAAGACTCTTGGAAAGATTTAAATTTTAAAGATGAGCATCCTGATTTTGTAGGAAATTATGATTACGTGATATACGATCAAGAATCAAATACAAAATTTACAATCGATTCTTCTGAAATTTTAATAACTGCGACTAAAAATGACAGTATAATTTGGACAACTGACCCTTGGTTAGATAATAAACTCGAAATCTACAGACACAATAGACCTGTGATTACATACTTCAAATTAAGAACGGTGGAGAAACCTAAAAGAAAATATGAAACGAAAGGACAGAAATTTCTACAAGTAGGTTACTCTAACTCTCAATTTGGTGAGGTTGATATAAAGAACGGTAGATTTATTTTTATAGGTCAAGATTAATGTAAAACTTGTGCCATCAAGAGCTATAAAACATAGCCAAGTGCGGCTATGATGAAATGTTTTGACTACCTTGTTTGCCGGAATGAAATGCAGGCAGGCATTTCATAGCCAAAACGTTGGCAAACATTAATTTTAGAAAGATATGTTTAGGGACTTAAAGACATTGATCGTTGTTTTATTTTCATTCTTATCAATAGCCTGTTATCATAAATTAGAAAGAAAGAATGCTGAACAATCTGTAAAGGATTATCTATCAATTAAACATGATGGTTATCTACCTAGAAGTTTTGGAGAGTTTTTTGAGCAGAATGACACTGAGGAAATACAAGCAATAATTGAGACTGACAGAGAGATTATGTATTCTCTCGTTCACACTTATTTAGTTGGAGAAAATGAAATAAAAGACGAGTATTTTCACCTAGACAAAGACATGAAAGTCCTTGGTCACTTATCCAAACAGCAAATGATGGATTTAGTTATGGGTAAGCTATTTAAAAGTGATCAGTTTATGCATATTCTTGATACTATGGGAGTCGATACTTCCAATGTTCAGAAACAATATGAAGAATCAAATAAATAATTAAACGCTTCGCCAACAAGAGCTATAAAACACCTGCCTCCGCAAGCTACAGCAGTGAGTTAGCCAAATCAAACCGCTACATCTTCGGCCCCATGGGCTAATTGCTTCAGTTTTTTGACCAGTGCAAAGAGCAACAAGCCTACCGCCAGACACATGCCTGCAATGATGGCGAATGCTGTCATCTCGCCTGCATCCTGAGCGTATTCGCCCAGCAAGCCTGCCGCCTTGTTGCCCAGTCCTGTAATGGCGAAGTAGGCACCCATCATGAGGCTGGCGTATTTGATTGGAGCCAGCTTGGTAATGAATGACAAGGCAACTGGAGAGATGCTCAGTTCGGCTACTACATGAAGCAGGTAAGAAAGGAACAACCAGTGGATGGAAGATTTCCCAATAGCGCTCAGCGACATCTCCCAAACTGCTGCCATTAAGGCCACAAAGCTGATTGCCATAATAATCATGCCTACAGCCATTTTAAATACTGCAGAGGATTCTTTACCACGATTACTCCAACGCAACCAAAGCCATGCCATGGGTGCTCCGAGAATCACCACATAAAAGGCATGCAATGATTGAAAAATAGTAGTCGGAACTTCCCAACCAAAGAAACTGCGATCCACGCTGTCTCTAGCAAAAAGATTCATCAATCCGCCTGCCTGTTCGTAGGCTGCCCAGAAAACAATCACTACCAGAAAAGAGAGGAGCAATACGATTACCCTGTCTTTTTCTTCCTTCGTTAAGGGCTGGTTGGCGAGGTGACCTTCGGTTTCAGACTTCTTTAACAATTCACCCACTCCTCTTAGATGCTTACGGCCAAATACAAAGACCAACTGTCCTAGGATCATGCCGAACCCTGCCAGTGAAAAGGCCAGTTGCCAATCGTAAAATTCTCCTACAACACCAATCGTAGCAGGAGCTGCCAATGCCCCAATGTTAATACCGATGTAGAAAATGGTAAAACCGGAATCTCTTCTACCATCGCCTTTCTTGTAAAGGCCTCCTACCATGGTACTGATGTTTGGTTTCAAGAGCCCTACACCGCAAACCAGGAGAACGAGACCCATGTAAAACATACTCAAACTATCTACCGATAAAGCGAACTGCCCAAGTATGATAAAGACACCTCCTATAATCACTGACTTTTTTTGTCCGAGCCACTTATCTGCCGCCAGACCTCCAAAGATGCCCATAAAGTAAACGAACATACCATACCACCCATAAAGGGCCAATGCCTCTTTGCTGGTCCATTCTAAACCCGGATTATCTCCTGTGGATTGAGCGGTAAGATAAAGCACCAGAATGGCACGCATACCGTAAAAGGAAAACCGTTCCCACATTTCCGTGAAGAACAATATGAATAAGCCACGGGGATGTCCCAGAAGTGTTTTTTGAGGAATTGCTGAATCTTGCATAGCTCACGAAAATAAGGATTGCCATTGATATGGAACAAAGAGAATTGACATTCACAAAATAGAAAAGCTACCTTAGTCTCACCTTCGATGGCGTGACAGCGGTCGGTGCGTGCTTCTAGTTCTTTAACAAGAGCTATAAAACACCTGCCTGCCGCAGGCGGGTAGCAAAGGCTGGCTATGATGAAATGTTTTGGCTAACTTACCTAGCTGAACCGCTGACAAACATTTAATAATAAAATGACTACACTTCTTCCAGTATTTATGAAAACTAACTTACTCTTTTTGTCAGTATTGCTTGTCAATATCAGTTTCTCACAAGAAAAATCAATTAGAGTTTTTAACTCCGATTTGGAAATAGAAAAATTCATTGAAGAGGGGAAAAGAATACGACTTAAGACTAATAAGGGTAAGATAATTACAGGAAAATTTAAAATTATTGATGAAGAAAAAATTGCCATAAGAAAAGATGAAGTTAACTTGTCAGAAGTAATTAAAATAAAGCACCATTATTTAGCAATGACACTGCCAATAAATACCCTTATCCTGGGAACAGGAATTTTTTCATTTGGTGCTGGTTTATATATAATTTTTGCATCAGTAACACTAGATATTCCTATTTGGTTTGGGCTAGCGTACATGGGAATAGGAACAGGGGCGATAACTGGTGGAATATTATCTCCAAATGTATTGAGAGCTCATAAAAAGAAGAATGGTTGGGCATATGAGATAGTTACCCATCATAATTAAATTTTAACTATACAACATTAACAAACAACAGCTATAATACAAAGCCAAGTATGGCCCTGATGAAATGCTTTGGCTAACTTATCTAACGAAGTCAGGTATTAGCTGACCCAAACTTTATAATATTTGAAAATATATAGACTAATAATTTTAGGATCGTTTTTACTAAGCTTTTATCTATCCTCCTATGGACAGACAAAAGATTGGGTCACCATAAATAAGGATAGATATTCAATTGATTATCCAAATGATTGGGAATTTAATGAGACAGAACAAATGGGTACTAGTTTTATCCTATTTAGCCCACTTACTTCTGAGAAAGACCAGTTTAGAGAAAATGTAAATCTGCTTATACAGGATTTAAAAGGATTCAATTTAGATCTTGACAAATATGTTGAAATTTCAATAAGTCAAATAAAAACCATTATTAAAAATAGTAAGATTATAGAGAGTAAACGGGTCACCAATCAAACTTCAAATTATCAAAAAGTCATTTACACAGGCGAACAAGGAAACTTTGATTTAAAGTTTGAACAATACTATTGGGTAGTTGGAGAAAAAGCAATTGTTCTTACCTTCTCATGCGAAGTAAATCAATTTGGAGCATATCAGTCGGTAGGTGAAAAAATTCTCAATAGCTTTAGATTCAAAAAGTAAACTCAACAATAATTATTAATCATCTCCTTCCTTATCTTCGGAAAGCAATAATCATGAATTAGCTAAACGCTTATAGTGCCTATATTTAAAAGATGAAAAAAATTGCTTGGATTTCCTTGTTCCTAGGCACTTCCCTATTTATTCTAACCTTTTACCTAAGCATTACACACCGGATTGCAAACAACGATATGCTTATCTGGTTAATTCTGTCATTTGTCTTTTCATTTATTGGCTCCAGCCTTATTTGGCAATCTAAACCTTACGAAAAGAAAATAATCTTAAGGAAGTATCTGCTCTTTATACTGGTAGTTCTTTTGGACTTGACCCTTATTAGCTACTTCTTTGAGGAATTTTTTCATTGGTTTTATTTGATTTCTATACTATACTTCTCTTTTGGCATAACCCCTTTAAATGCAAGTATCCGGATAATCAAATGGAGCAATTATGTGGATTCAAAATTGACTTTGAAATTATTGTGCTATGCTGATCATCTCGGCATTATTTTTCTTGCAATAGGCTTAGCATGGAAAACACTTCATTGGCCGCTTGCCAACCAAATGACAATTATTGGCGTGGTACTATTAATTTTCGCAGCGATTGCCTGGAACAAAGTTTTTCGTAATCAAATAAACTTTAGAATCGTTGCGGAAAACGCGCTTAAGCTAAAGAATAAGGAGATTATGGATTCGATTAATTATGCCAAAAGAATCCAACACAGTTTTCTAGCTTCCGAGAATCTGTTAAAGCAAAACCTGAATGATTACTTCATTTATTTTAACCCAAAAGAGGCAGTAAGTGGTGATTTTTATTGGGCCGACAATTTTGACAATGGTAATTTCGCATTGTGCTGTGCAGACAGCACGGGTCATGGAGTTCCGGGAGCAATTATGAGTATTTTAAACATTTCTTCCATTGAAAAAGCTTGCGAAAAAAGCGTTTTAAATCCATCAGAAATATTTAATCAAGCCAGAGATCTGATTATTGAGCGACTTAAAAAAGATGGCTCTGTCCATGGTGGGAAAGACGGAATGGATGCAACACTCTTGCTTTTTAATCCAGCAAAAACTAAATTGGAATATGTTGCTGCCAATAACCCAATATGGATAATAAGAGAGGGTGAGTTAATCGATATAAAAGGGGAAAAAATGCCTGTAGGTAAACATGATCACGATCACATTCCATTTAAAGGTGGTGAATTTGAGTTGAAAAATGGGGACACCATCTATACCATGACCGATGGTTTCCAAGATCAATTCGGTGGAGAAAAAGGAAAGAAGTTTAAAGTGATACCAATGAAAAGAATGCTTTTAGAGAATAATCATCTAAGCATGGCAGAGCAACATCAATTAATTGCAAAAACATTTGAGGAGTGGAAAGGCAATAATGAACAGGTAGATGATGTTTGTTTGATTGGAATCAGAATATAAAAGCTAGTACAACATTTTAGTTACCGAAACCAAGTAAAAAGTTATAGCACATTTAGTAAAGCAATTGAAACCCTTTTTAATCTTACTACTTAGTTTCCCCGCATTCTTAATTGCTCAAAATATAGATCAACCAAATGATTTTGCGCAAGATTCTATACACATCAGTTTGGATCTAATCAATGGGCCAAATACACCGATCAATATCTCTACTCCTGTTCATGGTAGTTTTTTAATTGGAAAATGGGTGAAAAACGAAACAGATGATTCTGGAAAACTAGAAGTTAGCATTCCTCTTGATAGTGCTGGTTTATGCCAAATATGGCTTAATTATTTACCATGGATTGGAAGAAGCAATTGTATTCAGTTCTTTGCAAAACCGGGAGATGAAATTAGGATCTCCATAGTAAAATCTAAAACCCTTGAAACGCCTTCTTTCAGCGGAGATAATGTTGCAGAAAATGAACTGATAAATGCTTTCGAAAGGTATACAGTTGATTACTATGGTCAATCGAAATTTCTAAAGTCCTTAATGCTCAATAAAGATGCAATCGCATTGTCTGACACCTTGCGAAAAATGGAGAACAAAGAATTGAAAGTATTAGATGCCTACAATGAAAAACACGACCTAAACAAACCGTTTCTATCCATACTTAAAGAAGAAATCAAGTATTACCATGCACATTTATTTTACATTGCCTGGAATGTAAATGGCATGGCAAAAGAGGGAGAGATAGATACTCCGGATGCCAAACCATGGAATGAAGAATTAGAGCGGCTTTTTATGCGTACGGAGATTAATAATCCCATGGCTTTAGGGTCTTATCGATACAATGATTATAAAAACGTAACCTGGCCAAGGTATTTTGAAAATGCCATGGATAAGATTACTGTCAGTAGTAAAGAAGAGCGAGACAGTTTGATTTATGCTGAAGTCTCTAAAAACTTAAGTGGTTTGGTGAAAGAACAACATCTTGCCTATATCATAAAGAGCAATGCATTAAAAAACAAATTTTCAGCTACTGTCCAACAGCAATTTTTAAAATTCAGATTGGAATACCCCGATAGTCCATATTTAGCTGACTTAGAAGTTGAATTTTCGGAGGTTTTGGATTTTCAGAAACAAGACACCAAGCAGCTTTTAGATTTTGAGGATGAGGTCATTTTAGATTGGGGTGAGTTGACAAAAAAATATAAGGGTAAGGTTTTATACATTGACATATGGGCCAGTTGGTGTGGGCCATGCAAGAAGGAATTTGAAAATCACAGTAGCGAGCTAGAGGAATTCTTTCAAAAGAGTGAAATACAAAGAATTTACATATCCATTGACAACGCTTCAAAAGCAGCCATTTGTTCCAAAATCATTGGTTTTTATGAACTAGAAGGAGATCACTATTTGGCCAACAAACAATTGCAGGAATCCATACAAAAGGAAGTCAATAATGGAAAGTCTTTTCCTATTCCAAGGTATTTAATTGTGGATACAAATGGGCAATTGGTAGAAAAAAACGCTTATCGGCCAAGCTCTGGAAAATCACTAATTGATCAACTCAATCAATATCTTAAATAAATGACATTAAGGATAGCCAGACACACAGACAATATAGAAAAGCTTGTTAAATTCTATGTAGAGATTATTGGATTAAGTGTATTGGGCAAATTCGAAAAACATGCAGATTATAATGGTGTGTTTTTAGGTATTCCAGAAATGGACTGGCATATAGAGTTCACGGAATCAAATGAAAGCGCATCACACTATCCCGACCGGGATGATTTGTTGGTATTTTATGCTAAAAATGATATGGAGTTCAATCAAATCAAGCAACGCATTGAAGAAGGACAAATACCCATAGTAAAATCAAAGAATCCATATTGGAATCAAAATGGCATTGAAATAACTGATCCTGATGGTTTTGGAATCATTATTACGGAAAAGTAATAGGAACGTATAATTATGGCCATAAAATACCTTTCCGACAGGCAAACAACCTGCTAAGGTTAAGACTGAATTCATGTTTTGATTAATCTCCCATAAGTGTTGTCATAAGCTTTTTGCTGTCTCGCCTTAATTGTTCTATATTGGCGACTCTTAGCACACATAATAAGAGCGACCAACAAACATGAAAAACTTAATAAAATGTCAAAATCAAAACCCTATTTCAAAAACAGCATATTTAAATTTTCTACTTCAGTTTTAATTTTCTGCACCATTTGCTTGACTGCCTGTAATACTGCAGATTCAACTACTGATTGTGCGCTTGATTGCCATAATCCAAGCACATCTCCTGGATTTCTTGTAAATGTTAAATCTCCTTCATTTAATCCTTCTCCTGGTTATGTCTTATTTTCTTCAAAGACTTCTAAAAACACTTATTTAATCGATAAAGAAACTGGCACAGTTTGTCAAACTTGGGAGGGTAAATATGAACCTGGCATGTCCGTCTACCTACTTCCAAATGGAAATCTATTGCGTTCTCAAAATATTACTATTGGGCGCAGCAATAGAAATCTTTGTGGTTATCCTGGAGGGGGCATTGCCATGTATGATTGGAATGATAATTTAATATGGAGTTATGAAATTAATTCTATGCCTAATCAACAATGTCATGATGTATATCCAATAAGCCCGGATACGGTGTTAGTAGCGGTCTGGGAATTTAGAGATAGCAGTGAAGCTGCTGCATTAGGTAGAAATGTGCATCTAAATGGTTCTGGACTGTGGGGTGCGGCAATTTGGAAATTGGTATATGATGATTCTACCGATAGTGTTAGCGTTCCTTGGAAATGGAGCATTTGGGACCATGTAACTACAGTGAAAAAAGATTCTCATAAATTGCACATCAATTATACTGGTACACCAAATAGTGGATATGTAGACTGGATTCACATGAATGCGGTAACATACAATAAGCGATTAGATCAAATTATGTGGAGCTCTCGTAATATAAATGAAATTTATATAATTGACGCCTCTACAACTACAGCAGAAGCTGCAACGGATACTGGTGGTAAGTATGGAAAGGGTGGAGACTTTTTATACCGTTGGGGAAATCCGCAAACCTATCGCAAAGGAGATCAATCCAATCAACAATTGTTTGGGCAACATAGTCCTTACTGGATTCCCCTTAATTATGCAGGAGGATATGCAGGTCAAATAATGATAAACAATGATGGATTTGGCAGACCCTCTGGCCCAAATTGTGATTCATGTATATCAACAGCTAAAGATAGTTGCTGCCCAAATGGTCTAAATGGTCCTACGCATATAAACATTATAAGTCCAGGCATGAACAATGGTAATTATAGTTTTGATCCTGCATTGACAACGGTAAGTTTAGATATAAAAGTCCCCGATTCTTTATGGAATGTATTCAGAGGAAACGCGCAATTGTTAGAAAATGGAAATATCTTAATAGACGCACCAAGTTCATTTGATGGAAGTGGTGGATTTCGTAAACCAGATACCATTCTCCCTCCTACTTTTTACGAGATTGAATTGTCTGAATCTATAGAAAACGATTATAAGATAGTTTGGCAATACCAACAGACGAATTTAAGCGGGTCTTTCCGTTGCTATAATTATAGTACTACTTATGTAGACTCAATAGTTAAACAAAATTGCCCCAATTTGAAATAATAGAATAAGACCAACAATTGTCGAATATCCTATCCTAAACAAACCTTTATATACTTTACTTAAAATCCATTAAAGTAACTATAAATATTACTTTAGCGAACAAAATTGAAACATGAAAACCAAATTATTAACCCTTATTCTTGCAACCTTTCTATTTCAGATTTCCTTCGGCCAAGACCAAATGAAATATGCGGAACACATTAAGGAAGCCTTTAAACATTATGAAGCCAAAGAATATAAAAAGTCCGCAGAAAAATACAAAGAAGCCTTTGATGAATTAGACGGAAAAGCTTTTCCCAGGGATAGATACAATGCTGCTTGTTCTTTTGCGTTGGCAGAAGACATTGAAAGTTCCTTTTATCATCTGTTTAAACTTGCGGAAAGCCCGAAGGGCAAGTATAAAAACTACAATCACATCAGCGCAGATACAGATTTGACTGCTTTACACCAAGATGAACGTTGGGAGAAATTGATGGAAATTGTAAAAGCCAATCAAGAAGAAGCTGAAAAATATTTGGACAAAGATTTGGTTTCCCAACTCAAAACAATCCGAGTAGAATACCTAAAAAATAGGCATCTGGTTCCACAGATTGAAGCTTTTGAAGCAAAAAATGGAAAAGGTACAGAGGAGATGAAAGTCCATTGGGCTAAAATCAATCAATCGGATTCTGCGAATCTATCTGAGGTCAAAAAGATATTGGATGAAAGGGGTTGGCTAGGAAGCAAAATAGTCGGTGAACAAGGAAATCATACCTTCTTTCTAATCATTCAGCTTGCAGATTTACAAACCCAACTGCATTACTTGCCAATGATGAGAAAAGCAGTATCTGAAGGAAATGCAATGGCCAATAGTTTGGCGATTTTTGAGGATGAAGTAGCTATGCAACAGGGCAATAGACAGATCTACGGAACTCAATTGGCTAAAGACGATGAAACGGAAGCGTATTATGTTCTACCAATACAAGATCCTGAGCATGTGGATCAAAGGCGTTCAGAAATTGGACTGGAACCACTTGCAGAATATATAAGTAAATGGGGAGTGGTTTGGGATGTCGAAAAACACAAGGAACAGACCATAAAGTTGGAATCTAAAGAAGAATAACGATAATAAACCAACTTCCTCGTAAGATTAAACCAATAAGAAAGTAAGTCACCGTTTAATAAAATGAATATTAGAAGTGCAAAAAAAACAGACTTGGAACAGTTGGGTAAACTGTTTGACGAATACAGGGTCTTTTACAGAAAAGACTCCGATTTGGATGGTGCGATATCTTTTTTAAAGGAAAGATTGGAGCAAACAGATTCTGAAATTTTTGTAGCGGAAGGCGAGGATCAAAATTTAGGAGGTTTTGTACAATTATACCCTCTGTTCTCTTCTACCCGTATGAAAAAATATTGGTTGCTGAATGACCTATACGTCAATCCTAATTTTAGAGGCAAACAAGTTTCCGTTAAACTCATTGAGCGAGCTAAAAAATTAGTCAGAGATACTCTTGCTTGTGGAATGTTTTTAGAAACAGAAAAGTCCAATTTAATTGGCAATAAGCTATACCCTAGAACTGGTTTTAAGCTCAATAAAGTTTCTAACTTTTATGAATGGAATGTGGATTAAATATATTTGACTTAAAATAGGATATCTAATCTTGGATAGAAGATTAAACTTCAAATACTAAGTTCAAACAAAATTAAAATCAAACTTATGCCAGAAGTAACCGCAAAGAAAAATGAACAAATTGCAAATATGCACTTTGGTTCCTTTTATCCACAGTATCTCAATTGAATTGAAAGCAAGGAAGACCCAAAACTCTATTAAACAACTATAGACCAGATTAAATTATGGTAATTGACTATCAAGGCTATGACTATTATGGTAAATACGTGCTAGAAAAAATGATATTCAAGCCTCCATTTAATCCTATCTCTAACTTTGAAAATGAAGCTTGTTTTTTTTATACTGTCAATGGTCAAGGTTCAATTTATGGTGGAGTTGACAAAGCTAATTTTCAAACCAATGAAAGTCTACTCTTAAAGTGTGGACAATATGTAAGTCATTTTCCTTTAGAAAATAAAAGAGAAAATGAACCCTATGAAGTCATAGGTATTCACATTACGCCTGCATTACTTAAGAATATCTATGACAACAAGCTTCCACCATTTCTAACAACAGCGAAAAACAAACAAAAAAAGGTATTATGCAAAATAGATCGTAGCATAGTAATTGATGAGTTTATTAAAAGTCTCTTGTTCTACTTCAATACTCCTGAACTTATCACTGAAGAAATCATTGAGCTAAAAATCAAAGAATTAATTTTTCTTCTTTACAAACTTGGTGATTCTGAGATATTAGATTTACTTGGAAGCTTATTAGATCCGACCGAACTCTCCTTTAAAAACATTATCGAAGCCAATCTATTTGAAGATTTAAGTATAAAAGAATTTTCAATACTAACAAATGACAGTTTATCGACATTCAAAAGAAAATTTAAGCAGGTGTTCAATGATTCGCCAGCTAAATATATTACTGATCAACGATTAAATAAAGCTGCCCAACTGCTTAAGGTGACTCATTTACGAATAACTGATATTTGTTATCAATGTGGATTTAGTAATACAAATTCCTTTTCAAAAACTTTTATTAGGAAATTCCACATGTCTCCTACAGAATATCGAAAATCAAATTGAACCATATTGACTTTTTATTGAGCTTCTAATTCCGATTGAAGCCAAATAGCACTAGCATCTTTGCCTGGTAAATTTAATTCACAATAAAATCAAAAATGATGGATACAAAATTATCAGGAAAAACAGCGCTTATTTTAGGAGGTACTGGTGGAATGGGACTTGCAGCCGCCAAAGCATTTCTTAAATCTGGTGCAAAAGTGATTATTACAGGAAGAGATGAGAATAGAATCGAAGATGCAAGAAATCAATTGGATGGACTTGGGAGCTTTGAATTGTTCCAAGCCGATATTGGCGACTTTGAATCTACAAAAATGGCTATCAACTCAGGTGTTGAAAAACTAGGGAAACTAGATATTTTTTACCAAGTTGGTGGCATGTTTGCTCCAGCTCCTTTAATGATGGCAGACCAAGACAATTTCGAAACTACCTTTAGAGTAAATTTAATGGGACCTATCATGGCACTTATCAACGCTAGAGACTACTTGAATGACAATGCAAGTGTTATTCTAACAACCACAACCATTAGTACTCGTCCCGTACCAGGTATGTCTTCTTATGCCGCATCTAAAGCTGGCTTAGATATGTTTGGAAAAACCATTGCTCTTGAATTGGCGGATAGAGGCATTCGTGTTAATATTATTAGTCCTGGAGCGACAGATACACCTGCCTATGATAAAATCGGATTACCTGAGGAACAAATTGCCGGATTCAAACAATTCTGGTCAATGGTCACTCCACTTAAATCGATGGGAAGTTCAGAGGATATTGCGAATGCGGCCTTATTCTTAGCCTCAAATGATTCAAGTCAAATTACTGGTATCAGGTTAGATGTTGATGGTGGACTAAATCAGAGTTGGCATTTAACACCTGAAGCTTAAGGCACTTCATTTAATTTCATTCAAAGCATCTTCTATATAGAAGGTGCTTTTTTTGTATATTGTTATTTGTAACAAAATCGAAATGAACTTAAGCGAATCGCAATAATCAATTCAAATTATCGACATGCCAGAAGTAACCACAAAAAAGAATGAACAAATTGCAAAAATGCACTTTGGTTCCATATACCCTCATTATCTTAATAGAATCGAAAAGCACGGAAGAACCAAAGCAGAGCTCGATCAAGTCATTCTCTGGTTAACCAATTATACACAAGACCAATTAAATTCCTATATCGCAGGAGAAGGAACATTTGGGGAATTTTTTGAAGGGGCCAAATTGCATGAAAAAGCCGATATGATCAAAGGGGTAGTTTGTGGATATCGCATTGAAGATATATCGGAAGAGTTTGCCTTATACCGCGATTGTAGGCGCATGGAAAAACTGATTGACGAATTGGCAAAAGGGCGTAAGATGGAGAAAATCTTAAGAGCATAATAGAAATAGGACATGGCAAAAAATAAAACCACAGAGACAAAACAAAGTGTTCTTGAATTTATCGACTCTTATGTTGAAAATGAACAAAAGAAAATCGATAGCCATCAATTGATAGAATATATGACCAAATGGAGTGGATTTAATCCAAGAATGTGGGGTGCTACTATCATTGGTTTTGGGAGTTATCACTATAAATATAAAAGCGGTCATGAGGGTAATGCACCAATATTGGGTTTCTCTCCACGTAAGCCACAATTTTCACTCTATGTGTATTCGAAAACCAAAAAGAGCGACGAATTATTGAAGAATCTTGGAAAGTTTAAAATGGGTAAGGCATGCATTTATGTGAAAAAACTTGCAGACATAGACCTTAATATATTGGAACAACTCTGCCAAGAAACAATAGACTATCTTGAAGAACATCACGAATGTGCATGCAGGACTTATTGATCATGGAATTCAAAGCAAAATTTAAGGACTACGAAAAAAAAGTAGTAGAAAGTTTCCATCGACAAAAATTCATGGAACATATCCAAGCAAGATTAGTTGAAGTCAAACCAGGATTTTGTGAAATTCATGTCCCCTATCAAGAAGCATTAACCCAACAACATGGATTTTTCCATGCCGGTGTTGTAAGTACAATAGCAGATAATGCCGCAGGTTATGCCAGTTTCTCACTCATGGAAGAAAATTCTTCTATACTGACAGTGGAATACAAATTAAATTTAATTAGCCCTGCAGACGGAGAATTGCTCATGGGAAAGTCTCATGTAATCAAAAATGGAAAAACACTTAGCATTTGTAGAACAGATGTATTTGTAGTTAAGAATGGGGAAGAAAAATTATGTGCAATAGCACAATCTACATTAATGGAACTCAAAAACAGATTAGATCAATAACATACTAAACGATTCCTATTTATCGTTGGTTGAGCAAGATGCTCAGAAGAACAATAATCCTGTTAATCCTATCGATTATCCTAATTCCGCTAAAGGCTCAAATTCGTGATAATCTAAAATTAGAATTAGAAGTAGGTTTTCCTATAAGAACAGATTCAGATAATTTCGGCCTATTGCTCAATGTAGAACCCAAGTTAAAAGTTGCAGAACATGTGTTTGTCGGGATGAGAATCGCCATGGCCATGAACACCCAATCTTTTGACAATAAAGACAGTTCTCAATTTATTATTGATAAACAATCCGATCATGGTTTTATATCAATTATTCCGACATGCAGTTATTATTGGCAATTGGCAAAATTTAATCCCTATGTTGGCATTGGCATTGGTCCCTATTCTTTGGCCAATAATATTGATGTCTTCAGAATAAATACAAAAGATCCTCTTGAAAACACTTTCGAAATCGAATTGAGGAATCAAATTGGTTTTCTACTCAGAGCAGGGGCAGAATCAGGAAAGATCAGTTTTGGCTTGGAATACAATATCGTTCCAAAAATCAATGTAGAATCTCCTGAAGGACAAAAAGTCGGCATGGTGAATAGCAGCTATTTGGGAATAACTCTAGGCTGGTTAATCGTTAGTTGAAAAGCCGGTTGCTGTATTCATATTTTAGATTTAATTTCATGAAATAATGGAAGTAGCAGAAAATATCCTATCGTTATTGATGTGCTAAATCATTCCTAATTATAAAGTCTATGAAATGTAAGATTACACATGTCCAAATTCAGATTAAAAACTAGTTCGGATGTAGATAAAATCTATGCTAACTATCCTGAATCTGTTCAGGGTAAAATGAGGCATTTGCGAGAATTAATAATTGCAACAGCTCAAGAAATAGAGGATATCCAAGAATTGGAAGAATGCTTAAAATGGGGTGAACCAAGTTTTGTAACCAAGTATGGAAGTACCTTAAGAATTGACTGGAAAGCAAAGAATCCAGATCAATATGCGATGTATTTTCAATGTACCAGCAGATTGGTGGATACCTTTAAATTGGTCTTCAAACAAAAATTTGAATTCGAAGGTAAAAGAGCAATTGTATTTCAATTGGATCAAAAAATACCAGAATTGGAATTAAAGCAATGCATCAAGGCTACCCTCACTTACCACAAGGTAAAACACCTATTGACATTGGGAATTTAAGCATGGGATCCATTAAATCTATTTTAAAGAATTCGTTTACAATCATTGCCATTATCACCTACTCTATTGGTATGGTCGGACATATACTCGTGCTGCTCACAGGGCAAGCAGGTAGCGAAATGCCTAATGCAGTGCATTGGATTGTTTTGCTTTTAGCTGGCTACGCGGGGCTAGGATTTTTAATCAATTTCAAGATAATCCCTTTTGTCAATTTATTGGATAAGATGCTCTATCTCTTGGTTATGATTCATTTACTCTCCTCCGCCTTGATTCACCTCTATTCTATCCTATTCCAAACCAACAATTGGCTAAAAGTATTTGACTATTCCTATAGCTATTTTGCTGTAGTATATTTTGCGCTCTTTGGATATTATTCATTCAGGCTTCACCATCGATTAAGGGTATCATGAATATTATCCGATTAATCATATTCACCTTGTTGGTGCCAGGTTTTGTAGTAGTTTATGTCCCCTACTCCATTTACAATCAAACACAAATGATGGATATTGGCATTTTCCGTTATTTCGGATTACCAATAATCCCTATCGGATTTCTTCTGTATCTATGGAGTGCTATTAATTTTCTGTTGCAAGGAAAGGGCACACCTGCTATTTGGCTCACAAAAAGGCTTGAATTTCTAATAGGTACGGAACCAGTTAAATTGGTTTCAAAAGGATTATATCGATATAGTAGAAATCCCATGTATTTGGGAGTGGTTGGCATGGTATATGGAATCTCCATTTACTTTGAATCTATTTCTACACTCATCTATGCATTGGGTATTAGCATCTTCTTTCATCTGGTAATAGTATACATAGAAGAACCTCATCTGAAAAGAAAATATGGCCAAGAATTCGAATCTTACTTGCAGGAAACCAATAGGTGGCTAGGACGCAAATCCAATTCTAATTAGATAAACCTCAAAAATCATTTGAGAATGGATCAAAGAGATTTAGAATAAATCCAAGCCAGTACAATTATTCTTCCATTTGCTTTATATTGCATGTTCCAAAAATCACATCATGAATAAACGATACCCAATACCGCAAATAATGAAGAGATTAGGTTTGATGACATTTCTATTTCTTATTGTAACCTCCGCAGTTATATCACAAGGCAATAAGGTAGATGCAGATAAAAAAGAAACGGATAGTAGTTCCATTTACAATGGTTTAAAATTTAGAAGTATTGGTCCAGCATTAATGTCTGGTAGAATAGCAGATATAGCCATAAATCCATTAAATGAGAATATCTGGTATGTTGCGGTAGGGTCTGGAGGAGTTTGGAAAACGGAAAATGCAGGTACCACATGGAAGTCACTTTTTGACAAACAAGTCAGTTATTCCATAGGATGTATTACACTTGACCCACAGAATCCTGAGATAGTTTGGGTAGGTACAGGAGAGAATGTTGGTGGAAGACATATTGGTTATGGAGATGGCATTTACAAAAGTGAAGATGGTGGCAAATCATGGAAAAACATGGGTCTCCAAAAATCAGAGCATCTATCCAAGATTATCATTCATCCTGAAAATTCAGACATCATCTGGGTTGCTTCCCAAGGTCCTTTATGGAATAGTGGCGGTGAAAGAGGTGTTTATAAAAGCACCGATGGTGGAAAGAGCTGGATTCGCACATTGGGAGATGAAGAATGGGTTGGAGCAACGGATTTGCTCATTGATCCAAGAAATTCCAATTTACTCTACGCAGCTACATGGCAAAGGCATCGTACAGTTGCTGGGTATCTAGGTGGTGGTCCAGGAACAGCAATTTATAAATCCAAAGACGGTGGCAATAGTTGGGAGAAATTGAATAAAGGTCTCCCTAAAAGCAATATGGGTAAGATTGGATTAGCCATCTCCCCACAAAAACCAGATGTAATTTATGCTGCAATAGAATTAGACAGAAGAAAAGGAGGAGTATATAAAAGTGAAAATCAAGGAGCATCCTGGACTAAAATGAGCAATGCAGTTGCGGCAGGAACAGGACCTCATTACTACCAGGAATTATATGCTTCCCCACACAATTTCGATGAGCTCTATTTGGCCAATAATTACATGCTGGTATCTTTCGATGGCGGTAAGACCTTCAAGCAAATGAATGAAAAAGAAAAGCATGTAGACAATCACGCTGTTGCTTTCAAAAAAGATGACCCCAATTATATCTTGGTGGGTTGCGATGGAGGATTATATGAGAGTTTTGACAAAACCAAAAATTGGAAATTCATTGATAACCTACCAGTTACTCAGTTTTACAAAATTGCTGTCGACGATGCTGAACCTTTTTATTATGTCTATGGAGGCACCCAAGACAACAATACCCAAGGGGTAATATCTAGAACTGATAATGTACATGGCATTCGAAATTCTGATTGGTTTATTGTATTGCAAGGCGATGGTCATCAACCAGCCACAGAACCAGGCAATCCTAATATTGTTTATGCGCAATGGCAACAAGGAAACCTAAATCGACACGATCGTATTTCCGGTGAAAATGTCAACATCAAACCTTTAGCAGAACCTGGAGAACCATTTGAACGCTACAATTGGGATGCTCCAATCTTAGTAAGTCCTCATAATCCTAAGCGTATTTATTTTGCTTCTCAACGGCTTTGGAAATCTGAGGATCGAGGAGATTCTTGGCAAGCAATTTCAAGCGATTTGACCAACAATATCGAACGTATTCAAACGCCATTTTATGGGAAGAAACAAAAATGGGATAATGCCTGGGACATATATGCCATGTCTAATTATAGCACCATCACTTCCCTATCGGAATCTCCAAAAAAAGAAGGATTGATCTATGTGGGAACAGATGATGGGATCATTCAAGTAACTGAAGATGGTGGGAACAATTGGCGGAAAGTAGATTTTGCTTCTATAAAAGGTCTCCCTAATACCGCTTTTGTAAACGACATTAAGGCCGACTTGTTTGACGAAAATATTGTTTATGCGGTATTCGACAACCATAAATATGGAGACTACAAACCTTATTTATTTCAAAGTTCCGATAAGGGCAGAAGTTGGAAAGACATCTCTGCAAACCTTCCTGACAGAACGCTATTGTGGAGAATAGTCCAAGACCATGAAAAAAGAAACTTATTGTTTCTAGGTACAGAATATGGCGTTTATTGCAGCTTCGATGGAGCCAATAAATGGGTAAAATTAAAGGGTGGTTTGCCCAATATTTCTGTGCGAGATTTGGCAATACAAAAGAGAGAAAACGATTTGATTGCTGGAACCTTTGGAAGAGGAATCTATATACTGGATGATTATTCTTCTCTGCGTGAAATTGATCCAAATCAAGAAGCACAATTATTCGAACCCAGAGATGGCAAATGGTTTAAACAGCGTATTGTTTTAGGTTCATCAAAAAAAGCATCACAGGGTGATAATTATTTTGTTGCAGACAATCCACCTTATGGTGTTGAATTTACCTATTACCTCAAAGACAATTATAAATCCAAGGAGGCCATACGAAAAGAGGAAGAAAAAAAGATCGAGAAACAGAAGGGTACGGTAGTAGTTCCAGAATGGTCAGTTTTAGAAGAAGAGAAGAATGAAATTATTCCTGCATTGAGCTTATTCATCTACGATGAGGCCGGTAATATTCTTCGAAAAATCAAGGCCAAAAATAAGAAGGGGATAAATCGCATCAGTTGGGATCTAAGCACAGAATCTTTATCCACCCTATCGGTTAAAAACAAGGATAGTAAAGCCAAAGGAAGTATGGTTGGACCTGGCAAGTATGCAGCACAATTGTTTAAGAAAATAGATGGTAAATATGCTGCCATTGGATCAAAAGTATCCTTTGCAGTCCAGCAAGCAAACAAAAATGCATTGGAAGGAAGTTCTGCCAGTGAAGTAGCAGATCATTGGAAAAAGATTTCTGCAACATACGTTAAGATTGGAGATTTGGATGCGGACATTAAAGAAAGTAATGATATGATACAGCTTATGCTTAAAGCCTATGATAAAGCAAAATCAAGCGATGATAATTTACAAGCAGATTTGCTACAATTGAGGGAACAGATGTTAGACCTCAAGCAAAAGTTTGGTGGCAGTAAGCTTCGTGCTCAAGTAGGAGAAAAAAATGAGGTTACAACTATTGGAGACTATATGTGGGCCGCAAGTGCGTATGGAAATACTTATGGTCCAACAAAGACGCAATTGAGATATTTGGCTTATGCCATTACACTCATAGAGGAAATGAGAACTCGGCTGAATCAGATT
>JGI12316J15310_10000016_pt43 | contig 26882 bp, 24 predicted proteins | sample MarCyaLeptolynsp_FD_15310 | JGI IMG/M metagenome (IMG submission 15310)
GGTTGAGGAGCACGTAGCAACTGCGCCGATCGCCGAGATCGACCCCGTAGCAAAACTCCGGCAGGGCGGGAAACTGCGCCCGAATCCTCTTCGCTTTCGCTGTTCGTTTCCGCAACGCACTGGTATTCTTCTTCATGGCTGGTTCTCCTTTGCACCTTTCCTGAGTGCGCCAAGCAGCTTACTACGCTGCCAAGGCGAACCAGCCGTCTCATCCCATCTGTCCCCAGCCGACTACAACAGCCCACCCCACCCACATCTTCGAGCCCAGCCCCACCCACAAAAGCCCCCCCCGCGGGGACTGGCACATCAAGGCTTCAGCACCACCGCCGTCACGGTGAGTGCTGCCTGTCTCCAGTCGACTACAACAGCCCAACCCACCCACATCTTCCCGCAGCCCAACCCGCCCACCAACACCCGAACCGCTCTTCCGGACAGCGGACCGACGGACAGCGGAGCGACGGACCCCAGACCGCCTTCTGCTAGCCTTCCCCCATGCGCATCGCCCTCCTCCTCCTGCTCGCCGCCGTCGGCTCTTCAGCCCAAGAGACCACCGCCCCAAAAACCGCTGCAACCGAGTGGAAGGACCTCTTCAACGGCCAAGACCTGACCGGCTGGACCAACGTCAACACCGACCCCGACACCTGGTACGTCAAAGACGGCCTACTCATCTGCCGCGGCAACCCCATCGGCGTCATGCGCTCCGATCGCCAGTACGAAAACTTCCTCCTCCACATCGAGTGGCGCCACATGGAAGCCGGCGGCAATTCCGGCGTCTTCATCTGGAGCGGCGCCGTCCCCGGCGACAACCGCCTCCCCGACGGCGTCGAAGTCCAAATGCTCGAACTCGACTGGGTCAACCAGCACATCCGTGACGGCGTCAAGCCGCCCATCGCCTACGTCCACGGCGAACTCTTCGGCGTCGGCGGCGTCGAGACCGACCCCGACAACCCCCGCGGCACGCGCTCCAAATCCGTCGAGAACCGCGCCCTTGGCCGGGGCCAGTGGAACACCTACGACGTCGTCGCCGTCGACGGCGTCGTCAAACTCTCCGTCAACGGAAAATTCGTCAACGGCGTTCGCCATTCCACCCAGAAGAAGGGGTATCTGTGCCTGGAGTCCGAGGGGGCCGAGATCCACTTCCGCAACATCCGCATCCTCGAGTTGCCGCCCGGCGTAACATCCCCGGATCAAATTGCGCCCGAGCTTCCGTAATCGCTAGCCGCCCCCCTCAAGAGCCCGAGAAGCGTATACTAGCGGCGTTCCCAGAGGAGCTAGACCCTAAGATGACTCGCAAGCAGTTCTTATCCACCCCCTTAATGGCCGCCGCCGCTTCGGCCGTATCCACCTCCGCTGCCTCAGCCGCGCACCACAAGCCCAAGCGCGTCAACAAGGCCATCGAGCTGCTAGAACAGGACCAGCCGATCTACTACACCGGCGGTCGCGGCGGTTACGAAGAAGGCAAAGCCCTCGCCGGCACCTGGGCCGACTACATCAACTACGAGATGGAGCACGGCCCGCTCGACTTCACCGCCTTGCGCAACTTCATGCAAGGCCTCGTCGACGGCGGCCCGACCAAGAGCGGCCACCGCACCCCGGCCGTCATCGCCACGCTCCCCGTGCTCGGCATCGACGAGATGCACATGCGCGCCAACTTCTGGGTCGTCCAGCAAGCGCTCCTGTGCGGCATCCACGGCATCCTTCTCTGCCACGCCCGCGAGCCGGAAGCCATCAAATGGATGGTCCGCGCCGCCCGCTACCCGCACGCCGAACCAGTCGTCCCCGAACTCGACGAAGGCCTGCTCGGCAACGGCAGCCAAGGCTACGCGTCGGGCATCTGGGGCGTCACCCCCGAGGAGTACCGTAAGCTCGCCGATCCCTGGCCGCTCAATCCCAAGGGCGAATTCCTGCTCGGCCTGAAGGTCGAGGACAAGTACGCCCTCGCCAACGCCGAACGCGTCTGCGCCGTCCCCGGAATCGGTTTCGCCGAATGGGGCCCCGGCGACATGGGCATCTCTCTAAACTTGCCGGACGGCCACGCCGCCAACCGCGATCTCCACCCCGAGATGCGCGCCGCCCGCGCCAAAGTCATGGCTGCCGCCAAGGCCAACAAACTCGCCTTCCTCAACACCGTCCGCGAAAACGACATCGAGGAGATGATCGACGAGGGCGTCCGCATCTGCTCCGGCGGCAGCGCCGAACTAGCCGCCCGCGGCCGCAAATACACCAAGCGCAAGATGCCCTACTAGGTCGACCCCAACAAGCAGTACACCACGTAGCGCACGGCTCCAGCCGTGCCGCCTTCGAGCCGTGCTCGAAGGTCTCCCGCGACGTTGCTCAGCCCGAAGCGCGCAGCTTCTTCAACCCCGGGCACAAGCCCGGGACGCCCGCCGCACGCGCCCCGGCTTCCCCCGACTCCCCGTCACTGGATATACCCCAAGTTCCGCAACTGCTCCAATCCCCGCCCCTCTCGCGAAGATTCATCCGTGAGCGCCTCGGTCAACCCAAAGCATTCCCGCGCCTGCCTCGCCGCAGCCAGCCGCGCGTCCAGCGGCTCCGAGTACTCCGCAAGCTCTTCGCCCGACAACTCAAGCGCGACACGCTCCCCCGGATCCGCCTCCAAATCGTAGACCTCCAACGCAGCCTCGCCGACCGTGCGCCCGATCTTACGGCCGTTCGCGGCCAGCCCGTCGACCTGGTGGTTCAATCCGTCTCCGCTCTGAATCAGAACGCCCCTCCGAGCTTCCGATTCCGCCCCTCCCTCCACCAGGCTGCGCAGCGAAAAACCGTCGGAGCACTCGGAGTTCGCTCCGACGCCCGAGTAGTCCAGAACCGTCTGAAAGACGTTCCGCGTCGATACCGGAACCTCCGCAACGCCCGCCGCTCCTTCGGGCGGCTTGATCATCAAAGGAACACGAGTCACCTCGTCAAAGAGTTGTATCCCGTGCCCCAACTTGCCGTGATCCCAAATCTCCTCGCCATGGTCGGCCACGACGATGATCAGCGTCTGCTCGTAGAGCCCTCGCTCTTGCAACCAATCGAGCATCCGCCCGAGCGCGCGGTCCGAGGTGCGCACGCCCGCGTAATAGAGATCCCGAGCCCAAGCTTGCGTCTCCTCCGATGGCGGCGCAACCGAACCCTCCGCGCGATGTCTCTCACGCCACATCGCCATATAGTCGTTGTGCCCGAAAACCCATCCGAGACCCGGCGGCGGAGGCCCGGCCGGCCGATACTCCGGCAGCGGCTCGTACGGAGCGTGCGGTCCCAGCAGGTGTAGCCAGAAAAAGAAAGGCCGTTCCTCCACGCCGCCGATCCACGCCTCCGCGACGTCCAGCATCGCCTCCGACACATGGTCGTAGTAGCGGCGCTGCACTCGCTCGCCGTAGCTGGTCGAATCCGGCGCAAAATCCGCATAGCCGTCGAACCCGCGATGAAAGCCCGTGCGAAACGTCAGCCAAGGGTTTCGCACCGCCGCCGCCGTGGCGAATCCGTTCGCTGACAACCCCTCCGCCAACGTCTCCAATCCGTCCGGGATCCGTCGTCCGGCCTCAAGCGTCTGGTGCGTCCGAGCGTGCTCGCCGGTCATCAAGGAAGCGACCGACGGCAAAGTCCACGATGAACCGCTGTACGCCGCGTTGAAGATCATGGAGTCCTTCGCCAATCGGTCGAAGTTGGGCGTCGTCGTAACCGCAGGATTGTAGATCGACAGCGCGTCTCTCCGCAGCGTATCGATGCTGAACAACAGAATCGCGCGAGTCCCCGGCGCCTCGCCCGCGATCGTCCTCGCAGGCATTCCGATCAGACGCGTCGTCGCGTCCCGGAAAGCCCAGGTCCCGCACGCCAGCGTCAACCCGCCGATTGCGGCCAGTGCCGGCGCAGTCCGAGCGACGGGCGCGCGAGCCAGAACGAGCCAAACGATCACGCCCGTCGCCGCGCCGATCGCCAGAGCTCCCGGGCGTTCCAGCCCCAACCGATAGTGCCCCATCCAAAGGCCCGCGACTCCGGCGGCAACGGCCGCGCCGGACCAACTCCATCTCTCCTTGCCCCAAGCGATGCGATAGGCAAGAACCGACGCCGCGACGGCTGCTGCCCCCGCCAACGCGGCATAACCTCGGTTCTCCGGGCGCAAGACCTGCGGGCCAAGCATGTCCAGCAACGACAGGGCGGCTACCCAGACGATAGGGGCGAAAGCAGCCGCATCCGCCGCCCGCCCGCGGTCGAGTCCCGCTCGCGGCGCGACCCAGGCGACTGCGGCCAACCCCGCCAGAGCCGCAGCCCACAGCGCCGCGAACAACGTCGGCGTCCGAGCCAAGACCGCCGCCGGCGTCGACCAACGCGGGCTAGGCGGCGTCAGTTCTCCGCCAACGTCGATCGCGACGACGGCCAGCGCGGCGCAGGCCGCAAGCGCGAGAAGACGCATCCATCCGCTAGCATGCCACCCGTTCGAACCCTGGCCAAAGTCGCCGACGGAAACCTACTCGATGGCGTACAGCGTGTTCGTCCCCCGCAGAAAGATCATGCCGTTCGCGACGGCCGGCGACGCGACGAAAAACTCGTCCTTGATCGAGTTCACCTCGACGACTTCGTACTCCGGCCCCATCCGGATCACCACGACGTCGCCGTTCTCCGTCGCCTGATAGATCTTGCCGTCCGCGGCGATCGGCGACGCCTTGATCGTGTACGGATTCGGCAACCGCTGCTGCTGATAGTGCGCCTCGCCGCTCTTCGCGTCGAACGCCGAGATCATCCCGCGATCCGTCACGAAGTACAGGATGCCGTCAGCCAAGATCGGCGAGGGCGTATACGAGTTGCCGCGCTGATTCGTCCAGATTACGTGGTCCGAATCGGTGATGTCGCCTTCCGCGCCGTCCAGCCGGATCGCCAGCAGATTCGGCGCCCGAAACCCGCTCATCACCCAAACCATCTCCCCGTCGGAAACCGGGGCCGGAATCGTGTTCAGTCCCAACCCGCCGCACTCCCAAATCAGCTCGCCCGTCTCCAAGTCGTAGCTTCGCACGAGCGTCGGCGCCGACGCGATCGCCTGCATCCGCCCCTCATGCTCGATCACCAGCGGCGGGGCCCAGTTCGACGCCTCTTCGTGAGAGGCCCGCCACTTCTCGCTGCCGTCGTTCTTGTCGAGCGCCAGGAGGAAGTCGTCGTCGCCCTCGTCGTCAAACGTCAGCAGCAACGTATCGCCTGAAAGCACCGGCGCGACCCCCTCTCCAAATGCGTGGCGCATGTGCTTCTGGGGAAGATCCGTCCGCTTCCAAAGCAGCTTACCCGCAAGGTCGTAAGCGAAGACGCCCCGCGACCCGAAGAAAGCAATCAGCGTCTCGCCGTCGGTCACCGGCGAATTCGAAGCGAAGCTCCCGTACAGCCGGTGGTAGCCTTCATGCGGCATCGCCCGCGCAGCCTCGTGCCGCCAAACCTCCGCTCCGCTCCGGCGGTCGTAGGCCAAGACCAGCAACTGCTGCTCGACGCCCGCGCCCGCACCGCCTCCAGGGCCTCGACCTCCTCCACCCGCGCTCGCCGACTCTCCCAACGCCACGGCGGTAGTCAGGAAGATCCGGTCGCCCCAGATCACCGGCGAAGAGAAACCCCTTCCAGGCACGTACGCCTTCCAAGCGATGTTCTCCGTCGCACTCCAACTCGTCGGCGCCGCTCCCCGCGCCACCCCGTTGTTGAACGGTCCCCGCCAACGCGGCCATTCTCCCTCCACCACCGGCGGTCCGTCGGCGAATCCGGCCGACACGGCAAGGGCCAACAGAAGGGTGAGTCTCACAAGCATCAAGACGGCCGATCCTCAGTCTAGGTAACGACCCGCATTTGCCTGTCGGTCGTCGATCAGCCAAACTCGGTAGTTCCGACCATGCTCCGAATCAGTACTCTGTTCCTCCTCGCGGCCGCGGCCCTGTCCGCCCAAACCGTAGCCGACCTCGTCGCCGGCAAAGCTCAATTCGAAACCCGTTGCGGCGGCTGCCACGGCGGCGACGGCAAAGGCGGCGCCCGAGCTCCCGACATCGTCACCCCCGGCATGATCCCCGAGCGCTCCGAAGCCGAAATCCGCGAACTCATCACCAACGGCCTGCCCGCCTTCGGCATGCCCGGCCTAGCCGTCCCCGAGCCCGAGATGACCCAACTCGTCTCGTTCTATCTGTCCGTCACCGCCCCCGCCATGCGCGTCCCGCTCGAAGGCGATCCCGCCCACGGCGAAGAACTCTTCTTCTCGCGCGGCTGCGCCAATTGCCACACCCGCGGCGAGAAGTCCAAAGTCGTCGGCCCCGACCTCTCCGCCATCGGCGCCCAGCGCACCCTTCCCGAAATCCGCGTGTCCGTCGTCGACCCCAGCGCCCGCATCGAACGCGGCTACGAGGTCGTCGACGTCACCTTCGCCGACGGCAAAAAACTCACCGCCTTCGCCCGCAACCGCAGCGTCTTCGACCTGCAACTCCAAACCTTCGACGGCCATTTCCGCTTCCTCTCCCGCGAGGAGTACCAGGACGCGACCGTCCGCAAATCCTCGCTGATGGGCAAAGGCAAGTGGACCGACAGCGACCTCGACGACATCGTCGCCTTCCTCAGCCGCCAAGACGGAGAAACCGGCGCCCTCGCCAAGCAACGCGGCGGCGGCAACACGCTCACCTTCGAACAGATCCTCGAGCCCGCCCCCGGCGAGTGGCCTAGCTACAACGGCCGCATGGACGGCAACCGCCACTCCGGCCTAGACCAGATCAACGCCTCCAACGCCGCGAAGATGCAGACCGCCTGGGTCTTCCCGGTTCCCGACGCCCCGCGTGATCTGGAGATGACTCCCGTCGTCGTCGACGGCGTCATGTACATCACCGCCGCCAATACCGTCACCGCGCTCGACGCCGAGCACGGCCGCGAAATCTGGACCTGGTCCCAGCCGCGCACCGAAGGCGTCATGGGCGACGCCGGTCGCGGCGCCAACCGCGGCGTCGCTGTCCTCGGAGACAAAGTCTTCTTCGTCACCGACCACGCCCACATGGTCGCGATCGATCGCCTCACCGGCCGCAAGCTTTGGGATACGCCAATGGCCGACTACAAGGACCACTACGGAGGAACCACCGCGCCGCTCGTCGTCAAAGACGTCGTCATCGGCGGCGTCGGCGGCGGCGACGAAGGCATCCGCGGCTTCCTCGCCGCCTACGACGTCAACACCGGCGAAGAGCGCTGGCGCTTCTGGACCGTCCCGCTTCCCGGAGAGCCCCTGTCTGAAACCTGGGTCGGCGACGTCCTCCCCCACGGCTGTGGCGGCACCTGGCTCACCGGAACCTACGACCCCGAACTCGACCTGCTCTACTGGCCCGTAGGCAACCCCTGCCCGGACATGAACGGCGACGTGCGCGGCGGAGACAACCTCTACACCGACTCCATGCTCGCCCTCGATCCCGACACGGGCGAGTTGAACTGGCACTACCAATACACCCCGCACGACGAGTTCGACTGGGACGCCAACCAGACGCCGATCCTCGTCGACATGGACTGGCAGGGCCGCGAACGCAAGCTCCTGCTGCACGCCAACCGCAACGGCTTCTTCTACGTCCTCGACCGCACCAACGGCAAAGTCCTACGCGCCGAGCCCTTCGTCGAGAAGATGGATTGGGCCGAAGGCATCGGCGAGGACGGCCGCCCGATCCTCGTCCCCGGCAAACGCCCCACCTACGCCGGCAACGTCGTCTGCCCGGGTCTCGCCGGCGCCACCAACTGGCCGTCCAAAGCCTACTCGCCCGAGACCGGCCTCTACTACGTCCAGGCCACCGAATACTGCAACACCTTCACCAAACGCGACGAAAAGTGGGAGCGCGGCAAGCAGTACTTCGGCGGCGCCGCCAAACGCGCGCCCGGCGACGTACCGTCACGCTACCTACGCGCCATCGACGTCGAAACCGGCGAGCTCGCTTGGGAGATCTACCAAGGCGACCACGGCTGGCGGAACTGGGCCGGCATCGTCTCGACGGCGGGCGGCGTCCTGTTCTTCGGCGACGATTCGGGCGCCTTCACGGCAGTCAAGGCCGACGACGGCGAACTCCTCTGGCGCATCAACATGAACGTAAACTGGCGCTCCTCGCCGATGACCTACATGGCCGGCGGACGCCAATTCATCGCCACCGCCGCCGGCCGCAACGTCGTCGCCTTCGCCCTGCCCGAGTAGCAACAGAAGCCGTGGCGCCCGCGCCGAAAGTCAGCGTCGTCATCCCGACCTACAATCGGCGTCGGCTTCTCGGCGAGGCGCTAGACAGCATCTGGACGCAGACTTTCGCGGACTACGAGGTGATCGTCGTCGACGACGGCTCCGCCGACGACACCCTCGCCTACTTGGAGGCCGTTCAAGAACCTCGCCTCCGCTTCTTCTCGGAACCCCACCGAGGGATCTCAGCCGCCGCGAACGCCGGCCTCCGAGCGGCCCGCGGCGAGTTCGTCGCACGCCTCGACTCGGACGACCTCTGGACCCCGGACATGCTCGCGACCGAGTTGCCCGCCTTGGAGGCCCGCCCCGAAGCCGGTTTCGTCTACGCCCGCATGCGCCGCGTCGACGAGCAAGGCCGACCGACCGACCGCGTCTTCGGCCAGCCGCCGCGCTTCCCCAATCACCTACTGAAAAGCCTCGTCTGGGAGGACTGCACCACGCACTGCACCGTTATCGCCCGCCGCGATCTGCTCGAAAAGATCGGCGGCTACGACGAGAGCCTTCCAGCCAACGAAGACTGGGACCTCATGCTGCGCATGGCGGCTCGTCGCCCCTACGTCTTCGTCGATCGCGTCACGGCCTTCTATCGTTGGCACGCGGGCAACTCGACTACCAAGGCCCAGTCGCCGCTCTTCGACCAAGCGCTGAAATCACGCCGTCGCGTCCTCGACCGCGTCTACGAGGCTCTCGACCTACCGCCCGAGGTCCGAGCGATTCGCGGACAAGCCTACTCGAACATCGAACTCGAAGCCGGCCTCCGCTACGCCCGCGCCGGACGCCTCCGTGCCGCCGCATCCGCGTTCCGTCGCGCGCTCGAAGAGAGCGACCGCAAGCTCTACGCCTTCGCCAGGATCCTCTGGTTTCTAGTCTTCCGCCCCGTGCTTGCCGCCATGCCGGGCGGACTCCGTCTGCTCGAAGTCCTCAGCCGACGTCGCCGCCGCTAGTCCAAATCGGCGAACAGTTCGCTCACCGGCACGGAAAGTTCTTCGTCCAGCACCGACTCGACGATCGTGTCGCCTTGCTCGTAGTTGGTCGCCGCGACGCCCTCGCGATGGACCAGCACATGCCTGTCCGTCCAATAAACCAGCCAAACCGACTTCGCTCCAGCAGCCAGATACTGACGAACCTTCTTGTCGATGTCGAACGCCAGGTCGGTCGGCGAAACGATCTCAATGATGATCTCCGGACAGCCGACGTAGTAGTTCGCCGCCCGCCGCTCCATGGAAGCGAACGTCGAACGCCGCGCAACATAGAGATCCGGGATACGAGCCGTCCCTTCGTCCAGGACCAGCCCGTGACCGAGACTCGGCCGCGACTTTCGCAAGTCCAACTTCGCCCGCAGCACGGCGCCGATCGCCAACGCTAGGTATTGATGCTCCGACGACGGACTGCCCATCTCACGGACCCTCCCTTCGACGAGTTCCAACGTCGAGTCCGAGTTCTCCGCGTCGCGCAGAAAATCATCGATCGGTTGGAGGGTGGTCGTGGCCATGCCGCTCTTACGCTACCACCGGCTCCTGGTTGTGTAAATCCTGCAACGAGCGCACTTGAATGCCCGCATTCCGCCGCGCTTCAATGCCTTCGGCGGCCGCTCGTCCGGCGCTGAGCGTCGTGATACACGGGATCTGATGCTGGATCGCCGCCCGCCGAATCGCTTGCTCGTCGTCGAACGCCGTCGCGCCCGCCGGCGTGTTGATAATCAAGTTCACCTGCCGGTCCTTGATCAGATCGACCAAATTCGGGCGACCCTCATTCACCTTGAACACGACCTTGCAGTCGATGCCCGCCGCCCGGAAATGCGCGGCCGTCCCGCGCGTCGCGTAGATCTGGAAACCAAGATCAGCGAACTTCTTCGCCGTAACCAGCGCGTCGGCCTTCTGCCGGGAGTTCACGCTGATAAACACCGCGCCGTCGTCGGGCAGAGGATTGCCTGCGCTCAACTGCGCCTTGTCAAACGCCTCGCCGAACGTATCGCCGACGCCCATCACCTCGCCCGTCGAACGCATCTCCGGCCCCAGAATCGGATCGACGCCCTGGAACTTGTTGAACGGGAAGACCGGCGACTTCACGCAGTTCTTGCGCGTCGGCAGCTCGCCCTTCGGCAGCCCCGGAATGTCAGCCAGCTTCTTGCCCAACATCAACTGCACGGCGATCTTTGCCAGCGGGAAGCCCGTAGCCTTCGAGACGAACGGCACCGTGCGCGACGCGCGCGGATTCACCTCGATCACATACACCTTGCCCGAGTGGATCGCGTACTGAATGTTCACCAAGCCGATGACGTTGGTCGCCTTGGCCAGCCGCACCGTGTAGTCGCGGATCGTCGCCAACTGCTCTTCGCCGATCGTCGCCGAAGGCAGCACGCACGACGAGTCGCCCGAGTGCACTCCGGCTTCCTCAATGTGCTCCATGATGCCGCCGATCAGCACCTCGTCGCCGTCGCACAGCGCGTCGACGTCGACCTCGACCGCGTCTTCCAAGAACCGGTCGATCAAGATCGGCCGCTCTTGCGAATAGAGCACCGCCTCGCGCATGTAGTTCTCGATCGTCGCCGCGTTGTAGGCGATCACCATGGCGCGTCCGCCGAGCACGTAGCTCGGACGCACGAGCACCGGGTAGCCCAACTCAGACGCTACCTTCAACGCGCCTTCCGGACTCGTCGCCGTCCCGCCCGGAGGCTGCGGGATATCCAGTTCGCGCAGCAAATTCCCGAAGCGGTCGCGGTCTTCAGCCAAGTCGATCGACTCGGGGTCCGTCCCGATGATCGGAACGCCGTGCGCCTTCAGCGGCAGCGCCAACGTGAGCGGCGTCTGTCCGCCGAACTGCACGATCACGCCGTCGGGCTTCTCTTTCTCGTAGATGTTGAGCACGTTTTCGAGCGTCAACGGCTCGAAGTACAACCGGTCGGAGGTGTCGTAGTCGGTCGACACCGTCTCCGGGTTGCAGTTGACCATGATCGATTCGTACCCGTCGTCTTGCAGCGCATACGAAGCGTGGCAGCAGCAGTAGTCGAACTCGATCCCTTGCCCGATCCGGTTCGGCCCCGAACCCAAGATCATGACCTTCTTGTTGTCCGTCGGGTCCGCCTCGCACTCTTCCTCGAACACCGAGTAGAGGTACGGCGTGAACGACTCAAACTCGGCCGCACACGTATCCACCCGCTTGAACACCACGTCGATACCCAGATCTTGCCGCTTCTTGCGCACCGCCGTTTCGGTCGCGTCCCACAACCGTGCTAGCCGGTTATCCGAGAGCCCAAACCGCTTGGCCTGCCGCATCTGCTCTTCCGTCACCGTGTCGAGCGAAACGTCCGCCAGCGACTGCTGCAGGTCGACGACCTCCTTCACCTGCTCAAGGAACCAAGGATCCATCTTGGTCATCTCTCGAACCTGTTCGACCGTCCAGCCCTTAGCGAACGCAAACCGCAGGTAGCCCAGCCGGTCGGGCGTCGGCGTGATCAGCTTCGACGGGATCAGCTCTTCGTCGTAGGCGTCCGCGCCCGCCTTGCGCCCCGTCTCCATCGAGCGGATCGCCTTCCACAGCGCATGCTTGAACGTCGAGCCGATCGCCATCACTTCGCCGATCGACTTCATCTGCACGCCCAGCGTCGAGTCGGCGCCGGAGAACTTCTCGAACTGCCACTTCGGGCACTTGACCACCACATAGTCGATCGACGGCTCAAAGCAAGCCGGCGTCTTGCGCGTGATGTCGTTGTCGATTTCGTCCAGCCGCATCCCGACCGCAAGCTTCGCCGCGATCTTCGCGATCGGAAAACCGGTCGCCTTTGAAGCCAACGCCGACGAACGCGACACGCGCGGATTCATCTCGATGATGATCATCCGCCCGGTCTCCGGATGGATCGCGAACTGCACGTTCGAGCCGCCGGTATCGACGCCGATCTCACGCAGGCAGGCGAGCGAGGCGTCGCGCATCATCTGGTACTCGCGATCGGTCAGCGTCTGCGCCGGAGCCACGGTGATCGAGTCGCCGGTATGCACGCCCATCGGGTCGAAGTTTTCGATGGCGCAGATGATGATGCAGTTGTCGGAGAGGTCGCGAATGACCTCCATCTCGAACTCTTTCCAGCCCAAGATGCTCTCTTCGACGAGCACCTCATGCACGGGCGAAATGTCCAAGGCCCGCTGAAGCAGGAACGTCATCTCCTCGCGGTTGTAAGCGAACCCGCCGCCCGAGCCGCCCAGCGTATAGCTCGGCCGCAGCACCACCGGATACCCGACCTCGGCGGCGAACTCCATGCCGTCCTTCATGTTGTCGACGAGCTTCGAGCGCGCCACGTCCATGCCGATCCCGGCCATCGCCTCTTTGAATGCTTGGCGATCTTCGGCCTTCTCGATCGCCTCCAAATTCGCGCCGATCAACTCCACGCCGAACTCGTCGAGAATGCCCGCCTTCGCCAGCGCGACGGACGCGTTGAGACCGGTCTGTCCGCCGACGGTCGAGAGCAGCGCGTCGGGCCGCTCCTTGCGGATGATCTCGCGCAGGTACTCTGTCGTCAGCGGCTCGATGTACGTCCGGTCCGCCAACTCGGGATCGGTCATGATCGTCGCCGGGTTCGAGTTGACCAGCACCGTCTCATAACCCTCGGCGTCGAGCGCCTTACAGGCTTGGCAACCGGAGTAATCGAATTCGCAGGCCTGGCCGATGACGATCGGCCCGGAGCCGACGATCATGATCTTCTTGATGTCTGTACGTTTCGGCATGTTCTTCTTGAGGTCTTCGGCTAGGTGATGCTGAGGTTCGGATCCTCGTAACCAGGAATCGTGTGTGGGATCCGGCTTTGGATCACGTCCATGACGTGGATGGATTCTTGAGGGTCGACGGCGAGTTTCCTTCCGTTGCGAAATCGAATGTTCAGCAAGGGCGCGACGTCTCCTCCCAGCTTTCGATCGACTTCGAACTCTTCAATGTCCGCGTAGTACAAGACTTCACGTCCTTCGCGAGTGACCCGCTCGATGCGGTCTTCGAAGTAGCGGGTTTCGAGCTTCTCGTCGCGCAACCAGTAAGCGAGGGCAAGTCCTAGAGCCGCGCCGAGAACCAGGAGCGCCGCAAGCCAGGCGCCTTGTTCGACGATTTCGCGCCATCCAAAAGCGAGCAGGAAGATGCTGCCGAGTCCCAGCACTAGTCCTACAAACGCCCCTCTTCCGAATGGGACGCTGTAGGCGATGATCGGTCTCTCAGCGGTCACGGCGGCCGTCACACCGCCTCCATCAAGTCGCGAAACTCATCAAAGAGATACCGCGAATCATGGGGCCCCGGCGCCGCCTCCGGGTGGTACTGCACGCAGAACAGCGGGTCCTTTGTCGACCGAAACCCTTCGAGCGTCTGGTCGTTCAAATTGATGTGCGTCAGCTCCGTCTCGCTCGCGGGCAGGGAATCGGGATCGACCGCGAACCCGTGGTTCTGCGACGTAATCTCGACCCGCTTCGTCCGCTCATTGCGCACCGGATGATTGCAGCCGTGGTGCCCGAACTTGAGCTTGTACGTCTTCGCGCCCAACGCCTGCGCCAGCACCTGGTGCCCCAAGCAGATCCCAAAGATCGGCGTCTTACCGACCAGTCCTCGGATCGACTTCGCCTGCGCCTCCAGCGGCTCCGGATCGCCCGGGCCGTTCGAGATGAACACGCCGCTCGGCTTCAACGCCAGCACCTCTTCCGCCGACGTCTCCGACGGCACCACCGTCACCTTCGAGCCGATCTGCACCAGCTCCCGCAGGATGTTGTGCTTGATCCCGAAGTCATACGCCACCACGTGAAACTTGGCGTCCTCGGGCTCGGGCGTCAGGTCCGAAGGCGAGCACTTCCCGCGCCCCTGCGACCACTCGTACTGCTTGGCGGTCGTCACCCGCGAGGCCAAGTCCAGCCCTTCCATCTTCGGCAGGTCGCGAGCCTTCTCCACCAAACTCCGCGCGTCCAAATCCACCGACGAAATCACCCCGCGCAACGCGCCTTCATTGCGGATATGCCGCACCAGCGCCCGCGTATCCAACTCGCCGATAATCGGTATCCCGTGCTCGGCTAAAAAGTCGACCGCCGACTTATCCGACCGCCAATTCGAGACGATCTTCGACAGCTCCCGCGCCACCAACCCTTCAAAGTAGGGCCGCGTCGATTCGTTATCTTCCGCCGTCGTACCGTAGTTGCCGATCTGCGGATACGTCAAGCAAACGATCTGCCCCGAATACGACGGATCGGTAAAGATCTCTTGGTACCCGGTCATGCCGGTGTTAAAGACGACTTCGCCGCCTCGTTCGGCCTTCGCGCCGACCCCGCGCCCCCGAAAGACCCGTCCGTCTTCCAGGGCCAAAATGGCTTCAAAACTGTTCATCGAAGAACTCCGAAACGATCCAGCGGCCAGTAGGCAAACACCGCTTTTCCTGTGATGAATTCGCGCGGCACCGTGCCCCACGTTCGACTGTCGTTCGACGTGTTGCGATGGTCGCCCAGCACGTAAAACTGGTCCGGCGGCACCTCGATCAGAGGATGCGACGCCTCGTCCTGATACTCCTGCGGCACGTACGCCTCTTCCACCCGCCCGCCGTTCACGTAGACCTGCCCGTCCACCACTTCCACCCGGTCGCCCGGTAGCCCCAGCACCCGCTTGATGTACGACTTCGAAGGGTCCAGCGGAAACCGAAACACCACCACGTCTCCGCGATCGATGTCGTCCACCGCATACACGAACTTGTTGACGAAAATCCGCTGCTGGTCTTCCAGCCAGGGCATCATCGACGTGCCCTCGACCTTCACCGGCTGATAGAGAAAAACGATCACCACCGCGGCGATCGCAACCGACAGGAAGACGTCGCGCGCCCAGACCCTCAGGTCAAACCAAAACGACGGCGTGTCCGGCCCCTCGGGCGCCCCGCTTAGGCCGGCGGAAATAGGGGAATTAGGACTCTCGACCTCTTGCGGGGCCTGCTGCGAACTGGGCTCGAGCGAATTCGGAGAGTCCATTAACGGCGACTGCGCGTTCCCGCGCCGTAAACCTCTTCGTCATTCTGGCACGCCGTCAACCGCCGGGACAACAGAACTCCGTAGCGGCGAAAACGAACCCCCGCCACGCTGTTTGCAATACATTTCAAGTGACATTTGTAGTACGCTAGCCAGGTCATACGACGTTCGTCGTATATCTTCGCGACGACGACGGAGGAGAAGCTCGATGAAATCGCGGCGCCTCAAAGGGTTCTGCTCATATACCTGGCTTCCGGCGGTTCTCGGCGTCCTGTGCGCCGCGGCCCCGGCCCGCCTTCAGGCCGCCCCAATGCAATGGGCCTTCGCCGACGGCGGCAACGACCACTTCTACGAACTCATCTCGAACAGTGGATTCATCAACTGGACCGACGCCCGCGATGCCGCCAAGGCCCGCGGCGGTTACCTCGCCACCATCACCAGCGAGGCCGAGAACGTCTTCCTCACGGCGCTCTCGTTCTTCGAGGGCGAACACCGCGAATCCTGGATCGGCCTGAACGACGCCGCAACCGAAGGCCAGTTCGAGTGGATCACCGGCGAAGCGGTCTCCTACGTCAACTGGGCGCCCGGCGAGCCCAACAACGACCCTCGCTTTGACGGCGAGGACTACGCCATCCTGAACCCGCCCCCGGAAGCCGCCGGAACCTGGAACGATCTCCCCAATAACCCCCAACGGGTCACGTTCTACCTCGTCGAGTACGATCAAGATCCGTCCGAGGTCCCCGAGCCCGGTACCTGGCTGACCTTCGCCGCCGGTCTGGCCGCTCTAGTCCAGTTCCGCCGCCGTCGCCGATAGTCCTCCCTGCCGGCCGTCGTATACTAGTGCCGGAGGAAGGCATTCTTATGGCAGATCACGACAACGGCGCATCCTTAGCATGGTTCTTGGCGGGAGCCTCCTTAGGCGCTCTCGGCGCTCTGCTCTACGCCCCCCAGTCCGGCCGCGAAACCCGCGAAGAGATCCGCCGCCGCGCCGTCGAAGGCCGTGAACGAGCCTACGAAGCCGGCCGACAAGCCGCCGAGCGCGGTCGCGAGTACTACGAACGCGGTCGTTCCGCCGCCGAAGAAGCCGCCCAGTCGGGCAAACAGTACGTCGAACGGGGCAAAGAGATCGTCGACAAAGGCCGCGAAATCGCGGGCGACGCCGCGGGCCGTTTCCGCCGCGAGGCCCTCTCCTCCGACGCCGACCAACCACCCCCGGCCGAAGCCTAGCGGTACTTGTGGCGCACGGCTCCAGCCGTGCCGCCTTCGAGCCGCGCTCGAAGGTCAGGGCTCTGAGGCCCTCCTTGTGGCGCGGGCTTCAGCCCGCAGCGGGACTTCAGTCCCGCCTCCAAGGCGATTCGCGAAGCGAGAGCCCGATGTTGGAAGCATAAGGACCTTCGCCCGCAATCAATCTCGTCGCGTCAAAGCCAGCCGAAGAGCCCGCCAGGCGCTACAGACCAGGCTCTTCACCCTGCAGCACATGCGCAACTTCGTGCCCAAGCACAAAAACCTCAGCCGCCGCGCCGGAATCGCCGTCAGCCGACATGTTCTGGCAACCAATGCTCTTGACGCATCGGCGAGTCTCAACAGAGACCGCGACCGCAACATCCCCGCTCAACGTCGTTACCCGCATCACGTAGGGCCCTGCCTCGGCGTACGGCAGCTCCAAGCGACGGCTCAGATCGTATCCGCGCCCGGACTGTTGAACCGTCTCAGACACCGCCACCGTGCCGTCCTTCGCGTTGACGAGCTCAACCAGCGCCATCCCGTCCCCGACTAGGGCCGACGCCCGCAGCTCCGCCGGACCCGCAAGGTGGATCGGGGCGCTGACGGTTCGGCGTTCGACGGTTTCCGTGTTGGAGTCCATGCCGGACATGGATTTGAAGCCGCCGATGATCGTCTTCTGATCGGCGTCGACTCGACGCGGCTCGCCGGCCGTCGCCGGGGGCGAGTCCGCTCCGTTCCACAACACGCCCGTCACGACCGCCGTATCCGAGGACCTAGCTGACCGGCGGACGTCCGCGAACGCTCGTGCGCCGTCAAGGCCGACGGTCCCGCCGCGCCCCGCGGGAAGCTGGAAGACCACGCGGTCCAGCAGCCGTCCCGAAGCCGCGTCGATCAGGTCCATGCCGCCGAACGAAGCCCGCCCGCCGGCGTTGTACAGATCGATCTCAACCGATTCGCCCGCTCGCAGCTCAACCGGGCCGACGACGACCGGGCCGACGACGACCGGCTCAGCACCGACGGCGGCGGCGAAAACGGTTACGAGGAGGAGTGCTGCGCTACGGATCATGTCGGCCTCTCTACTCCTGAGGGCGACGTTTACCCAAGGTTCGCCTCAAGCCCCCGGGATTTGTCGTCGATAAGCGAGAGGTATGCCCGATCCAAAGCGCGCCAAGAAGCCCACGACGTCGTCGAGCCCGCATCCTCAAGAGGACCTCCACAGCTGGCTCCTTAGCCTGGAGTCGCTCGCCCGGAGCGTCTCTCGGCACGATTCAGCCGCCCAGGGCAGCGACCGGCGCGCCGAGTCCGCTCGAAGCTCAGTGAAAAGTCAGCCTCCCGTGTAGGCTTCAGCGGGTCGAGACCCCGACCGCTTCCAGCTCCTGCGAGTCGTTCTCTGAATCGCCTAGCTTCGCCGCTCCCGCGTCCGCCGTCTCGTCGTCCGACGCCTTCTCCCGGTCCAGCGCCCGGCTAAGGACGCTCACGCCCCCGAGCAAGACAAACGCCTCGGCCGCCACTTCCAGCACGGCCCCGACCATGAACCACGGCTCGGTCAGTCTCTCCCAAGCGAATACGTCCCCGCCGGGACCCAGCACCCGATGCAGCCAATAACCCGGCCCGCGGGTAAAGTGCATATCCCCGTGCACCAACTTGAAGCCGTCGTGCATGAACTTCAGCACGTCGGGAGACGTCGCCGCCGCAGCCGCCAGCGTCCAGACGAACATCCGCTTCGATCGCGTCAGCAACAGAAACAGCGCCGCGATCGCTAAGCTCGAAATCGCCTTGATCTCCCACCCCGGGATGCGCATCGCGATGCTCACCGTCGACCCCGCCGCGACGAACATCAACAGCTCGCGATGTTTCCTCGCCGCCCACAACATCGGAACGCCCACGCCGCCGCCCAGCAACGCCGCCGCCGTCCAAAACGCCGTCTCTTTGCTTGTACCGAGCGCCTCCGCTAATCCGTCAAACGATTCGAAGTGTGGAATCGTGTCGAACACGAAGTGCGACAAGAACGCCAGCGGCAACGCGACCGCCAACGGCCGAACTCGCGTTGCGATCACGGCGCCGACGACGGCATGAGCGGCGGGGGACATAGGACAATCGGTCTCTCCAATCATAGATCGGGCGCCCCCGCCCGGGCCGATAGCCCGCTCGCCGCGCGTTACTATAACGACGGAAACCGGTTGGTCGACATGCGGTCTCTTCTGCTCGTTTTTTCCCTGCTGCTCGTCGCCGCTCCGGCCTCGGCGCAGAAGGTCACGCTCTACCTCGCCAGCGGCGGCGAACTCATCGTCCGCGAATACCAAGTCGAAGGCGAGCGCGTCCGCTACTACTCCCTCGAACGCAGCCAGTGGGAAGAGATTCCCCTGCGCATCGTCGACCTCGAGAAAACCCAATCACGCGAGGACCGCAAGCAGAAGCGCCTCGAAGCCATGCGCGCCGAAAGCCGCGCCGAACGCATCGCCGAGCGCAAAGCCCGCACCGAACTGCACTACGTTCCCATCGAGGACGGCATCTACCGCTACATCGACAAGGAAGCGACCTGGGTGACGCAGTCCGAGGTCATCACCGACAAGAGCTCCAAACGCGGCTTCCTCAAGATCGTCTCGCCCATCCCGATCGTCCCTGGAAAGAACACGCTCACCATCCACGGCGCCGTTTCGCCGACCAGCTTCGACGACGTCCGCCCGGTCTTCTTCGTCCGCCAACTCAGCCTCGCCCGCCTAGGCATCGTGCGACTCGAGCCCGAACCCAAGAAAGATCGTCGCGTCGTGCAGACCCTTCTCGTCCATCCCCAAACCAAAGAAATCGTCGAAGAGCAGGAGGAGATCAAGATCTTCCGCCAGCAACTCGCCTCCGGCGTCTATCGCATCTGGCCGGTGGAGGACTTGGAGCCGGGCGAATACGCCGTCATCGACTACACGCCGGGAGAAGCGAACCTGCGCGTCTGGGACTTTTCGATCTCGCCCGACGCCGTCTCGCCCGGGAACGAGGCGCCGGCCACGGAGGCCGAGCCCGCGCAATGACCAAGCTGTTCGCGGCGGCCGTCTTCCTAGCCTTGGCCTTGGGCGGCGCATTCGTCTTCGTCGGCGGCGAGGCGTCTGAACCCGTACCCGCCGTGCGCCCCGTGCGCGCCGACGTGGAGAGCGTCCTGCGCACCAACGGACGAGTCCGAGCCGCCAAGCGCACCGACGTTCTAGCCGGCGCTTCCGGCGTCGTGCGATCGGTCGCCGTCGCGGCAGGGGATCGCGTCCGCCGCGGCGCCGTCCTCGCCCGCCTCGAAAACGCGGAAGCCCGCGCCCAAGTCCTCGCCGCCGAATCGCATGTCGAGCAGATGCGCGCCCGACTCGAACGCGTCCAAACTCCGCTGGCGCCCTCCGACCGCATGGATCTCGAAAAGCGGATCGCCCAAGCCGACAGTGCTCTCGCCGCTCTCCAATCCGACCGCGAAAGCGTCGAGCGTCTCGTCGAGGGCGGCGCCTCTCCGCGCCAAGAACTCGCCGCGCTCGACCGCCGCATCGAGCAGACCCAGTCCGACCTCCGCGCCCTCCGTCGCAAGCTCAGCGCCGGACCCGCCCAGGCCTCCGTCGCCGAAGCCCAAGCCGCCCTGCGCCAATCCGAGCGCGCACTCGCGGAAGCTCGCCGCGTCGCCTCCTCTTCCACCGTGCGCGCGCCCATCGACGGCGAAGTCTACTCCGTCGCCGTCGAAGCCGGCCAGTTCGCCCAAGCCGGATCCCTAGTCGCGCGCCTAGCCGGCGACGGCCCCGCCGAGGTCGTCGTCTTCGTCGACGAGCCCGAACTCGGCCGCATCCGTCCAGGTCTCGAAGCCCAAGTCACCGCCGACGCTTACCCCGGCGACGCCTGGAGCTGCCGCATCGAGCGCGGCCCCGCGGAAGTCATCGAGCTTGGTTCCCGCCGCGTCGGCGAAGTTCTCTGCCGAGTCGAAGGCGCCTCCGACCGCCTCATCCCCAACCTCACCGTCGACGTCGAGATCGCCGGCCAACGCGCCGCCGACGCCCTCGCCGTCCCCCGCGAAGCCGTCGTCCGCACCGCCGAAGGCGACGCCGTCTGGATCGCCGACCAAGGCGCCGCCCGCCTGCGTCTGATCGACGTCGGCGTCCGCGGCACAAGTCGCGTCGAGGTCCGCTCCGGCCTCGAATCCTCGGACCTCGTCCTGCTCCCCGCCGGCCGTACGCTCACCGAAGGCCAAGCCGTCGAAACCGCCAGGACAGAGGAGGCCCCCTAAGTGCGAGCCCTCCTTTTCCTCTACCTAGCTCCCCTCACCGCCGCCGCCTGCACCGAAGACGGCCTCGCACTCTTCGTCCAAGAGAAATACAAAGAGTCCGAAAAAGTCTTCGAGCAAGCCGTCGCCGAAAACCCCAAGAGCGCCGAGTGTCGCGTCTGGCTCGGCCGCGCCTACGGTCGCCGCGCCGAACGCGCCAGCGGCCTCGCCAAAATCGGCGCTCTCTCCCTCGGCCGCAAACTCCGCGTCAAGTTCACTGAAGCCGTCGAACTCGAACCCGAAAACCTTGTCGCCCTCCAGTCCCTCTTCGCGTTCCACGTCGAAGCCCCCGGCATCGTCGGCGGCGACGTCGATCAAGCCCGCGCCCTAGCCGAACGCATCGCCGCGCTCCACCCCGGCATGGGCCTCCGCGCGCAAGCAGCCCTCCACCGCCGCGACGAAGATTGGCCCGCCGCCGAAGCCGCCCTCCGCAAAGCGATCGAGCTCGAACCCGAAGACGTCGGCCACCGCCTCAGCCTCGCCTCCTTCCTCGCCCGCCGCGAACGCTTCGCCGAGAGCGACAAGATTTTCGAGGCGATGCTCAAGAAACACCCCGACAATCCAAGCGTCTGGTTCGCCTTCGGCAAGGAACTCTCGCGCGCCGAACGCCGCCTCCCCGAAGCCCGCCGCCTGCTCGAACGCTACCTGCGCACGCCGCTCCCCGAGCCCGACGCCGAACCCTACTCCGTCGCCCGCGCCCTGCTGCCCAAGCGATGATCTCGCGCGACACGGTCGAGGCTTTCCGGTTCGCCGGCCAGGCGCTCTGGTCGAATCGCACCCGCACCCTTCTCACCTCGTTTTCGATGTTGATCGCCAACGCCGCGGTCATCCTCGTCGTCAGCCTCGCCCTCGCCGGCCGCGACTTCGTCGTCGCACAAATCGAAGGCGTCGGCTCCAACCTCATCTACGCCTACTACGAAGCCGGCGGCGGCGTCCCCGCGGCCGAGGCCGACTACATCTCCATCGCCGACGTCGAAGCCGTCGAGGCGGGCCTCGGCGAAATGGCCGTCGCCGTCTCCGGCGTCATGAGCACCTGGGACTGGACCACCGTCGACGGCCGCCCGCAACAGATCCGCGTCCTCGGCGCCAACGATCAATACCGCTTCGTCCGCAACCTCGATATCCTCTCCGGCCGCTTCCTCGACGCCGCCGACCTCGAAGACCGCCACAAAGTCTGCCTGCTCACCGAGACGCTCGCCAAGAAACTCCACGGCACGCCGTCCCAAGCGCTCGGCGCGATGCTCAAGATCCACGGCCTCGACTTCCAAATCATCGGCGTCTTCCGCGAAGGCGTCGAGACCTTCGGCCAGTCGGAAGTCGCCTCCAACTCCGCCCTCATCCCCATCACCGTCCTCGAATACTTCCAGCCCGTCGAGCGTGTCGATCCGCTCTACGTCTCCGTCCGTTCCGCCGCGGAAGTCGAGCGCGCCGGACGCCTCGTCCGCTCCACCCTCGAGTCGCGTCACCGCCCCGGCTCGCTCTATCGCGTCGACAACCTTTCGGGCGTCCTCGCCGCCGCCCAAAACATCTCCAAGGCGCTCACGGCGGTCCTCTTTCTCGTCGCCTCCGTCACCCTCGGCATCAGCGGCGTCTTCATCATGAACATCATGCTCATCTCCGTCGCCGAACGCACCAAGGAGATCGGCCTACGCATGGCCATGGGCGCCACCCGTCGCCAAGTGAAGCTCCAGTTCCTGCTCGAAGCCGTCAGCATGAGCCTGCTCGGCGGACTGGCCGGCGTCGCCCTCGGCGTCGCCATCCCGACCGTCGCCAACAGCCTGCTCGCCCGACTCGACATCCCGGCTCTAGCCGATCTGCACATCCCCGTCGCCGGCTGGTCGATCGCCGCCGCCCTCACCGTCTCGGTCTTGGTCGGCGTCGTCTTCGGCTCCACCCCCGCAGCCCGAGCCGCCCAACTCGACCCCGTAGAGGCCCTCCGCCATGAATAGATGGATTCTCATCGCTCTCCTCGCCCTCCCCGCCGCAGGCCAAGCCGACCAGACCGTGGCGCGGGCTTCAGCCCGCAGCGGGACTTCAGTCCCGCCCCAGGGCGATTTGCGAAGCAAGAGCCCGAGCAAGCTCACGCCGCGCACCCTCACCCTAGAGTCCGCCGTCCGCCTAGCCCTCGAACGCAACCCCGACGCCGTCCTAGCCCGCATTGAAAACGAAAAGGCCGCCGCCCAAATCTCCGTCGCCCGCGGCGCCTTCTCGCCGCAAGCCTACCTCGGCTCCGGCCTAGGCTGGACCGAAGGCATCCCTCAAAGCGTCGAAGGCGCCACCCCCTCCATCGTCCAAGCGACCGCTCGCATGCCCGTCTACAACCGCGCACTCCGTAAGCGCGTCCGCGAAGCCGAAGCAGGCGCCGAAGCCGCCGAACACGTCGCCGCCGCCAAGCAAGACGAAGTCGCCTACCGCGTCGCCGTCGCCTATCTCGACTTCGAGTACGCCGTCCGCCGCGTCGAGTTCCTCGAGTCTCGCCGCGACCGCCTCGCTCGCGTCGCCCAGACCGTCCAGCAACGGGTCGACGAAGGCCGCGCCATCCCGCTCGAAGCGACCAAAGCCAACCTTGACCGAGCCCGCGCCGAAGAGTCCCTCCGCTCCGCCCAAGGCGAGGCCGCACTCCTCGAAACCACCCTCCGCATCCAACTCGGCCTCGACCCCGCCGAGCGCTTGATCCCCGCCGACATCTCCTCCGCCGGCGACCCCCGCGAACTCGCCACCCTCCCCGCGGCCGCCTCCGAAGGCGCCGACCGCGCCCTCGCCAACTCCGCCGAACTCCGCGGCCTCGAAGCCGCCGCCCGCTCCAAGAACCTCGCCGTCCAAGCCGAACAAGGCGCCTACGCCCCCCGTCTCGACTTCGTCGCGCAATACGCCCTGCTCGCCAAGTTCAACAACTTCGAAGAGTTCTTCAACCGCTTCCAGCGCCACAACGGCCAAGTCGGCCTAGCCCTCCAAGTCCCCGTCTTCACCGGCAAAGCCGTCTCGTCCCGCGTCGCCAAAGCCTCCGTCGAAGCGCGCGAAGCCCAAGCCCGCCTAGCCGCTCGCAAGTCCGCCGTCGCCGTCGAATCGCATCGCCTATTCCAGAACGTGCAAGACGCCGAATCCGCCCAAAAACTCGCCCAACTCGAACTCGACTACGCCCGCGAATCGCTCGGCGTCCTGCTGACGAGCTACCAAGAAGGCGCCGCCTCGCTCGAAGAGGTCGAGCGCGCCCGCGCCCTCGAATCGCAGACCTGGGACGCCTTCTACGACGCCAAGTACGCGCTTGAAAAGGCCAAGCTCAACCTCCTGCGCCGCACCGGCGAACTCGCCGCCTCCCTACGCTGATCGACTTGATACACTGGCCGTTTCCCTGATGCTTCTTCCTCGTCCCTTCATCCACTACGTCGCCAAAGAGCTGACCCGTCGGCTCGGCAAGGGCGCTTGCCAATTTCGCGATCCGGATCTGGTCCAGCAAGCCCTCGACAAGATCATCCTCGACGAGATCGCGCTCGAAGAATCGATCAACGCCGAAGCCCGCGAACTGCTCAACCAGTACTCGGACTACATGCGCCAAAACCAGATCTCCTACCAGGAGATGTTCAACCGCGTAAAGCGCAACATCCTCGAAGAACGCAAAGTCACCGCGGCCGCCTCCCGCGACGGCAAGACCAAAGTCTCGCGCGACAAGATCACCGAACTCTCCCACAAGGTCGGCCAACAACTCCCGCGCATCGACGGCGTCCGCGTCCTCAAACGCTGGAACGACGTCCGCCTCGAAGTCGCCCGCGAACTGACGAACATCCTCGTCATGGAGCAAAAGGTCGACGACCGCGCCCGCGACATGATCACGTCACAAAAGCGCGACATCGTCGAAGGCGGCCAAGAATGGCAAGTCCTCCACCGCCGCTACTACGAACAAGAGATGCTCCGCCTAGGCGTCGACATGCGCATGCCCGAAACCGGCGAAGACTCCCCCAGCTAGAGCTCCACCCGCCCACATCTTCCGCAGTAAACCCCGCCCACAGCAGCCAACCGCGGGGACTGTCCCATCAAGGCTCCAGTGCCACAGCAACCACCAAGCGCGTGCGGACTGTCCCCAGCGACCACCGAGGCCCGACCCACCACATCTTCCGCAGCCAACCGACCCACCCCAGCCCCCCGCTGGTCCCCAGCGACCACCGAGGCCCAACCCACCCACATCTTCCGCAGCCAACCCTGCCCACAGCAACGCCCCGCGGGGACTGTCCCATCAAGGCTTCAGCACCACGGAGACGACCCAGCGCGTGCGGACTGTCCCCAGCGACCACCGAGGCCCGACCCACCCACATCTTCCACAGCCAACCCCGCCCACCAACGCCAACCGCGCACCCAATTCCGCGCACCCAATTCCGCGCACCCAATTCCGCGCACCCCAATTCCGCGCACCCCAATTCCGCGCACCCCAATTCCGGGACAGCCTCGCAATAACCCGCAAGACCTGGCATACTACTCGCCGGAACCCATGCCAAGAATGGCTCGTGTGGTCGCGGAGGGTGTTCCGCACCACATCACCCAACGGGGCAACAATCGTCAGGACGTCTTCCTGCTAGCCGAAGACCGGCGATTCTATCTTGAGACTCTGCGCGCACGCTGCCGCGATCACGACGTGGCGCTGTTGGGCTATTGCCTGATGACGAACCACGTGCACCTCGTCGCCGTCCCCTCGCACGCCAATTCGCTCGCGCTGGCGCTGGGCCGCTGTCACGGCAGCTATGCGCGTCGCTTCAACCGGCGCTATCGGCGCAGCGGTCACCTGTGGCAGAACCGCTTCTATTCGTGTGTCTTAGGCGGATCTCACGTGGCCGCGGCACTGGCCTACGTCGATCTCAACCCCGTCCGTGCAGGGCTGGTAAGGCGGCCGGAAGAGTGGGAGTGGTCGAGCGCCCGCGCGCACGCCGGCGTCGTCAGATCCGACGAATCGCTTGATGCCGACAAGTGGAACGAGCTTGGACTGGGCGAGGATTGGCCCTCCGTTCTGACCGCCCACGGCGGCGAAGCGCAAGCGGCGGAGTTGCGGGAAGCGACCTACGGAGGCCGCCCCCTGGGAGACGAGGAGTTCATCGCCGCATTGGAAGCCAAGGCAGACCGCCTGCTTCGCCGACAGACCCCAGGCCCAAAGCCAAAGCCAAAGCCGCGAAGCGAGGCCGCTCACGCCTGACAAGAGATTGCGAGGCTGTCCCGAAACTCCCCACCCACATCTTCCACAGCCAGCCGGCCCACTGCAGCAACCCGCGGGGACTGTCCCATCAAGGCTTCAGCACCACAGCAACCACCCAGCGCGTGCGGACTGTCCCCAGCGACCACCGAGGCCCGACCCACCCACATCTTCCACAGCCAGCCGGCCCACTGTAGCCACCCGCGGGGACTGTCCCATCAAAGCTTCAGCACCACGGCAACCACCCAGCGCGTGCGGACTGTCCCCAGCGACCACCGAGGCCCAACCCACCCACGTCTTCCGCAGCCAACCGACCCACCGCAGCACCCCGCTGGTCCCCAGCGACCACCGAGGCCCGACCCACCCACATCTTCCACAGCCGCCCCCCCCAAAAAATACCTATCATGAATCCAGTCCACGACTGACTTCATGACGAGATGGTATGGAACCAATTGCGAGATCGCCGAGGTCGGACCGCTCATCGGAAAGGTCCTCGACGTGCGCCTGGAGGACCGCGAGAGTTCCTACTGGGGCGGCGCCTACGTTCGTGTGGAGCACGCACTCTTCACCGGGATGATATTCAGCAATTTTGACCTCGAAGATGGACTTCCGATATTCACGTTTCGGGACCCGTTCCCGGTCGCGGTGATGCTGGAGTTCGACGAGAGTGTCCAAGAGCAGGTAGATTCCGAGCTTCAACGGCTGTCTTCGGTAGCCGAGCTAGTTCCGACTCACACAGTTCGCCGGGCCCAATGACAACAAGGGGAGATCCAGCGCGGGAGACCCTGAATCTCCCCAGAAGCCTCCGCCCTCATTCCCAGCGCAGCGCCTCGGCCGGATCCACCGAAGCCGCCCGCCGCGCCGGCAACGCAGCCGACAAAACCCCAAGCAACGCCGCCACGACTCCAGCCGCAACCAGCGTCAGCCCATCCGTCGGCTCCACGCCAAACAGCAGACTCTCAATCGAACGAACCGCCACCCAAGCCGCAAACAACCCAGCCGCCAGCCCCGCCGCGATCAACCCCA
>JGI12316J15310_10000048_pt20 | contig 26867 bp, 27 predicted proteins | sample MarCyaLeptolynsp_FD_15310 | JGI IMG/M metagenome (IMG submission 15310)
CGTCCGGGTGGATCATCACCGTCGGCCGGCCCTCGCGCTTGCGGCTGGTCGGGGTCTCGGTGAACGAGGTGTTGAGATAGTTGCGGGCCGGCGCCGTCACCATGCGGAACGGCTTTTCGTCGGTCGCCCGGTCGATGATGTCGACATGGTCCGGCAGGCCCTCGAGTCCCGCACCGCTCGCGCCCAGTGCCGCCCAGTCGGCGCGGAACCGGAACCGCCCCGATGGGGTCGGAAAGCCGTCGGCGAAGCGCCGTTCCGACTCGCTCTTCGGCCCGACATCGAGCCAGCGCCGTTCGACCATCTCGGCGAACCCCGGATAGCCGGACCGCTTCAGGGTGGCGTCCAGCAGTTCCGCCTCGTTCATGTGGCAGGACGGGTGGTCGCCGCCGAGTTTCAGGATCAGGTCGTTCAGCAGCCGGTGGTTGCTGCGGCAGTCGCCCGGCGGGTCGATCACCGCGTCATGCACCTCCAGATGCGGGTGGCCGCCGGCGGTGTAGAGGTCCGCATGTTCGAGAAACGTGGTCGCCGGCAGCACCACGTCGGCGAAGCGGGCGGTCTCGGTCAAGAACTGCTCGTGCACCGCCAGGAACAGGTCGTCGCGGTTGAAGCCCTTGTGGACCCGGCCGGTGTCAGGGGCCACGGCGGCGGGGTTGGTGTTCTGGATCAGCATGGCGGTGACCGGCGGACCGTCCCGCACGCCGGCATCCTCACCGGTCAGCACCGGGCCGATCCGCGACATGTCGAGCACCCGCGTCGACGGGTCGAGCCGGTCGGTCGCCTCGATCAGCGACTTGTCGACCTTGTAGTAGCCGTCGACCTTCCACAGCGCGCCGCCGCCCTCGTGCCGCCATTTGCCGCCGACCGTGGCGATCGAGGCGACGGCGTGCACCTGCATCGGCCCGTTGCGCGAGCGCGCGAAGCCGTAGCCGACGCGGATATAGGCGCGGTCGGTCTCCCCGTAGCGTTTGGCCAGCGCCTCGATCTGCGCCGCCGGCACGCCGCTGATCGCCTCCGCCCATTCCGGCGTGCGGGTCTTGAGGTGGGCTTCCAGGTCCTCGGCGTTCTCGGCGAAGCGGGCCATGTAGGCACGGTCGGCATACCCGTCGCGGAACAGCACATGCATGATCGCGCAGGCGACGGCCCCGTCGGTGCCGGGACGGACCATCACGTGCTCGTCCGACGCCTCGGCGCTCGGCGTGCGGTACGGATCGACCACGACGAAATACGCGCCGCGTTCCTTGCGCGCCCGGGCCACGTGGGTCATCACGTTGACCTGGGTGGAGACCGGGTTGCCGCCCCACATGATGATCAGGTCGGATTTCGCCATCTCGCGCGGGTCGGTGCCCTTGATGTCGCCGAACCCGGCGAGCCAGCCGGCCTTGACCACGGTGGTGCAGATGTTCGGGTCCTGGCGCGAATAGCGCATCACGTGGCGCAGGCGGTTGATGCCGTCGCGGTTCACCAGCCCCATGGTGCCGGCGAAGTAGTACGGCCAGACGGTCTCGGCTCCGTGGGTCGCCGCCGCCTCGGCGAACACCCCGGCGACCCGGTCCAGCGCCTCCTCCCAGGAGATTTCCCGGAACTGAGTGGAGCCCTTGGGTCCCGTGCGCAGCAGCGGGCGCATCAGGCGGTCGGGATGGTGCACCCGCTCGGCGTAGCGCGCGACCTTGGCGCAGATCACCCCGGCCGTGTAGTCGTTGGCGGCGGCGCCGCGGATGCGGCCGATGGTGTAGCGGTCCTTGCGCTCCACCTCCAGCGCGCAGGCGCTGGGGCAGTCATGCGGGCAGACCGAGGGGACGATATCGAGCGGCATGGACCAAGACTAGTTTCCGGCGCGGGCCGCGTCACCGTCCGAAAACACGCCCTCGCTTGTGTCTAAGCCGGGCCGCCGAGCGTAGCGACCGCGCCGGCGATCCACTGCCGGAACGCCCGGATCTTCGGCACGGAGGCGCGGGCGGCGGGGTAGGTGAGCCAGAAGCCGGTGCCATCCGGCACGACCGTGTCGAACGGCTGGATCAACCGGCCGGACGAAAGCTCGGGCGCGAACAGCGTCGGCGACAGTCCAGCCACGCCCTGGCCCGCCAAAGCGACCCCGGCGTCGAGCGTCTGCGCGCCCAGGCCGGGAACCGTCCGCGTTTCCGACAGCGTCGGCGCGGCGCCGGCGGCGGCGAACCAGTCGCCCCACCACGGGTCCTCGGCGTCGACCCGCGGCAGCCGAAGCAGGTCCGCCGGCACCGCGACACCACCGGCCGAGGTCGCCAAGTCCGGGCTGAGCAGCGGTGTCCGACGCGTCTGGAGTAGGAGGTCCGCGCGCAGGCCCGGCCAGTCGCCACGCCCGAAGCGGATGGCGACGTCCGCCGCGCCGCCGGCCACGTCGACCAGCCCCTGCGAGACATCGAGGCGGACGATCAGATCCGGGTTCGCGACCTGGAAATGGCCAAGCCGCGAGGCGAGAACCCGCTCGGCGAAGGTGGGCACCACGCTGACCGTCAAGGTCTGCTGTCCGCCCGCCACCGCGTCGGCGAAGGCGTCGCGCAGCTCGCCGAGGGCGTCGCGGGCGCGGCGGGCCAGCCGCTCCCCCACCTCGGTCGGTGTCACACCGCGGGCGGCGCGGGTGAACAGGGGCGCGCCGACCCGGTCCTCCAGCACGCGGATCTGATAGCTGACGGCCGACTGGGTCATCGCCAGCTCCTCGGCGGCGCGCGTGAAGTTCCGGTGACGGGCCGCCGCCTCGAAGACCCTCAGCGCGGTGAGCGGGAGCATCGCATAGCCATTAATTGATCTCATGCCTTAGTGCCAATTCGAATTGGTATCTCCGCATTCGAACAGCAAGTCTCTGCATATCGGAATGTACGCACCAAGGAGGCCATTCGATGGCAATCCGCTCCCGGCTCTCGGCCTATCTGATCGCGCTCCTGACCCGGTCCTGGGGCCGGTCCGACGCGCCGACCACCAGCCCGCTCACCGCCGACACGCTCGCCCACCTGCCCTGCCATCAGCGGCGCGATCTCGGCCTGCACGACCACTACTGACACGGCAGCGCAGAAGGAAAGATCATGACAACGCGCCTCGCTCCAACGACCGTTCGATCGGTCCCCCCGGCGTTCGCCGGAATCTACAGCCATGCCGTCGAGCTTCGCGCGCCGACCCGCCTGCTGTTCGTCGCCGGGCAGATCGGCGTGGCGCGTGACGGCGAGACCCGGGACGGCTTCGAGGACCAGTGCCGGCAGGCGATGGACAATGTCGAGGCGATCCTGGACGCGGCGGGCCTGGGGGCCCAGGACATCCTGCGGGTCGTTTACTACCTGACGGACGCGGCCGACCTGCCGCGCCTGACCGAGCTTCGCCGGCAGCGGTGGTTCAGTGCCGAGCCACCGGCGGTCACCACCCTGGTCGTGGCCGGTCTCGCGGCGCCCGAGCTTAAGGTGGAGATTGAGGTCACAGCCGGGCGCTAGCGCGCTACGCCGCCGGCGGCACGTCGCCGAGGTAGATCCCCAGGCCGAGCGCCGTGCGCACCACGATGTCGTCGGCCGAGACCGGGCGCTTGTTGGCGACCACGTCGGCGATCGACACGTCGCCGACGCCCCGATTGCGCCACACCGCCACCCGGCCGGTCTTACCCTCGGCCATCAGGTCGACCGCGTGCACGCCGAGCGCGCTGGCCAGCACTCGGTCGGCGGCGTTCGGCTCGGCGCCGCGCTGCACATGGCCCAGCGTGGTCACCCGCACGTCGGCGCCGATGCGTTTCTCCAATTCGTCGCCGATCCATTCGCCGATGCCGCCATAGCGCTCGCCGCCGCCGGGCCGCGGGCGCATGGCGCGGGTGCCGTCGGATTTCGGCGTCGCCTCGGCGACGATCACCAGCGAGAACCGACGGCCATGGTGGCCGACGCTCTGGATCGCCTCGATCACCCCGTCCATCGTGTAGGCGAATTCCGGGATCAGGCAGACATCCGCGCCGCCGGCCACCGCCGCGTGGGTGGCGATGTGGCCGGCGTCGCGGCCCATCACCTCCAGGATCATCACCCGGTTGTGGCTCTGCGCCGTCGGGTGCAGACGGTCCAGCGCCTCGACCGCGACCGTCACGGCGGTGTCGAAGCCGATCGTGGTGTCGGTGCCGAAGACGTCGTTGTCGATGGTCTTGGGGATGCCGATGAACGGCATCTCGGCCCGCTGCATGATCCGGTCCATGATCATCATCGAGCCGTCGCCGCCGATGCCGATCAGCCCGTCGACGCCCAGATCCTTGAGCCCGTCGACGATCTCCTGGGAGCGGTCGACCGGGCCGTGCGGCGAGGGAAAGGCGAACGGGTCACCGGTGCTGACGCTGCCGAGCATGGTGCCGGCGCGGCGCAGCAGGTGACCGTCGAACAGGGCGGGATCCAGCGGCTTGGCCCGCATCGGCCGTTCCATGACGCCGCGGGTGCCGTCCTCGACGCCGATCACCTCCCAGCCGTAGATCGTGTTGGCGTGCAGCACCACGGCACGGATCGCGGCGTTCAGGCCGGCGCAGTCTCCGCCGCTGGTCAGCACGGCAATGCGTTTGGTCATCTTGGTCCCCTCAATCCGGCGCGACGTCCGCATCTTGGCCCGCGGCCGCCGCCCATGGCATTCTTCGCGTTTCCTCGCCGCCCCGGACCCGGATGCATCCGCATGACCGAGCTCGCGATCGTCGATTCCCACCATCACCTGTGGGACCTCGACCGCAACCATTACCCCTGGCTCTCGGATCATCCGGAGCCCAATTTTTTTCTCGGCGATTATAGGGCGTTGAAACGCAACTATCTTCCCGAGGACTACAAGCGAGATGCGGCCGGTTTCAGTATCGTCAAGACCGTGCACTGCGAAGCCGAATGGGACCGCGACAACCAGGTCGCGGAGACCGAGTGGTTGACCGCGCTGGCCGCCGGGGCCGGCATGCCGAACGCCATCGTCGGCCATGTCTGGCTCGACGACCCGGAGGTCGAGGCGAAGCTGGAGCGCCATTGCCGCTCGCCGCTGATGCGCGGCATCCGCTCCAAGCCGGTGACCGCGCCGACCGTCGATGCGCATCGGCCCGACGGTCCGCGCAGCCTCGCGGATCCGGCCTGGCGCAGGGGCTACGCCGCGCTGGGACGCTTCGGCCTCAGCTACGATCTCAGGGTGCCGTTCTGGCATCTGGGCGAGGCGGCGGCGGTGATAGAGGCGCATCCGGAGATCCCGGTCGTGGTCAACCACACCGGCTTCCCCTGGGACCGCTCCCCCGAGGGCCTGGCCGCCTGGAGCGCCGAGATGCGGCGCATCGCCGAGATCCCCTGGGTTCACCTCAAGCTCTCGGAGCTCGGCCTGAAGGACGCGCCGTGGACGGTCGAGAGCAACCGCGCCGTGGTCCTGGAGGCGCTGGAGATCTTCGGCGTGGCGCGCTGCATGTGGGCCTCCAACTTCCCGCCGGCCAGCCTGCGCGTCGGCTTCCGCGACCAGCTGCAGGGCTTCCTCGACATCCTCTCCGGCCTGACCGGCGCCGAGCTCGAGGCCGTGTTCCACGACAACGCCACCCGCTTCTACCGCCTGGAGGAGTCCCCGTGACCGATTTCACCGAAACCTTCCGCTCGGCCGTGCCGCCCTGGGAATGCGACATCGTCGAGCATTTCACGGTGGCCTATTACTACGAGAAGTTCCGCGCCGCCGGCGACCGCGCCCTGCTCGGCCTCGGCGTGCTGGCCAAGGATGCCCGCACCACCGCCTGTTACACCCGCTACCAGAAGGAGCTGCGGGCCGGCGACGCTTACCGCATCGTCTCCGCGCCGATCCAGGCGACCGGCGAGGGCGAGGGGTTCGCCGCAGGCGGCCTGACGATCGGCCACAAACTGATCGACGTGGAGGCCGACGCCATCGCCGCCACCATGGAGCAGACCGTCGCCCTCGACGCGCCGCTCTCGATCGACGGCTATGCCGAGTGGGACGGCGCGACGCGGGAGAGCCGTCCGGCGGTCGGCGCCGGCGCCACCTGGGTCCGCGGCGCCACCGACATCGTGCTGCCGAAGGACGTGGACGCGGCGGGGCGCCTGTCGCTGGACGCCATCATCCACCGGTTCAGCGCCGCCGGCGGGCATCTGCTGAACGCCGTCGGCTGGTCGCCCGGCTACATGCGCGACAACCGCATCGGCTATTCCACCTTCGAGTTCCAGCTGACGCTCGGCGCCATGCCCTGGGTTGGCGTGCCGCTGGACACAGAGTCCACGATCGGCTCGGTGGGCCGCTCCTCCATGCGCAAGGTCCACCGCATGATCCGCGCCGACACCGGCGACGTGGTGGCGGAGATCTCGCAGTTCGGCGTGCACTTGGACATGAACGCCCGGCGTCCCTCGGCGATCCCGGCGGAGATCGCCGCCCAGGCGCGGGCCCTGGCCGGCGAGGACGCGGCGTGAGCTTGGAGATCCGCGAGGACGACCTGAGCGGGCCGGAGATCGCCGCCCTGCTGCAGGCGCATCTGGACACCATGGCCGAGCACTCCCCGCCAGAGAGCCGCCACGCCCTGAACCTGGACGGGCTGAGGGCGGCGGACGTCACCTTCTGGTGCGTGTGGGAGGGCGAGGCCCTGGTCGGCTGCGGCGCGCTGAAGGAGCTGTCGGCGGATCACGGCGAGATCAAGTCGATGCACACCGCAGCCGCCCATCGCGGCAAGGGCGTGGCGGCCCGCATGGTCGAGCACATCCTGGCCGAGGCCGGACGCCGCGGCTACGCCCGGCTGAGCCTGGAGACCGGCTCGATGGAGGGCTTTGCGCCGGCGCGGGGGCTGTATGAACGGTATGGGTTTGAATTCTGCGGGCCGTTCGGACCGTACAAGGAGGACCCGCACAGCGTGTTCATGACGCGGGTAATGTGAGCCCCTTCCGAGTAACGACTTCCCGGCCTCGAGCCAGGATCCAGACTAGCCGTGGGACTGGATCCCGGCTCAAGGCCGGGAAATCGATAGTAGCGCGGCGCCCTCACCGCCCCACGAACGTCGCCTTCTCCTTCGCCAGGAACGCCTTGTAGCCGCGCTGGAAGTCCTCGGTGTCGAAGGCGTCGTAGCCCTCGTCCTTTTCGGCGTCGGTCAGCGGCGCCGGCTCGGTGAGGCGGTAGACGAACTTCTTGTGCCAGCGCGCGGTCAGCGGCGCGCCCTCGGCGATCTTGCGGGCCCACTCGTAGGCAGCCGCCTCGACCTCAGCGTCCGGCACCACCTTGTTGACGATGCCGTAGTGATAGGCCTTCTCGGCGGGCAGCAGGTCACCGACGAGCAGCACCTCCAGCATCGCCGTCGCCCCGTATTTCTTCACCTGGAACTCAAGCTCCTCCGGCGATTCCACCAGGCCGAGGCGCTTGACCGGCACGCCGAAGCGGCTGCCCTCGCCGCAGATCCGCAGGTCGCAGAGGGCGGCGAGGCCGAAACCGCCGCCGACGCATAGCCCCTCGATCAGGGCGATGGTCGGATGCCGGCAGGTCACCACCGCGTGGCCGGACGGGTTCGAGGTCTTGGCGTAGTCGATCGCGGCGGCCTTGTCCCTGCGCACGCTCTCGAACTCGGAGATGTCGGCGCCGGCGGAGAACGCCTTGCCGCCCGCACCCCGGATGATCACGCAGCGCAGCTCGGTGTCGGCGTCCAGGGCGGTGAACACCCGTCCCAAGGCGCCGAACACCTCGAGGTTCATGGCGTTGTGCTTGGCCGCCCGGTTGATCGTCACCGTGGCGATGCGGTCTTCCACATGGACCAGCACGTCCTCGGTGCCGCTCAGATCGCTCGTTCCCGTCACGTCCGTCACTCCGCCGCCTCCTTGGCCGGAACCTCACCCAGATGCACCGCGCCGTTCTCGGCCATCGTCGAAATCTCCTCCTGCGAATACCCGAGCTCCGCCAGCACGTCGGCCGTGTGCTGTCCGAACAGCGGCGACGGGGTGGCGACCCTGCCGGGCGTGCTCTCAAACTTGATCGGCAGCCCTATGGTCTGGACCCGGCCGGCCATCGGATGGTCGGTGGTCGGCACCATCTCGCGGGCGACCGTCTGCGGGTCATTGTGCATCTCGATGACGTTGAGGATCGGCCCCGCCGGGATGCCGCGCGCCTCGAATTCGGCCAGCCAGTCGGCGCTGGACCGGGTCTCGAAGCGGGCGTTCAACTCGGCCTCGAGCGCCGTGAGGTTGGCGAGCCGGTCGCCGTTGGTCTTGAAGCGCGGGTCCTCGGCCAGCTCCGGCGCGCCGATCATCTCCACCATGCCGAGCCAGAACGGTCCGGTGTTGGCGGCGATGTTGATGTAGCCGTCGGACGTCTTCACCGCCTGGTACGGCGCGCTCAGCGGATGCGCCGAGCCCATGGCGCGCGGGGCCACACCGGTGGCGAAGGCGATCGCCGACTGCCAGTAGGTGTGGGTGATCCCCGCCTCCATCAGCGAGGTGTCGAGGCGTTGCCCCTCGCCCGTCTTCAGTCGGTGGGAATAGGCGGCGCAGACGCCGAGTGCGAGCAGCAGCCCGGCGGTGATGTCGCAAACCGGGGCGCCGACCTTGACCGGCGGGCCGTCCGGGCGCTCTCCGGTGATGCTCATCAGCCCGCTCATCCCCTGGGCCACCAGGTCGAAGCCGCCGCGCGACGCGTAGGGTCCCGTGCGCCCGAAGCCGGAAATGGAGGCGTAGATCAGGCCGGGATTGATCGCCTTCAGATCGTCATAGCCGAGCCCCAGGCGGTCGAGCACGCCGGGGCGGAAGTTCTCGGTCAGCACGTCGGCCTGGGCGACCAGCTTACGCAGGGCCTCGGCCCCGGCCTCGGTCTTCAGGTCGATGACCACGCCGCGCTTGTTGCGGTTCATCATCATGAAGGAGGCGCTCTCGCCCTCGATCTCCGGCGGGATGGTGCGGCGCGTGTCGTCGCCGCCCTTGATCTTCTCCACCTTGATGACGTCGGCGCCCATGTCGGCGAGCATCACGCCGCAGGTCGGTCCCGCCATGTGGTGGCAAAGCTCGATCACCGTCATGCCCTGAAGCGGACCGAACCCCCGGTTCGCCATGGTCTCCTCCCGCGCGGATCGTGTTTCGAGCATTTCCCCACGGCCGGCGGGGAGCGGTCAAGATGGCGGGATGCATCGCACGACTACTTCACATGCGTCTCGGCAGCGCCCGGTTGCATCTCGACAAGCCCCCGCCGGGCGCGCACCTTGCGGCCAAACAACCGGAGGGACGAGATGAGCAAGCCCAAGGTCGCCGTATTCGCGCTCGGCGGCACGATCTCCATGGTGAAAGGCGAGGCCGGCGTGCGGCCCGGCCTGGCCGCCGAACAGCTCGTGGCCGCCGCCCCCGGCATCGACGCGCTCGCCGAGATCTCCGCGCGCACGGTCAGCACCATCGGCAGCTCCGACCTGACGGTGCCCGCCGTGCTCGATGTCGCCCGCGCGATCGAGGCCGCCGTCGCCGACGGCGCCGAGGGCGCGATCGTCACCCAGGGCACCGACACGATGGAGGAATCGTCCTTCCTTCTGGACCTGGCGCTGCGGGTCGACGTGCCGGTGGTCGTCACCGGGGCGATGCGCAACCCGCTGTCGATCTCCCACGATGGTCCGGGAAACGTGTACGCCGCCATGCAGGTGGTGACCGATCCGGCGGTGCGGGCGCAGGCGCGCGACCTCGGCGTCATGGTGGTGATGCTGGACAGCATCCACGCCGCGGTCGATGTCGCCAAGGCGAACTCCCACCGCATCGACGCCTTCGCCAGCCCGGAGGCGGGGCCGCTCGGTATCCTGATCGAGGACCGGGCACGCCTGACGGGCCGGCCGGCGCGCGGGCACAAGACGGCCCTCGACGCCGCCCTCGCCGACACGCGGCTCACCGCGATCGACCCGCCGCTGCCCTCCGTCGCCCTGCAGACGCTGGCGATGGGGGAGAGCGGCGGAATGCTGGCGGCGCTGGCCGCCGACCCGGATGGTTTCGGCTATCGCGGGCTGGTGCTGGGCGCGATGGGCGGCGGCCATATCCCGTCCTGGCTCGGCGCGCATGTCGACGCGCTGATTCCGCGCCTGCCGGTGGTGATGGCCGGGCGCATGCAGACGGGCTACCTGCTGGCCAAGACCTATGAACGGGAGGGCTCGGAGATGGACCTGCTGCGGCGTGGCGTGCGCTCGGCCGGCCGGCTGCCGCCATTGAAGGCGCGGCTGCTGCTGACCGCCATGCTGATGGGCGAGCTCGACACCGCCGCGATGGACGCCATCTGGGCGACCCTCAACTGAACGGGAGGCGGCGCCCCGGGTGCCCGGAAGCGCCGCCCGATCCCCCACACCCGATCGATCAGGTCAGGCCGCCTTCACCTTGCCGACGAACCGGTCGACCACGTCCCGCAGCTCACCGGTGACCACGCCGGTCCGGTCCGCCGCGACCGTGACGCCGTCGACGGTCTCGACCGTGCGGTCGGTCGCGTCGTTGACACCGTTGATGTTGACCGACAGCTGCTCGGTGCCGCGGGCGGCCTCCTGCATGTTGCGCGTGATCTCCGCGGTCGCCGCCTTCTGCTCCTCGACGGCGGCGGAGATGGCGGCCGAGATCTCGTCCACCTGCTCGATCGACGACACGATCTCGCGCACCGCCCCGACCGACACGGTGCAGGCCTGCTGAACCCGCTCGATCTTGGCCGCGATCTCCTCGGTCGCCTTGCCGGTCTGGCTCGCCAGGTTCTTCACCTCGGACGCCACCACGGCGAAGCCCTTGCCGGCGTCGCCCGCCCGCGCCGCCTCGATCGTGGCGTTCAGGGCCAGCAGGTTGGTCTGCTCGGAAATGCTGGTGATCAGCTCGACCACCTGGGCGATCGCCTCGGACTGGGTCGCGAGATCCTCCATCGACACCAGGGTCTCGCGCGCCTTGTCGGAGGTGTTCCGCACGGAGTCGCTGGAGCGCGTCACCTGGCTGACGATCTCGCCGAACGAGGAGTCCATTTCCTCGGCGGCCGCCGACACGCTCTGCACGTTGGACGAGGTCTGCGCCGAGATCGAGGCCACCTCGGCGCTGCGATCCTTGGTCTCGCCCGCGACCGACCGCAGGGTCTCGGCCGAGCCGCCCAGCTCGTCCGACACCCCGCGCAGGGCGTCGAGCCGCTCGCTGATGCTCTCCTGGAACTCCGAGATCGCCTGCTCGAGCGCGGCGGCCCGGGCCTGACGACGCTCGTTGCGCTCGGCCTGCTCGGTCTCCAGCGCGCGGGCCTTGAGCATGCTCTCCTTGAACACCTGAACCGCGCGGGCCATCAGGCCGACCTCGTCCCGGTTCTCCGTCGACGGCACGTCGGCCTCGAGATCGCCCTCGGACAGCCGGCCCATCGACGAGGTCAGCGACGCCACCGGTCCGGTGATGCTGCGGGCGATCAGCGCAGCGGCGAGAACCCCGATCAGCAGGGCGGCCGCCGCGACAGCGATTGCGACGATCAGCGACCATTCGGACGTGCTGCGCATGGTCGAGCCGAGGGACTCCAGACGCTGCTGATACAGACTGTCCATCTCGCCGATGAGCGAGGCGATCTGCGGCCCGATCACGTCGAGCGTGTCGGCGACCAGTGCATTCCGCTCGCGGATGATCGAGGCGACCGCATCCATCTCGCTCCCGAACGCGGACAGATCCTCCTGCACGGTGATGGCCCGGAAATCACCGGCCTCGATCAGGCCGGCCATCACCGCCGTCGCGTTGTCCAGATTGGCGCGGGCGTTCTCCAGGGCCTTGGGGTCGTTGGTTACCAGGAAACGCTGCGCGCCGAACCGCGTCTGCAGCGCCCCCTCAAAGGAGAGCGCGAGATCGGCCATGGCGGCGGCGTCGTCCCAGTCCTTGGCGTCGGCAACCATCTCCTTGATGGTCTCGGTGAAGCGCGGGCCGATATCGTCCAGCCGTTCGACGATCTGGTGGCGCTGGGTCTGCAGGGCGGTGACCTGGGTGAAGGTCTCGCCATAAGTGGTGATCTTCGCCTTGAGCTCTTCGAGCAGGCCGCGCTGCTCCGGATCGCTGATCGAATCCTGCGCCTCGTCGACCAACGCCTGGGTCTGCGCCAGACGCATCTCGACCGTCGTGATGGCGGCATCGGAGCCTGAGATGACGAAATCCTTCACGCCCAACTGCGTCCTGAGCAGGCTGGCCTGCAGCCGGGAGATGGCCTTGGTGTTCGTCGCGATCCCCTGGTAGGCCGCGACATTGCCACGGGTCTGCCAGAGGCTGAACCCCGTCTCAGCGGCAAGCGCCAGCAACAACGTGATAACGACCCCGAAGCCGACCGCAAGCCGGGTGCCGATGCGCAAGTTCGACAAAAAGGAGAGCGCGGACATGACGAAGCCCTTTCCATGATCTGAACGCCTGTTCCTATCATGCTGGGGCCGCTTCGTTAAAATTTTCTCAAGATGTTAACCAGCGTTAATACTACTAAAAGTACATATTTCTTTGAGGCAAACTTTTCGTTCCCCACCGGGAATCAAAAGATCCCCGGCGGTCGGGTTGTCCGCCGGGGGCAATCGGGATGCCGGGCAAGGGTATCCGCCGGGTCGGCCGGTGGCTCCAGGCCCGCGCCACTATGCAACAAATGCGCTCAGGAAGCTCCTCACCGTCCGGCTGGCGGCGGGGTTCGAGAGGACCTCATGCCTTACAGTCGACAACGGCAGCGTTTTCTCGTTGGTCAGGTCTCCGCATGCCAGCCACCATTTTTTGAAGCTCCGTTTGGAGATCGGCTCCGAGACCACCGGCATGACGGACCAGTGCTTGCGCGACGGCAGAATGAACCTCTTGAACGTATCCGCGATCTCGCGTTTCGGGCCCTCCAGGACCTGGACGAGTGACCCGTCCTTGTGGACCAGCAGTCCCGTAATGCCTCGCGCTTCGTTCCTGGCGGACGCGTCGGCTCTGATCTCCTCCAGAACGTCCGCCGGTACGTCCATGGAACACGTGCTGAAGTAGATCAGTTCCCAGAGCGGTGAGTCCCCGCTCTCCTGCGCCGCGTCCAGATCACGCATCAGCGCTCGGCTGTTCGGGTGATCGTAGACCTCACTGTTTCGCATTCGGGTGTTCCCTCTGCGGTCTGCGTGACATCGGCGGACCGGACACGTCTATCGACGGACGTGCGGTTCCCGGATCCGCCCGTCGAGGCGTCGTCTGGGGTTTCTTCGGTCCACTCGGTCGGACAGCCGGGCGCCCGCTCCGGGCAGAAGCTGGTCGAGACCCGGCGTGTCGGTTGCGGGCGGAGGCCCGCACGCGCAACCCGACACGAGTGCCCGGTCTCGGGAGAGCGCCCACGGACGCTCTCCCGCCGTGACCCGGTTCAGCCGAGCACAAGCCCGGCGATCAGGCCGCCTGGACCCGCTGGATGAAGGTGTCGACCGCACCCTTCATCGCGCCGGCCTCGTGCTCCGTGCGCTTGGCCGCGTCGGTCACTCCGCCGACGGTCTGCGAGGTGCGATCGGTCGCCTCGTTCACCTTGCCGATGTTCAGCGACAGCTGCTCGGTGCCCTTTGAGGCTTCCAGCATGTTGCGGGTGATCTCCGAGGTCGCGGCCTTCTGCTGCTCGACGGCGGCCGAGATGGCGGCCGAAATCTCGTTGACCTCCTCGATGCTGCTGACGATCGCCCGCACCGCTTCCACCGACGTCTGGCAGGAGTCCTGAACGCGCTGGATCTTGGTGGCGATCTCCTCGGTCGCCTTGCTGGTCTGGTTGGCGAGGCTCTTCACCTCGCTCGCGACGACCGCGAAGCCCTTGCCCGCCTCGCCGGCCCGGGCCGCCTCGATCGTGGCGTTCAGCGCCAGCAGGTTGGTCTGCTCCGAGATGCCGTTGATCAGCTCGATCACCTGGGCGATGGCTTCCGACTGCGACTGCAGGTCCTCCATGGAGGTCAGCGTGTCGCGGGCCCGGGTCGAGGTGTTCTCGACCGACGAGCTTGCCCGGGTGACCTGCGAGACGATCTCGCCGAACGAGCTGTCCATCTCCTCGGCCGCCGCCGACACGCTCTGCACGTTGGAGGCGGTCTGGCCGGAGACGACAGCGGCGCCCGTGCTCTGCTCCTTGGTCTCGGAGGCCACGTCGGTCAGCGTGTCGGCCGACCGCGTGAGCTCGTCGGAGACGCCGCGCAGGGAGTCCAGGCGCTCGGCGATCTGACTCTGGAAGTCGTTGATCGCGTCCTCCATCGCCCGCGAGCGACGGTCACGTTCGGCCTGGCTGCGCTTCTCCTCTTCCTCGAGCTGGCGGGCGCGGATCATGTTGTCCTTGAACACCTGGACGGCGCGGGCCATCAGGCCGATCTCGTCCTTGCTCGCCGTCGACGGGATCTCCGCCTCCAGGTCGCCATCGGACAGACGCCCCATCGACGCGGTGAGGCCGTTGACCGGGCCGCTCACGCTCCGGCTGATGACATAGGCGGCAACGGACCCGATCAACAGGGCGATCACGGCGACAATGGTCGTGATGACGATCGAGTTCTCCGCCATGCTCGCCATCTGCGGGCCGAGCGTGTCCTGCAGCGCCTTGTTGTCCAGCTTCGCCTGCTCGATCAACCCCGCGACCTCCGGACCGATGCGGTCGAGGGTGCCGGTGATCAGGCCGTTGCGTTCTGAGATGAGCTGGTCCACCTGTCCGATCCCGGCGACATAGGCGGCGGTGAGTTCCTGGGCCTGCTGCACGAGCGCGCGGCGCTCCGGGTTCTGCAACTCGGCGAGCAGTTCGTCATACTTGGTGTCGAGTTCGCCCAGCTCGCTCCGGGTACGCTGCAGCGCCTCGGCCTCGTTGGTCAGCAGGAATTTCTGGGCGTAGAGGCGGCCCAGCATCAGCGACTCCTGGGCGGCACCGGCGTAGTACGCGGCCGTGGGGTCGCTATCGCTATAGGCGCTCGCCATCACGTCGCTCAGGGCCTTGCGGATCTTCGGTCCGTTCGCGTTCAGCACCCCGGTGACGACGTCGTTGCGCCGATCCTGCAGCGCCGTCACCTGTTCGAACGTCTCGCCATAGGTGACCATGGCCGCCTGCATCTGTTCGAGTTGCGCCCGTTGCGCGGCGTTGTCGGTTTTCGCGATCGTCTGATCGAAGTAGGTCATCGCCTGCGCGTGGCGTTCCCGCACCAGCGCGACCGACTCCGGTGACGCCGTCTTGACGAAATCCTTCACCCCGAGGCGGGTCATCAGAACGTTCGCCTGGATCCGGCCGAGGTCGTTGGTCGCGATCGCCGTGGACCGATACTCCGTGATCATGTCCTGCTTCTGCAGAAGGTTGAAGCTGACGACACCGGCCAGCAGCACCATCAGGCCCAGCACGACGCCGAACGCGCCGAACAGCCGCGTACCGATCTTCAGATCGGAAAGAAACGTTTTGGAGGTCATTGTGTGCACTCCCGCCCGGTTACGTGGTCCCACGGCGGGTTCTAAGGGTCAGAGCTTAATCAAATGTAAATTTCCGAAAATTTTTATACAATAAACAACAACTTCACATATATCTTACAGCAATTCCATACAACCTATTTGATAGTTCAATAGTTTTAGAATAGTGGACCTCCCATATTGCCGCCCGGGTTCAACCCCCGGACGCAGCCCACTCACCCGCTAAGCCAGCCCGCCGTGGCGGCGAATGAAGGCGACGATCTCGGGCACACCGGTCCCGTCCTTCAGGTTCGTGAAGAGAAACGGCCGGTCGCCGCGCATGGTCTTCGCATCCGCCTCCATGACCGACAGGTCGGCGCCGACCAGCGGCGCGAGATCGATTTTGTTGATGATCAGCAGGTCGGAGCGGGTGATGCCGGGGCCGCCCTTGCGCGGGATCTTCTCTCCCGCCGCCACGTCGATCACGTAGATGGTGATGTCCGCAAGCTCCGGGCTGAAGGTGGCGGCAAGGTTGTCGCCACCGCTCTCGATGAAGCAGATCTGGGCCGCGGGGAACAGGCCGGCCATGCGCTCCACGGCCGCGAGGTTGATCGACGCGTCCTCGCGGATCGCGGTGTGCGGGCAACCACCCGTCTCCACCCCCATGATCCGTTCCTCCTCCAGCGCCTCGGCGCGGACCAGGATGCGGCGATCCTCGTCGGTGTAGATGTCGTTGGTAACGACAACCAGGTCGTTCTCCGCCCGCATCGCCTTGCACAGCACCTCGACGAGCGCGGTCTTGCCGGAGCCGACCGGCCCGCCGATGCCGACGCGGAAGGGGCCGTGGGGGGAGATGTCGAATGCCGTGCTCATGACCGGAACAACCTCGTGTGCTGGGTTTCATGCCGCATGGAACACCAGTCGACCATCGGGGCGGCCGACCAGAGAGCGTCGGGAGCGGCGGCCAGGGCCTCCGACGCCGTGGAAAGGATAGCCGGCTCGAGTGCCGCCGTGACCCGCTGACCGTCGGTCTGGCCGATCACCGACAGGCGGATGGCCGCCGACACCGTGTTGGCGGCCACGCCGTGCAGGAAGAACCGCAGGGTCGCCATCAGGTCGATGCCGTGGGCCGCCGCCGACGCGCCGACGGCGACCGGCAGCGCGAGGTCGAGATTCTCCCGCGCGAAGCTGCCGGCCAGCGCGTCCAGGCGCGGATCGGGCCAGGCGGCGCGGACGGTGCGCAGGAAGGCGCCGCCCTGCACCACCGTCTCCTGGGCCAGCTCCGCCGTGCCCTTGAGGACGGCCGCGAGTTCCGCAGTCTCCAGCAGTCCGTCCTGGTCATCCAATTGTCGGTAGGCCCGCGCCAGCAGCACCGCGTCCTGGCGCGGGGCGCCGGCGGCGATCAGGTGTTCGGTCCAGGCGCGCAGGCTGGCCGCACTCTCCACCAGCCCGGCCTCGACCGCCCATTCCAGGCCATGGCTGTAGGCGAACGCCCCGACCGGAAAGGACGGCGAGGTCCAGGCCGCGAGCTTCAGCAGGCCGTCAGTGGTCATGGTGGTGATGGTGGTGCCCGTGATCATGCCCGTGATCATGCCGGTGATCATGGTCGTGGTGATGATGATGGCCGCCCGGCGTCGCCGGATCGCCGTAGGCCCCGCCTTCCGGCTGGAACGGCTGGGTGACGCGGGCGAGGTTGGCGCCGAGGCCCTTCAGCATGTCCTCGATCACATGGTCCGGGCGGATCAGGATCGCATCGGCGCGGATCTCCGCCGGCAGATGCCGGTTGCCCAGGTGCCAGGAGAGCTTGAGCAGGGCGTGGGGCGACGCGGCCCGCACCTCGATCAGTTCCTCCGGCGCCGCCTCGATCCGCAGCCACCCACCCCCGTCGAGCTTCAGCCCGTCGCCGCCACCCATCGCCACCGGCTTGGCGAGGTCGAGCAGCACCTCGTCGCCGCCATCGGTGGTGAGCATCATGCGCCTGCGGAACCGAGCGTCGAAATCCAGGGTGACGACGGCCTTGGCCTCTGCCTCCGGCCAGTGCCCGGCGCGGGCGTGTTCGATGGCGCGGGTCATCCTACTCTTCCCCTTTCCCTGTCATCCCGGCCGACCAGCGGGAGGGCCGGGACCCAGACGCTCCCTGCGCTGGGTCCCGGTCGTCGCTTCGCTCCACCGGGATGACAAACTGCTCAGAACAAGAAATACCGCTGCGCCATCGACACCACCTCCGCCGGCTCGCAGGTCAGCAGCCGGCCGTCGGCGGTGACCTCGTAGGTTTCCGGATCGACGGTGATCGCCGGCAGGTAGTCGTTCATCCGCATGGCCTGCTTGGAGATGCCGCCCCGGGTGTTCTCGACCGCCACGGTCTGCTTCGCCAGGCCGTATTGATGGCGCACGTCGCGCTCCAGCGCCGCCTGGCTGATGAAGGTCACCGAGCCGGCCGCCTGGGCGCCGCCGAGCGCGCCGAACATGTTGCGCGTGTGCACCGGCTGCGGGGTCGGGATCGAGGCGTTCGGATCGCCCATCTGGGCGCTGGCGATGAGGCCGCCGACCAGCACCATGTCCGGCTTCACGCCGAAGAAGGCCGGCGACCACAGTGCCAGATCGGCGCGCTTGCCGACCTCGATCGAGCCGACCTCGTGGGCGATGCCCTGGGCGATGGCCGGGTTGATCGTGTACTTGGCGACGTAGCGCCGGGCCCGCAGGTTGTCGTTGTCGCCGCTCTCCCCGTCGAGCCGGCCGAACTGCTTCTTCATCTTATCGGCGGTCTGCCAGGTGCGGATCACCACCTCGCCGACCCGGCCCATGGCCTGGCTGTCGGAGGCCATGATCGAGAAGGCGCCGAGATCGTGCAGGATGTCCTCGGCGGCGATCGTCTCCTTGCGGATCCGGCTCTCGGCGAAGGCCACGTCCTCGGGAATGCGCGGGTCCAGGTGGTGGCAGACCATCAGCATGTCGAGATGCTCGTCCACCGTGTTGACCGTGAACGGCCGGGTCGGGTTGGTCGAGGACGGCAGCACATTGGCCTCGCCGCAGACCTTGATGATGTCCGGCGCGTGGCCGCCGCCGGCGCCCTCGGTGTGGAAGGCGTGGATGGTGCGGCCCTTGAAGGCGGCGATCGAGTTCTCGACGAAGCCGCTCTCGTTCAGGGTATCGGTGTGGATCATCACCTGGATGTCGAACGCGTCGGCGACGGACAGGCAGCAGTCGATCGCCGCCGGCGTCGTGCCCCAGTCCTCGTGCAGCTTGAGGCCGCAGGCGCCGGCGCGGATCTGCTCCTCCAGGGCGCGCGGCAGGGCGGCGTTGCCCTTGCCGAAGAAGCCGAAATTGATCGGCAGCGCGTCTGCTGCCTGCATCATCCGCATGATGTTCCAGGGGCCCGGCGTGCAGGTAGTGGCGTTGGTGCCGGTGGCGGGGCCGGTGCCGCCGCCCATCATAGTGGTCACGCCGGAAGCCAGCGCGTCATCGACCTGCTGCGGACAGATGAAGTGGATATGAACGTCGAGGCCGCCGGCGGTCAGGATCTTGCCCTCGCCGGCGATCGCCTCGGTACCGGGGCCGATGACGATATCGACGCCGCCCTGGACGTCCGGATTGCCGGCCTTGCCGATGGCGACGATGCGCCCGTCGCGCACACCGACATCCGCCTTGAACACGCCGGTGACGTCGAGCACGGTGGCATTGGTGATGACCAGGTCGACCGCGCCCTCGGCCCGGGTCGCCTGGCTCTGGCCCATGCCGTCGCGGATCACCTTGCCGCCGCCGAACTTCACCTCGTCGCCATAGGTGGTGAAGTCCTTCTCGACCTCGATGACCAGGTCGGTGTCGGCCAGGCGCAGCCTGTCGCCGGTGGTCGGGCCGAACATGCCGGCATAGGCGGCGCGCGGCATCATCCGCGGCGGCACGTTGCCGTGTCCCTTCGAGGCTTCGGGCAGCGCGCCCATCACCTGGCCGTTGAAGCCGAACACGCTGCGGGCGCCGCCATAGGGCACCAGCGTGACCTCGCGGGTCTGGCCCGGCTCGAAGCGCACCGCGGTACCGGCCGGGATGTCGAGCCGGCGGCCCATGGCGACCTTGCGGTCGAACTCCAGACCGGGATTGGTCTCGGCGAAATGGTAGTGCGAGCCGACCTGCACCGGCCGGTCGCCGGTGTTGGCGACCGTGATGGTGACGCGGTCGGCACCGGCGTTCAGTTCGATCTCGCCTTCGGCGGGGATGAGTTCACCCGGGATCATGGTCTCTCTCCCTCGCTCAACGGATCGGATCGTGGACGGTGACGAGCTTGGTGCCGTCGGGGAAGGTTGCCTCGACCTGCACCTCGTGCAGCATGTCGGCGATCCCGTCCATCACCTGGTCCTTGGAGATCACCTCGGCACCCGCCGCCATCAGGTCGGCGACCGAGCGCCCGTCGCGCGCGCCCTCGACCACGAAGTCGGTGATCAGCGCGATCGCCTCGGGGTAGTTCAGCTTGACCCCGCGCTCGAGACGCCGGCGCGCCACCATCGCCGCCATGGCGATGAGCAGCTTGTCCTTCTCCCGTGGACTGAGTTGCATGCGACCCTCCCCGCTCGTTCGCAGCCCATAGGGTGCCGCCGCATCGCGCCCGCGTCATCCCCTTTTCGCACGTGCGAAATCGCGGTCAGACGGACCAGATCACCGGCATGCGCGCCGGTCGGCCGAGCCAGGCTGATCGGACCCGACTCCACAGCCCGGCGAGCGCTGCCCGTGCCTGGGCCGGATCGACGGCCAGGATCCGGGCGACCACCACGTCCTCGGCGAGCGCGCTGACCCCGATCCTCAACCCATCGGCGACCGGCAGATTGCGGGCGATGGCGACCGCCGCCGCCGCCCCGTCGCCGGCCAACACCAAGGTGACAAGCGCCTTTGCCTCGCCGAGCCCGGCGGCGGCGGCCATGCGGGCCGGAATGTCGCCGTGCAGCGCGAAGTCGTCGGCCCAGGCGAGCCGGCCCCCGCGCGAGAGCTGGATGCGATCGCGAAGCCGCCCGGTACGGAACACCTCGCCCCGCGCGATCCGGCCGAGGATCACGGTCTCGGCATAGGCGAGCCGGCCACCGGCGGCGACGTCGATCGCGGTGCGCCGGTCGAGGCGCGAGCCGTCGAACAGGATCGTGCCGGCGGACAGCATCTCGAGCACCCCGCCATCGGCCACCCGGAACCAGTTGGCCAGCACCGCGTCGGCGCCGGCGCTGCGATAGACCTTCTCCGCCGCCTGGGTGGTGGCGAACAGCGCTTCGTCGGCGCCGACATCAATCGACGCGTTCAACCGGTCGCCGCCGACCACCCCGCCGGCCACATTGGCGATGACGACGGTGCGCGGCTCACCACCTTCGGCATGCGGCCGGAACAGCCGCATCGGCGGCGTGAAATGGCAGCGCTCAAGCTTGCCACCCCGGACCGAGACGTCCAGGGTCCCCTCGTAGCGCTGCAGGCGGGAGGCGGACGTCGCCGCGGATGCATCCATCAGCCGGCCGCCGAGGACATGCGCTTGGGACGGCGGCTGAAGCGCATGGCCGGCGACGTCAGAAGATCTTCCGGGCCGCACCACGCATAGGCGAGCAGCACCGGTTCCCGGTCCGCGGTCGTGATGGTGTGGGTGTGCTGCGGCAGGTTCAGGACGATCGACCCGGGGGCGTAGACCCCGTTGTCGTTCTCGCTCCAGTGGCCGGAGAGCGACAGATAACTCTCGGTGATCCCGTCGTGGCTATGGGCCGGATAGGTGGTTCGCGGCGCGAACAGCACCAGGCCGAGGGTCAGGGTGCCGCACAGGATCGGCCCCTTCGGCCCCATGATGTCGGCGAAGGCGTAGCGGTCGGCCAGATGTCGGGGCATGCGCTCGTAGCCGTACTCCCAGGCAAGCTGGTCCTTCACGCTGCCGATCGCCCGGACCATCGATCGCATGCTGCCGTCGAGCCCGTTGTCCAGAGCCCGGCCCAGATGCGCGTTCACCGGCTTCTCGGCAGGATCCGGCAGCCGCATCACCGGGTTCGCCCCCAGCACCTTGGCCAGGCGGTCGCGAACCTGCTTCATGTGCGAGCGGACCTTCGTGCTGCCCCCGGCCGACCCCCGGCGGTAGGCGTAATCGAACTCCCGGGCGAGGTAGGCCCAGGACGGCGGGATCGGGATTGGGCTTCGCGCGTCGTCGCGCCACTCGGCCTCACCGGCCACAGAACTCGTCATCGCTCGGTCTCTCGCCCGCGTGGCCGGCCGGTCCGGCGCCGCATCCTTTGTCGTAGATTGCCGTCCCGACGCTCACGCCGCCAAGGGCTTTCCGTCCTCGACGCTCGGCCCCGTTCCGGCGACCGTGGTGCGGTGCATCACCCGGGGATACCGGCTCTCGTCCCAGGGGCGGCCGCGGTGCAGGACGGCGCGGTTGTCCCACATGACGAGGTCGCCCGCCTCCCATTTGTGGGTGTAGCAGTGCTCCGGGCGGGTCACCAGATCGGTCAGGCGGCGCAGCAGGGCGCGGCCCTCCTCGACCGGCCAGCCCTCGATGTGGCTGGCATGGGCGCCGGCATAGATCGCCCTGGCGCCGGTCACGGGGTTCACACGGACCAGCTTCTGGCGCACCGCCGGCAGCTCCTTGCGGTCCTTCTCGGTCAGCAGCGTCTTGTCGATCAGCCCGCGGCTGTAGAGGAAGTCGTGGACCGCGACCAGCGGCTCGTACTCGGCCCGCTCGGCCGGCGACAAGGCGTTCCAGGCGGCCCGGCCGGAGGCGAACTCGGTCTCCCCGCCCTCCGGCGGCACCACGCGCCCGGACAGCATGGACGCCTTGGCCGGCACCGGCTTGTAGGAGCTGTCGGTGTGCCACATCTGGTTACCGGAGTTGAAGATCATCCGCTTGTCCTTGGGCGGGATCAGGGCTCCGTCGGCATCCAGGTTGGAGAAAATGGCGATATGGGTCCCCTCACCGCCCGGATTGGCGGAGATCGTCGTCTCCAGATCACCGAAGCGGCGCGAGAACGCGGCCTGCTTGGCGTCGTCGATTTCGGCTTGGCCGCGGATGACCAGAACCGAGCGCTCCTCGAACGCGGCCTCGATCGCGGCGAAGTCGGCGTCGCTCAGATCGCCGATATCGATACCGGAGATCTCGGCGCCGAGAACCGCGTTGAGTGGAGTGATCGACAGAACCATGGAACCCTCCTATGAAGGACGCCTTCTGAGTAGCCAGGGATCGTCACTCCGCCCGTGACGCGGGGTCAAGACCTGCGCTCTCGCCGACTTTGGACTCCAAGCGATGCTGGAACTGCCGAACCTTCTCTCCGCCGACGACCTCGCGGCGATCCGCGAGGACATCGCGAAGTCGCCTGTCACCGATGGCCGGACCACCGCCGGCCCGGCGGCGCGGCAGGTGAAACGCAACCTGGAGATCCCGGGCAGCGACCCGGCGGTCAAGCGGATCGGCGAGCGGGTCTCGACGGTCCTGAACGCCAACAGGCGATTCCGCGAGTACGCCATCCCGCACAAGATCCGCCAGCCGATCCTCAGCATCTACGAGCCGGGCATGGAGTATGGCAACCACGTGGACGCCCCCGTGATGGGCGACGGGCCGATCCACGCCACCCGGACCGACCTGTCGACCACCGTTTTCCTAAGCGACCTGGACAGCTACGACGGCGGCGACCTGGTCCTGATGGCCCCGACCGGCGAGCGCCGCGTGCGCCTGGAGGCCGGCGGCGCTGTGGTCTATCCGACCAGCTTCGTCCACCGGGTCGCGCCAGTGACGCGGGGCGTTCGTCTCGCCGTCGTCACCTGGATGCAGAGCCGGGTCCGGGATCATGAGGAGCGCCAGATCCTGTACGACATGTCGCTGGCCATCCGCGCGCTTCCGAAGGAGACCGGAGAGGCCGAGCGCTTGTCGCTGCATCACGTCTACACCCGGCTGTACCAGAAATGGGTGTCGATCTGAGCGTCTGGCTCGGCATCCCCTCACGCACTGTTGTGTTCCCGAGAGGACCGGCGCCGGCGTAATCACGCGGACGACCCGGCCACGGAGGCACCTCATGCGCGTCCTGTTATTCGCTCTTCTGCTCGCCCTTGCCGCCCCGTCCACCGTCCTCGCCGAGAACGTCACGCCCTATTCCGGCACCCAGGTGATCGACACCGGCAAGCCGTTCAAGCCGTATGTCGCGGCCCTGCGCGATGCGATCAAGGCGAACGGCTTCAACATGGTGGGGCTCGCCTGCGCCAACTGCGCGATCAAGAGCGTGTTCAAGGAGACCGTGCCCGGCAACCGGGTGTTCCTGTTCTTCCGCCCCGACTACGCACGGCGCATGCTGCAATCCAGCACCGCCGCCGGCATCGAGGCGCCGATCCGCGTCTACGTGACCGAGAGCGCCGCCGGCACGGCGACCGTCACCTACCGGCTGCCGAGCCATGTCTTCGGCGCCTACGAGGTTGCGGACCTGACCGCCATGGGCATGGAACTCGACGCCCATGTGGAGAGCATCCTGACTGCGGCGGCCGACGCCAGCTAGACTGGTCGCCATGACCCTCGCCCAGACACCGCTCGCCCCGCCCGTCCAGCGCCCGCTGCTCGCCGTCGCCGCCGTCCTGGCCGCCGCCCTGTTCGTCCATATCTGGAGCGAGAGCACGACTCGCGCCTGGGTGCTGCTGATCGGGCTCGGGCTCGGCGTGGCGCTGTACCACGCCGCCTTCGGCTTCACCGCCGCCTATCGCCGCGCCATCATCGACAAAGACATGTCCGGCATCGCCGCCCAGGTGGTGATGCTGATCGTGGCGATGGCGATCTTCGCCCCGGTGCTGTCGGCCGGCGAGATCTTCGGCCACCGGGCCGGCGGGGCCGTGGCGCCGGTCAGCGTCGCGATGCTCACCGGCGCCTTCCTCTTCGGCATCGGCATGCATATCGGCGGCGCCTGCGCCTCCGGCACCCTGTTCACCGTTGGCGGCGGTAACAGCCGGATGATGGTCACCCTGGTCTTCTTCTGCCTGGGGTCCTGGTGGGGCACGCTCGATCTCGCCTGGTGGCGGTCGCTGCCAAGCTTCGGAGCGGTCTCGCTTGGCCGCGAGATCGGCTACGGCCCGGCGGTGGCGTTGCAGGCCGCGTTCCTGCTGTTCGTCCTCTGGGGCCTGTACCGGCTCGGCGCGCGCATGCAGCGGCCGCTCGGCTGGAAGACCGGGTTCGAGCCCGCCCGCCTGTTGCGCGGACCCTGGCCGCTGATCTGGGGCGCCATCGCGTTGGCGCTGCTGAACTGGGCGATGCTGGCGGTCACCGGCCGGCCCTGGGGGGTGACCTGGGGTTTCACGGTCTGGGGCGCCAAGGCCATGGCCGCCGTCGGCTGGGATCCGACGACCAGCGCCTTCTGGAGCCAGGGCTGGACCAGCGGCACGCTGAACGCGCCGCTGCTCTCGAACAGCGTGTCGGTCTCCAACATCGGCATTCTGATCGGCGCGCTCGCCGCCGGGTCGCTCGCCGGCAAGATCGGCCCGACATGGCGGATCGGCTGGCGGCCGCTCGCCGCCGCGGTGATCGGCGGACTGATGATGGGTTACGGCGCCCGCCTCGCCTACGGCTGCAATATCGGCGCCTTCTTCTCCGGGATCGCATCGACCAGCCTGCACGGTTGGGCCTGGATCGCGATGGCGCTGGTCGGCTCGGTGATCGGCATCCGCCTGCGCCCGCTGTTTCACCTGGACGGACCGCCGGCGCGCCGGCCAGCGGCACGCGATTGACCCTGTATACAATAGGCCCATGTTTGCTTCGCCTGCCCTGACGCTTCCATGGAGAAATTTGATGAGCGACACCGCCACCCCTGTCTCCCGCCGCGCGACCCTGCTGGGCGCTCTCGGCGCCTCAACCGCGCTGGCCCTCGGCGCCGGCGTCAGCGCGCCCGCCCAGGCGAGCGCGCCGATGCTCGGCCCGACCTCGCTCAGCCACTACCGCTTCAAGCTCGGCGAGTTCGAGGTGACCGTCATCCATGACGGCTTCATCGCACTCGACGGGCCGCACCCAATCTTCGGCCAGGACCAGGACGCGATGGCGGTCGAGGCCCTAGCCGCCGAGAACTTCCTGCCGCCAAAGCGGATGGCCATCGGTTTCTCGCCGGTGATCGTGAACACCGGCGCCGAACTGATCCTGTTCGACACCGGCAACGGCGCCGGTCGCCGGCCGAATGCCGGCCAGTTGCGGGCCCTGCTCGCCGGCGCCGGCTACACACCGGAACAGTTCGACATCGTCGTCCTGACGCATTTCCATCCGGACCACATCGGCGGTCTGATGGAGGACGGCCAGCCGGCGTTCCCGAACGCCCGCTACGTCACCGGTCAGCTCGAATACGACTTCTGGTCGCCGGCGGAGAAGGCCAGCGGCCGGACCGAACGCGTCGGCAAGCTCGTCCAGTCGAACGTGGTGCCGTTCGCCGACAAGATGTCGTTCCTGACCGACAACCAGGACGTGGTCTCCGGCGTCACCGCGCTCGCCGCCTATGGCCATACGCCGGGCCACATGGTGTTCCATCTGGAGAGCGCCGGTAAGCGGCTGATGGTGACCGGCGACACCGCCAACCACTACGTGGTTTCGCTGCAGAGGCCGGATTGGCATGTCCGCTTCGACATGGACAAGGACGCCGCCGCCGCCACCCGGCGCAAGGTGTTCGGCATGATCGCCGCCGACAAGATTCCGTTCTCGGGCTACCACATGCCGTTCCCGAATGTCGGCTATGTGGAGGCCATGGGTGACGGTTTCCGCTACGCCCCGGCGAGCTACCAGCTCGACGTCCACTGATCCTGCGTCGGAGCCGGCCCCGCATCCTGGCGGCCGGCTCCCCCGCCCGCTTTCGCCAATCCGAGCGCCGACCCGGATGCGACCCGGCCGGTCACGCCCCGTCGTAGAGCTGCGCGCCGGTCAGGATGTCGATCGAATTCCGCGCGTGGTCGCGAATGGACAAGATCATCTGCTGGTAACTCTGATCGAGCCGCGGCGGCACCCGTTTTGAGGTGATCCGGAATTCGACGGCATACCGGTCGGTCGTGGTCTTCTGCAGACGTTGGGTGCGGTGAACCGTGTAGCGGTCGAAGACGTAGCAATCCCCGACGTTCAGAACATGGGTCTCGGTCGTATGGTTGCCGATACCATAAAGTCGATCGAGGTCCGCGTCGCCGATCGTCGAGTTCTCCCCACCCCTGATGACCTCCGCCCACCCGCGGTTGAGGACATCCTCGTCCACCTTGCGCAGCGGCAGGCAAAAATCGAGGCCGGGCGCCGTGCGCCCGACCGGGTCCAGCGGCACCCAGCACACCATGATCGGGCCCTTGTTGCCGCCAAAATTCGCATCGGCGTGCCAGCTGACATGCGACGCCTGCGAGCTGGGGGCGTGATGGCGCACCGTCAGGAAGTCGATCATCAACGCCGGTTCGTCGCGGTACAGCGCCTGGAAGTACCCCGGGAACGGCGAGCCCCAGAACCACTTCAGGACCCCTTCCAGGTTCGCCATGTTCAAGGGGTTCTCGGCGCGCTCGTTGAACGCTTTCAGGAAGCCGGCCTTGCTGTTCTGCGCCGACAGGGAATAGAGCTTCAAGCAGAAGTCGCGGAGC
>JGI12316J15310_10000042_pt62 | contig 26777 bp, 20 predicted proteins | sample MarCyaLeptolynsp_FD_15310 | JGI IMG/M metagenome (IMG submission 15310)
CCGTCAGCGTCGTCTTGCCATGGTCAACGTGACCAACTGTGCCGATGTTCACATGCGGCTTCGTGCGCTCAAACTTTTCCTTGGCCATTTTTTCTGTCTTCCTTTGATGGACCCGGCATCAACCCTGGTCCCGTCTTCGTCATTGAATATGCGTGTCGCCGGTTAGGCCAGCTTCGCGCGAACTTCGTCAGACACCGCCTGCGGCACCTGCTCGTAATGATCAAACTGCATGGTGTACTGCGCACGGCCCTGAGACATCGAGCGCAGCGTGTTCACATAACCAAACATGTTGGCGAGCGGCACCATGGCGGAAATCACCGTGGCATTGCCACGCGCTTCCGTTCCGGAGATCTGCCCACGACGTGAGTTCAGATCGCCAATGACATCGCCCATATAGTCTTCCGGGGTCACAACCTCGACGTTCATGACCGGCTCGAGAAGAACCACACCCAGTTCATCCCCTGCTTCACGGAAGGCTGCGCGAGATGCGATCTCGAAGGCCATGATGCTGGAGTCAACATCGTGGTAGGCACCGTCAATCAGGCGCACTTTGAAGTCGAGCATCGGGAACCCGGCAAGCATGCCGTTCTCACGAACACTCTCGATGCCCTTCTGAACACCCGGGATGTATTCCTTGGGAACAGAACCACCAACGATCTTGCTCTCAAACTCGAAACCTTCACCGGCTTCACACGGAGCAAACTCAAGCTTCACGCGGGCGAACTGACCAGAACCACCGGTCTGCTTCTTATGGGTATAGTCCACAGTTGCAGGCTTGGTGATGGTTTCGCGATACGCCACCTGAGGCGCACCAACATTGGCTTCAACCTTGAACTCGCGCTTCATGCGGTCAACGAGGATGTCGAGGTGAAGCTCGCCCATACCCTTGATCACAGTCTGACCGGACTCTTCGTCTGACGTCACCCGGAAGGAAGGATCTTCCTGAGCCAGGCGAGACAGAGCAAGACCCATCTTTTCCTGGTCGCTCTTGGTCTTCGGCTCAACGGCAACTTCAATAACCGGATCCGGGAATTCCATCCGTTCCAGGATCACCGGACGGTTGGGATCACAAAGGGTGTCACCGGTCGTTGTGTCCTTCAGACCCGCGATAGCAACGATGTCGCCGGCAGATGCTTCCTTGATGTCTTCACGGCTGTTGGAATGCATCAGCAGCATACGGCCAACGCGCTCGCGCTTTTCCTTCACCGTATTGAGAACGGAAGACCCGGTCTCAAGCTTGCCGGAATAGATACGGGCAAATGTGAGAGAACCCACAAACGGGTCATTCATGATCTTGAAGGCAAGAGCCGCGAAAGGCTCGTTGTCGTCAGACTTGCGGTCTGTCTCTTCTTCCGTCTTCGGGTCGATGCCCTTAATGGCCGGAACGTCCAGCGGCGACGGCATGAAATCAACAACAGCATCAAGAAGCGGCTGCACACCCTTGTTCTTGAAGGCCGTACCACACAGCACGGGAACAAAGATCTGCTCGATCGCACCCTTGCGGATCAGCGCCTTGAGGCCGGCCTCATCAGGCTCGTTGCCTTCCAGATAGGCTTCCATTGCGTCATCGTCAGCTTCCACGGCCGTCTCGATGAGCTTGGAGCGATACTCATCTGCCTGATCCTTCAGATCAGCAGGAATGTCCGTGTATTCATATTCAGCGCCGAGGCTCTCATCCTTCCAGATGACGGCCTGCATCTTCACCAGATCAACAACGCCCTGGAAATCAGCTTCCATACCGATCGGCAACTGCGTCACGAGCGGCGTCGCGCCAAGGCGGTCAACGATCATGTCCACGCAGCGGAAGAAGTCAGCACCTGTACGGTCCAGCTTGTTGACGAAGCACATGCGCGGAACGCTGTACTTGTCAGCCTGGCGCCAAACGGTTTCAGACTGCGGCTCAACACCGGCAACGCCGTCAAACACAGCAACCGCACCGTCCAGCACACGCAGCGAACGCTCAACCTCAATGGTGAAGTCCACGTGGCCCGGAGTATCAATGATGTTGATGCGGTGATCGTTCCAGAAACAGGTCGTCGCAGCGGACGTGATCGTGATGCCGCGCTCCTGCTCCTGCTCCATCCAGTCCATGGTGGCGGCGCCATCATGCACTTCACCGATCTTATGCGACCGGCCTGTGTAATAGAGGATGCGCTCGGTCGTCGTCGTCTTACCGGCATCGATGTGAGCCATGATGCCGATGTTACGATAGTCTTTGAGCGGTGTTGTGCGCGAAGACATGAGTGAAGCCTCTAAAACCTAGAATTCAAAACAAACAGGGTCGGGTAGCCCGAGGAACTACCAGCGATAGTGCGAGAAGGCACGGTTGGCTTCAGCCATCCGGTGCGTGTCTTCACGCTTCTTGATGGCAGCGCCGCGGTTGTTGGCTGCATCGAGCAGCTCACCAGCCAGACGGTCTGTCATGGTCTTTTCATTGCGGGCGCGGGATGCCGAGATAACCCAGCGAATGGCCAGCGCGCGGCGGCGGTCCGGACGAACTTCGACAGGAACCTGATAGGTCGCACCACCCACACGGCGGGAGCGCACTTCCACGGCAGGCATCACATTGGTGAGTGCATCGTGGAACATCTGAACCGGGTCCTGGCTCGTCTTTTCCTGCATCTGGTCGAACGCGCCGTAGACAATGCGTTCGGCAGCAGACTTCTTGCCGTCATACATCAGGCAGTTCATGAACTTGGTAACAATCTCGTCGCCGAATTTGGCGTCGGGAATAATCTCGCGTTTTTCGGCGCGGTGACGTCGTGACATTTTCTAAACTCCCCGCCCTACTTCGGCCGCTTGGCGCCGTATTTCGAACGGCGCTGCTTACGGTCCTTGACGCCCTGGGTATCCAGCACGCCGCGAATGATGTGGTAACGCACACCGGGAAGGTCCTTCACGCGACCGCCGCGGATCATCACCACGGAGTGCTCCTGAAGGTTGTGGCCTTCACCAGGGATGTAGCTTGTGACTTCGAAGCCATTGTTGAGGCGCACACGAGCAACCTTACGCAGAGCCGAGTTCGGCTTCTTCGGGGTCGTCGTATAGACACGAGTGCACACGCCGCGTTTCTGCGGGCAGGCTTCCATCGCCGGCACTTTGGTCCGCTTGAGCTGCGGCTGGCGCGGCTTGCGGATGAGCTGGTTAATCGTCGGCATAAGAGCTTTTCGACGCCTTCTCTGACTTACGGCCCACCTGATACGGACCCTTGAACCAATTCCCTGCCGAAACGGCAGCGAAAAAACTGTCTTTTTGAAGAAAACCTTAAAACACGTCGCCGGAATGCGAATCGGCGCGCCTCGCCGGCCCACCCCGCTCAAACGCAGGAGTTCCAGCGGCACGCCAAATTGGGCCAGTCGGACAAGTTCCGAAAGGCCCAAAAACGCAGAGGAACCAGAGGGTTAGCCCCAGTTCGTGCTCCGGTAGAGTGCTCTTTGGCTTTCTTTGACACCGTTTAGGCCGGGGCTATAGCCACCTGAATCGCCTACTGCTTGCCTCAAAAAGTTGGCGGAAACTAACTATCCGCCCCCTGCACGTCAAGGCATATCCTCATGGAACACGCCAGAAATCTCGCATTTGCAGCATTTATCTCGCCGCCGCCCTATCCAGCGACTATGTGCACCCGGCACGGTCGCCAAAAAGCCGCCTCGTCGCTGGGTTTGCGCACACCCGCTCGACCATTTCAGCGCCCTGCTCATCTATCGTTTTGCCAAAGTGCTCCAGCAGCTCATAGCAAATGGTGATCTCCGCCACCCGGTCATTGTAGTAGGCGTCCGGATTACCTGGACAGCGGGCAAACCGCAGCAGAATGTGCCGTGGCCAGGCCAGCCGGGCCGATACCTCTGTTGCCACCCGCGACACCATGGTTGACCGCTTCAGGAGCCGCATCATCTGCCTTTGTGCATCTGTCACAGGTTCCTCAAACTCGAGGACAATGCCGAACCCGGGATTTCGGCTATCCTCATCCCGCCCGTAGGTATCCAGCACCCATTGCATCGACCGCCGGGATTGCTCGAACATTTCTTCACAGACAAAGCCACGTTCGGCCGGCAACGCATCCGTATCCAGCAAGTCAGGAAGCGCTTCCGGGTTGGACCCGTAGACAAGGCAAATGATGTTGTAAAACCTCTGGATTGCCAGGGAATGCACATCCCAGTATGCGTGCCGGTTGCCCGAGTACTGGCCCTGCCCTAGCCATTCCGCAATCCAGATTTCCGCCGCCATCAACAGCAGCTCAGCCTGCCGGATATCTGCTTCCACCCGATGACCATGGATCATGGACATCGTGGCAACAAAGTCCGCCGTATCCTCCTCCATTCCAAGGACCGGGATATCGAACTGATCAATCGCCGCATGGCCGATCTCGTGGAAAATGGTGAATTCTGTATTCGCGAGAATGAATGCCTCGCGCAGATCATCATCAAGATCGCTCGCCAGTGCCGGAAAGGCCGTTAGCAACCCCGTGAGCAAAAGGACGGCCGTTGGGAGACTGAAAAGTCGTGCCATGGGTAGTTCCACTCAGATAACCAAGTCTGACAGCAGCATCTCATTCACCCGCGTTTTTACAACAGGTGTCGTGCGGCAAAGAAAAAGGGCTGCGGAACCAGCCGTTCCGCAGCCCTATTCATACTTGTTGTCAGAAAGCTTTAGGCGACTTCGCCCGCTTCTTCAGCCTCACCCTCTTCGAGAGCTGGGGCGGTCACGCCGCGGCTGTCCATGATCGTCTCATCACGGCCGGCTGCTTCATGCTTGAGGCGGTTGAGGAGCGCGCCGGTGCCGGCAGGAATAAGCCGGCCCACAATGACGTTTTCCTTCAGGCCGATCAGGTGATCCTGCTTGCCGTTCACGGATGCATCCGTCAGCACACGGGTTGTCTCCTGGAACGACGCCGCCGAAATGAACGAGCGTGTCTGCAGCGATGCCTTGGTGATACCCAGCAGAACCGGGTTGCCCTCGGCAGGTGTGCCACCTTCTGCAATCACCTTCTCGTTGATCTCGTCGAATTCAACGCGATCAAGCTGTTCTGCTTTCAGCAGAGGTGTCGTGCCGGCATCCGTGACTTCAACTTTTTGCAGCATCTGGCGAACAATCACCTCGATGTGCTTGTCGTTGATGTTCACGCCCTGCAGTCGATAGACCTCCTGGATTTCATTGACGAGGTAGCGTGCAAGCTCCTCGACACCTGAAACAGCCAGAATGTCATGCGGTGCCGGGTTGCCATCGAGGAGGTATTCACCCTTCTCGATGAAGTCACCTTCACGCACGGTAAGGTGCTTGCCCTTCGGAATGAGATATTCCGTCGGCTCCTCGCTCTCATCCTTGGGACGAACCACGATGCGGCGCTTGTTCTTGTAGTCACGGCCGAACTCGACAATGCCATCCGCTTCAGCGATGACAGCGTTGTCCTTGGGACGGCGTGCTTCGAACAGCTCCGCTACACGCGGCAGACCACCCGTAATGTCGCGGGTCTTGGCGCCTTCAGTCGGAATACGCGCAACCACGTCACCGGCATGGATCTCCGCCCCGTCCTCAACGGACAGGATGGCGTCCACGGCCAGCAGATAGCGGGCTTCGTTGCCGTTGGCGAGCTTCAGCACCTGGCCATTCTTGCCCTTGACCACGATGGCCGGCTTGAGATCGGCAGAGCGCGTAGACGCACGCCAGTCGACCACAACCTTGGACGAGATGCCCGTTGCTTCATCCGCAACCTCACGGATCGTCACACCATCGATGACATCTTCAAAGCCGATGATGCCGTCACGCTCTGTGATGATCGGAAGGGTATACGGATCCCACTCAGCCATACGCTGACCGCGTTCCACCGTATCGCCGTCCTTCACACGCAGACGCGTGCCGTATGACAGACGGTGGGTCGCAAGTTCGATGCCTTCCGCGTCGGACACCACGAGCTGCGATGAGCGGCCCATGACGATCACGTTGCCGGAGGAGTCCGTCACCAGTTCCGGGTTGGCGATGGTCACCGTACCGGCATGGTTGGACTCGATGAACGATGAGTCCACCACCTGCGCCGTACCACCAATGTGGAACGTACGCATGGTCAGCTGCGTGCCCGGTTCACCGATTGACTGCGCAGCAATCACACCGATCGCCTCACCCATGTTGACCGGCGTACCGCGAGCAAGATCACGGCCATAGCACTTGCCGCACACACCGCCGCGTGTTTCACACGTCAGCACCGAGCGGATCAGCACCTGCTGGATACCGGCGTCTTCAACAGCGTCCGCCAGCGGCTCCGTGATCTCCTCGCCCTTGGGCACGATCACATCGCCTGTCGACGGATGAACAATATCAGCGGCCGGCGTACGGCCAAGGATACGGCTGCCGAGTGACGCGAGCACTTCACCACTGTCGATCACGGCACCCACGGTCAGACCATCTTCAGAGCCGCAATCCGGCTCCGTGATGATGCAATCCTGGGCCACGTCCACGAGACGGCGCGTCAGGTAACCGGAGTTGGCCGTCTTCAGAGCCGTATCAGCCAGACCCTTACGGGCACCGTGGGTTGAGTTGAAGTACTCAAGCACGGTCAGGCCTTCTTTGAAGTTCGAGATAATCGGCGTTTCGATGATCTCGCCTGACGGCTTGGCCATCAGGCCACGCATACCGGCAAGCTGCTTCATCTGCGCGGGCGAACCACGGGCACCGGAGTGGGACATCATGTAGATCGAGTTGATGTCCTCGGTGCGGTTGGTTTCCTCGTTGATCTGAACGGAGGAAATCTTGCCCATCATTTCTTCAGCGACCTTGTCGGTACACTTGGCCCAGGCGTCCACAACCTTGTTGTACTTTTCGCCCTGGGTGATGAGGCCGTCGATGTACTGCTGCTCATACTCATTTGCGAGCGTACGCGTCTCATCGACAAGGCCGGTCTTGGTTTCCGGCACCACCATGTCGTCCTTGCCGAACGAAATGCCGGCACGGCACGCACGGGCGAAGCCGAGCCCCATGATGCGGTCACAGAAGATGACCGTCTCTTTCTGACCCGTGTGACGATAGACAACGTCAATGACGCCGGAGATCGCCTTCTTGGTCAGAAGCTGGTTCACCAGATCGTACGGGACGTTCGGGTTACGCGGCAGCAGGTCACCAACGAGCATACGGCCCGGCGTTGTATCCACAACCATGGATACTTCGTTGCCGTCTTCGTCCTTGGTAATCCAGCGTGCCTTCACCTTGGCGTGCAGAGTGACGGAGCCCGCGTCAAGCGCGTGCTCAATCTCTTTCACGTCAGAGAAAATCATGCCTTCACCCGGCTCGTTTTCTTTTTCGAGCGACAGGTAGTAGAGGCCAAGAACAATATCCTGCGACGGCACAATGATGGGCGTGCCATCAGCCGGATGCAGAATGTTGTTGGTGGACATCATCAGTACACGGGCTTCGAGCTGTGCTTCCAGCGACAGCGGCACGTGAACGGCCATCTGGTCACCGTCAAAGTCAGCATTGAAGGCCGCACAGACCAGCGGGTGAAGCTGGATGGCCTTGCCTTCGATCAGTGTCGGTTCGAAGGCTTGAATCCCAAGACGGTGAAGCGTCGGCGCACGGTTGAGCATCACCGGATGTTCGCGGATCACCTCTTCGAGGATGTCCCACACTTCCGGCTTCTCTTTCTCAACCAGCTTTTTGGCCTGCTTAATCGTCGCCGCAAGGCCCTTGGCCTCAAGGCGCGAGTAGATGAACGGCTTGAACAGTTCGAGCGCCATCTTCTTCGGCAGACCACACTGGTGCAGCTTGAGCTCAGGGCCCACCACGATCACGGAACGGCCGGAATAGTCCACACGCTTGCCGAGCAGGTTCTGACGGAACCGGCCCTGCTTGCCCTTGAGCATGTCGGATAGCGACTTCAGCGGACGCTTGTTGGCACCGGTGATGACGCGGCCACGACGACCATTGTCGAACAGCGCATCAACAGCTTCCTGCAACATACGCTTCTCGTTCCGGATGATGATGTCCGGAGCGCGCAGCTCCATCAGTCGCTTCAGACGGTTGTTCCGGTTGATCACGCGGCGGTACAGGTCGTTGAGGTCAGACGTCGCAAAACGACCGCCATCAAGCGGCACCAGAGGACGCAGTTCCGGCGGGATAACCGGCACAACGGTCAGGATCATCCATTCCGGACGGTTGCCGGATTCCATGAAGGCTTCAACGACCTTCAGACGCTTCGCCAGCTTCTTCGGCTTCAGTTCCGTTGTTGCTTCGGCAATCTCAACGCGAAGTTCGGCGGCGATCTTTTCAAGATCGAGCGTCATCAGCATGTCGCGGATGGCTTCAGCGCCGATGCCGGCGGTGAACGCATCCTCGCCGAACTCGTCCTGGGCTTCCGCGTACTCGTCTTCTGTCAGCAACTGATGGAGTTTGAGCGGCGTCAGGCCCGGTTCCGTGACAATATAGCTTTCAAAGTAGAGCACGCGCTCCAGATCCTTGAGCGCCATATCGAGCAGCAGGCCGATGCGGGACGGCAGCGACTTCAGGAACCAGATGTGGGCAACAGGCGCGGCCAGCTCGATGTGGCCCATGCGCTCGCGCCGGACCTTCGAGAGCGTCACTTCCACGCCGCACTTTTCGCAGATGATGCCCTTGTACTTCATCCGCTTGTACTTGCCGCACAGGCACTCATAGTCCTTGATCGGACCAAAGATGCGTGCGCAGAACAAACCGTCACGCTCGGGCTTGAACGTACGGTAGTTAATTGTTTCGGGCTTCTTCACCTCACCAAACGACCAGGACAGGATCTTCTCCGGAGAGGAGATCGAAATCTTGATCGCATCAAACGTCTCGGCGACGCCTGAGGGGTTGAAGATATTGCTGAGGACTTCCTGGTTCATGAACCGCCTCTTAGGGGTGCCCCTGCCCGTCTGACTGCCAGATGGTTCAGGGTAGGACTACGAAAATGAGTGGGCGGTCCGGACCCGCTGAGGCCCGAACCGCAAATTGCTGATGCCTATGTGCTGGAGGTCTGCAACTCGACATTGAGGCCGAGTGACCGCATCTCCTTCACAAGCACGTTGAAGCTTTCCGGAATGCCCGCTTCGAAGGTGTCGTCGCCACGCACGATGGCTTCGTACACCTTGGTACGGCCCGCCACGTCATCCGACTTCACAGTGAGCATTTCCTGAAGCGTGTACGCAGCGCCATAGGCCTGCAGCGCCCACACTTCCATTTCACCGAAGCGCTGGCCGCCGAACTGCGCCTTACCACCCAGCGGCTGCTGGGTCACAAGCGAGTATGGCCCGATGGAACGCGCGTGGATCTTGTCATCCACAAGGTGATGCAGCTTGAGCATGTAGATGTAGCCAACCGTTACCGGACGGTCGAACTGCTCACCGGTACGTCCATCATAGAGGATGGACTGGCCGGAGCCATCGAGACCTGCCTTTTCAAGCATCTCCACGACGTCACCTTCATGCGCACCGTCAAACACCGGCGTCGCAATCGGCACACCCTTCTGCAGGTTGGTGCCAAGCTCGATCAGGCCGTCATCATCAAGCTCACCAAGTGTCGGCTCGTCGCCATAGACATTCTCAAGCGTCTGCTTGAGCTCAATAAGCTTGTTGTCAGCCTTGTAGGCTTCAAGGGCATCGCCAATCATCCGGCCAAGACCGGCACTGGCCCACCCCATATGGGTTTCCAGAATCTGCCCCACATTCATGCGGCTCGGCACACCCAGCGGGTTGAGCACGATATCCACATGGGTGCCATCTTCCAGATACGGCATGTCTTCGATCGGGTTGATCTTGGAGATCACGCCCTTGTTGCCGTGACGGCCGGCCATCTTGTCGCCCGGCTGCAGCTTGCGCTTCACGGCCACAAAGACCTTGACCATCTTCATCACACCCGGAGGAAGCTCGTCGCCACGCTGCAGCTTCTCGACCTTGTCCTCAAAGCGCGCATCGAGACGCTTCTTGCCGTCGTCATACTGCTTCTTCAGCGCTTCGACATCGGCCATGGCCTTGTCGTTCTTGAGTGCGATCTGCCACCACTGGCCCTTGGAAAGCTCTTCCAGAACCGACGGCGTCACCTTGCTGTCAGGCGCCATGTCGTTCGGGCCGGACGCAACCTGCTTGTTGAGCAGCATTTCTTCCAGACGGCCAAACACGTTGCGCTCGAGGATGGCAAGTTCGTCATCCCGGTCCTTGGCAAGACGTTCGATTTCTTCCCGCTCGATGGCCAGGGCACGTTCGTCCTTGTCCACACCGTGACGGTTGAACACCCGCACCTCAACGACCGTACCGGCAACACCCGGAGGCAGCTTGAGAGAGGTGTCGCGAACATCAGAGGCTTTTTCACCGAAGATGGCGCGCAGAAGTTTTTCTTCCGGCGTCATCGGGCTTTCACCCTTCGGCGTAATCTTGCCGCAGAGAATATCGCCCGGATGCACTTCCGCACCGATATAGACAATGCCTGCTTCGTCGAGGTTGCGCAGGGCTTCCTCACCGACATTGGGAATGTCACGGGTGATTTCTTCCGGCCCAAGCTTCGTATCGCGGGCCATCACCTCGAACTCTTCAATGTGGATCGACGTGAAGACGTCATCCCGCACGATGCGTTCGGAGATGAGGATCGAGTCCTCGAAGTTGTAGCCGTTCCAGGGCATGAACGCGACGAGCACGTTGCGGCCCAGAGCCAGTTCACCAAGATCCGTAGACGGACCATCGGCCATGATGTCGCCGGCCTTGACCCGGTCACCAACCTTCACCAGCGGGCGCTGGTTCATGCAGGTGTTCTGGTTGGAGCGCTGGAACTTGCGCAGATTGTAGATGTCCACACCCGACTTGGTGTTGTCGGTTTCTTCCGTCGCCCGCACCACGATGCGGGTGGCGTCCACCTGATCGACAACGCCGGTCCGGCGGGCGGCAACGGCAGCACCGGAGTCATGCGCCACAACACTTTCCATGCCGGTACCCACGAGAGGCGCATCCGCCTTCACGAGAGGCACAGCCTGGCGCTGCATGTTTGACCCCATGAGCGCACGGTTGGCGTCATCGTTTTCGAGGAACGGGATCAGTGCAGCGGCAACCGACACCAGCTGGCGCGGCGACACGTCAACAAATCCGACTTCTTCGCGCGGCATCATCAACACATCGCCGGCGCGACGAGCTGCAATCAGTTCGTCTGTGAAGGTGCCGTCGGCTTCGATGGACACGTTTGCCTGAGCAATCGCGTACCGGCCTTCTTCCATGGCGGAAAGGTAGGACACCTCATCCGTCACAACACCATCCACAACCTTGCGGTATGGCGTCTCGATGAAGCCATACTTGTTGACCCGGCTGTAGGTTGCCAGCGAGTTGATCAGGCCGATGTTCGGACCTTCAGGCGTTTCAATCGGGCAGATACGGCCGTAGTGCGTGGGATGCACGTCACGCACTTCAAAGCCCGCGCGCTCACGCGTCAGGCCGCCCGGCCCAAGCGCTGAGAGACGACGCTTATGCGTGATCTCGGACAGCGGGTTCGTCTGGTCCATGAACTGCGACAGCTGCGAAGAGCCGAAGAACTCACGCACTGCAGCCGCAACTGGCTTCGCGTTGATGAGGTCCTGCGGCATCACCGTGTCGATGTCGACGGATCCCATGCGTTCCTTGATGGCGCGCTCCATGCGCAGCAACCCAACGCGGAACTGGTTTTCCATCAGTTCGCCAACAGATCGGACACGCCGGTTGCCGAGGTGGTCAATGTCGTCGATCTCGCCGCGGCCATCACGCAGATCAACCAGCGTCTTGATGACGGCGAGGATGTCGTCCTTGCGCAGCACACGGACTGTATCTTCCGCATCCAGCTCAAGGCGCATGTTCATCTTCACACGGCCAACCGCTGACAGGTCATAGCGCTCGCTGTCAAAGAACAGGCTGTCGAACAGTGCCTGCGCTGTGTCCGGGGTCGGCGGCTCACCGGGACGCATGACGCGGTAGATATCCACCAGCGCCTGGTCCTTGTTGGTCGCCTTGTCCACTGCCAGCGTGTTGCGGATGTACCCCCCCACATTCACCTGGTCGATATCAAGGATTTCAATGGCCTTGATGCCCGCTTCAGCGAAGGTCTCAAGAACCTCTTCCGTGATCTCTTCGCCTGCTTCAGCAAAGATTTCGCCGGTTTCTTCGTTGATCATCTCCGTGGCAACGAACTGCCCGATGAGATTTTCCGGCTGCATCAGCAGTTCCTTGACGCCTTCTTCAAGGAGCTTCTTGCCAAGACGCGGCGTGATCTTGCGGCCTGCTTCGATGACAACGTCGCCGGTCTTCGCGTCCACAAGGTCAACCGACGGCTTGATGCCGCGCATGCCTTCCGGGTTGAACGGCGTCTTCCAGCCGTCCTTGGTCTTCTTGTAGGAAATCTTGCCGTAGAACAGGTCAAGGATCTGCTCACTGTCCATGCCAAGCGCATACAGCAGCGTCGTGGCCGGAATTTTACGGCGACGGTCGATACGGCAATGAACGATGTCCTTGGCGTCAAACTCGAAATCGAGCCAGGAGCCGCGATAGGGAATGACGCGGGCCGCAAACAGCAGCTTGCCGGATGAGTGCGTCTTGCCCTTGTCGTGGTCAAAGAACACGCCGGGAGAGCGGTGCATCTGGGAAACGATCACCCGCTCAGTACCGTTGACGATGAACGTGCCGTTCTCCGTCATCAGCGGCATGTCGCCCATGTAGACGTCCTGCTCCTTGATGTCCTTGACGGACTTGGCGCCGGTATCCTCGTCCACATCAAACACGATGAGGCGCAGTGTCACCTTCAACGGTGCGGCATAAGTCATGCCGCGCTGCTGGCACTCTTCAGTGTCGTATTTGGGATCTTCGAAAGAGTACGACACAAATTCCAGCGTCGACGTCTCGGCATAGTCAGAGATCGGGAAGACCGAGCGGAAAACCGCCTCAAGGCCCTCGTCCGGCTTGCGGTCAGCCGGGTCGGTCAGCAGGAAATGGTCATATGACTGTTTTTGAACCTCGATGAGGTTCGGCATCTTGGTCACTTCAGGGATGTGACCGAAAAATTTGCGGATACGTTTGCGGCCAGTAAAGGACTGCGACATCAAGTGTCCTCGCACATAAGCGAATCAGGGGCATGACACACGCAAGGCGCGCGCCACGAATTTAAGGTTCGGCAAAGACGGACCTGGGGCCCGGTCTGCCTGCGCTGCAAGGTCCAATTCGTCAGGGTTTCCCCTGTATTCCCGTAACCTGGCATGCACAAAAGCGACGCATGCGCCGGCCCCGTTATGAGACGGAACCAGCGCATCGCCACTCGATGTATTTGGGTAAGACCGAATATGGCCTTCCCCGATCATCTTCGCAAGGGGGTGGTGAAAACACCGCCTCCCCGCGAAAGAAGAATATCTTCGAACTACTTGAGTTCGACAGATGCGCCGGCTTCTTCCAGCTTTTTCTTCATTTCTTCGGCTTCCGCCTTGGGAACGTCCGCCTTCACTTCCTTCGGAGCACCTTCGACAAGCTCTTTGGCTTCCTTCAGGCCGAGACCCGTGATGGTGCGGACTTCCTTGATGACGTTGATCTTCTTGTCGCCTGCACCAGTCAGAACAACAGAGAACTCGTCTTTTTCTTCTGCGGCTCCACCGGCGTCACCACCAGCGGCACCGGCTGCTGCAACAGCAACAGGTGCTGCGGCAGACACGCCCCACTTTTCTTCCAGCATCTTGGAAAGCTCTGCAGCTTCCAGGACGGTCAGAGCTGACAGGTCGTCAACGATCTGCTCGAGATTTGCCATTTTCGTAATTCCTTAGCTTCGTAATACCGCTTCTGACGGTAGGTATGAGATTGAAAGATGCGCCGGACTAGGCGGCATCCCCCTGTTCGGCTTTGGCTGCAATAACGCGGGCGACCTGACCGCCAGGTGCGGCGAGCACCCCTGCGATACGGGTTGCCGGCGTGTTGAGCATTCCCACAATCTTGCCCCGGAGCTCGTCGAGGGATGGCAGGTCGGCAAGTGCCTTCACGCCAGACTCGTCAAGCACGGTTTCTCCCATGATGCCGCCACGGATAATGAGCTTTTCATTAGCCTTGGCGAACTTTGCGAGAATCCGCGGTGCTGCAACCGGGTCATCAGAGACACCAATTGCAGTTGGACCGGTGAAGAGATCAGTGATCTCGGACGCCGGCGTACCTTCCAGAGCACGTTTTGCCAGACGGTTTTTCGTTACCCGAAAACTCGCACCGGCTTCGGCCATATCGCGGCGCAGCTCGGAAAGCTCCGCAACGTTGAGGCCGGAATAGTGGGTCACCACGACCACACCGGCATCACTGAAGACACCGTTCAGGGTCGAGACGAGCGCATCTTTTTCAGCGCGTTCCACGTGGCTCTACTCCAACTTGTGAGCCCTACCCGCCTTGACGGATAAAGCCCGGTGGCAAAAGTCGTCATCCTGCAAGCCAGGATCACGACGCTCATTTGCCTGTCCGCCAATGCTGGGGATCACTCCCCTCACACAACATCGGCCAGAAGCGGCCCGAATTCGGGTCGTCCCGTCTAATGCAGGCGGTCATTAAGTCCTCCGGAACAAGTCCCTTGGACACCCGCAGTCACGGACAGGGCAAGGCCGGTTTCCCGGCCTCCCGCTTTCACCAACGGATTGATGAAAGCGAATTTCGTACCGCACCCAGAGGGATACGGCTTGTTCCTTAGATGTCAGCCGAGATGCTGGACGGATCAATCTTCACGCCCGGGCCCATTGTGGAGCTGACGCTGACGCGCTTCACATAGTTACCCTTGGCGCCTGACGGCTTCGCCTTCTGCACGGCATCGACAAATGCAGTGATGTTCTGGCTGATCTGCTCAGCAGAGAAGCTGGCCTTGCCAACACCTGCCTGAAGCACACCGGCCTTCTCAACGCGGAACTCGACAGCGCCGCCCTTGGCAGCCTTCACGGCTTCAGCAACATCTGGCGTTACAGTGCCAACCTTGGGGTTCGGCATCAGGTTGCGCGGACCAAGCACCTTACCCAGACGACCGACCAGCGGCATCATGTCAGGTGTCGCAATGCACTTGTCGAAATCGATCTTGCCGCCCTGCACTTCTTCCATCAGGTCTTCAGCGCCAACCTTGTCAGCACCAGCGGCGCTTGCCTTGTCGGCATTGTCGCCCTTGGCAAACACAGCAACCTTCACGTCCTTGCCGGTGCCGGCTGGGAGCGAGATCATGCCACGAACCATCTGGTCAGCGTGACGCGGATCAACGCCGAGGTTCATGGCAACTTCAACAGTTTCATCAAACTTCGACTTCGCGCCGTCTTTGATCAGCTGTACGGCTTCGTCCAGCGTGTAGAGCTTCTTGCGGTCAATTGCCTCGCGTGAGGCGGTAATCTTCTTGCCTGCTTTTGCCATGACTTAGCCCACCACCTCGATACCCATGGAGCGCGCGGAGCCTGCGATAATCAGGGCTGCGGCGTCGATGTCGTTTGCGTTGAGGTCCGTAAGCTTTTCTTCCGCAATCTCGCGGACCTGCTTCATCGTGACCTTGCCTGCCACTTCCGTACCGGGGTTCTGGGAACCCTTGTTCAGCTTGGCAGCCTTCTTGAGGTAGTAGCTTGCCGGCGGCTTCTTCGTGATGAACGTGAAGGACTTGTCCTGGTAGATCGTAACGATCGTCGGGACAGGCATGCCGTTTTCCATGCCCTGCGTCTTGGCGTTGAACGCCTTACAGAATTCCATGATGTTCAGGCCACGCTGACCGAGCGCCGGGCCGATGGGAGGAGACGGGTTAGCCGCCCCTGCCGGCACCTGAAGCTTCAGGTACCCGATAATCTTCTTCGCCATTATTGCTCCTTCCAGGCCCCTCAGAAGTGAGAGAAAACCTGACTTTTTACTTCGAAGGATTGTGGTACGGCACTGGCTGTGCCTCCCACAAAGTCTCAACGTGAAAACGCCCCAATCCATGTCCGGCAATCCGGTCAGGAGCGAGGCGCTTCATCCAAGGCCGCAGGAAATACCCCAAAGACCCTGAAAATGCTAGAGGGCTGACTGCTTTTTCAGCCAGCCGGAAACCGCTAGGTCTTGTCGACCTGGCCGTATTCAAGCTCAACTGGTGTCGGCCGACCAAAGATCGAAACTGCAACCTTGAGGCGGGTCGCCTCTTCGTCGACTTCTTCCACGAGGCCGGAGAATGACGCAAACGGCCCGTCGACAACTCGAACTTCCTCGCCGATCTCGAACGAGATCGAAGGCTTGGGCCGGTCCACACCTTCCTGGACCTGATTCACAATGCGGTCGACTTCCGCCTGGCTCACCGGCTGCGGCTTGGATTCAGATCCAAGGAACCCCGTGACCTTCGGCGTGTTCTTGACGAGATGGAAGGCTTCGTCCGTCAGGTCCATCTTCACCAGCACGTAGCCCGGGAAGAACTTGCGTTCCGTGTTGACCTTCTGGCCGCGGCGGACTTCCACCACTTCCTCAGTCGGCACCAGCACTTCCTCGAAGCAATCCTCAAGACCCTGCTGAACAGCCTGTTCCTTGATGCTCTCTGCCACCTTCTTTTCGAAGTTGGAGTAGCTGTGAACGATGTACCAACGATGCGCCATGTGCGCGGATATCCTTGTTTGGCGGCATTGGCCCGCACCCGCGAGACATGCCTGAGTTTCTTGTACCGGCGCGATGCCTAAAGGCTGAGATTCAGCAGCAGCTGTACGCCCCAGCTCAAGACCTGGTCAGCAAGAAAGAAGAAGATAGACGCCAGGGCCACCATGATGAAAACCATAACCGTCGTAATCGCTGTTTCACGACGGGTCGGCCACGTCACTTTCGACGTCTCAGACCGAACCTGCTGGGCAAATTCCAGCGGCCCCGTCTTCTTCTTCTTGACTACGTCTTTTGCCACGCTCTGATCGCGCCTTTGTCGCTTGTCGCCCTGATACATCTCAGGACTGGATACTATGCCCGGCGAGGTCTCTACCGCGCCTGACCCTGCCGCCGCACCTTACAAACATCTGGTGTGGCTGGCAGGAGTGGAGGGACTCGAACCCCCAACCCCCGGTTTTGGAGACCGGTGCTCTGCCAGTTGAGCTACACTCCTAAACCGGCGAACGGGGACAGCCAAATCAAAGCTGCCCCCATACGCGTTACTCGATGATGCTTGCGACGACGCCTGCACCGACGGTGCGTCCGCCTTCACGGATAGCGAAGCGCAGCTTCTCTTCCATGGCGATCGGCACGATCAGCTCGACTTCCATCTCGCAGTTGTCGCCCGGCATAACCATTTCCGTGCCTTCCGGCAGAGACACAACACCCGTCACGTCCGTCGTACGGAAGTAGAACTGCGGACGGTAGTTCGTGAAGAACGGCGTGTGACGGCCACCTTCATCCTTCGTCAGGATGTAGGCTTCAGCCTTAAACTTCGTGTGCGGTGTCACAGACCCCGGATGCACCAGAACCTGGCCACGCTCGATGTCTTCGCGGTTCACACCACGCAGCAGGCAGCCAACGTTGTCGCCAGCTTCGCCCTGGTCGAGCAGCTTGCGGAACATTTCAACGCCCGTCACCGTCGTCTTCGTGGTGTCCTTGATGCCGACGATTTCAATTTCTTCGCCAACATTCACAACACCGCGCTCAATACGGCCCGTAGCAACCGTGCCGCGGCCGGAGATTGAGAACACGTCTTCAACCGGCATCAGGAACGGCTGATCCTTCGGACGGTCCGGCGTCGGGATGTACTCATCAACCGCTGCCATCAGCTCGAGGATCTTTTCCTTGCCGATATTGTCGTCACGGCCTTCGAGAGCCGCCAGAGCAGAACCGGCAATGATGGGGATATCGTCGCCCGGGAAGTCGTAGGAAGACAGAAGCTCACGCACTTCCATTTCAACGAGTTCCAGAAGCTCTTCGTCGTCGACCTGGTCAACCTTGTTCAGGAACACGACCAGCGCCGGAACACCCACCTGACGGGCAAGCAGGATGTGCTCGCGGGTCTGAGGCATGGGGCCATCAGCTGCGTTCACCACCAGGATGCCGCCGTCCATCTGCGCTGCACCGGTGATCATGTTCTTCACATAGTCAGCATGGCCCGGGCAGTCCACGTGCGCGTAGTGACGGTTGTCCGTCTCATACTCAACGTGCGCCGTCGAAATCGTGATGCCGCGCGCCTTTTCTTCAGGCGCCTTGTCAATGTCGTTGTAGTCCGAAAACTCCGCGCCACCCTGCTCAGCAAGCACCTTCGTGATCGCTGCCGTCAGCGTCGTCTTGCCATGGTCAACGTGACCAACTGTGCCGATGTTCACATGCGGCTTCGTGCGCTCAAACTTTTCCTTGGCCATTTTTTCTCGGACCTCTTATTCGTCGATCAAATCGGCGACAGGTACTTTGCCAGTCCCGTCGCGTTGCCAGTAGTGATGCCGGCACTCATCTCAAGCAGCGGCGCGAAATTGTCTTCATCTCGGTTGGGCCTGGAAAAAGCCCGGATAACGTTGCCCAGCCCAAGCTGGAGCGGGTGAAGGGAATCGAACCCTCGTCGTCAGCTTGGAAGGCTGCTGCTCTACCATTGAGCTACACCCGCCGGAACCAGCCTGATGCGATGGTGCCCGGCTGAGCATACCACCACGAACCAGTCGTCTTGTCTTCTCGAAGGGGATGGTGGAGGGAGTTGGATTTGAACCAACGTAGGCATAGCCAACGGATTTACAGTCCGTCCCCTTTAACCACTCGGGCATCCCTCCTTAAACCAACTGCCGGGTAAACTCTCAAACGCGAGGTTTTCCGCGGCCCTTCAAGAAGTCCCGGCGACACAAACACACCTGATGTATTCCCGCAAAAACCGACAATCCATCTCTTTCGGCCTACCTTGAGGAGAAGCCGACATATTGAAGACTGTCGCTTATATGGGAAACACCGGCCCGCAGCGCCGCTGGTGGCGAGGAAATAGGCGTTTTTGCCCCCTCATGTCAATGCCGTGATGACCTCCTTTGCGCGGGAAACCCGCGTCGAACCCCTGCAACCGGCCCCTCACCCGGCGACAGTCCGGCAACACACCCTCAAAATTGCCATCCAGGTGGCCCGGAACTCATTGCAGCCGCCGGTTTTACCCGCTAGAGCGCTCCTATGAGCGATGACAGAAATACAGGCCCCAAACGGACCGGCGCCGGCGGCTCCCGGCGTGGTGGCGGAAAAGGCAAAGGGTCCGGCACGCCCCGCGGCGGCAGGAATGGTGAGCGCGGCCAAGCTGGCGAGCGCGGAAAGGGCGGCAGGCCGGGCAACCGCGCCGGCGGCCGGTCCGGTGGCCCGCAGCGCGGCCAGAATCGCCAGGGCAATCCACGCGGCCGCCAGACGTCCCAGCCGCTGGCCGACGGACAGGATTGGCTCTACGGCGTCCACGCGGTCCGCGCGGCACTCATGAACCCGAAGCGCAGAATTCTGCGCCTTGTCGCCACGGAAAGCGGCAGCGAGAGCATTGCCGAGCGGGCACGCCAACGCGGCCTCCAGATCGAAAAAGCCGATGCGCGCGAGATGGACCGCATGTTCGCGCCCGGCACGGTGCATCAGGGCATCGCATTGCGCGTCACCCCCCTGCCCGACCCGGTTCTTGCAGATGTGCTCGCCGCCTCCGCCGCCGCAGACGAGGCAGGCGAGCCCACCAGGCCACTCGTCATCCTTGATCAGGTCACCGATCCACAGAATGTCGGCGCGGTGCTCCGCTCCGCTGCCGTATTCGGTGCCCGCGCCGTCATTGTCACCCGCCGCAACTCACCACCGGTCACCGGCACGCTTGCCAAGGCGGCGTCGGGTGCCGTGGAACAGATGCCACTGGTGCATGTCCCCAATGTGGCTCAGGCCATTGCGGTCCTTCAGGCGGAAGGCTGGTTTGCCGTCGGCCTTGAAGGCACCGGCGACAAGTCGCTGGCGCAGATGGACCTGACCGGCAAGATCGCCATTGTCATGGGGGCTGAAGGGACCGGCCTGCGCCGCCTGACAGCAGAGCGCTGCGACATGCTGGCCAAAATCCCCGGAGAGCCCGGCTTTGCATCCTTGAACGTCTCAAATGCAACCGCGGTGGCACTCTACGAGATCAGCCGCCAGCGCGGCTAACCGGAATGATTGCGCAAATCATCGCGATTTCATGCATTTGCGTCTCGCCAGAGACGAAATAGCACGCTATACCGTCCGCGATTCAGGCGGAACGAGCCTTTGAGTCACGTGTGCCGGCTTAGCTCAGCTGGTAGAGCACCTGATTTGTAATCAGGGGGTCGGGAGTTCGAGCCTCTCAGCCGGCACCATTCATCCTCAAGAAATCCGGATTGTGCGAAACATGCTATTCCTGCGTCCGGCCTACGTCGCGACTGATCTGATTTCAGGTCTCGTCACGCCGGCGAAGTTCTGCCATGCGAGCCAATAGAGCGTCTGCATAGGCTGAAATGATTGACGCGCGGGCCGTGTCATCAAAGGAGCGCAGATTTGTGTTTGGCTCGACACACTCCAATTCACATAGAACGGGGCCACGCTCGCCATTGATCAGATCAACCCGGGCTCGCGTCACAGCCCCCGCGCCATAGCGTGCTGTCGCCCAGCCCATAACGGCCTCAGCAAAGTTCAGCATTCCCGGCGGCAGGTCAGCACGCCCAACCGGCCGCCGCTGCGACGTATCTGATGATCTGAACCCGGGCGGTTTCAGGATGCCGTGGCTGAAGGCACCTCCCAGGAAAACCAGTGAGTACTCGCCGGCTTCAATGCCGGGCTGATAGCACTGTAGAATGGCACCATATCCACCCGCCGCCTGGACAATTGTTTGGAATGCGCCTTCGGCCTGCGCCACATCCAGCACATGCTCCGGGCGCACGGCAGATGGACCGCCGGACCGCGCCACAATGTATGTGTCATGCCCATCAGCAGAGACAATCGGCTTGAGGACGAGATCTCTCCCCCGCCAGATCTCGTGGCCGTCGAGCTGGTCAACAATGTCAGACAACGACAGGCCCACTGCACGCTGCGCGTTATGCCCCGCATCACCATCAAGGCTGAAGAAGCGGGACGGCGTGATGGACCCGTCCGGCCGATCCTCTTCACCGAAAAAGTCAGCCAGGCCCGAGAGATAGACAGACTTGACTACGCCCTCTCTAAGCACACGCGCATCATTGATCAGCTTCAGTTGTCCATCACCCTCGCAGCGCACCAGCCAGTCAAGAAAACCGTCCGGGTCCTGACGAAGATTCCAGGTCGAACTGACATAGATGGCATCGTACCGCTCCGGTCGAAAGTCCCGCGACCTCCAGTCAATGAGATCCACCTCCACCGAACGGGAAGCAAGTTCATCAGCCAGCAACTGATCGTCAAACCACGGAAACTCCCGTCCGGCGATAGCAAGTGTGAGAGACATTGATGTACGGAACGCCCAGAAAGTTATTAATATTGCGACCTAATAGCATTTATAGCCCTAAGCGCAAGCCGCTGACCGGCCGTTGAAGCACCAAATCTCTGCGGTACCTTGCTGCATCAGATCGAATCGAGAGGCTGGAGATAGGAATGACAAACGGACTAGCCCGAGCCGCGTTCGCAGTCTTTGTCCTTCTGGCTTCTTCATTCCTGCCGGCACGGGATTCGAGCGCCCAAACACCTGAACCAGTTAGCGGTTCCACACCCAATTTTCTCTTCATCGTATTTGAGGACATGGGCCCGCGCATCGGCGCATTTGGTGACGCAGTCGCGAAGACGCCGGTCCTTGATGTCTTTGCGGCTCAGTCTGTTCAGTTCGCCAATACGTTCACAACCGCGGGAGTCTGTGCGCCCAGCCGGTCGTCGCTCATCACAGGTGTTCACCAGCAGACACTGGGCACCCAGCACATGCGCACACGGTCGCCGTCATCGCTGGCGCCATCCGGCGGCCCCATTGCCTACGAGGCCGTCCCGCCCGCTGACGTAAAGGCGTTCCCCGAACTGCTCCGGGCAGCGGGGTACTACACCACCAACAACGGCAAGACCGACTATCAGTTCGGTGAGCCCTTCACTATCTGGGACAATCAGGAGGCCGACCACCCATGGCGCGGCCGCCCTGAAGGCAAGCCCTTCTTCGCGATGGTGAACATCCTGGAAACCCATGAAAGTGCTTTGTGGCCGCTGGATGCATTTTCGTTCAAACCCCTGGTCAATATCATCCGCCTGCGGAATTTATGGGTCCTCTCGGGTAAGGAGCGCCTGACCGATCCAGACATGGTCGAAGTGCCTCCGTACCTGCCTGACACGCCGACAGTCAGAGCCGACATCGCCCGCCAGTATGACAACATTACCTTCGCCGAGAAGAAACTGGCCGAGTTGCTAGATGATCTTGACGCCGACGGATTGGCGCAGAACACAATCGTCGTGGTGACAACCGATCACGGCGATGGCCTTCCCCGCATGAAGCGCGCCATCTATGACAGCGGCATCAAGGTACCGCTGATGGTTCGATTTCCCGATGGCAGACGAGCCGGAGAGAAACACGACAGGCTGGTGAGTTTTGTGGATATCGGCCCCACCTTTCTCAGTTTGGCAGGCCTCGATGTGCCCGACTATGTGCACGGGCACCCCATCTTCGGTGGAACACCAGAAACCAACCGCGACTACATCGTTGCTGGCTCCGACCGGTTTGATGCGGTAGCCGAATATCAGCGCGCCATCCGCGATACCCGGTGGAAGTACATTCGCAACTACCGGCCCGACCTACCCTTCTTCCAGCCGCTGTCCTTCCGCGATGAGCTCCCGGCCATGCAGGAACTCTGGCGTCTTCATGCCGAAGGAAACCTCACGCCAGTTCAGGCCCAGTACTTTGCAACGCCCCGTCCCGCCGAAGAACTCTACGACACGCTGGCTGACCGGCACGAGATCACCAATCTGGCCTCCGACCCGGCCCATGCCGACACTTTGGAGAGGTTGAGAAATACCTATGACGCATTCGTGGAACGCACGGGCGACCTGTCGGCGCTGCGGGAAGCTGAGATGATTGAAACCATGTGGCCGGACATGCAGCAGCCCAGGACAGCAGCTGTAGAGTTCGCAGCAGCCGGGCAAAGTCTCACGCTGAGTTCAGACACACCCGGGGCGTCGATTGGCTATCAACTCGGTGATGATGCCCCCTGGCACTTGTACACAGGCCCCATTTCAATCAGCGGAGATATGACAGTGAATGCAAAAGCCATTCGCTACGGCTATGCACACAGCGACGTCACGACATATCCATCGGCGCAATAGCCGACGGGCCTTGCAAGCTTAGCGAACGATATCAGCTATGCGGGCGTAGTCGCCATAGAGGCGGCGGACCCGGCCCGTGCCAAGTTCCATAACCACAGCTTCAAGCTCCGCGCGCGGCGATACGTGAAACAGTTTCAGCCACCACATCAATAGCCGACTGAACCAGCGCGGCAGCCCATCCTGCATCCCAAAATCCACAACCATCAGGCGACCGCCATATCCGGTCGTTGCATATCCCCGAGACAACGCTGCTTGCCAGCCAGGGATCATGGATATGCTGTAGGAGAAAAAGACGCGGTCAAAATCAGCACGACCGAATAATACAGCCGTGTCAAAGTCGGCTGCATCAGCACGCGCCAGATGGATGCGATCAGACAGCCCCGTCCGCTCGATCTCGGCAGCCGCCGTCTCAAGCATCGCGGCTGAGATATCAAGACCGAAGAACGTGGCATGGGGATATCGCTGTGCTGCCTTGATGAGATTGCGCCCGGTCCCGCACCCGACTTCCAGTACATAACCACCGTCAGGCGGCGCCAACTCGTGAATGAGCCTGTCGCGCCCCAGCAGATAGTATTTGCGGGTTATGTCGTAGATGTGCCGCTGGTAGCGATAGATGGAATCCATCAGATCGCCGGTCGGAGTCACCGCATCGCTCATCACATATCTGCCTTCTGGAAGTCAGCCTTTGAAGACATAAAGATGCACGCCGCCATAAATCGCAGACCGGTCCCGGGCCGAGTAGTCGAGGCTTTCTTCGGCGTGATAGTCCCAGTGATCCATGATCTCATCGGCGACACGCCCCGGCAGGATGGAGGGTGCGCCAGCAGTTCTGAAGATAACACGTGCCCCAGGACGCGCAGTGCGTGTGATCTCCGCCCACAACTCATTGAGCTGTGCGTCTGTCATCCAGTCCTGTGCATCCAGCAACACATAGGCGTCAAGACTATAGTCCTGTTCGCGGTTCAGTTGCTCAGTGAAAGAACGGTGGCAGACATTGACCCGTGCGGCCCGGTCACGAACTTCTGCGAAGTGCTCTGCTTGCAGATAGGGCGGCAGCGGGCCGGACGGCCCGGACGCATAGCCGCGGCCAAAGGCCTGCCAAGCGAAGTAATTGTCCTTCATCTCAAAGCCGCAGGCCAGCTTCTCAAGACGAGCTTTGAGAACCGACGCCATATCGCCATTACCGTCAGCCGCAAGCGCCTCGTATTGCGCAGGCGGAATGCCCAAGCCATAGAGCGACATCTTCTTGGATGTCACCCACCGGACCATCCGACGATCAAAAAGCGGTGCCAGAGCTGTATCAAAGAACGTGCGCTGCTCATCCATCGTCCGGGCCCAGACAATTTGGCGTGGATCCGTGCCGTGCAGTCGCGCCATCCAATGGGCCACGCCAATGAAGTAGCCGAGCAGTCCATGGTGATAGAGGTCACGGGAGAAAAGCGAGATGCGCCGCTGCAGCATCCAGTCGCGGCCTTCCCAGTAGGTGCGGCTTTCATCATCCAGACGGTCCCGGACAAACCGCTCGTAGGCGTTGATGTTGGCCTTGGCGTCTGCCTCACCGAAGAACCGGTAGAACGACTCGTAAGTCGGCATGCCCTGCGCCGCGGCCAGCTTCAACCGCGTCAGCGCCAGATGCGCGCGGTTGAGATCAACGGCAATGATCTCTCTGGGGTCCGCTGTGAGGTAAGAAAGGACATTGCACCCACCCGACGCAATGGCAAGCATTCGAGAGTCCGGCGTGAGCGCCAACGCATCAAGGTCGACCTTCGGGTCCTCCCAGATTTGCGGATAGACCAGCCCCTTGAAGGCAAAGGTGAACAGGCGTTCCAGAAAGCCGGCCCGGCTCGCAGCCTCATTCTGATGAACGGCGGACTGAAGATTTTTGCGTGTCTGTTCAAGTGATGATGGCGGCAAGGTGCGCTCCCCTGCAGGCCTTCCTCACATGGGACAGCAGGTCCGGCAGGGCCTGCCAGCCACCGGATGAATCACGAATAGTCGTGATCCCGGTGATTAGCAGGCAAGCGATGACGGTTTTGTCACAGGGGCAAGTCGGTCAGATGACCAACGCCACACAATCGCAAAACTGTGTCGTAAAGAGCGGCTACTCGGCCCCGACACCGGCAGCGGCAACGGCTGCCTGGCTTTCCTCGATCCCAAGAGCACCCAGGACACGCGCAACAATGCCTGCGGCATCCAGCCCGGCAGCCGTTACCTGCACGGCCGGCTTGTCATGATCGATGAAAATGTCCGGCATGAAGACGGGGACGAAACGGGCGTGACCCGTATCAAGACCCTGACGGGCCAGGCTGTCATAGACAAGCGTTGAGAACCCGCCGATTGAGCCTTCCTCCACGGAGACCAGCAGCTCATGATTTGTGGCGAGCTGTTTCACCAACTCATCATCAATGGGCTTTGCAAAGCGCGCATCTGCGACTGTCGCGGATAGTCCCATGGCGGCCAGTTTGTCAGCCGCCGCCAGGGCATCGGCACGACGGGCGCCGTAGCTGAGAATGGCAATCTTGCTGCCTTCGCGCAGAACAACGCCCTTGCCGATTTCCAGCAGACGGCCCTGCTCGGGCATCTCCACCCCGGCACCTTCACCACGCGGGTAACGCAATGCGATGGGACCTTCATCAAAGGCAGCCGATGTCGCAACCATATCGACAAGCTCGGCCTCGTTGCCTGCAGCCATAATGGTCATGCCGGGAACGCACCCCAGGAACGCTACATCATAGGCCCCCTGATGGGTGACACCATCCGCACCCACCATACCGGCGCGGTCGATGGCGAAACGGACCGGAAGCTTCTGGATGGCCACGTCATGAATGACCTGGTCATAGCCGCGCTGCAGGAACGTTGAATAGATGGCCGCGAATGGGCGCATGCCTTCCGCTGCCATGCCGGCGCAGAACGTCACGCAATGCTGCTCGGCAATCGCCACATCAAAATGGCGCTCCGGGAACATTTCGCCGAATTTCGTGAGGCCGGAGCCGTCCGGCATGGCCGGTGACACTGCCACGATGCGTTCGTCACGCTGCGCTTCTGAAATCAGTGCGTCAGCAAAAACCTTGGCGTAATTGGGTGCCGCCGGTGCGGCCTTCGCCTGCTTGCCATCAGCAATGTTGAATTTCGACACACCATGATAGCAATCCGCAGATGCTTCAGCCGGTGCGTAACCCTTGCCCTTGCGTGTAATAACATGAAGCAAGATCGGGCCATCATGATCACGCGCAGCCGTCAGTACACGGACCATCTCGTCCACGTCATGACCATCAAACGGCCCCGCATAGGGTACGCCGAGGTCATCAAACATGGTCGGCTGATCAACGAAGCTTGGCAGGCCTTCGTCAGCAATGCCCTTGTCGCGCGTGGCTTCGTCCGGCATGAAACCGCGAAGCTCGGTCAGATAGTGAGACAGTGCACCGGCAGGCGGCGCGATGGACATGTGGTTGTCATTGAGAATGATGACCATGCGGCGCTTCTCGGAGCCCACATTGTTGAGGCCCTCAAACGCCATACCAGCTGACATGGCACCGTCGCCGACGATGGCCACAACCTGGTTGTCGCGCTTCATGAAGTCGCGACCGGCTGCAAAGCCGAGCGCTGCTGAAA
>JGI12316J15310_10000007_pt7 | contig 26599 bp, 23 predicted proteins | sample MarCyaLeptolynsp_FD_15310 | JGI IMG/M metagenome (IMG submission 15310)
TGCGCTCTTGACTGGCTTTCAACACTTCTTGTCGGGTTTGTGTCGAATGTTGCTGAGTTGGTTTCAACACCCGATATACTTTGCAATCCTTACAATGATATTGAGGGTTGCCACATTTGTTTGTTCCGTTTTTAATGATATTCGCACTGCCACATGAGTGACAAGTATACGTGATGGTTTCTTGTATCATGTGGCTAGTGTATCAAATACACTTTATCACTTACTTTTTAACCACTACCTACATTACGTAGGGGAGGGTTTGCAAACCTTCCCCTATAAATTTCGCCCCAACAGTTAATTTTGACCTTTTCTGAACCTAATATATCATTCGCCCCCAAACTAGAATGTACCGCCTATTGGCAATGATTGGGCAGAAACTAGGAATCGCTGTATCATAGAGGGCAGGTTCTACTAGGGACGTATAGGAGTACAGACGATGGATATTATTGGTAGCCTCGCTATTATTGTGGGCGCGGTGTATTTGCTCGGTATTATTACAGATAGCTTTTTTATTGTCAGCCTCGACCAAATCTCACGACGACTGGATTTATCAGACGAAGTGGCAGGCGCGTCCCTGATGGCAGTTGGGTCATCGGCACCGGAACTAGCGATTGCGTTGATTGCGCTATTTACGGGCGGGGGTAGCCACAGTGATGTCGGCATCGGCACGATTGTTGGGTCAGCTGTGTTTAATATCCTCGTGATTACAGGGGTATCGGCATTGGTTGCTGGTGAATTAAAAATACATCGCTTTGCTGTGCGCCGTGACACCATATTTTACCTTGTCTCGATTGGGTATCTGGCATGGGTATTTCTTGACCAAGAAGTTGTTCTTATTGAGGCAATTATTGGGTTGGTCGCTTATGCAGGGTATGTCGCGTTTCTCGCATTTTATAAACCACCCGAAGACCCCAACATCCACGCACCTGTCAAAAAAGTGGCAGAATCGCCTGAATATAAAGAGAAGACTGAATCCGGTGAGAACTTATTCCGCCGTGTTGAACATGTGATTGTGCGGTTGATTCGGATGATTACAGGTGCACCCAGCGAACGTTATGTGTGGACATTTTTTGTCGCTATCGTATTTATCATTATTCTCAGCTACATTCTGGTCGAAGCAACAATTGTCTTCGCAGCAGGGGTCGGCATTCCACCTGTATTGGTTGCGCTGACCTTATTGGCAGCGGGTACATCAGCACCGGACCTCATCGCCTCGATTGAAGTGGCGCGTGAAGGACGTGGTGGTATGGCTGTTGCTAATGCCATCGGCTCGGATATTTTTGATGTATTCATCGGACTGGGCTTCCCGTGGTTTCTCGCCATCGTCTTATTAGGCGAATCCTCTATTCACGTCGCGGCAGATGACCTCTGGATATCTATTGCGATGTTGGTCGGTACAACACTGGTGCTATGGTTCTTCCTCGAACGCAAGATGAACCTTAGTCGTAACGAAGGTATTGTGCTGTTGATACTCTATGTTGGCTTTGTTATCTTTACGATTGTATCCGGTGGAGGTATAACACCGCCTCCTGCCTAAACATCCCACAATGACAAAAACCAATTTGCATGGGGCATTCCGCTAGTCAGGATGCCCTTTTTAAATTCTGCCGATGGGATTTTAACCTGACGAAACTCGATTTGCTCCTGCCCATCTTGCATGGCAATCGTCACATACTCAGCGTAAGCAGGATGTTTGCTGTTACGCTGGCGGGGTAAGCCGACACTGCCAGGACACAATATCTTGGTGTCTTGAAAGATGCGCATAAATGGATGATGGACATGTCCTGTCGCCATCAGATAGTCATCATATCCATCAAGGCATTTTGCGAGAGTTTCTTCTGGTGTTGTTTCGTCAATGACATCGTTATAAGAATAGGGTGAGCCATGCACACACAACAACTCATGGTCGCTGTCTAATGCGATACGTATCAATGGTTTGAAGCCTCGCATGAATGTTTTGTTGTCATCGGTTAATTGCTCCGAACACCATTGATCCATGTCGTCATAGCGTGCCACCACAGGGTCATCGCTATCGTGTCGTTGTGGATTGAGAATAGCATCATCCATATTACCTTTTACCACTGCAATATTACGTTCTTGCAAAAGCGACACCACTGCATGCGGGAATGCACCGGAAGCAACATCACCGAGGCAAATAATCTGCTTGATGTTGTCGTTGTCTATCGCTCTCAGAACGTATTGAAGTGCCGTCAGATTCCCTTGAATATCAGAAATGAGCGCAACTTTATTCAATTGTTTAACGACCTAACATTAAGATTGCTTCTTGATTGTACCCTTCGTAAATACTGTCTTTATTATGATGATTTCATACTACCTGTCAATACACGAAAATACTAATGTCTGCATAGTATTATCACTATTCACAAATGGTATATTACCTCCGCTGATTAATGGGAAGCGTAGGCACTTTCGAGTATCATAAGCATAATAAAAGCCAACAACACACACATTGAAGTTGAGACAGATTATGACATCACAGATTAAAAATCAGCCTGACTACCGTCCCCAAAGTGGCTTTGATATTTTGCGATTACCCATCATTGGGGGGATATTACGTCATCGCTACGGCAGATTATCTATGCAAACGGTCTTCACTGTGATTGCTGTCGTGTTAATTATTGATGGATTCGTCGGACCACAATCGGCAGCACGCAACCTCGCCACTGTCACGCCGTGGGTACATTATCGCGGGATAGTTGTGATTGTGCTGTTATTAGCTGGAAATCTGTTTTGTATGGGATGCCCATTCACTGTCCCACGCACCTTAGCCAAACGCTTTGCACCACGCGGACGACGCTTCCCGAAGGCGTTACGCAATAAATGGCTGGCGATAATGAGTTTATTTGTGCTGTTCTTCCTCTATGAATATTTGGATTTGTGGGCAAGCCCGTTGTTAACAGCATGGGTGATTGTCTTTTATTTTGTCGCCTCTTTTGTGATGGAAATGGTGTTTGCGGAGTCGGCATTTTGTAAGTATGTCTGTCCGCTGGGGTCGTTTAACTTCGTTTATTCGACGGTTTCGCCAACACAAATTGCCGTCAAATCACCGGACATCTGCGCGACCTGCGTGGGTAAAGAATGCGTCAACGGGAGTTATGCCACTGAGCCAACCATTCGCCTTGATGCGATTCCGGTCATTGGCTCGGATAGCGAAACGAAACAAGTTGAAGTCAAGCATAGTCCACAGGGAACACTTGGCTGTGGCACGGAGTTATTCGCACCGCAAATCCGTAGCAATATGGACTGCTCGATGTGCCTCGATTGTGTGCGTGCCTGCCCCCATGATAATGTCAGTTTGTTTGCGCGTCGTCCGGGGCGGGAGCTATCGCAACCGGATGCGTGGTCACGGCGTTGGGATATGTCGCTTTTGGCGATTGTGCTGGCGTTCATGGGTGTGTCGAATGCCTTCGGGATGGTGCCTCCTTACTATGCGTTACAGGAATCATTGGCGTTGCAGTATGGCATCACCAGCGAGTTTGTGGTGCTGTTGCTTATTTTTGGCTATATGAACTTGGTGTTGCCGATTGTGGCAGTTGTGGGGGCGGCGTATCTGGGACGGATGTTGACAGGCATGACCAAACGCGATTCGTTACGCGATACTGTTGCCGCATTTGCACCTGCGTTTGTCCCACTTGGATTTGGGATTTGGTTCGCCCATTATGCCTTCCACTTTTTGATTGGTCCCGGTCTAATCGTCCCCGTGATACAGGAGTTCTTCGGCGGGGTCGGGGATTGGGAGACGTGGAGCTTCACGCTATCAACGAATCTCATTGGGGTCATTCAGTTGGTTGCACTGGTGGGTGGCTTTCTGGCGAGTATGTGGTTGGCGAATCGCACGGCGTTACGTCTGTATCGGCGTAATGGCTTGTTCGGACTCATCCCGTGGGGCTTTGTGTTGCTGATGTTGATGTTGGCTTCGTGGCAGATTTTTACCTTGCCGATGGAGATGCGCGGGACATTGGAGCTATTTGGGTAAATAGTGATTGGTGGCTTGTCTCCTAATTATTGTCAGGTATGTAGAGGCGTACCCGTATGTGTACCTGCAAGCCGTTGATGCCATCATCGTTAATGTTTGAGGAAACTTTTTATGCCCGACTTCATCAAAGGTCTTGACCTATCACGCGCATTTTATCATGATGCCGTAAAACCGATTATCAATAAACATTTCCCGCAATTGACGTATACCGCTGGCTTGGTCGGAGGTGGCTCAGAGGTGTTGGGCTATGATACCGAGATGTCATCTGACCATCATTGGGGACCGCGCCTGTTGATGTTATTGTCTGCATCTGATAAAGCTGACCTTGCCGACTCCATTCGTGATGTGTTGAGTAACGAACTGCCCTATACATTTATGGGCTACTCGACGAACTTCGGCGACCCACATGTCGGCGACGGCGATAACGGCACACAGCTTATGAATACCATCACCGAAGGCAAAGTCAATCATCGTGTTGAAATAGTAACCATCAATCAATTTGTACAGGGTATCCTCGGCATTCCAGCTGACCATGACATGACCCCAGCAGATTGGCTGGCAATTCCACAGCAGAAATTACTAACCCTGATAGCAGGTGAGCTATTCCACGATGAGCTGAACATGCAGGCAGTGCGGGATAAATTTGCTTATTACCCGCATGAGGTGTGGTTGTATCTGTTGCTGTGTGGTTGGGGGCGCATCGGGCAGGATGAACACCTCGCCCCGCGCGCTGGTTTTGTCGGTGATGAATTAGGGTCGGCGGTGATTGCAGGGCGGTTGGTGCGGAGTATTATGCAATTATGCTTCCTGATAGAACGACGCTATGCCCCTTATCCCAAATGGTTCGGGACAGCCTTCGCTAAACTCGATTGTGCTGATGAACTCACCCCGATTTTACGCGATGCACAGATGGGCACGACTTATCGTGACCGTGAATCTGCACTGGTCAAGGCATATACCATTTTGAATGAGATGTTCAACGACCTCCAACTGACTGCACCGATTGAACCTGCTGTCTTACAATTTCATGGTCGTCCGTTTCAGGTAACACATGGTTGGCGATACACGCAAGCATTGTATGACGTTATCACTGACCCTGCTGTCAAAGCCATCGCTGACCGCACACAAATCGGGAGTGTTGACCAATTCAGCGACAGTACAGATATGCGCGAGGGTGTTCATCTACAACCAAAGGTAGCACAGTTATATAACGAATAGCAGTCGCACCGCGCAATAATCGGAGTGTATGTGTCCCTTGATTGGCTTAGACTGAAGTCATCAACAGATTGAGGAGATAACAGATGCACCCGTTTCGCTTTGGCATCATTAACGAACAGATGAAAGCCCCGACCGACTGGATTGACCATGTCAAAACCATCGAGTCGCTCGGCTTTTCGACATTCCTGATACGCGACCATTTTGTGCCAGATTTCTTCGGTGAACAATACGCACCCCTATCCGCATTGATGATGGCAGCCAGTGTGACCAACAATCTACAAATCGGGACAATGGTCATCGGCAATGATTATCGACATCCGGCGATTCTGGCAAAAGAGGTAGCGACAATTGATGCTCTCTCCGGTGGTCGCTTTGAGTTTGGCATTGGCGCAGGCTGGCTTAAATCCGAGTATGACAAGGCGGGTATGACCTATGATAGAAACGGGGTTCGTGTCAGCCGATTAGAAGAAGCCGTCACTGTCTATAAGGGCTTGTTTGGTGATAAACCCTTTTACTTTCAGGGTGAGCATTACTGCATTGACGGTCTGCATATCACACCGCAATCAGTGCAACGTCCCTATCCCAAGTTGATGGTTGGGGGTGGGAAACCGCGTATGCTCAAATTGGCAGGGCGCGAGGCAGATATTGTCGGATTATTGACGACCTCGGTTGCATCGGGTGTCGTAGAGCTGGATCCATCGGAACGCTTTGCTCATGCGGTACGCGAGAAGTTATCATGGGTGAAAGAGGGTGCGGGTAATCGTTACGACCAGCTTGAGTTGAGCCTCATACCCACTGTGATTGTGACCGATAACCGTGATGCCGAGGCACAACGTATCATTGAGCGTAATCAGTGGCAGGGGGTGACAACCGATGATGTGCTGGAAATGCCGGCTGTGTTTATCGGCACGGTCGAACAGATTATACAGTCGATGATGGCTCGCCGTGCGGATTATGGATTTTCCTATTATGTGTTCAGCGATGATGATATGCACACCGTTGCGCCGATTGTTGATGAACTTGCCGGAGTGTAGCCAGATTTAGAACACACTTACGGCTTACTCATCAGATGATGAGAATGACGGTGGTACAATGTGAGCATAATGTTCAGATAATCGGGGGGAATCCGATGCCCAGTAGTGCCACCAAAACCAGCAGTCAACAATCCTTTGAAAAACTCCTAGAAGCCGTCGCCGAACGCAAACAACTGATGATGGACTACCTGCTCCAAGAGCGGTTTGTCCAACGCTTTCGCCCCGAACATATCCGTGATGCGGTTTATAGTTACGTCAAAAGTGGCGGGAAGTCACTCCGTCCAGCAGTGGCGATGCTTGCTTGTGGTGCAGTCGGTGGTGACGAATCCAAAGCCTTGCCAATGGCATCCGCGATTGAGATTTATCACACATGGACGCTGGTACACGATGATGTGATTGATAAAGACAGCACCCGACGCGGTGTACCAACCGTGCATACCGAATATGCTCAGAAAGCCCGTGAGGAATTTGGGTGGACAGGGGCAGATGCAGACCACTATGGCATGACGATTGCAATGCTGACAGGTGATGTACAACAGGCATGGTCATGGTCGCTGATGTTTGAAGCCCATCTGGAACGCGGGGTATCGGCGGAAGTTGTGTTGCGTCTGGCGCAGGAAATGGCAACCTATGTCACCCCGATGTTGGTCGAAGGCGAGACGCTTGATGTACAGTTCTCCAGCCAAAAACGCGAGCTGACTGAAGAGGCTGTCATTGATATGCTCTGGAAAAAGACGGGTGTTCTTTATGAATACGCTGGACGGACAGGGGCAGCGATTGGTCTCGATAATGCCAACCCCGATATTCCCGAAGTGAAAGCAATTGCTAAATTCTGTAGCCTCTGCGGAACAGCCTTCCAGATTCAAGATGATATTCTAGGTGTGGTCGGTGATGCTCAGCAACTTGGCAAACCTGTTGGCTCAGACATCCGCGAGGGCAAATATACCGTGCTGACCTTGAAAGCCCTCGACTCCGCTAACGATATACAACGTGATACAATTATGGGCGCGTTGGGTGATGGCGATGCCACCGACGATGCAGTTCAGGATGCTACAGGTGTATTGCGTGACCTCGGCGTGATTCAATATGCACAGGACATCTCACGTCGCTATGTTGATGAAGCGGTCGAACATCTGCAAATTGTGCCGGAAAGTGAGTACAAAGCATTGCTTGGTCACTGGGCAGAGTATCTCATCGAACGTGAGTTTTAAGACGGGTATCTACAGGATTTTCGCTGTTTTGCGTAGGGATGAACCTGTGTGTTCATCCGCTAACCTTTATACAATCTCTTTTCAGACTTTACAAAAAGTGACCTTCGGAAAAAAATTGCATTTAAATTGGCGGACGGGAAGAATCCCGTCGCTACGATAAATTGCATGAAACCCTGTAGGGACAACGCCTGCGTTGTTTGCAGACCAGCAAAATATGTGATTATTTATTTCTGAACACATACCAGACTTTACATATTGAACTTAATTTGAAAAGCATTAACCAAAATTCAAATAGCAAATGACCAATAACTTAATACAAATAACATGAAAGACAAAACACAACTATGCGTGATGTGGTCGTGATTGGTGGCGGTTTAACTGGACTGGCTGCCTGTTATGAATTGGAAAAACACAATATCCGTTACACTGTGATTGAGGTCAAACCACGTTTTGGCGGGAGCATCGTCTCGGCGCAGGAGAATGGCTTTGTGCTGGATGGTGGCGCGTTTGCGGTGCAATCAGCAGATGATTGGACACAACTCGATGAACTTGGTCTGACGGATGCGCTGTATCCTTTAGATGACGATAGGGTGGCGTTCAAAGATGGAACAGAATCCCTCGTGACTGCGCTGGCGGGTAAGCTGACCAAAGGGCGGTTGATGCGAATGGCAGTCAGTTCGATTGGGCGGGTGGAGAACCGCTTTGCGATTTGTATGGAAAACGGCATTATGTACGACGCGGGTAGTATCATTGTGGCTTCTCCGGCACGCTTTACCGAGCGTATGTTTTATACCTTCGTGCCAGAAATTTCCGACCGACTGCGCGAGTATCACTATGATTCGATTTATCGCGTCTCGTTGGGTTATCGTAAAGCAGATGTCCCCGCCGAACTTGATGAGATTTTTGATATGTGCTTTCCCTTTAAGTTTGTGACTGACCATCCCAGCCGTGTCCCTGATAGTGACCATGTGCTGATGCAATTCGGGGTACGCTCACAGCCCAAGACCGCGCCAGATAAGATTATCCAAGAGGTGATTGAACGCTATGGCTTGGGCGATAACCCGCTGGTGCAACGGGTGCAATATTGGTCGGAGGCTGACCCACTGTCATGTTATGATGACGACCACGCTGATAATATGAAAGCGATACAGTCCGCTTTGCCCGATGGGGTATATCTCGTTGGTAGTGATTACAGCGAGACCCCACCACAGAACAAAGGGGTCGCACGACTCAATGACCGCATGACACAAGGACAATTAGCCGGATTATCCGCGATTGATTATCTTAAGAGGCTCAAGAATGCCAACACTTGAACACGCAATTACACTCGCAACTGAGGCACATCAGGGGCAAGTTGATAAAGCCGGACAGCCCTACATCTTACATCCATTGCGGGTAATGTTTGCTGTCGAAGACGAAACAACACGCATCGTTGCTGTGTTGCATGATGTGGTCGAGGATAGCGAGGTGACATTGGAAGACTTGCGCGCGATGGGCTACTCTAACGAAGTCGTAATAGGGTTAGATTGTTTGACCCGACGCGCTGACGAAAGCTATATGGACTTCGTAAAACGCGCAAAAGTCAACCCGATTGCAAGACAGGTGAAAATCGCGGACATCGAAGACAATATGGACATGAAACGCCTGAGTTCCATCACCGACAAAGATGTCGAACGCTTGCGCCGATACCGTGAAGCGTGGTCATATCTGCAAGACAACTAGTGGATTTGTCATGTGTGCCAACAACCGATTTCAACAGAATCATCCATGCTGACCGTAGTATAAACATGAGACAATTACCGAAGGTCGCTATTATCTACGTGACATAACTCCGTTCGTAGACTTCTTTACCTGCAATGTAGGTTGCTTCGATGGCGCGGTCATCGGCACATATCATCAGCACAAACAGTAGTTCATCAAGGGTATCAGCGACATTGGCGCGTAGGTTGAGCAGTGGTGTTGCGCGTGGATCAAGCACAACGATGTCGGCATCATGTCCGACTTTGAATGTACCGACGCGGTCATCTATGCCCAATGCCAATGCACTGCCGAGTGTCGCCAGATAGAAGCCCTGTGTGGCTGTGACGGAAATCCCGCGCATCTGTGCCATCTTGTACATTTCGCTCATCGTCTGCAACATAGAGAAGCTCGTCCCCCCGCCGACATCTGTCCCCAATCCGAGTTTAACTGGACGGGTCTCTTGCTTGACGGCTGCGACATCAAACAAACCACTGCCGATGAAGAAGTTTGAGGTCGGGCAGTGGGCGATGGTTGCGCCTGTCTCGTGGAAACGCCGGAGTTCACCTTCGCTCATGTGGATGGCGTGACCAAATATTGACCGACTTTCTAGCAGACCATAGTGGTCATAGATGTCAGTATAGTTTTTGCGGTCGGGATACAGTTCCATTGCCCGCTCAATTTCGGCTTTGTTCTCGGAGATATGTGTTTGCAAGCGGACATCGTCATAGTCGCCCATCAGTGCGCGTGCCATTTCCAGTTGTGCCGGACTGCTAGTCAAGGCAAAGCGGGGTGATACGGTGTAGATAGCGCGTCCTTGATTGTGCCAGCGGTCAATCAGGGCTTTGGAATCATCATAGCTAGACTGTACCGTATCCAAGATGGATTGTGGGGCGTGGCTATCCATCATCATTTTACCCGCCAAAATCAGCATGTCATCTTCCTGCGCCGATTGGAAAATCGCATCTACAGATTCCGGCGCAGATGTACAGAATACAGATGCGGCGGTTGTGCCGTTGCGCTTGAGTTCCTGTGTAAAAAACTCAGCAATGGTATAGGCATGTTGCGAGTCGCTGAATTTGGCTTCGGTCGGGAAGGTATATTTGTTTAGCCATTCCAGCAGTTGTGCCCCATATGAGCCGATGATTTCCACCTGTGGATAGTGGATGTGGGCATCAATGAACCCCGGCATGAGTATCGAGTTGGGATAATGTGTGATGGTCGCACCTTCAGGGACTTCCCGTGCAACATTGCCGACTGACCCGACTGCTGTGATTCTGCCGTCTTCAATGACAATCAACCCATCCGATTCATAGCGCACACAATCATCATACGCATTGAGGAAGGGGTCATCAATCAGATAAAAGAGTTGTCCACGTAATGCCTTCACATTGCTGTCGCTCATGTTGGAATCCTAATAATGCTGGTCAAATTATTTCAACTTGATTGTGCCACAAAACAGCCGAAAAAGAAATTTGACGGGATACTCGAATGCACCTACAATTCAAGCAATGTTGAGTCTGCATGCAAAAGGCGAACCCTGTGACAGAAAAACCCACAGAAGAACAAGCCGTACAAGCTCCTATGCCCGAAGAAAATTATTATGCCAAGACCGTTGTTGTCCCCATCGGACGACCGGATACCGCCTCCCAAATGCTGGAGTTGGCGGGTGAAATGGTGCATCCGACTGAAGGTTTGGTGATTGCATTAGTGATTGCGATGGGCGACACCGAATCAGCGAATAAGGTGACGGCTGAAGTCGAAGAAGTGATTGAGGCATTTCGGAGTGCTGGCGAAGGGCATAACGTTGAACTGGTGACGGAACTTGCGGTGAGTGTCTCGCGTGGGATATTGGATGTTGCCCGTGAGCGCAATGCTGATGTGATTATCCTCGGTGTACAAAAGGCAACACGGCGACAGGTCAAGCTGGGAACAGTGGTCGAAAATGTGATTGCAGCCGCACCCTGTGGCGTATTGGTCTATCGTGCCTCAACATCCCCATCATTCAGCCGTGTTGTGATTCCAGTGGATGGCACAGTTCAATCAACAACAGCGGTCAAACTCGGTGTGAGCCTCGCATTACAGCATGGCGCAACGGTGCGTCAGATGAATGTGCAGTACAACTATCAGTACAACGCCGAACATGAAAAAGAAATTCGGGAAGCCGAAGCCCTCTTGCCAAGTGACAAACGCCCGAGTAAGCAGATTATCGTCGGGCGAACACCGGAACGTAGTATCCTGCGCGAGATGAGCGATAAAGACTTGTTGGTGATGGGCTTCTCGCAGAAGTCGGACTTTGAACGACAAATCACCGACGACTTGAGCAACCAACTGCTCAACCGTGCGCCCGGTCCCGTCATTATGATTTCGCAAATCGAATGGCAAGAAGGCATTCGTGGGGCAATCGAGCGCAGTATCTTACGAATTAATCCACAACTGACCAAAGTCGAACAGAACGAGCTGGTATGGAGTGCGAATAAAAACGCCGATACCAACCTCGATTACACGGTAATGATTGTCTTATCAGCAGGGTTGGCGACGTTGGGCTTGATGATTAACAGTGCGGCAGTCATTATCGGGGCGATGTTGGTTGCACCGTTGATGTCACCGATTTCAGGATTTTCGGCTGGGATGGCGACAGGGCTTATCGCATTAACACGTCGTGCCAGTTTAACATTACTGGTAGGTGTATTGCTGGCGTTGCTGATTTCGATTGGTATGGGGACGTTTTTCCCGCTGGATGCTCCTACACCGGAGATGCTCTCGCGTGGGAGTCCGGGTGTATTGGATGCAGCAGTTGCAGTTGTGTCTGGTCTGGTCGCAGCGTATGCCTCGGCACGTAAGGGGATTCCGGCAGCGTTGGCGGGTGTGGCGATTGCAGCAGCGTTGATGCCTCCGGTGTGTACGATTGGGTTGGGGATTGCTTTCCAGAATGTAAATCTTGCGATTGGTGCGACACTGCTATTTTTGACCAATATCACCTTTATCATCGCAGCGCAATATATCACCTTCCTGTGGTTAGGGATGCGACCTGATAAAACCCGTGAAGGCGTAACTGCGAATCTTGCAAGAGTTTGGTGGGTTGTTCTGGCATCCATCACGGCAACGGTATTGTTTGTCTTTGTCCAATTGGGGTCGCAAGCAGTTGATCAGGTAGATTTGCGCGAACGGCTTGATGATGAAGTTTTTGAGACAGCTGATATACTTGAGTTTGAGATATTATCGAATGTCCCCCTAGAGGTAGAGCTGATTGTACAATCTGAAGAGGAGATTACCCCTGACCTCGTAGACCGTGCAGAGATTATGGTCAGTGCGGTATTCGGACGTGATGCAAGCGTACAAGTTGCCGAATTGCGAATCGTCCGACCTAGTGACCCACGTACAGAACTCATTAAAATCATCATGCAAGATAACTTACCCGATGCAATCATTGCTGACCTTGCCGTTGATGATGGGGAGGTGGAGACGATAACCGCAACGGTGCGGGATGTGACTCCACCGTCTGACGATGCCCTCGAAAACATTATAGCTGAGCTAGAAATGTTGATGGATAACTCTGTTGTGCTGGACATCACCTATCAACAAATGATTCGCGTTGGGGTCTCTGTATCCGGCACAGGGAGCGAGACAGATTGACCTCAGCTAAACCAAAATTGTCTGTCGGTTTTGTCTTGATATTGTTAGTCTCTTGGGGGCTGATGATGATTAATATTGACCTGCCGTGGTGGGAACAGGGCGGGGACAATGGCGCATGGATTAGTGCAGCTGTGCGTAACTATGACCGACTCGGTGCGACCAACATCAGCTTTTTGCAAATTCTAAATTTTGAGCCACCGACTAATCCCGATACCTACTATGTTTATATTCATCACCCGCCGATGATTGTGTGGCAGACGGCGACGACGAGTGCATTGTTCGGCTTCCATGAGTTGAGCTTTCGTTATCTGGCAGCAATCATGACCCTCATCAGCACAGCGGGAATGTGGGTGTTGTTACGTCGCTTGACCCGCAATCCGGCACAGACATTCTGGGGGACAGCCCTCTATGCCCTCACGCCAATGATGTTATTCTACGGTCGCATGCCCAATCACGAAGCCCCCGCGCTGGCATTTCTGTTGTTATTGCTTCCTGCGTTGGTGAATCTGTCGCATCGCATCAACCGCCGTGACCTTATTCTGATGATTGTGTTTACGGTGTTGTGTGCATGGACGGCATGGGCGGTGCTGATATTTATTGGTATGGCGGGATTGTGGCTATTGTGGTTGAATCCCAAACGCAATTGGAAGTTGTTCCTCGCATTGGGTGTGACCGCAGTTATCGGGATTGGGTCGCTTATCGGATATTATCAGGCGGTCTATCCTGAAACCATTACGGACTTACTTGATGTATTTGTTTTCCGCACCAGCAATCAATCGCTATCACGCGGGTCGGCAACGTTTACCTTTACCGAATTTCTGTGGCAGAACTTCATTCATAGCATCTCACTCTACACACCCAGCCTACTAATTTTGTCCGCGTTGGGGATGTGGCTCTCAGGTAAGCGCGCCGACCGTCGCACAGGTGGGATGATTATTATCTTGTTCCTGTCGGCAGTGGCATATTTTCTGGTGTTCCGCAACGCGACCTATATTCATAACTACTATAAAATTTACCTTGCTCCGGCACTGGCTCTCAGCGCATCCTTTACCATGATTGCCTATCAACAGCATCGTGGACGTAAACGGATTTGGATGCGGGCAAGCGCACAGGGTTTAATTCTGGGCGGGATTGCGACGGGGGGATTCTTCTTTGCGCTCTTGCATCAATCGGCGGTACGTCCACAACTCGACGAAATCCGCACATTACTCGCTGAGCAGACCGAAATTGGTGACCGTGTGTTTAGCAATATTGATTATGGGGTGTCGCCTCTGTCGCTGTATGCGTCGGTGGATATGGACGGTAACGTCTTACCAGAGACGATTGTGTCGCGCTTAGAATCAACAGATGGATTTTATTATCTCTACTGCGATACTGGCGATGAGGAGGACTTCACCGCCCCGCTCGAATTGGATACTTATGCTCCCGTCACATCGGAAACATGTTTTCTGTACAATTTCACCTAGAGCCTGTCTTATAATCCATAACGATTAGTGAATAGGGTGCATCATGCCCCTACTAACCACATTTACGACACGCAATGTGGTCAAGCTATTAGGGTGTCTGCTACAATATGCGAACGTATGAGCAGTAGAAGGACTCAACCATGAGCAATCATCCCCTAACCGACGGTATGAATCCACAACAGGCACAGGCAATCACCGCAGGCGACGGTCCGGTGTTGGTGTTGGCGGGCCCCGGTAGTGGCAAGACCAGCGTCCTCACCCGTCGGATTGCTTATCTGATTAGCGAAGGGCATGTTCCTGCTCACCGTATGATGGCGGTCACCTTCACCAACAAAGCCGCCGGAGAGATGCGCGAACGGGTCGAACGTCTGCTGGATGATAAATTGCGCGGTCTGCAAATCGGGACGTTTCATGCCACCTGCGCCCGCTTTTTACGCATGGATGCCGAGAGTATCGACTACAAGCAAGATTATGTCATTTACGACAGCGACGACCAACAACGGCTCATCAAAGCGGTGATGCAACGGCTCAATATTGACAGCAAAAAATTTAATCCTCGTGCCGTGTTGGGTAGCATCTCCAAAGCCAAGAACGAGATTATTCTGCCACAAGATTATCCAGCGATGGATTATTTTAGCGAGGTCGTCAAGCGTGTCTATGAAGCCTATCAAGTGGCGTTGCGCTCAGCGAATGCGATGGACTTTGATGACTTGCTTCTCAATATGGTGTTGCTCCTGCGTCATAATGAAGTCGTGCGTCAAAAGTATCAGAGTCGCTTTCATTATGTGCTGGTCGATGAATTTCAGGATACCAACAAAGTCCAATATGAACTGGTGAAATATTTTGCAGCACCACAGAATAATGTGTTCGTCGTCGGTGATGAAGACCAAGCGATTTATGCCTTTCGTGGGGCAGATTATCGTAATGTGTTGCGCTTCCGTGATAGTTATCCCGACCCGACGGTGATTCTGCTGGAACAAAATTATCGCAGTACACAGACGATTCTCGATGTGGCGCGGGCAGTCATTGACCATAATGTCAACCGCACACCCAAAGCCCTGCACACGGACAAAGGCAAAGGTGACCTCATCAATTTGTATGAAGCCTATGATGAACGCTATGAAGCCGAGTATGTGCTGGATCAGATTCATCAGTTGCGGATGGACGAAGGTTATGATTATAAAGACTTCGCCGTGATGTATCGCACCAATGCCCAATCCCGTGCGATGGAACAGGCGTTTATCAATGCGAGTGTGCCCTATACGCTGGTCGGAGGAGTTGGCTTTTATAAACGGCGCGAGGTCAAAGATATGTTGGCATATCTGCGTGTGGTACAAAATCCTGATGACAACGTCAGCCTTGACCGCATCATCAATGTACCCAAGCGTTCTATCGGCAAAAAGTCGTGGCAGTCGTTCCAAGATTGGGTACGTCAAGCGGGGATTACCAATGCCGAAGCCTTTGAGCGACTCCTCGATGGCGACCCTGCCGGATTGTCCAATAGTGTCCGCAAGAAGTTCACCGAGTTCGCTCAACTGCTACACGAATGGCGCGATATTGCCGAGACTGGTAACTTACTGACGTTGTTTGATAACATCACCGCCTCATTGGGATATTATCTCTATCTGGATGACATTAGCAAATCACCGGAAGAAACAGTTGACCGTGCCGACAATGTGCGCGAATTACGCGGGTTGTTGATGTATGCGACCGAATATGAACAACCACTGCACGAATTTCTTGCTGAACAATCATTGGTCGCTGATGTCGATAGCCTCAAAGATGATAATGATGCTGTCACGCTGATGACCCTCCATGCTGCCAAAGGGTTGGAATATCCAGTTGTTTTTGTTACAGGCATCGAGACGGGGATATTGCCTCACTTCCGCTCATTAGAAGAACTCGAAGGCATAGACGAAGAACGACGATTATTTTATGTGGGTGTCACCCGCGCCAAAGAAAAACTCTACCTGACTTATGCTTTCCGGCGGGCGTTATACAGTGGCGGTGGCAACAAGACCGAAGCGTCTGAATTTCTCGGCACGATTCCAGTACATCTGCTGGATGGCTCACCGACCACGCTAGCAAATGTCCGTAGCTCACAAAATTATGCTGACCAATTCCGTTGGAACTCGCCGACACCCAAAGAGAGTCGTTTGACCCGTGACCTACGTGAACAAAAGGTCACCCGCTCCAATGGGGATAGCAAGCTCAAAGATAAGATTATTCCGTTTCCTGATGGCAGACCCGAAAAACCTGCTTCTAAATTCTCATTTGGACAGCGTGTCTATCATCCGATGTTTGGAGAGGGAAAGGTGATGGGGGTCATGCACGATATGGTCGATGTCATCTTTGATAATGAGCCACTGCCTAAGAAAATCCTCGCCGATGCTGATGGGTTTGAGATATTGGATAAATAAGTTCACCAGCAAGAAAAAGCCTTAACGGTTTGCATCACGGGTTGTACACTTGCCTTGTTTTGTATTCCTATCACATCGGTAACATGTGCGGACAGCTAGTAAGCTGTCCCTACAAGGTCGTTGAACGTGTTGTGTAGGGACTGGCTACTGCCTGTCCGTCAACACCTAAATCTTTTCTCAACACCTCTTTACCTCTGTGATGAAATCATAAAAGGTCACACGCTTGAATCAACTGTCTATGACAACCCAAACCAACCGAACCCTCCTCTATACCATGCTTGCACTGGTCATCATCCTTGTGGCAACGGCGACGCGCTTCCATGCCCTCGATGCGCAATCGCTGTGGTATGACGAAGGGGTGGCGTATACCCATTCCCTACGGACATTGCCGGAACTTGTGCCCCTGTTACAACGTAATGTGCATGTACCCGCTTATTTTGGGTTACTGGGCTTGTGGGAAGATGTGGCGGGGTCGTCGGAATTTTCGCTACGGGCATTATCGGTGTTCTTCAGCATCTTGAGTGTGGCGTGGACATATGCGCTGGGTAAACGTCTCTATCACCCGATTGCCGGATTAGTGGCGGCAGGTTTGGTCGCGTTGAATACCTTCAGCATATTCTATGGGCAAGAGACGCGCATGTATGCCATGCTGACGGGTGTAGCAGGTGCGAGTATGTGGGTGTATGTCGGCTTTTTACGCAAGCCCAACTGGAAAAGTGGTATCGCGCTCGGCTTGATTAACGCGATTGGTGTCTATACCCATGTGGTTTATGCGCTGGTGATGTTGACACAAGGCGTGATGGCGGTGGCGTGGCTTGGCAGTTTACTCTATGCGCAGTTTACCTCTGATGACAAATCCAATTTCCGCCCGACGCTGTTCACTTTTATTGCCTATAGTCTCGCCAATTTACTGACGATTGGCTTGTTTGCACCGTGGTTGACCGTCGCTATTTCGCAGGTATTTTCGCAACCGAATATCTCCGACCCTGTACCGCTGGAACAAGTTCTGCGGGTGTTGCAGGGTTGGTTTGCCTTTGGGAACACCTTCGAGTTCAGCATGGGCAATATGGGCTTTGTGATGTATTTCTTCCTGCTGTTCGGGCTGATTTCGTCACCCCCTCAGGAACGCCAACGCAATACAATTTGGCGCATGTTCTTACCTGTTGTGTGGGTGTTGGTCTCGGTGTTGCTGTATCTCTATCTGGAACTGACAACCCGTTATCTGCGCTTCTTATTGCCGACACAATTGGCGTTTGCACTGTGGGTTGGTCGCGGGGTGTGGGTCTTATGGACGCGCAAGACACGCGGGGCACATCCTCTCGTCCGCAATATTCCACGGTTGGCAGCATTTGTGGCGACACTGGCATTATTCATCACTCTCGCTGATGGACTCCACCCACTGTATACCCATCCTGATTTCCAGCGGGATGATATTCGCGGACTGGTACAAACGATTGAAGATAACCTGCAAGAAGGTGATGCTGTGCTGGTGAGTGCGGCGGGCGTTGCCGAAGTTCTGCGATATTATTATGATGCAGACAATCGTGTCTACGGCTTGCCAACCTCGCCTGATGATGAGGTGACAGCACAGGCAGTCCGTGATATTGTGAACGACCATGACCGGATTTATGCGGTGTTCTATGGCACAGACGAACAAGACCCCAACGGCACAGTTGAGCGCACCTTGAATAACAGTGCCTATGAAATCCGCGAAGAATGGTTTGATGATATGCGCTTTGCTCAGTATGTTGCGCCAGCTGATTTTGATACCCCGACCCAAGTTGATGTTCAGTTTGGTGAGGTAATCACGCTCGAATCGGTCGCTCTGAGTGCGGAAAATATCTCTGTGGGTGATGCGCTCCAACTGCAATTAGCATGGGTTGCTGACGAAACACCAACAATCCGCTACAAAATCTTTTTGCAGTTGCTCAACAGCGACGGCGTACTCGTGACACAACGGGATAGCGAACCTCAAGGCGGTCTATCACTAACGACCAACTGGCAAGCCGACACCCCTGTGATTGATAATCACGCGCTGGCAATCCCGACCGATTTACCTGCCGGAGACTATACACTGATACTCGGTCTCTATGACATCAACGACCCATCTGCTCGTGCCCCTGTCAATGATAATACATACTATGAGGTGGCAACAGTCCGTGTCACGTCTTAGTCGTCTTGTATGTGAAATTACGTCAATCTATTTAAAATTATCTGTGATTTTCAACTAGTCCCATTGGTTAGGTCATAGGTTTTGGGAACAACAGAAAGGATACTATCAGTCCTCACGGATGCCGAAGAACGCTTTAAGCCAATTGAGGTCTTGCCCTAGATAACCCTTATATTGCGCCTCATCACGGTTGACCCATACCTCTGCCACACGGTAGCCACTATTGGCATCACCAACGATTTTCACCTGATAGATGCAGTAGCCTGTCCAACTGCGGTGGATGTAAAGCCAGTCATCTTCCATGAAGTAAAACCACTTGTCTTCCATTGCTTCGGGAATGTACCCATAGCGTTTGGATTGATATTGGCGTTGTGAAATCGCAAACTCAATGTCCAGCTTTTCACGGCGTTCGGGCATGGGAAGTGCGTTCCAACTATCACGGGTGGCAGGGTCACGGTTGCTATTGTGATTCATTATTCCGTTCCGGCAGGTTCGAGTGATGTGAAGTATTCGCGCACGACATCACGCAAGCCGAGGGGCACATAATCACTTTCCAGCGCACGATTCGCCGCATCCTGATAATCATTGAACACGGTATCATAAGTCACACGGGATTCGCCCAATGGGTTATCGTCAAAGTCACCCTCAGATAGGTTTTCGTCGCTGGCATCACTCTCAAGCTCAATCTCTTGATTGCCACCGCCCTCAATGCCTGTGGGATTGTAGATGGCTTCATATTGGCTTGTCCCATCACCGGTTGGTTGATTATCGGTTGCTGCGCCTTCATCTTCACCGCCACCACCTTCAAGGCTCGTATTACTGGAATCACCGTCACCTGCACCCTGCCCTGATGTCTGATTATTCTCTTGGCTTGGCTCAGTCTCACTGTCACCGGGCATGTTCTGAGAGGGTTGTTGATTACCTTGTGCGTCACCCTGCTGGACGGTATCTGACTGTTCGTTGCCCTGTTGTCCTTCGCTATTCTGGCTATCTGATGATTGGGATTCGCCCTCTTGTGGTTGGGATGACTGTTCGGATTGTTGTTGATTTTGTTGATTCTGTTGTTGTTGGGCAATTTCTTCTGCTGTTTGTTGGGCAAAATCAGATAAATCGGACAACGATTCTTGTGCATTGGTGTCTTGTTGGAGTTGTTCTTGTTGTTGCTGGAGTTGCTCTTGGGCATTTTGGGCTTCTTGTTGTGCTGCTGCTGGGTCATTTGCTTGGAGTGCATCCGCCATATTCTGCAACGCCTGTGATAGCTCAGGGTTTGACTCTGCGACATCTTGTGCTGCCTGCTCAAGAGCATTTGCCGCTGCTTGACGTTCTTCGTCGGTCATATTTTGTGCGTCTTGTGCAATCTCATCAATCGCCTGTGATAGGTCTTCTGCTGATTGCACGCCAGATTGAGGTTCACCTTCACCCGTAGATTCCTCACCACTAGCTGATTCGTCTGGTGGTGTGAACTCGCTCAAGGATTCTGAGGCAGCATTGAGTTCCGACTGGTCAAGGTCAATGCCTGCGCTGAGTTCATTCTCGACTTCGTCAATCTGTGATTCCAGTTGGCTCATGGCAGCAAAGGCTTCCTCGTCGCTGATGTCTTCTTCTTCGAGTCGGTCGAGTGCAATCTCTAAGGCTTCGAGCAATTCTTGACGGTCAATTTCATCAAGGTCAGTATCAGTCGCAATGGCTTCGGTAATATCGCGGACATCTTCACGCGCTGCTCGCACAGCCGCCGAGGGTGTTTCTGCGGGTAAATTCTGCCCGACCAAAAGTGGAATGATAATCATCGCCAGCACACCGACCAATAGAACCACCAACCCAATGATGTCAGCGGTGCGGAAGTCCATCCCAATTTGTTCGTTGGGGTCAACATTGTTGGCATGAGACAGCGCATCAGTTATTTGGATGGATTCAATTTCAGGGTGGGTTTGAATCCGTCCGTCGAGCAATTCCATCGCCGTCGAGACCCGTTCCTTCAAGCCGAACTCAATATCAAAGTAGCGCGCTGACACATCACGAGGACGCGGGAACAGTTGTGTATATAGCACCGCCAGCAAACCGGATATGCCCGTCACCGCTAATGCAATGATAGCTAAATTCTGTGCTAACAATATTTGCTGAGAATAGCCGACCACGCCAATCACCATGCTGATAACCAAACCGACCATCAGTGCGCGGGGCAACCACTTCGATAGCACGCGCAGTTTATAACGACTCTCCCACGCCGATAGCAGGGTATCGAGTTCGGTGCGTTTGGATTTGGATGTGAGTGATTGTGTTGCCATATGGTGACCTGTGGTTTGGTTATTGGTTATTTTGGTTTTTAGTTATTGGTTTCTTGTTGTTGGTTATAAGATTCAACAATTGGATATTTATCAATAAATCCGATAAAGATAATTTCTGGTTTACGGACGCGAAGCTACGAAACATTTGTAATTGTGTTGTAGGGATAGGCTTCTGCCTGTCCGATTATCGACTTAATTTTGAAACGCCAATTGTTGAACACATATCCGAGTCATTCCGCACGGATGAACACACAGGTTCATCCCTACACGATAAATCTACAACGGATATTCTCACTAAGTTTAACAAGGACAGCCACAGAATCCTATTGCCAGCCCATATACCAATTTGTCAGTCGCCACCCACCAACCAAAGTTAGGACTTTGTACCAAGTCGTACAACTTAACACCACAATAGCACAACTTATGCTATGCTAATGAAGTCATTATCCACTGTTGTTTTGGGGTCATTCGTGAACACAACCGAACGCAATAGCTTGATTGTCTCACTTCTTATTATCTTTGTTCCACTCACCCTTGTCGGATTCTTGAGTGGTTATTCGATGTTCTTATTAGTCGCGGACTTTTTATTGGCAGCCGTTGTCTTCCCCTTGCCAATCGCCGATGTCGGCACGGTGCGCTATCAAACAACACCGTGGGTAACAGTATCCCTGATTGTCATCAACACACTCCTGCTGTTTTTCTGGATGGGATATGCTGATGCACTGGTCACACAAGATGGGTTTGCTTATATCGAACATGTCATGATTTATGGCTATCGTGAAATCTATTTTCAGGGGTATAGCGTCGGCGCATTTAATTCCATCACAGCTATCTTTATGCACATCGGACATATGCACCTCATCGGCAATATGATTATGTTGTGGGCATTTGGCAAACGGCTTGAAGATGCTTGCGGACCATGGCGTTTTCTGATTTTCTATCTCATCGTTGGCATTATCGCAGGCTTTGGTATCGTATACCTGTTGCCTCCATCAGATGGTCCCGGCTTGGGTGCGAGTGGGGCAGTATTTGGCATCATGGGGGCATATCTGATTTTGTTCCCGACCTCGCGGATTAAGTGTCTATGGTTGCCGGGGATTTTCCCAATTCGTCCGATTATCATGTTCTTCGCTTATATGACAGGTGAAAATGATTATAAACGGTGGCGTTGGCTCATCACCTTGCCGTCGATTCTGGTACTTGGTTTATACATTGTTTATAACCTGCTCGAAGCGCAATCGGCGTTAAGCGGAAATTTTGTCAGCAATGCTGGGGGCAAGATTGTGCATATGGTCGGCTTCCTCGGCTCGATTCTGATATTCCTGTTCGTGCGAAAAGACCTACTCCGCCGTTATATCAAAGGGCGTAATCTCTAACGTACGAACCGTTTATGCTTCATCCAATAATAGCTAGCATGATATTCGTAGGGATGGAGCAATATAAGCCTGTTGAAAATTGACGTTATGTCCGACTCGTATCCTGCCCAGTCTGTATTTATTCACCTTACTGTGACATTTAATGTGGACAAACCTTACTACGTGTCTGGTATTTATATGTAAAGATTCCCCAGACTTTTCACTGAATCGAACCCCTATATATAAGATTTATCAGAATTGTGTTCATGCTCATGGTGCAACACGCTAAGTTATGTTATGTTAAACTATGTATATCTGACATTAGGCATACAGGTCGATGAATACCAACCCAATTCTCCTAGATATTCCACATCAATTTGAAAGTAGTCGTCTGATTTTACGGCTTCCACTGGACGGTGATGGCACAATTACATTTCCGGCAGTACATGAATCCCAATCACAACTGGTGCAGTGGTTTTATACCCAACAGATTCCAACCAACGAAGCCGAAACGGAAGAAATTTTACGGGGTGTTCGTGCGGATTTGCTACTACGGAAGACGGTTCACCTGCTTATCTTCCGACAAGATACCGGTGAATTTGTCGGTGAAGCACGTCTGTTTGATATTGATTGGTCTACACCAAGTGCATCATTGGGGTTCTGGGTGCGCTCATCCATGCAGGGGCAGGGCTTCATGACCGAAGCAATCGAGCGGATTACCGAAGTCGGGTTTGATGTCTTGAAACTAGCACGGTTACAGCTTCTTGTGGATAGCGACAATATGGCAACACAACGGGTAGCTGTAAAAGCTGGCTTCACACACGAAGGCACATTGCGTAATCATCGCCGACGCGAGAACGGTGACTTGTGTGACATGATGGTGTATTCGATTATCCCATTGGATGTGACCGGATGAGAACATTAGGAGATTATCTAAGACGTGTGTTGACCAAAGGAATAGTTAAATGTATAAGGGCGACTCGGCGAATCGCCCCTACGAAAATATATCCATAACAACTTTTTACTTTCAACTGTTAAAGAAGGGCAGACATGAAATTCGGTGTTGTATTTCCACAAAATCAACTGGGCGATGACCCGATTGTGATACGAGACTTTGTTCAAGCAGCGGAAGAAATGGGCTATCATCACTTGCTAGCATATGACCATGTGCTAGGCGCAAACCCTGACCGCGACGGCTGGAAAGAAGGCTCGCCGTATACCCATGAAGATATGTTCCACGAACCGTTAACGTTATTCGCTTATCTGGCAGCCTTGACCGAAACTATCAGCTTTATGACAGGGGTATTGATTTTACCGCAACGACAGACAGCATTGGTAGCCAAACAAGCCGCACAGGTGGATATACTCTCCAATGGACGCTTACGCCTAGGGATTGGGGTTGGCTGGAATGCCGTCGAATATACCTCACTTGGCTATGACTTCAAGACACGCGGGGCACGGGTCGAAGAACAGATGGCAATTCTGCGTGAACTGTGGACGCAACCACTGGTACGCATCGAAGGCGAATTTGACACGATTGACGATGCTGGTATTAATCCGCTACCCCGTCAACAACCGATTCCGTTATGGGTGGGTGGCACAGCAGATGTAGTATTACAACGGGCGGCGCGGTTGAGTGATGGCTGGTTGGCGCATTCATGGAAGCCAGACCCGGCACAGGAGATGGTCGAAAAATTCTGGGGCTTTGCAGAAGAATGTGGCAAAAAAGAAGCTGTGGGACTGCATACCCGCCTGATTACCGAACGCCTGCCGGAAGATGAGTGGGAAGATTATGTTAAAGGTTGGAAGAAGTTGGGCGCGACTGAATTAGCAGTGTATCCACATGGCGAGGAATTAGACGACTACATCGCACGTCTACAGACCTTCAAAGACCGCTTCGGAGTATAGCTGATGGCAGATAATTATATCGACAGCCACAAGCAGACGATGGATGAGATTTTGCTGACAAACCCGCTGGTGACGGCGGGGACAATGTTTGGCTATCCCTGTTATAAAATTGAGGGGAAGGCGTTTTGTTTTGTTGGCGGAGATGGGATTGGTATCAAACTCCCTAAAGACCGTATCGCTGAGTTAATTCCTGATACCGACGCATTTCATGAATTTTATCCGGCAGACGGCATTGTATGGAAAAGCTGGATGTCCATTGATTATGACGATTCGGATGATTATCGCCAACATACCGATTTGTACGAAGAAGCTATGACCTTTACAGGTGGATAATTTTCTATCCTTAGCGCATAAATGTCGTCACAGATTCCAACAGAATCGGCAAGGCAAACAGATGATGCCAGCCCTGTTCATCGCTTGCCAGTTGACCAAAGGCATACACCCGATGTGCTTGATTCATCGCGTCTTGCATCAACCCGACCAGTGGGCTATCCATATCTGCTAGCCATGTTGTTACCCCTTCGGATTGGTCATCATCAATGCCAGACAAAAAATCTGCTGGAGCATAGGGGAAGTTATCACGGTGACTTGCTGATAGATAAGGTTTGACATCGGGCTTCAGCGGATAGGCTTCGACCGTCATCACAGCCAAGTCCATCTCCAATTGTGCCAGATGTGCAAAATGAATTGCCGTGACAAAGCCACCAAGTCGTACCGCCCCCGTCCAATCGAGTGACGTATCTTGCCATGCCAACTGTGACAGTGGCGCATCCCCCCACAACACCGTGAGAGTATCGGCTTTTGCATCTATATTAAACGTGCCATGTGCACCTGTCATCGGCAGTGTATCACCCGCAGACGTAGCCAATTGGACATATGATTCTGCATAAGTTGGCAACCGCCAGCTATCACACAACGTATTCGTTATCATGACATCACCCATATTAAAAATCCTTAACTAATGTATAGTATAGTTCTGTCTGATGGCAGGTATAATCTGTTTAGATGATACAATTAAAGGCAATGCAATGGATATACGGATACCAGTTCCCACAATGATTCGGCATCAAGTACAACAAACTGACCACTTTTGGGCACAAGTCGTCTCGAATGTTATCAGCCCGCCAGTGGTGTGGGCAGTATGGGTCTATCCGATTGCGCTGTGGGTCACACCCTCACAGGAAACCGCTATTCTACATGCCTCTGTATTCACATTTTTTGTATGTATCTTGCCGATGATTTATGTTGTAACAATGGTCAAGATGGGCAAAATTGGCGACCTGCATATGCGCGAGAGTAACGAACGGTATATCCCATATGCTGTGTCTATCGTGGCAGGTATTATTACAGGTATTGTCCTGACATCACTTGACGCACATCGCGTCCTGCTGGTCTTGACAGTGATTAGCATCATTCAACTGACCCTCATGCTACTCGGCACATTCCTCAGTCATATTAGTGCCCATGCAATGGCAATCACAAGTGTCACGGCTGCGACTGCTATATTATTTGGCTTTACACAAAGTATGCTGTTTATTCCACTGATTATGCTGGTTGTACTGGCACGACTGGTTCTGAATCGTCACACTCCTGTACAAATTATGATGGGAACATTGATTGGTACCATCACACCCTTTGCTGTTATCTGGTTGATTTCGTTATTTGTCTAATCACATCAGCATATATTAAAAGTGACCTTTGGAAAGAAATTGCATTTAAATTGGCGGATGAACACACAGGTTCATCCCTACGAAAAACGGCGAAAATCTTGTAGGGACAATGCCTACATTGTCCGCAGACCAGCAAAATATGTGATTATTTATTTCTGAAAACATCCCTGATATTACATTTAGGTAGTGGTTAATTGGTAAGTGATGATGCAATCTCCAAATTATAGTTGATGACAAACCATTCAAGCATAATATGGTGCATTCGGTCACACTTGGAAAACGATAAGGTTTTACGGACAAATCGGGCAAGGCGTTGTCGTAGCGTATTATTCCAGCGTTCAATATGTGATGTTGCACCACTTTTTTTGTCCTTTGCCCAATGCAATTGTTCGGGTAATACCCCGTTATAGGCTTGATATTGATCAGTGTACATCGGACATAAGGTGTAAGGATATTCAATCCGTTGCCACAATTGTTGAGCCGCTAGTTCAT
>JGI12316J15310_10000041_pt103 | contig 26525 bp, 20 predicted proteins | sample MarCyaLeptolynsp_FD_15310 | JGI IMG/M metagenome (IMG submission 15310)
CTCGAGATCCCGCAGCTTCAGATCACCACCGCTCCTGGTGCCCTCGATGGACCGGAGGTTCCAACCGCTGAGTGTGCTCGACCACTGCAGCTGACCCGCGATCTTGTTCGGCGTGCCGTCCTCGTGCGGACAGATCAGCACGTCGAGCCGCACGGACGGATCGTTACCACTGCTCGTACCCCGATAGTGTTCACATCCATCTTGGTCGGCCAGCGGCGGCGGCCGCTTGGCAGCCGCAAGCGCATCCACCGGCCACCACGCGACGACGGCAAGGACGACGAGAGACGCGTTCCATCGGAGCACGAGCACTGGTCTACCACCCTTGCGAGACGAGCCGTGTAGAGTTGCCGCGATGGGATACCGAGTCTCATGGATCGCGCGACGAGGTCCTTGTGCAGAAGAGCTCATGAGAGCACTCGACCTCGCACCGGCCGGCGAGCGCGAGGAGTTCTTGGACATCGGGTGGTACCTGCTCGACCTCTCTGCCCAAGCCCCAAACGCATGGACGCTCCTCCTGGCGCACGGTAGCGAGTCCTTTGCCGAGCTCGCAGACGACCACGCGGAAGCGCTCTCCGCAGGCGGGCACGACACTCTCTACTTCTGGTGCTCCGACACGGTGATGTGCTCCGCCATCTCCGCCTATCACAATGGCGCATGTCGATGGTCGGTCGAGTACGACTGCGAAGAGGACGGCGGACCCAAGATCCACGGGGACCCTCCACAACTCGTTCACACGCTGGACCGCAAGGTACGCGACGACCAGCGAGTCGAGGACGCGAAGGAGGCGGCCGAACCAACCTCGTTCGGTGCAGCTGACGTTCTCTACGGTCTGACCGCAAAGATTGGGGAAGCGCTCACCTCGTTCAACCACAGCCCGTGGCCGCAGCCCGACGAGGACCCGTTCGAGGGAATGTACCAACCGCTCGACAAGGCCTGATGTCCTTCACTGTCGGATGTTTTCCAAGATCCGCGTACCGGCCCGAATTCGGTGAACACCGGCTAGTCGGTACCGAACGTCGGTTTGGTGAAATTGCCGCAAGTAGCGAAAATCTTGCGACTCTCCCTCACTCAAGGGCGCAGGGGCACATGCGATGCAAGTTGGCATGCCCCCCAGCGCCCAAATCCATCACGCGAGCACGACGCGGGAAGAGGCCCAGGCAGCAGTCAGAGAGTTGGCTGATGCACTCGGTCCTGCTCCCAAAGTCGTGTTCGCTTTCGTTTCGTCGAGCTACGACCTCGACGAACTCGGTCCCGCGCTCCAGTCGGCGTTTCGCGACGCCTGCGTCGTCGCCTGCACTACCGCCGGACAGATCGGTTCGAACGGCTTTCAGCCGACGGGCATCTCGGCGGTGGGCTTGTCCGGCCCCTTCGAGGCCGAGAGCTTCGTCATCGACTCACTCACGGAGATGGCCGACTCCGTCAAGGCCGCTTCGAACGCGATTCGCAAACGCGTCGAATCACTGCCCGAGGGACACAGCGCATTCGGATTTTTGCTCGTCGATGGACTGAGCATGCTCGAGGAGCGCCTGGCCGCCGCGCTGTATATGCACGTCGGCGATCTGAGCATCATTGGTGGCTCGGCCGGCGACAACTTGAAATTCGAAGCGACCCACGTGCTCGCTGGCGGAACGTTTCGGACCAATGCAGCCGTCCTCACCGTCGTGAGCACGCCTCTGCCGTTTCGCACGATGAAAGTGATGCACCACGAGCCGAGTGATCAACGGCTCGTCATCACCGCTGCGGATCCCGAGCGTCGCATCGTCAATCAAATCAACGGAAAGCCCGCGGCGCAGGCCTACGCAGAGCTGGTCGGTCTGCCCGTGGACGCGTTGGGGCCCGAAGCGTTTTCGAAGCACCCGGTCGTGCTTCGCGTCGATGACCGCTGCTACATCCGAAGCATTCAGAAGATCCTCGACGACGAGTCGATCGTCTTCTACTGCGCCATCGAGCGCGGCATGGTGCTCTCGCTGGCGCGGCCGGCCCGCGTCATGGAGTCTCTGACCGCGGAGTTCGGTCGCGTCGAGCGCGAGATCGGCAAACCCAGCGTGATACTCGGGTGCGATTGCATCCTCAGACTCCTGGAACTCGAGGAGATGGGTCTCGACGACGAGGTTGGCCGATTCTTTTCCGCGGCCAACGTCGTCGGCTTTTCGACCTACGGCGAGCAAGTCGACGGTATTCACGTCAATCAAACCTTCACCGGAATCGCGATCGGAGCCGCCTGATGTCGGAACAAGACAAGCAAAGTACAGCCATGAGAGCTCTGGAGGCCGAGTGCGAGGCTCTGCGCACGACCGTGGCCGTGCTGATGGACACCGTGGAGGAACGACAAAACTGCACGGCTGAAGCGACTCCGTTTCAGGTGTTTCAGCAAACGGTCTCACTCGAGCGAGTCGTCGAGCAAAGGACGCGAGCTCTCGAGGAGACGGTCAAGGAGCTTGGAGAAACGCAGGCACAGCTGGTCCACGCCCAAAAGCTCGAAGCCGTTGGGCAGCTCGCAGCGGGAGTGGCCCACGAGATCAACACGCCAATGCAGTACATCGGCGACAACACCCGGTTCGCCCGCAAGGCATTCGACAAGCTCATGGAGCTCTCCGCCGTCATCGAGGAGGTCGCGGAGCAGCCCGTCGAGTCCATCGACGGTCCGGCCGTCGTCTCCAGACTTGCCGCCGCCTGCAAGCGCGCCCGCCTGAGCTACATCCGCAAGAAGCTCCCCACCGCGCTCGACCGTAGTATCGAGGGCGTCGACGCCGTCACCCGAATCGTCGCAGCGATGAAGGAGTTCAGCCATCCCGGCGCCTCCGAGAAGCGCCCCACGTGCATCAACCGACTGCTCGAGACTACCGCCACGGTGTCGCGCAACGAGTGGAAGTACGTTGCCGAGCTCGAGCTCGACCTTGCTCCCGAGCTGCCCGAAATCCCCGCACTCGGCGGCGAGCTCAATCAGGTCTTTCTGAACTTGCTCGTCAATGCAGCGCACGCGATCACCGACACCAGGACGGACGACGAGGCGAAAGGCAAGATCTCCATCTCGACACGCGAGGCCGGCAAGGCCATCGAGATCCGGATCGCGGATACCGGGTGTGGCATCCCCGAGGAGATCCAAAACCGGATCTTCGATCCATTCTTCACGACCAAAGACGTCGGCAAGGGAACCGGCCAGGGCCTCGCAATCGCGCGTTCCATCGTCGTAGACGCGCACGGAGGCGAGATATCGGTGAGCTCGCGCCCCGGCGAAGGCACCGAGTTCCGCATCTTGCTTCCTCGCTCGGCAAAGACGGAGGCAGCAGCATGACCGCGGCAAGATTTCTCTTCGTCGACGATGATCCTCGGATCCTCGAGGGTATCGAGAACATGTTCTTCGATGCGCCGGAGGACTGGGAGGTGGAGTTCGCAAACGATGGCGCAGAGGCACTTGCTGCCCTGCAGGCAGAGCCATTCGACGTGCTGGTCACCGACATGAAGATGCCCGGCATGGATGGTTCCGAGCTCCTCGCAGCGGCGAGGGAGCAGTTCCCCAGCGTGGTGCGAGTCGTGCTCTCCGGCCACACCGATCAGGCCGAAGCCCAGCGCGCGATGCCGATCGTGCACGAGTTTCTCAGCAAGCCCTGCGACTTCCAAACGCTGACGAGGACACTGGAACAGTCACTCGAGCTCACGCAGCACTTCACCGAGGCCGCGCGCGTTGCCATGGGGAGTTTGGTGAGCCTTCCCGCCCGGCCCAAGGTTTATCCCCGGCTGGCCGCGATGCTCGAAGGAGATGCCGGAGCGGACGAAGTTGCAGAGGTCGTCGAGTCCGAGATGGCACTCGCCGCCAAGGTGCTGCACGTCGCAAATACGTCCTTTTATTCCCCGCGCACGACGATCTCTCGCATCCGAGACGCCGTCGTCTTGCTCGGCGTCAAGGTGACGACCAACCTCGCTCTGTCGATGGAGGCGTTCGCCAGCGTTTCGGGTCCGAGGCGCCAAGAGATCGAGGACCTCCATGAGCACTCGATGGCAGTCGCCCACATCGCGCAGAAGCTACTTCCGCATGAACTACGCCCTGACGGGATGCTGGGAGGAATGCTTCACGACCTCGGTCGCCTGCTGATCTGCACCCGCTTCTCGTCCGAGCAGGAGCGTGTCCTCGAGCTCATGAAGGACGAGCAGCTTTCGATCGACGAAGCAGAACGTCGAGTTTTGGGTTTCGACCACGCCGAGATCGGCGGCTACCTCCTGCGTCTGTGGCACCTCAGCGAAGCAACTGCAAACGCACTCGAGCAGCACCATACGCTGGGCGTGGCCGAGCGCGGGTCGGTCGAGCTTGCCGTCTTTGCCAGCGACTACGCCGCACACGAACCGGGTCCATGCCCCGACGACGAGCGGCTCTCCGACGAGGAACGCGCGGCCGTCGAGCAAGCCAGGACTCTGTTCGAGGAGCTGGACCAATGAGCTACCGCGTACTGTGTGTCGACGACGAGCCTCGCGTGCTCGAAGGCATCGAGCTGCACCTCGGAATGGATCACGAGGTCTTCACGGCCGAGGGAGGGGAGCTTGCGCTCGAGCTCATCGACTCCGAGGAGCCGTTCGACGTCATCATTTCCGACATGCGCATGCCCATCATGGACGGCGCCCGGTTCCTCGCGGAGGCCCGGCGCCGAGCTCCGGAAACCTCGCGGGTGCTCCTCACGGGGATGTCCGACGTCGAGTCGGCAATGCGGGCCGTCAACGAAGGCCAGATCTATCGATTCCTGCACAAGCCGTGCAAACCGGACGACCTGGCGCTCGTGGTCCGTGATGCGGGCGAGCTGACCCGACTGCGACGCAACGAACGCGATCTACTCGAGCGAACCCTTCACGGCTGCATTTCGCTGTTGTCCGACGTCCTCGGCGTTGCCGCTCCGCACGCGTTTCATCAATCCGAGCGCGCGCAGGTCCTCGCGGCGAAGCTTGGACCACGCCTGGGTGTCGCTCCCGAGAACCAATGGCAGCTCGACGTCGCTGCGCTACTCACCTCGCTCGGGCGCGTCGCCGTTCCACAAGACGTGCTGCAGCGGCACCGGACGGGGCAGACGATTTCCGCGGAGGAGCAGGCGATGGTCGATGCGATCCCCGACGCCGGAGCCAAGCTGCTGGCCCGCATTCCTCGGCTGGAGGGCGTGGCTGCCCTCGTTGCTCGCAGTGGCGATACAGAGGAGCTGCATCCGTGGAACGAAAGCAGCGCCCCTGGTCTCACCCATGTGTTTCAACTCGTGGTGTGGCTCGACGCCGAGCTGCGCAGGGGAACCCAGTGGGCGAACCTCAAGTCGGTGGTTCGGCGCCGGCTGGGTGCCGCGGTCGCCGAGCAACTCGGTGCAGCCCCGGTGACCGACACCAAGACCGAATCGACTCTACGCGTGGCCGAGCTTCGTCCGGGAATGGAGTTGGTCGAGGATGTGCGCGCGGTGAACGGTCAGCGCGTGATCGCGGCGGGGGCAACCCTCAACCAAGCTCTGGTCTCGAGGCTACGCAACTTCGCAGAGAACGTCGGGATCGTGGAGCCCGTCCGCGTGCTGGCGGCGTAGGTCTCAAAAGCGCCCGGAGACCGCGAGAGCCGTACTGTTGGGCGAAACGCTGGGCGCGAGCGAGACCTCGTGAAAGCGGCGCAGCTCGACGAGTCGACCGAGCGTGTGGCCGGCCATGCCGAGGCCCGCGGCCAATCCGACCGAGCTGAGATCGGTGAGAATGTACCGACTCGCCCGCGTGTTCTGCATGCATCGCGGGTCTTCGCAGCGCATCTCCTGGGCGAACAGGGCGACGTTGCCCATCACCAGCAGCGTCGCGGAGGTACCGATCGTCACCGTGGTGAACAACGCCATCGCCTGGCGATCGCCAAAGTGGGTGTTACCCCGGCCGATGTCGCGTAGCGCCCGTGCGCGACCAAAGAGGTAGCCCGCCCCGAAACTGCCGCCGAGAAATGCCGTCAGCCCGCCGCTTCGCAGCGCGTAGTTGGCCGGCGATCCGTTGTCGAAGCAGGTGCGCATCGCCCCCTTGTCGACGGGCCCCGGCTGCACGCACAGCGCCGTCGATCGCAGCTCGAGCGCCTGCATCGTCGCCGTCGTCGCCAGCCCGGCCATGCCCGCGGCGGCAACGAACGCACCGCCGGTTCGCAAGCGCGCCACCTGATCGAACTTGCGCTCGGCCGGTTGCTCGACGCTCGTCGACCGATACGGGCTTGGATGCACCACCGTTGCGGGAGGTGGCACGGGTCCTACCGAAGACAGCGACAGCGACAGAGCGAGCGAGGCGAGCACCTCACCATTGAAACAGACGGGCGTACGAATCGATAGCTGCGGGTGAAGCGCCGGCGAGTGGATGCTCGCGATCGGCGGGTCGCGAACGGGATCCAAAATGGGAACCCGCCGGACATGCCGCCGTGCAACCGACGCCCGCCCGAACTTCGATCTAAGATCGTCGCCACTCGCCCCCGGCCGGGTTTTCTCGGTCAGGTTTTTCGACGGCGGGGTACCCGTCGGCATGGCGAGTGACGCAGAGCTGCTGCAACAGAGTCGAGCAGGCCAAACCGAAGCGTTTGCCGGCCTCGTCGAGCGCTACCAGAACCTCGTTTGTGCGGTGACCTTCGGCGGCACCGGCGACCGCGCCCTGGCAGCGGACCTCGCTCAGGAGACGTTCGTTGCCGCGTGGACGGCCCTGCCCACACTTCGCGACGAGTCGAGTTTCCGATCGTGGCTCTGCGGGATCGCACGCAACCTCGTGGGGAAGGCGCGACGCAAGACTCGGCCTACCGAAACGACCGGCGAGCTCGTCGATCCGAGCCCGGACGCCGAGGCGCACATCGAAGACGTGCAAAGCGAAGCATTGCTGCACGAGATCTTGGACTCGATGGACGACACGTTTCGCGAGCCGCTCGTGCTGTTCTACTGGGAGGGGCAGTCGACCAAGGAGGTCGCGACCCAGCTCGGGCTGTCGGTATCGGCGGTGGAGCAGCGGCTCAGTCGCGGACGTCGACGCATCAAAGCCGAGGTCGAGGCGCGCGTCGACCGAGCGCTGCAGTCGGCCAAGCCGGACCGCAAGTTTCGGGCCTTGGTGCTGGCGGCGATCGAAGGGATTCCCGGACCGGTGGCGACGCCCGAGCCCACAACCGCCGGGTGGTCAAAGGCTGCCATCGCCGTGGGTCTCGCTGCCGCTTCGCTGGTGGGATGGGTGGTCCTCGCCGGTCCACAGGACAACCCGACCGCACCAGCGCCAGACCGCACGCTTGCATCGGCCGCGGTCGGGACCAATGCCGAGAACGAGGACCGCGCGACTCCCCCTCCTGCTCCCCGCCCGCAGTCGCCAGTGGTCTCGTCCGCCGGAGCCGTCGATCCCACCTCCACACCCGACGACGATGCGCACACCATCGCCGAGGACCTGCAGCTCGAGCGCTACCCGAATCGTGTGTTCGTGAACCTGCTTGGCGGTCCCAGTGGTCTCAGCGAGGAACAGCGTGAGTCGCTACGGGACGGCGGCGCACTCCCCTACAACAAGGACGGTCGAATCACGGACTATCCCACGCGCACGTTGAGCGGGACCGTCGTCGGCCCCAACGGAACGCCCGTGCAAGGCGCCGTGGTCATCGCCGGTGACAGTCTCAGCCTCGGCAAAATCCGCGGCCCCGCGGGACGCTTGACGGGTGATGCCGGCGACACGACCGACGCGACCGGGCGCTTCTCATTCGACGCTCCGACGGGCGAGACACTGGTGGTCGCGGTCGCATCGGGTTTGGGGTTCTCGGAACTCGTTGCTGTGAACGGGACCCACGATGCCGCGGGTCTCGAGGTGGTGCTCTCGGGCATGGCCACGCTCGAAGGCGACCTGTCCTTCGAAGGCGAACCGGTGGCTGGCTACGTCGTGGTCCGCTCGCTGACCGAGTTCGACGACGCATCTCTCGCCATGACGCGACCCACCGACGAAGGCGGTCACTTTCGAACCACCGGGTTGCCGCCCGGCAAGTATCTCGTCTACGCCGCCGCGGAGCTCGACGAAGCACACGGCTGGGAGGGACAGCAGGGGCCCACCGATCGCGCCTCACTGGAGCTCTCGGCCGGAGACGACCTGCGCCAGGACTTCGACTTCTCCCGCGGCGTGACGATCGAGCTCCGAGCGACTCGCCCCGGCGAGCTCGCGTACTACGTATTCCCCGGCCTGCAGACCGAGGCATGGGCCGATGCACAGCTGGCGCTCAGAGACATCGAGAGCCGCAGCGCGATCGTGGGTTCGACGCCCGGCGACGAGGCCGCCTTCGCGGTGATCCAGGGCATCCCTGCCGAGCCGATGACGGTGTGCGCAGTGCGACCGTCCAAGTTGTTCGAAGAAACGAGCTACGCCGACTGCAAGCAGCTCCCCGCCCCCGCGGACGATGCAACGCTGTCCGTGACGTTCGACCCGCCGCCAGAGCGGTGAGCGCCTCGTGCGTATGGCGCGCGATCTCAGCCCCATCCAGGCCGTGAAGATTGCGCAGAAACCTGCGTCCATAGTGCGGCATGCGGGGCCCCCTCTCTCGTGTCGACGAAACGGCCCCTGTATCCTCGGAGGACGGGCGCGTGGGCGACGTGGGCGAAGCAGAGGAGACGGTCGATTCTGTCGGCGCGGCGATCGGGCGCGCCGAGCAGCAACGATTCGGCACCCCCATGGAGGTCGGTGCCGCGCTCGCCAACCTCGAGTCCAAGCTCTTTGGTGGCGCGCAGAATCACCCGCTCATCGAGCGCTATGCCCTGATCCGCCGCCTGGGCTCGGGTGCATTCGGCGAGGTCTACCTGGCCCACGATCCCCGGCTGGATCGCAAGGTCGCGATCAAACTGTTGCGCGCGGTCGCGCCCGACCCCGCCGAGGCCCAGCGCCGCTTGGACCGAGAGGCCAAGAGCCTCGCCCGCTCTCCACATCCGAACGTCGTGGCCGTCTACGATGTTGGGACCTGTCAGACTGACTTCTCGTCGGAGCCGACGCTCTTCGTCGTCATGGAGTACGTCGAGGGCCCGACACTCGACGTTTGGCTCCGCGAGCACAGAGACTGGCGTGAGGTGCTTGCAACGTTCCTCGCCGCGGGTCGCGGCCTTGCTGCCGCCCATGCGGTCGGGGTGACCCACCGCGACTTCAAGCCGGCGAACGTCATCGTCGGTGACGACGGCCGGGTTCGGGTGGTCGACTTCGGGCTCGCCGGTGAGACCCAATCCCGCGTCACCCACGACGGCTCGTCGGACGATTGCTCGGAGCAGTCGCAGACCTTCGAGGGCTGGGTCGTCGGTACGCCCGCGTACATGGCCCCCGAACAACACGAGGGCAAGACCGCCGGTCCGCGAAGTGATCAGTTCAGCTTCTGCGCGGCGTTGTGGCTGGGGCTGTTTGGGCAGCTGCCGTTTGCTGGCGAGTCCACCCAGGCGCTGCGACTCGCCAAGCAGCTCGAGACTCCGGCACGGCCTCTGGGAGCAACCGCGCCTCGGTGGTTGGAAGAGATCCTGCGGCGTGGCCTGTCCACCGAGCCCAACGAGCGCTGGGATTCCATGGACGAGCTGCTTTCGTTGCTCGCGCGAGGCGTGGATCGTCAGCATCGCCGGACGCGGACGTTTGCGGTCGCCGCTGCCCTGGTGGTCACGTCCGCGGGCGTCGGTGGCCTCTGGTCGGGACAGCCCGACCGCTGCAATCCCGATCGCGCGCTAGGCGATGCATGGGAGCAGCCGAGGATCGACGCCGCCGAGCAAGCGCTGCTCGATACCGGCGTCGCCCACGCGGAGGAAACCTGGCTGCGCGCGAAGCAGGATCTCGACACATACGCAGACGCGTGGAAGGACGCCTTCCAAGGCGCGTGCGAGGCGAGCTCGATCGAGCACGAGGAGTGGGAACGGTGGGAACTGCGGGAGCAGAGCCACCTTCGGCTGTCGTGTCTGCGCCGCGCCCGGACCCACTTCGATGCGGTGTCGAAGACGCTCACGGGCGTGGATGCCGAGGCGGTCACCCGCGTTCCGTTCGTGGTCGCGGGGCTCGTTCCGCTCCAGTCGTGCGAAGACGAGGAGGCGCTGCGGCTGCGCGCACTTGCTCCTCCCGAACCTCGACACGCTTCGCAGGTCGCCGATATCCGCTCCGCCATCGCGACGGGCGAAGCCGAAATCGCGGCTGGGCACTACGGCAAGGCCGAGGACGTGCTGCTCGATGCGTCGAAGCAAAGCGCCGAGATTGGCTACCAGCCCGTCGTCGCCGAAACGGACTACATGCTCGGCCGAGCGCTGGAAAAGCGCGGGCAGTTCGACGAGGCAACCGAAGCGCTCGAGCGCTCGCTCCGCGTCGCAACGCGCATCGGTCACCGCGCTGTGATGCAACGGTCCTCGACTCTGCTCGTCGGCGTTGCCGGTGCCAAGCAACACAACCTCGAGCGCGCAAAGCCCTACGTCGACATCGCGCTCGCCTCCAGCGACAGCGACCTCGAGCGCGCGCACGTGCACCACAACTTCGGCGGAGCGCTCTACAAGGACGGGCAGCTCGACGAGGCTCGGGCCGAGCTCAGCCAAGCCGACGAGCTGCGGGACTCCGCCTTGCCGCCGGGGCATCCTCGACGGCTCGGCTCACGCCGTTTGATCGCGGCGATTCTGGCGGCCCAGGGGGACTACGCGGGGGCGGAGCGCGAGCATCGCGAACTGGTGGCGCTCACGATCGAAGCGCTGGGGCCCAACCATCCGATGGTTGGTGGAGCCCACAACAGTCTGGGCAACGCTCTGTATTACCAGGGGCGGTACAAGGAGGCCGAGCGCGTGTACCGACGGGGCTTGGGGGTGCGCCAGCGTGCTCTCGGGCTCGAGCATCCCGACGTCGCAATGTCGTTGTCGAACGTCGCCAATGCCCTCCATGGTTTGGGCGAATACCGCCGCGCGATTGCGATGAACACGACGGCACTCGAGATCTACGAGACCGCGTTCGGGCGTGACCACTCGCTGGTCGCCGAGACCATCAACGACCGGGCGCGTACGCACTACGTGCTCGAGCAGTACGCGCTCGCCGAATCGGGCTTTCGCGAAGCGGTCGAGATCAAGACCCGAACGCTACGTCCCAACCATCCCTCTCTCAACATTGCGCTGAGCAACCTCGCGACCGTACTCGAAGCTCAGGGCAAACGGGAGGAGGCCGTCGCCGTGTACCGAAAAGCCCTCGCCCTGGTGGGCGACGATGCGAGTCCGGACAGGTTTTCCGTGCGCCTCAACCTCGCCAATGCGCTCGTCGAGGCTGGACACCGAGACCAAGCTCTCGAAATGGCCCGCAAAGCCTGGGACGAGCAGGAGCACATCGAAACCAAGCAAGCGGACCGGGGGTTCGCAGCCTTCGTCCTGGCCCGGGCGCTCGACCTCGCCGATGCTGAAGACGAGCGCGGTACGCCGGAGCAACTCGCCGCCGCCGCCATCGGACACTACGAACGAGCGACCCCGGCGCAGACCGACCGAGTCGCTGAAATCCGCGAGTGGCTCGACGCACGAGACAGCCACTAGAGCGGCGAACCGCTTAAGTCAGGCTGCGACGGGCATCGCGTTGGCCCCAGCGGAGGTGAGCGCGGTGTTGATCTCAAGGAGGTTGGCGACGGCGGCGTGGCGTCGGAGGTCGAGGGTGTTCTTGCGGGTGCCCTTGTAGCGGGCGCGGCCCGTTTGTAGCGCGGCGATCCTTGCAAGCCGGTGCTCGACGGCGACACGAGGACGTAGGCTTCTGCGGCCCTGCTTCGTTGCGCTGCGTTTTGCGAGCCGCCGGAGGAGGGACTCCTGTTCATGAACGTGGATGGATCTACCGGCCGGGCTGTCGGTGCAGCTCGATCGGAGTTTGCACGTCCGGCACGGTTCGCCGAAGACCGCGACCCTCTTGCTCGTCGCGAATTTGGCAGTCTCTCCGGCTGGACAGGTAACCAGGCGGCTGCGCAGATCGATCTCGAACTCGCGCTTGCTGAAGCGGCCCCGAATCTTGGTGTCCTGCCAAGGGCGACAGAAGATCTTCACCCCGCGGCGATCGAGCTTGGTGATCTCCTCATGAGCGAGGAATCCGCGATCGATGTAGAGCGACGCAAGCTCACCGAACACGGCCACCAACTCCAACAAGGACGGCAGGGCCTCGCGCTCGGGTACGTTTGCAGGCTTGGTCTCCGCGCAGAGGATGAGTGGAACGTCGACCATCGTCGCGATGTAGCGCTTGTAGCCGTTGAAGGCTTTGGTACTGCTCTTCCTACCGTGTCGCATATCGGGGTCGCCAATGGAGCACACGCGATCGGGTGCCACGCCGTCACGTAGTCGAACCCGCCCAGGGCGGTCGGGGTCGGGCTCGGTATCTTGGCCGAGCACACGTTCCAGCAGTTCGGCAGCTTCGCGCATTCTCGGGTGGTTCATCTCTTCCGGAGCGTGGGCACGTGCCCAGGACAGTAGGGCTCTCGCTTCGCTGACGACGCGATGAAGTGCGTCCGCGCGCTGTTGCTCGTCGTTCCAGTCGATGTCCAGGGATGCCTTGACGCTCGATCCCTGCAAGATCGAGAGCTTGGCATCTGTGATGATCACGAGCTGCGGCACGTCGCAAAGCTCCGCGAGGATGTCGACCATCCTCGCCATGGCGTGGCCGATCAGATTCCAGCTGTCTTCGACGCGTCCCGCTCCTCGTAGCGGCGATGAGTCCAGTGCGGCCTTGAGATTCTTCCAACCGAACGCGCCGGTCTCCTTGGCGAGTTCAACCGTGCGCTCGACCAGACGGCGGTCGAGGTCGTGCTCGGCCAGTCGCTCACGAAAACGCGGCAAGCTTCCCTGTCCAAACGGGGCCTCTTCCTCCCCGAGCGTGCCCAGCACCAGCTGCCACCGTTGATCCATCTCCGCTTCGTCGACTGCGTCGGAGTCGCTCAGCCCTGTGTAGGCTTGCAGAAGCAGAACCATCGCCAGCAATGCCGGCGGCACCGGCTCCTGACCCCGAGGCTTGTAGGCCGCCATCAGCTCCTTCTGGAAGGCCTCGTCGAAGAGCTCCCCGCGAATCTGGCGAAGGAACAGGTAGAACTTGCTCTTTCGCCGGATGCGTCGGACCAAGCGTTGCTCTTCGGGGGTCAGTTCATCGGGGACGTTCCAGTACACGGCAACCTCGACCCAACGAGATCACACACACGCGCGCCCGTCGATCCCCCCTACCTGTAAGCGGATCGCTTCTCTAGCGACCGCGCTGGGCTGAGCGCCCGCGTCAACCCGGGATCACCCCCGAGCGCACCCCGGGGTCACCCTCGAATGCCGCGGCTGGGACGAACCCAGTTGCACGACGTCCAGCGCCGGGAGACGATTGCCGCGCAATGTCGCTGCTTCGACGCCTTGCCCCCGGCGTCGTGTTGTTGGTGTCCGGTTGTGCGCCGCCTCCGCTTCCGCCGTGGGTGATCACCGAGCCTTCGCTGCTCGGCTTGAGCATCGTCGTGGCCGACGAGGGACCGAACTCGGTCAACCTCATCCCGGTCCCCGCCGATCGTGTGCGAACGCAGCCGCTGCCGGAAGACACGGTCGAGCTCGAGGTGTTGATCGCAGACCCCGATGGGACTCGCGAATCGAGCGACTTCGATCCGATTTGGCTGCGATGCCCGCTCACAGGAGCACGGTGCTTTTCGCCCCTCCGTGACCCGGGCAACGGGCTGCCGTGCGAGGACGACGAGCAAGAGGTGACCTGCGTCCTCGGGCGTGGGCCCACGACGCGCGCCGTGCTTCCCCCGCTTCCTCCGCCGAACCCGCTCAATCCAGCCCCCAGCCTGCGTCGACTCGGCGTGGTCGTAGGCATTCCAGGAGAACAGTCCACCGACGAGTGCATCGCGGAGCTCGGCAGCGATCCGTACACCGATCTTCAGGGCTGCATGATCGCGGTGCACGAGTTCAACCTCGGGCCCAACCGACGGTTGCAGGAGCTCCAGGCCCGTACCGCCACGTCTGGACCCGGTGCCGACGAGTTCGAGTTCACACCGTTCGTCGAGCAACCCGGTTTCAACCGCGACATCGCGCGGCTCGACTTTCGCACGGACGAATCATCCACGACGTTCCGCGCGGAGCCGAGCCAGGTCACCGTCCTGCCTCCCTTCTCCGAGCTGTTCGTCGCCGAGTTCGGCGACCCACGTGACGGGCCCGTCGATGCGCCCCGCCTGCCCTTCGAGACGAGCAGCCAGTCCGTCTTGCTGCCCCAACTCCCTCGCATCTACGCGACAGAGCCGGGGCTCCTGGGTGGACTCGGCCTTACGCTACGCACCGGCGACGTCGGTCAGGAGTTTCAGCTGATCGTGACCCTCACCGGCGCCGGTGGGTGGCAGACCTGGGAAACGTTCGACTTCGTCGTGGAGGATGAGTGAACGCCCGTGTGGCTCGTCGCCTGCCTCGTTGCTGCTCTCGCCCCGCCCACGAGCGCTCCCGCCAAGACGAGGGCCGCACTCGTGAACGTGAAGGTGAGCGCCACTGGCATCGTTCGCGTCGCGGGGAAGCGCGACCCGATTCCCGAGGCGCAGGTCTTCATCGTCGCGGACGACACCAAGCACAAGACGGGCAGCCCACTGCCTCCGCGCCATCACCTCGCGCCCAACGAGGAGCCCGCGTGGGTACGGGCCGCGACGACGGACGCGGAGGGCCGCTTCCAGATCGACGACGTTCCCAAGGGTCGCGTCCGTGTCGTCGTGACGATGCCCGGCTTCACGCGCCTCGAGCAGCTCGAGGAAGTACCGAGTTCCAAGCCCATGCGGCTCTTCGTGACGCCCAACCCCGAGACCGCATACCGCACCGTGGTGCACGCGGAGCAGTCGAGGGAGCCCGAGTCTGCTCGCGTGACCTCTCGCCTGCTCACCCCCGCCGAGATCGCGACACTGCCTGGTACTCAGGGCGATCCGCTCCGCGCGCTCCAGAACTTCCCCGGCGTCGCTCGGACTCCTGGCGGCCTCGGCCTCCTCGTCCTGCGCGGAGCTTCGCCAAATCAGTCTCGCGTCTTTTACGGGGAGCACGCGATCCCTCGAGCCTTTCACGCGCTGGCGGTGGCGAGCGTGCTTCCGGCGGATGCAATGGACTCGATCGACTTCATGCCGAGCAACGGCCCGAGCCGCTACGGCGAGACCACCGGTGGCGTGGTGGCCATCGTTCCTCGTCGCCCGAGCCACGACGGCTACCACGGCTACGGGGAGATCGACCTCGCCGGCGCGGGTGCCTTCGTGCGGGGTCCTGCGGGCAAAGGTGCCTTCTACGGCGGGGTCAACCGCGGCTGGGTCGACGGTGTACTTCGGGTCGCCGAGCGCGTCTCCCAGATCGGCCAGACCTTGCCCCGGTACTACGACTATCACGCGGTCTACGCTCGCCCGCTTCGGCACGGAGCCGCGATCGAGGCCCGCGTGCTCGGAGCCGGCGACCGTGTGCAAGCGCGATTCTTCGATCCGGGGACCGGTCGCCACGACACTGCCTTCGAGATCGGCACGCAGTTTCATCGGGCCGACTTCGTCTACACCAAGCGGCAAGGCGCATGGCGCTTCCTCCTGACGCCGTCGTTTCGGACCGAGATCAACCACATCGAGCAAGGCGAGTCACGCCAGGACCGAAGCGACTACGTCACCAGCTGGCGCATCGAGGGTCAGCGACGCCTTTCGAAGCGAGCGGAGTTCTTGATCGGAGCCGACACCGAGGTTCGTCCGTTCCGAACCTCCATCGAGGGCGCAGTGGCGCCGACTCTCTTCGGCGACATGGCGGTGCCCGACCGCGACACCAAGGGCGTGCAGTCGGTCAGCGGCGTATACGGACACGCCGACCTGCGCTTTGGTCCCGTCGCGCTGTGGCCCGGTATCCGGATCAACGCGTTTACGCTCGAGGACGACGCGGAGGTCGCCTTCGATCCGCGGTTCTCCGGACAATGGCAGATCAACGAGCGTTGGCGCTGGCGCTTTGGCGTTGGGCTGTACTCGCAGTCGGACGTGCAGCAGCGCGTCAGCGAGGACCTCTTTCTCGGGCGCATTACCAGCGGACTCGCGGGTCAGATCGCCCTTCCGGCTGCGATTCAGACGCTCGAGCCGGCTGCGGGCTTCGACCCTCTGCTCGACGACGTTCGGGTGGCCCGGGCCGCGCAGGCAAGCTCGGGCCTGGCCTACGATCCAGTCCCACAGTGGAGCTTCGAGGCTGCCGTCTACGGTCGGATGCGCGACAACGTCGACGGCTTGACCGAGGTCTTCGGCCCCACCGGCACCGCGTCGACGGCGACCACGCCGTGGACGTACGACATCGCCTACGGCCTCGAGCTCATCGCGCGACGGCAGCCGGTTCGCAAGCTCTACGGTTGGCTCGCCTACACGCTGTCGCGCAGCGAAATTCGCTTCTTCGATCCTGCCGGGGGCAGTGCTCGACCACGCACCGCGCCGTTCGACCAGCGCCACATCCTCGCGCTGGTTGCCAGCTACGCGCTGCCCAAGCGCTGGCGCATCGGTGGTCGTTTCCGCCTCGTCTCGGGCTCTCCCTTCACCGACGTGGTCGGCGTGCTCGTGCTGCCCGCGAGCGCCCAGCACCTTCCCATCTCCGGCGAGGCCAACGCCGGCCGTTTTCCCTTGTTTCATCAGCTCGATCTGCGCGTCGACAAGCAGTGGGTCAGAAAGTGGATCGCAGTCACGGCCTACGTGGACGTGCAAAACGTCTACAACCGCAAGAACGTAGAAGCCTATCTATTCAGTTCCACCTACCGGGAGCGCAACGATGAGTTTGGCTTGCCGATCTTTCCCAGCCTTGGCGTTCGCATCGACTTTTAGTCTCGCCTGCAGCGAGCCGAAGTCGGAGAACAACCCCGAGTTGATGGACGTGGTTCCCGTCGAGGAACCCGGCGGCCTGCGCGGCGCATCCATCGTGCACTCCGTGGTTCCCACCGCGCTGGGCGGAAGCGAGGAAACGATCGGCTGCTACAGCTGGGCGCTGAACAACGAGGAGCCGCTGTACGTCAACGCGGTCGAGTTCGCCAACATCGGGTCGTACCACCACAGCAACTGGTTCGTGGTGCCAGACTCCGTGTACGAGGGGCCCGATGGGCCGTGGCCCTGCGAGGAGCGTGGGTTCGATCAGTTCGCCGCGGCGCAGGCTGGCACGGTGTTGTTCGCCCAGTCCACCCAGGCGTGGTCGGAGCGCATGGCGTTTGCGGACGGGGTCGTGGTTCGAATTCCGGCCCACTCTCGCATCGTTGCGGAGCAGCATCTGCTCAACCTCTCGCCGGAGCCCCGCGACACGCAGGCTTGGCTGACGCTCGAGCTGATCCATCCGTTCGACGTGGGGTCGGTGCTGTCGCCGGTGCAGCTCACCTACTTCGACCTGAGCATTCCCGCCCAGAGCGAGATCCGATTTCGCTCGTCGTGCGCGTCGATCCAGTCGGGGGTGAAGGTCCACTACGTGCTTCCGCACTTCCACTCCACGGGCAACTACTTCCGACTCTCCGACGGAGTCGACCCGGAGGCCCCGGCCCTGATGACCTTCGATGGCTTCGACGGAGGGCCACTCGGCAAGGTCTTCGACCCACCAATCGAAACGACCACCTCGAGCTTCACCTTTACCTGTGGCTACGACAACTGGCACTCGCAGCCGCTCGAGTGGGGGATCGGGATCAACGAGATGTGCGTGGTGCTCATGCTCGTCGAGGCGGACGCGATCATCGTGGGCACAGCGGTCAGGACCAGCGGCCTTACCGAGATCGTCGACGGCGTTCCGATCGTCGAGGGCCAATGCGCGACGGTCACCGCCCCCAAGGGTCTGGCGTACGAGCTACCGCGCGACGACGAGATGCGGACTCCGCTCTACGTGCCGCCCAACGTGTCCATCGACGAGCCGCCGCCGCTGCCCACGTGCGAAGACGCAGACCCGGATGCGGCGCCAGCGGTCGAGCCCACGCTCGACAACGTGCGCTCGCTGCTGTTCGAGCCGTGGTGCAGCTTCTCGTCGTGCCACGGTGACGCCGCTTCGGCGGGGCTTTCGCTGCGCACCACGGACCTCCACTCCGCCCTGCTCGATCATGAGGTGCGCGGGCCGACCGATCTTCCGCTCGTCGCTCCCGGGGATCCCGAGGGCAGTTGGCTCTACCGATCCGTGTCCCGCTGCGAGCCAGCGCCGGGGGCGTCCGCGATGCCGCTGAACACCCCGATTTTGGTCGAAGACGAGGTCGTAGCGGTCCTGCGCGAGTGGATCGCGACGGGCGCCAATCCCTGAGGTTCGAAAACCCGAAAAAAGATCCGCTACGGGTCTCGAGGTTGCGGCTCATGCCTGGTGGACGACACCGACATGAGTCATTCATCTGTCTATCTTGGGTTGGCTGCTGGCGCGTTTGGGCTGGTGACGGCGTGTGCAACGCCCGAACCGGCGGACGAGGCGCGAGGCCAGACGTCGCTCGGCAAGGCCGACGCACCATCGGGCTCATGCGCAAGCGCGGCCCAGCAGCAGCAGGCGAAGTGCGGCGGGCCCGGAAGCGGGCAGTGCTGGTGCGACGAAGCATGCGCTGGCTACGGCGACTGCTGCGCCGACGCGGCGCTCGAGTGCGGCGTGGACGTATGCGTCGAAGACGGCGACTGTGGACCGGGACTGCGTTGCGGCGAAGTCGACGGAGCACTCGACTGCATTGCGGCGCAAACGTGCGACGGCAACGAGGGCGACGGGACCGTCTCGTGTCCGGCTGGTTGGCGGCTCGCGCCCAACGACGAGGGCCTTGCGTACTGCGTCGCCGAAGACGTCTCGGCTGACGAGGCCATCGCGGCATGCGAGGGACTCGAGGTTCCCGAATACGCGGATGCCTACTGCCACTATGCCAAGGACGGCTACTACGGGTACTCCTGGGAAGCGTGTCCGCAACCGACGGTGCCGAGCGTGGGTGCCGATGGTGAGCAACTCTGCGGCTTTTCACCCGACGCGTTGCCCATCGGTTCGCGCCACTACTGCCACTACGTCGAGGACGGCTACTTCGGGTTCTATTGGTCGCTCGAGGACGACCCGGACTACGCGTGCCCCGACGGCATGCGGCGTGGGGACAACAACGTGGGCACCGGATTCTGCACGGTGAACACCGAAACGATGCCGGGGCCCGTGCTCGCGGCGTGTAGCGACGACGGCGCCTTCGTCGGCTTTGCCTGGAAGGTCGGGTGCTCGGCGTGAAGATCCACCTGCTCATTGCCCTGGCGCTTTGCGCGTCCGCCTGCGACTTCACCGATCCCGAAGTCTCGGACTCGACCGACGGAGGCTCCGAGTCCAGCGACGACGGTGACGTTCCTCCTCCGCCGCCGCCCGGAACGGGACCGAGCGCCGACAACGGCACCGGTGATGACGACGACGACTCGGCCGACGACGATGACGACGACTCGGCGGACGATGACGACGACGACTCGGCCGACGACGATGACGACGATTCGGACGACGATGACGACGACGACACCGCCAATGGGCCGGTGATCATCGATCTATCGTCCAACATCACCGAGCTCGGACCAGAGAGTGTCGTGCGCATCACGGCGATCGTCACCGACCCGGATGGCATTCGCGACGTCATCGGCGGCTCGCTGACCAACGAAGCCGACACCGTGACCTACGGAGCGCTCGCCACGGAGAGCCAAGAAGGTGCGTACACGCTCGAGCTGTCGTGGGGCGAGATCAACGTCGCCGAGCCGATCGACTTCACCGGATCGATGAGTCGAACCTTCGTCGCCAGCTTCTTCGACACCGCCGGACACCAAACCAGCGCGAACATCGAGCTCGGCTTTTCCTGCCAGTTCGAGGACGGAGCTTGCGGCGGCGTGTGCATGTACCTGCAGTCCTTCAACGCGTGTGGAGCGTGCGATGTGCAGTGCGAGGGCTTCGAGAGCTGCGTCGACTTCGAATGCTCGCTGACGTTCTCGTGCGACCCGCTGGATGCGGGCGACTGCCCCGGCCAGGAATGCCACAGCAACGGCTTCGACTTCCTGTGCGGGAGCGGAAGCGGCGAGGGAGTACAGGGTGACGACTGCGGGGCAGGCGGAGTGGAGTGCGGAGCAGGCTTCGATTGCTACTCCGCCGCCGACGGCGACCCGACGTGCCTCGGTTACTGCATGCTCGACGACCCCCAGTGCACGAACGGCTCGACGTGTCTGGCCGTCGAAGGCGTCCCGCTGTGGGAGGGCATGGGCCTATGCGCCTGACTCGTCGGGCACCGAACCGAGCGAGAGCTCCAGCCGGCTGCGGAGCGTTCGGAGCAGGCTCCGGCACTCGTGCTCCGTCATGGTGGTGCTCTCGGTCATCGCCGACACGGCTCGCTCGAGGATCTGTTTGCGGGCCGCGCCGAGCCGACGCGACAACGTGACCCGATGGACGCCGTAGACCCGGGTGAGGTTTTCCAGGCTGACGCCACGGCGGTAGTGCAGATGGAGCAGCACGCGGTCCTCCTGTCTCAGCGAGGAAACCGACGCACGGAATGCCTCTCGCACCCGGTCTACGTACATGTCCTTGATGAGGTCGCGCTCGGCGGCCGCGGCCGTCGCCCACCACGCCGCGAGTCCTTCCTCGGGGTCGAGCTCGACCTCGGGGCGCGGGCGCTCGCGACGAGCCAGCCGGGCGGACACCACCCGGAGCCACGCCGCAAGCGGGCCTCGGCCATCGAACGTGGCGAGGCGACAGATTCCGTTCGCGTCGTCGCTCATCACGTGGGCCCAGATTCGCGCCGCGCGATCGCCCACCTCGACCTCCGGCCAACGAACACGGGGTGCGACCTCGTGCACGATCTCGAGCAGCGCTGCGATCGCGGCCTCGTCGCCCTGGAGACACGCGCGGGCCAGGCTGAGCTCCCGGATCTGCGCCGGGGAAGGTTCTCGCTCATCCACCCGCTCACGAACGAACGATGCCGTGTCCGCGATCTCGACTCGCCACGGCACCTCGGAAGCCACCTCCGCAAGGATGCCTTCGAGGTCACCCACTGCATCGAGTATCGTGGATCGTCCCGGTGAACACCACTGCCGATAGCGCACCCACGGCCGCGGATACGTGCCCGGGCGACAACACGCTCGCGGCACTCGTCGACGGTGGCCTCGAACGTGCTCCATCGCTCGCCGAGCATCTGTCCAGCTGTGCGACCTGTCAGGAGCTCGTCGCGGAGCTCCTGCGCGACGGCAGCGAGGGAGACACTCGCTACGAGGTGGAAGGCCTGCTCGGCACGGGAGGCATGGGCCTGGTGGTGCGAGCCCAAGACACCGTGCTGCACCGACCCGTGGCGCTCAAAGTGCTCTGGCGCACCGAAGGTACGTGCGGAGGATCGGCCGAGGCGGTGTTGTCCGAAGCGAGAACGCTGGCGCGGTTCGACCACCCCAACATCGTCACCGTGCACGACGCCGGGCAACTGCCGCGGATCGGCGCGCCGTTCATCGCGATGGAGCTCGTCGAGGGCGAGACGCTCGCGCAGTGGCTGACGGTCGAGCACGACTGGCGCGACATCGTGAAGGTCTTCGTCGAAGCCGGTCGAGGCCTTGCCGCCGCGCACGCGATGGGAATCGTGCACGCGGACTTCAAGCCGGCCAACGTGCTGCTGCCCAAGGGTGGCGGTCGAGCCCGGGTCACCGACTTCGGGCTGGCGTACGCACTTCAGGCCGATGGTTTCGCCGAGTCGCTCGGGGCCGGCACTCCGCGCTACATGGCGCCGGAGCAGCGTATGGGGAAGGCCGAGCCAAGGTCCGACCAGTTCGCTTTCGGCGTCGCGCTGCACGAGGCCCTCCGGGGCCGGCATCCGAACTCCGACCTGACCTGCACCGCCGTCGGAGCCGAGGATACTCCGGCCCGGTTGCTTCGAATCGTCGATCGTTGCATCGCGCCGGAATCCGAGCAGCGCTACCCGTCGATGGACGCGGTGCTGCACGAACTGGAGCGCCCGCCTCGTCCACGGGTCACGCTGTGGCTGGTCGGGATTGGGCTGGTCGCTGCGCCGCTGCTCTGGTGGAGCAACCAAGACCCGTGCGAGCGGGAAGCGGAAGAGCGCCGCGCCCGATGGCACGAGGAGATGCGCCCTGCGCTCGATGCAACGCTGGACGGCGAGCGATGGACTCGAATCGCTGCGGACACCGACGCGTGGGTCGACGCGTGGCTCGTCGTCGCCGAGCAGGTGTGCCGCGATGATGCGCCGCCGGCGATGCGCGGATGCCTGGACGAGCGGTGGGCCACTCTCGAAGCGCTGACGACCCACGTACTCGAAGGGGACGACACCACGAAGGCCGCCGGACCCCTTGCGCTGGCCAAGCTTCCGTCCGCGGAGTCGTGTCGCCGCCCCGAGCCGGGCACGCCCGTCCCCGAAGTTGCTGCGCAGAAGCTCGAGGCATGTGCACAGGCGATCGCCGAGGGTCGCGCGAGGCTCCTGCTTGGAGACTCGGCCACGGCACAAAGCAAGCTGACGGAGGCGGCGAAACAGGCCGAAGCGTTTGGACTCATCGGCATGGAGGCCCAGGCCCGCTTCGTGCTCGCGAAGAGCCTATGGCAGAGCGTCAAGCCGGACGAGGCGTTCGACGAGTTCTCGCGGACGTCGGCGCTCGCGGTGGAGGCGGGTCTGCCCAACCTTGCGGCGACGGCCATGGGCGAGACGGCGCGCTTCGTGGCCGTGTCCCGCCGCGACACCGAGCTCGCCCGGCACTGGCTGTCGCAGGCGCGTGCTCAGGCCACGCGTGGGGTCGAGCCGGAGACCGAGCTCAACCTCGATCGTGTAGACGCCTGGATTCGCCACATGGATGGCGACCATGAAGGCGCAATCGAGCTGATGCGTTCGGCGATGGCGGCCGCCGAGGAGATCCTGCCGCCGCGGTCCGTGGGGCAAGCATCGAATCGCGAGGACCTCGCGATCATCTTCAACGACGCGGACCAGGTCGATGCTGGGCTCATCGAGATCGAGGCCGCGATCGAGCTTCGTGTCGAGCTCCTGGGCGAGCACCACCCCACGGTCGCGCGAAGCCGAAAGATCCGCGCCGCGCTCCTCCAAGGACAAGTCCGGCTCGACGAGGCGGCGGAGGAGCTCGAGCGCGCCATCGAGGTGCTCATGGCCGTGCACGGTGACGAGAGCCCCGCCGCCGCGCTCGCGTCGCTCCTGCACGCGGACGTACTCATGGATGCCGGGCGCTTCGATGCCGCGGCAGCAGCCCTGGCGCTGCCCAAGCGCGTCTACGTCGACCGTGACTCGCGGGATGCGATGCGGGTTGGCCTGACACAGCAAATGCTCGCCCGACTCGACGTCGGTCAGGGCCGCCCCGAACGCGCCATCGAACGCTTCGAGGCCCTACTCGCCGCCCGCACCACGGCCCCACTGTCGGAGCAACGCCTCGCCCTGATCCATCGCGACCTCGGCCTCGCCCTGTTCGCGCTCGATCGCCGAGAGGAGGGAGCCGCGGCCCTGAAGAAGGCGATCGCCAGCACGGCGATCCGCGAAGAAACGCGCGACGAGATTGCGGCCTTGCTCGCGAACGCCAGTCAGCGCCGCGGCGATCCCAGCCCGAGCCGGCGGTGATCGGCGAGGGTGCAGCGGTCCTGTACGACCTCGAGGCCCTCCGCCCGCAAGCGTTCGGCCGCGCTGTCGTTGACGATGCCCAGCTGAAACCAGACCGCGGGCGGTCGAGGCGACATCGCGAGGATCTCGTCGACGTGGGCGTCGAGGGTGTCCGCGCGGCGAAAGACATCCACGAGGTCGACGGGCACCGGGACCTCGCCGAGCGTCGCGACCACCGGATGACCGAACAGCTCGGACCCGACAAGCCTTGGATTGACCGGGTACACGTCGTAGCCCTGCGAGACGAGGTACGCGGGGACGTAGTGCGCCGCGCGAGAGGCATCGTGGTGCGCCCCGAGGACCGCGACCACGGGAGACTGCTCGAGCAACCGACGGGCGAGCTCCATGCGCGAAGCCTATCAATCTAGGCGGGAGACGGTGCCACGCGAATCGACTCCGAAAGGCCCAGGGCACCCAGGAGCAGCTGGAAGTCCATCGACCCCACGAGGTAGCGCGTCGCCCTCACCCTTGCCGCGGCGGGCGCCCATTTCAAGCGAACGTCGTGCGCTCCGAAGTCGAGCGTCCCGCCTCCGGGGAGCGCAATCGTGAGCGCCGGAGTCTCATAGGACCCGGAGTACTGCGCGGTACCGGTCACGGTTCCCTTCGTCAGGTTCAGCTCATCGCGCGGGATCCGAATCGTGCTCCCACGCTGCACCACCGTCACGACGTCTGGCTCGACCGTGAGCTTCACCTTGCCCCGCCGGTGGTAGGTGAACATCGCGATCATCGGCCCGTAGATGGCGGGCACCATGAACATGAGCAAGGTTTCCGCGGCGTCGGGATAGAAGCGGCTCACGACAATGCCGACGCCAATCACGAGGAACATCCCCCCGAAGATTCCGCCGACGAGCAGGGCAATCGCTCCGCCGCGATTGGAGTTGCGGATCAGCTCGACCGAGACCGTCCGCTCAGTCCCCCCGTCATCGGGGCGGACGACCTCGAGCCGTCCGGGGAGATGCGGCAGCAGCTCGTCGAGCACCACGCCCTCGATCCAGAGCGTCGGACTGCGGCAGTCACCGACAGGCTCCCCGATCCGGCGGTCACGGACGCCGATCGTCAGCCTCTGCCCACCGTCGTCGAGCACGAGCACCGTTCCCTGCTCGTGCCCCGGTGCGACTGACCAGCGCTTGGTCGAGAGGGCGAGCTTCCCCAGGTCGAACACCGAGACGAGCTTCCCGCGAACGATCCGCAGCTGAGTCCGCGTCAGCTCGATCGTTGCCGCGCGCGGAAACATGCTGCGCATCACGACCAACGCCAGCGGCACGAGCACCAGCGCGAACAGCCATCCCCCGTATCGATGCGAGAGCTCGGCCCATCGCTCGAGCTGGCCCATCGCCGCGGCACCGCCTCCGACAAGGGCCAGGACCGCGATCAGCCCGTACAGCCACCAGAGCCCGCGTGCGCTCGTGTAGCTCCCACTCCACGATCGCTTCGCGGCAATCACCTGTTGAACAACGACCTCCGAGGAGACGCTATTTCGACCCGCCGTGGCGCAAAAACAACGCTCGAGACGCAATCAGGCGGCGAGCTCGGCCGGACCTCCGGAGAGCGCGAGGGCGTCGAGGAGTCGCACCGGTACCTCGCATCGCAGATCGGGATGCTCCCGCAGCAGCAGGCCGATCGCCGCTTCGGCGGGCTCGACACAATCCACGGCCTCGGTGGCGTCGAGTGCGAGTCGATAGGCGCGACACGACGCGGCGAGTGCACGGCGACGCAGCATCGCCGGCCACGCCCTTCGGCGAGCCCGAGCCGCGTCGATGAACGTCTCTGCCGCCTTTCGAATCTCGCGCGCGAGCTCCTCGTCGCACTGCCGTGATTCGAGGCCTCTCGCGCGCTGGAGTGCCCGGATCAGCTGGGTCGCAGCCTGCTCCTCGTCGCTTCTCGCTCGCTGCATGCGATCGAAGGAGAGCGCCGCCCGAGCCAACAACAGGGTGATCAGTGGCTTGGCGATCAACGTCCGCATCCGAATACGCTACGCCACCGACGCACGCGATGTCTGCAACATTCCGTAGCAGGTACCCGTTGCGCCCACGCCTCCGTACCTGGCCAGACGGTTGGTCGAACGCCTGGTCGTCGTCACCCGTCGTCGCGAACGACGCGGGGCAGCGCGCGACGGAAGACGGTGTCGTTGCCCTGCTGGCCGCTGCCGTTGGCGCCCCAGCACTCGATGCGTCCGTTCTCGCGCAGCCCGCAGCGGGTCCACTGCGACCCCGTCACCGCGATCCAGTCGTCGTCGGTGCCGACTCGCGTCGGGGGCAGCACCTCGTCGGCCACCGACTGCCCCGTCGCGCCTTGCCACGACCGGCCCCAACACCAAAGCGACCCATCCTGTCGCAGACCGCACGCGCCATCCGAACCGAGGGCCAGCGCCGTCCAGTCGGTGAAGGAACCGACCACCGAGGGCGACGTGACGACCGGGGCCTGGTCGTCGGTCCCGAGCACGCCGTCGGCGTTGGTACCCCAGCAGAGCACGCGGTCCTCCGAGTCGATGCCGCAGGTCGCACTGCCGCCGGCACGGACGTCGGTCCACTGCCCGGGGACGACGGTGGGTGTATCGACGACTGCGGCGTCGCCACCAGGCCCGACCTGCCCCCCGGAGTTGGAGCCCCAACACGACAGCGATCCGTCGAGACGCCGGGCGCAGACGTGTCCTTGGCCAACGACCTGGACGTAGTCGTCAATGCTGCCCACCTGGATCGGAGACGACGTCGACTGGTCGCCGGGACCCTGACCAAGCTGCTCGGCGGTGTCGCCACCCCAGCACCACAGGGTTCCGGGTGCTCGAATGCCGCACGTCGCAAGGCCCACCGCCGCGACGTCGGTCCAGTCGTCGGCCTGCCCGACCCGCGTTGGGACGAGCAGGGGCTCACCATTGGTGTCGACCCCGAGCTGTCCTTCGCCGTTGTCACCCCAACACCACAGCTGACCGCTTCGAATCCCGCAGGTGTGATCGAGGCTCAGCGAGAGGCGCTCGAACCCGTCCCCGTCGATCACCGCGCGGGGTGTGGTGAGAT
>JGI12316J15310_10000319_pt41 | contig 26451 bp, 17 predicted proteins | sample MarCyaLeptolynsp_FD_15310 | JGI IMG/M metagenome (IMG submission 15310)
ACGCTTTCGAGCCTCTCGGCGGACATCAACTCGGTCGGCGCGGCCAATACTGCGGCTCTTGAGAGTATCCGGGCAGAACTGGATGCGATTTCCAAACGCCTGCAGCAGGTCGAAAGCACCATGGGCGATGCCACGGCGCGCGAGGTTGCGGCGAGGGCACTTTCTGTGTCCGCCTTGAAGACGGCTGTTGATTCAGGCCGTCCTTATGAGACCGAACTGGCGGCCGTCAAGGCAGGCCTGCCCGCTGATATCGACGTGAAAGCGCTTGAGGCACATGCCTCAACCGGGGTCGAACCGGTCTCTGTGCTGATTGCGCAGTTCCCGCCGGTTGCGCACAAGATCTACCAGACATTTTCCGAACCCGACCAGTCCGGTGACGTCCTGGACGATCTGGTGACCAGCGCGAGGTCAATCTTCACGGTGCGCCGGTCCGGGGCGACAGTCGGCGAGGGGCCCGGTGCGGCCCTGCAGAAAATGGAAAACGCGGTGAGTGCGGGTGATTTGCAGGCTGCTCTTGCGGCCTATGCCGAGTTGCCCGAGACCGCGCAGGCGCCGGCGTCGGAATGGGCTGCGCGTGCACAGGCGCGGGTCCAGGTGGATGACTTGACAAACAAGGCCTCTCAAGAGGTGTTGAACGCACTTGCTGCAAAGGACAGTTGATTGGCGAACGTTATGAAAACCGTCCGGGAAAATAATTTTCTGCCGTTGATCTCCGGCAGTGGTTGGGAGCGAGCGGAATGATTCGCGTCTTTATCTTTTTCTTCCTGCTTTTCCTCCTGGCAGCTGGATTTGCCTGGATGGCCGATCTGCCGGGAACGATCGAGATTTCCTGGCCGGTCTATCAGGACGGTCAGCAAGTCGGCACCGACACGTGGGAACAGACGCCGGTGATTGTCGGCATCGTTGCTGCGGTCATCCTGGCTGTCGTGCTCTTCATTGTCTGGGGCATTCGGGTGATCCTGAAGTCGCCGCAAATTGCCACCCGGTTCTTTCGGCGCCGCCGCAAGGACAAAGGCTTTGAAGCCCTGTCGCATGGCCTAATCGCGCTGGGCACCGGGAATGCCAAACTGGCACGCCGGCACGGGCTTGAAGCGGACCGGCTGCTGTCGGATGAACCGGCAGCCAAGCTCCTTCTTGCACAAACCGCGCAGTTGGCCGGCAAGGACGACGAAGCGCGCAAGCGCTTCGAGGACATGCTGGACAATCCGGAAACCAAGGCGCTCGGCCTTCATGGCTTGTTTGTTGAAGCCGAACGTCACAGGGAACCGGTGGCAGCCCGCCACTATGCCGAAGAAGCCGCCAAGACGGCGCCTGGCCTGGAGTGGGCCGGGAAGGCTGTGCTCGGTTACCAGGCTGTCGCCCATCACTGGGATGAAGCACTGAAGACGCTGGAGCGGAACTATGCCGCAAAGCTTCTGGACAAGAAAAGCTATCGCCGCGAGCGGGCCGTTATCCTGACCGCACTGGCACAAAAACTCGAGGACGGCGAACCGGAACGCGCCTTCTCGCTTGCCAAGGAGGCGCATGGTCTGGCCCTCGATCTGGTGCCCGCCGCTGTCCTGACCTCGCGTCTTGCAACGCGCCGGGGCGATATCCGCAAGGCGGCGAAGGTGCTGGAGGCCACGTGGCGCCTGTCGCCAAACCCCGAACTTGCCGAGACCTACGCCCACGTGCGCACCGGAGACTCTGCGGTAGACCGGCTGAAGCGGGTCAAGTCACTGTCGGCACAGCGCACCAACACGCCGGAAGGCGCAATGGCAATCGCCCGGGCAGCGATCGAGGCACGTGAGTTCGGCGAAGCGCGGGCGCAGCTGAAAAAAGTGCTGCAATCCGAGCCGACGCGGTCTGCCTTCCTGTTGATGGCGGAAGTCGAGGAAGCTGAACACGGCGACAAGGGTCGCATGCGCGACTGGCTGGCACGCGCGCTCAAGGCGCCGCAGGACAAGGCCTGGGTTGCCGACGGCATCGTCTCGGCCGAGTGGCAGCCGGTCTCTCCGGTGACCGGCAAGCTGGACGCGTTCCAATGGACCGTGCCCGGAAGTGCAGTGGAAGAAGACGGCGATCTGGTTGAGGACAGTCTGTTCGATGCACCGGTCCTGCCGGCCGCGGCTCCGGTTGCGGCCGCAGCTGCAGCCGCTGCGGAACCGGAAGAAACTCCGTCCGCCGAACCGGCTGAGGATGTGAAAACAGTCGACCTTAAAGCGGAACCGGCGCAAGACGCCACCAAGACGGAAGAGCCCGCAGTGGTCGAGGTCAAGCCGGCCGAGCCCGCGCCTTCAGCTGCCCCTGTTTCCACCGAGAAACAGGGTTATGAAGGCACGACGGACGACGTCCGGCACAGCCCGGCGCTGAAGGACCTTCCCGAAAAGGCAGCTGCACCTGCGGCCGCCGAACCCGCCAAGGAAGACCCGAAGCCGGCTGATCAAGAGGTCGCTAAGGCGGACGAGGCGCAAAAGGAACCGGACGCAAAACCCGCCGCAGCCAGCGCCGACAAGGACGGCGCTGACAGTGGTGGCGAAGACAAGAAACCGGACGAGGCGAAAGAGACGTCCGAGGCCAAGGCAGACAGCACCGATGGCGACGACAAGAAATCCACCGACGGGCAGGCAGAGGACAAGAAGGCCGACGGCGAAGAGGACCTGAACCGCCCGATCCAGTTCCCCCTGTCACGCATGCCGGACGATCCGGGAACGGAAGACGAGGAAGAGGACAAGAAGTCCAAGACCACCCGTCCACGCTTCTTCAACTGACGGGGCGTCTTGCAGACCTCTGAAGGGTCAGCCGAATCGAGCTGAAGCGGAAATGGCGCAAGATGTGATCTTCGGTAAAAGGCAGGTGAAAGTCTCTTGCATCTCGGCCCAAGCTCCGGTAATTAGCGGCCCACTCGACACGCTTCGAGTCCGGCGCCACTTCCGCGCCCTGCCTGTTCGTCAGGACACGCCGCTGTAGCTCAGTTGGTAGAGCACGTCATTCGTAATGATGGGGTCGTAGGTTCGAGTCCTATCAGCGGCACCAGTTTAGACAGTTGATTTAATTGTCTATTTTGATCTTCTGAGTACATAGAATTCCGATTGGACAAAGCTGCTGTCACGCCACAGTCACAGCGGAGTCAGTCATGGCATCGATCAGAAAGCGGAACGGGAAGTTTCAGGTTCAAGTCAGGCGCAACAATTGCCTCATAGCGTCAAAGACGTTCCACACCTTTTCAGATGCACGGGAGTGGGCAAGGCTAAGGGAAGTTCAGGTAGACAAGGGTGAGTTGGGGCCAAGGAAGTCTGATCTCAAGAAGTACAATTTAGCTGACATTGTCGAACGCTACTTGCATGAGGTGGTTCCACGCAAAAAGCAGTCAGTTGAAACCTTTTTCCTGAAGGCGTTCTTGAGGCACCCGATCTGTTCCAAACGTCTTGATCAACTCACCACTGCTGATTTTGCCGCTTATCGTGATGAACGCCTGAAACAAATTGCACCTATCAGTCTGAAACGGCAACTCGCGCCGATAAGTCACACCTTCGAGATTGCCAAAACAGAATGGGGTATCCCAATCAAGGAGAATCCTGTCGAAAAGCTCAGGCTAAAGGCTCGGGACAACCGGCGGGAGCGAAGGTTGAAGGATGGTGAACAGGAAACGCTCTTAGAGGCAGCGAGGACCAGGCAAAATCCCCTGATTGAGAAGGTCGTCATTTTCGCCATAGAAACGGGCATGAGACGGGGTGAGATCCTAGGGCTATGTTGGGACCAAGTGGACCTAAAACGGCGCTCAGTGACCATCCTAGAGTCAAAGAATGGCTATTCACGGACTATTCCCCTTACATCTGTAGCTGTTGCACTCTTGCATGGTATGGACAGTGAGGCTGACAAGGTTTTTTCTCTAACTGCAAATGCCTTGAGGATGGCATGGGAGCGGATGCTAGCAAGAACAGATATCGATGATTTGCACTTTCACGATTTGAGACATGAAGCAATCAGCAGATTCTTCGAGATGGGTTTGACTGTTCCAGAGGTCGCTTCAATTAGTGGTCATCGGGACATGAAAATGCTCATGCGGTATGCACATGCTGACACGAGAAAGCTGGCAAAAAAGCTGGAAGCTACCGATTAAGGTGATGTTGCGGGCGTTTGTTTAAAATTGTTGATCTCCTACACTGAAGCTTGTTCCTTTTGGGTATAAGTGAACGTTCGGATTGGCATAGTCCATATTACTGTCCTCAAATCGATTCCTGGTGTCCCTCAATGTAAAATTTTAGAGGGAAGGTTGTCGTGCAATGCGCCAAGTCCGCGACATAAGGCTCTTTTTGGTATTGAGTTTTAAGTTCTGACTGTTATCGGTAATTTGTCCCTACTATTGAAGAGGTTCGAGCAAGTCCACTAGAAATGGTTTATCTTGTCCGGGTAGAATACCAGGGCCACCCTGCGAGGTTTTCGAGGCGATGTTTAGAGCGCCCGAATCCGCTAAGAAGGCAAGTATGCCTTTGGGTAAACAGCATTCCCCAATGATTCATATCTAGGCCTGAGCGTATCGATGTAATAGACTCTAGCTAGCTCGACCTTGAGGTGTAGACAAGTCTTGAGATTCGTGACGCGTTTGGAAGACTCAGTTGTGTTAAAACGTGAGCCGAAGGGAGAGCAAAACCAACATAGATCACGCTTGAGGCGAGCACACAGCTTTAGGATTTTCAAGAGATAACTCAACTAAACACTTTTAGTAACTTTCTGAAACCCCTGAGAAATTTGGCTTGCCTACAATTTGCAGTGTAAAATCAAAGTTCTAAGGGAAGCGCCACATCATGTACGAAAACAACCTGAAATCAATCGTGGCACTACTTATGGTCGTTGGTCACGTAGCCGTTTTTTTGCTTCTGACTTTGCTTTGGCAAATGGGGGGCTTCACAGTCAATCAACTGATCACGGTTTCTGCGATAATCGCCCCACTATTTGCGGCTTTTACTTCTTCCTCGATAGACTTCTTGATAGATACTTCGAAAGTCCGCCGTAAGGGTGCAAAGTGGGCAACAGCACCGACTGTTGTCGTAATTTTCTTACCTATATGTTTTTTTCTCGCCGTTGGTGGGGCGCTTTATTCTAAGGCACTTTCGACTGGTGGCATACAAAAGTTTGATGATCTTGTCCGCATCCTAGGTGTGATTGAAGCGTCCTTTGCGGTCTATGTGGGGCAAATAACGAAGCGGCTTTTCAAGTTAACCTAAGGCGATGAGTAAGAGTCTGCTAACTTGCGGGCAATTTGCTCAGTGAATGACTGCAGGCTTCTAAAATTATCATTGTCCATCGCAATTTCGTAACTGTCTCTGTCCCTCGGAGGATCACTACCTATTCCAGGCGTCAGGAAGCCTTCGACTCGAACAGAAAGTATTCGCGTCTCATCAAAGCTAAACACTTGCGCGTAAATCCCCAACCATTCCCAGACATCTGCGTCTTTCATTACAACGCCTTTCGCGCCAGTTACATACGCTTCGCTAAGAGCATCTTGCTGCCAACCCCATTCGATTTCTGCCTCAGCATTCAACGTGAGGTCTAACACCCTACGCAGACTATCTGAGAGACTGCTTTGTTCGACGTCGATATCAATAGATGCGGTAGTGTTGATATTAGTAGGGATAGACCGCGAGACAACGGCTGATTCTGATGATGCTCCGCACTCCCAGCGGTGCAAGTTCGAGACATGTGCGGTACCGTCCGGACGAAAGAGTACTAAGTACTCCGAGTCGCTGCAGTTTTGTGCGGTTCTGAACACCAAAACCGTTTCAACAGCGTTACGAAGGCCGAAGGATTTCGTCGCCCTTGCAATGTCCTGGCTGACTAGACCTATTACATATTTCAGTTTCGTCCCTTCAGGCCATTCAACACCCCTGATCCTTTTTAGGTCTAATGGAATGTAGGCGATGAAGCGGCCCACTTTGCGATCATTCAACTTGTCACGCAGCCCTTCGAGATCTTCGATACCCGCCGTACACGTATGAATGAACGGAAACGTGCTCCCAGATTTTAGAATGCTAGCGTCCTCTGCCCAACCGGTGTTTGCAGCTGCAGAAACTGCGTCGTTGTCAAGAAGTTTTTCAAGAGGGCTAAGACCTAACGATACGAGAAAATTCCGAAGTCCCATTTCGACGGAGTCAAGCGACAAACGTGGTCCCGGACCGAAGGCCTTCGTAAATCCCGTAGAAGCTTCCCTCCTTCCCAAGAACATTTCACAGCCGGATATTTGATGCGCATAGAGTGTCGACAGATTCTCCGCACCCAGCGGAAACATAGAGTGTTTCATTTCTTCAAGATCGATCAAATCCGAGGTAGGTAATTGCGAGAAGACTGACCTAACCTTGGTATCATGCAAAAGGCGGTCAAATTCGCCAATTCGCATTTCAGATCTCTCTTTTTGCGAGACTTGCACTGAAATCACGCAAGGTAAATGTTCGTTCAAATTCACTGCAGTTAGCTCAAGTGTTCCATGACCAGTAACTGTCGCCAGGTCGCGTCCTAATGCATCTTTAAATTGTTGTTTGCGCCCGTCGCTGGAAGTTTCGAGTTTTATTCGCACATCTCGGATATCGCAGCGTCGTCCACTTGCTTCAGCGTGTATGCTTACTGAGCCCTCGGTTGTGTTGAACTCAAACACCATCGGCGTACGACCGTGTATAAAGGCGTTCCCAAATTCAACTCCAGTATCAACTCGATTCGAAAGCACTTGTCTTGTTGGTAGGTCGTCTACGCTACAGTTACCCCTCAAGTCACAGAGACGACCAGCACTCGCTGAACTCAGAAAGATCATCATGTTCATAAAAAATAGAATTTTTGTTGAAACACTTGATTTAATCATTTCTACAATCCAAACAAGAGATAGTGATTTATTCTATTTTCCTGTGATTTTTGCTACCAGATCATGCGCTAAACTATCTGTGAACTCAGAAAGTTCTTTGTAGTACTGACTATCCATAGAATTTTCGTAAGCCGAGGCATCTTGTGGAGGCATGTTGCCTATTCCCGGAGCAAAAAAACCTTCCACGCGAACCAAAAGCTGTGAGCTGCCACCAGCCTCAATAACATGCGCGTAAATTCCCAGCTTCTCCCAAAACTCGCTATCCTTTAGTACCAGCCGTTTTGCTCCAAGCACATTAAGTTCAGCAAAATTTGGCAACTTGAATCCCCATTCCAAACCAGCTTCACCCGTCAAACGATTGGAGATCTCACCAACGAGCAATTCTGACAGGTCGATGGAAGAGGCGCTGGACGAAGATTCCAACAATGCCAAACCAAGCCGACTGCGGCGCGGGACCCTAGTTGCATTTCCTAACGGCAAGCTCGTTACAGCGGAAGATAATCCGCAAGCCTCAGTGTGGATAGCCGAAAAAAGCGAGCGACCACTGTCGTCGTAGAAGACCATGAACTCCGCACCTTGACAGCTATTACCTGTTCGAAAAATAAAGATAACCTCTCTTGGGTCGCGAATTCCGTGCTCGTAGAGCCAATCAAGCATGTCTAATCCAATAGCAGGAAGTGCAAAATTCAATGTGGTGTTCTGGAGCCACTCCGGTAGTTCATCACTGGTGGGCAACCTGGTAGGGACATAGATCGCTATCCTGGGCGTTTCGCCTAAAGTCAGCTTTTCTTGCAACTTCTTGAGATCTGCAATTTCAGCTTTACACGAATAAAGGAAGGGAAATGCACTACCTTCCTGAAAGAGGCTCGTAGCACCTGAATAATCGTAGTCCAAGAGCTCATCGAGCGCGCCCATCTTGCTTAGCTCAATTGCCGGACTTAGACCTAAGGCAACCAGGAAGTCCCGAAGCCGTTCGTCGATGTAAGTAGTCTCATGTTCCAGATTGACGCGATTGGTGCTTGAAACGCGACCGGTGATGAAATCCTGGCAACCGTTTAACTGATGTGAGTAAAGATCCCGTACTGTCAAAGGTGATCTTGGAAATCCAGCAACTCGGACATAGGGCAAGCGGAATATCGATGCTGAGTCCATCGCTGCCATTCGGTTTTTGACGTGTGTTGTGAGCACAAGATCGTCGAAAGGCATGTGGTCATTGGCTTGAAAAGTTAAATAAACAGATAGCAAACAGTCGTCATGTTCGCTCCAATTATGGACGTCCACAAGCAACTCTGAAGAACCTTCACTGACTGCAACTTTAGTATTTCTATCGGTCACATTTGGTACATTTACTTGACGAAACAAGTTGCTTTTTTTAACAGGTAATTCTAAGGAAACTCTCGAGGAACGGTTCTGATCTTTGGTGAATTCCGATCTTATGATGGGAATGTTCGTGGTTAAACGCGCCTCTATGATTGAACATTCGTGATTACTGGTTTCAATCTTCGGTGTGAGAACGCCTTCATTGACCGAAAAGACAAACTTCAATCGTGTTGGACCTGGACCAATGGCGATTTCTCTTGTCGACCCTAATTCAAAGTTAGGGACCAACAAAGCTGCGTTTAGGTCATGGCAGTTCGCGTTTTGTGCATCGACACAGTAATCCTCGGTCGACGAAGAAACAGCAACGTGGACGCTGACGGCTAGCACGAAAATGGTCAGAACCGTCATTCGTGCAGAAAAATGAAGAGTTTGTTGCAACATGGTCGAAACCATCTCTCGTGAGATAACGCAGCCTGCGAACACAGGCGACTTTCAAATACGAACAGCTAATCGCTCTTCTAAGCATCTTACTTCTTTTTTCGCTAAGTATCTCAACCAATGATAGCATAAATTCACCTTAGGTCATCCAACTCGTTGGCGCTTCGGTGATGTTAGCGAGCTATGCTCAAATACAAAAATGAAAGCGTCCGTAGGAAATTAGGCTGATACCCATAAATCTTCTAATTCCAGGTTGTGAACTCGGGTGCTCGGTGATTTGCTTTAGCTTGTGACCTACGAGAATGGGCCTTCCTGTGATGCCTATGATTACGCTGTTAAGTTCTGAGAAAAATCGCCAGTTGTGCAAGTTCTTTGTTCAACGTGATGGCGTGACTGTTAGTGAGAAAAAGTCTCCAGGAACCCTATTCACTGTAGAAGAAAGGGAAGTTAGCGATCTTGGGGATCTGTCTGGACTGTTGACCTCACTGGAGAACGATCATCAAACGTGTGTCATCAGGGGGCGACTTAGAAAGGGGCACATACGAGCAAATGTTCAGCGCACAAAAAAAGGAGCTAATCCGCCGTTCGAGATCCAGCCTTGTCAATGGTTGTGTGTTGACATTGATGAATTGAAACCATTGGAAGGTCTCCCGCACTACAATGTGCAGCCCGAAATCGTGGCAAGGTTTGCTGCATTGCATTTACCACCAGAATTCGAAGAAGTTGACTTTCATTGGCGCTTTTCGGGCAGTATGGGTGTTGAGGTTGGAATTCGAATTCATCTCTGGTTCTGGTTAAGTCGTCCCATCAGCGACTTGGAAGCAAAAGCGTGGCTATCAACAGCTACCACCAAAATTGATCCGAGCTTGTTCGATCCTATTCAGTTGCACTACACCGCTAATCCCATTTTTAGAGTTCCTGCTGCAGATCCGGTAAAAAAGCGGTCTGGTTTGTTTGAATTTGGCAAGCAAAAAAAGACCGTCGAGGTTCCGGAAAACCTATCTGAATTTGTCAAAAGCCAGATTAGACCTTCAGTATCACAAACGAGGTCAGTCAATCACAACCGAATTGACGCTAACGATATCGTGAGAGATGAGAAGGGGTTGGTGATTGATGGTCGTAATACGCTCATATTCCTGAAATGCGTGGATGCCTGCAGAGAGCTTACTGCACATAAGTCCCTGCCTAAGGGAATTCCGTCAGTAGACGAATTGGCCCACCGAACGTGGGAGCTGTTTTCTAATGAAGCTTGTTTAGATGATGGAAAATGGACCGAAAGAGATGCTCGCCAGCAGGCCAGATACCGAATTGAAGAAATGGAAGGTGGCTGGGTACCAAACGACAAGCACCACACTACGTCTCTGGTTTCTGGGGTAAAGCCTTCATTCGATTTCACCTCGGTGCCGAAGGAGGACGGAATTGCAGAGTTTGATTATCGCTTGGATCAGGCCTTGCAGGAAGTCATTGGAAACGCTGAAAGCAAGTCGCGTATAGTTCTGCGCGTAACAATGGGTGCTGGAAAGACAACTCTTACAGTCGAAAGATTGAAGACACTCCTTGATGAAAACCCGACTCTAAATATCGAGTATTACGTTCCGCGGCATGACCTCGCAGCGGAGATAATCGATCAATTCAAGGGGCTTAACCCCCATGTCGATCTGATCCATATGCGTGGTCGCACCCATGATATGGAAAATGGCAATGCTCTTTGTACACGCCCACTCACGGTAAAATCACTCGAAGATGCTAATGTCTCGGTGCGAACCCAAGCCTGTTGGCGTTCTGAAACTGAGGTGTGCAAGGACTACGATACCTGCGCTTATTTCCGACAATTTAGAGGGACGCCGGGAAAATCTGGCGCAGTCAGAGTTTTTCAGCACGCGCATCTAAGAAATGAACGAATCGATAGCCTGCCGGATCCAGACCTTGTGATAATAGACGAGGCTTTCCTGAATTCTGTATTAGATGAAAGATCAATTAGCGAAACAACGTTGCGTCCACTTTTAAACGCTGCAACAGACAGCAATCTCGGAGACGAATTGTTGAACGCCTTAAGGGATAGGCGACCTGTGCTAAAAGAGCTCCGAAATCAGGGTTGGACAACAGAAAAAACTAATTCCATTAATATCGAAGTAAACTCACCTTTACCGTTTAATGGTTCGTCCAATGCAAGCAACAGTATTTCAGCATTTGATGACGCAATCGAAGGATACACAGCTAGAAAGATTATTGAAATTCTGGCGGAGGAACTTGAGCTTGAAGATCGCGAGCATGTTAGCCGCCTGAGGTACGATCCCGGTGGTAATGTGGTCGTCAACTTCCTTCAAATGGATGGCATTGTTCAGGACCCGAGACTTCTCTTTCTGGATGCGACTGCTGACCAGTTGCTGTTGGAACACCTTTTTGGAGAAATCGCGTTTCATCGGATTGATATCGACCAGCAAGCTGTCGTTACGCAGGTTTTCAATCGCACAGGAAGCAAAAAAAGTTGGAGTCTTCCGGCTGTCAATGATGACCAGGCAGATGAGACGGAAGAGCCAGAATCGGGTTTCCCGGAGCGGCTTCGGCAACTTCTGACGATCCTAAAGTCTTATGCAGCATTCGGTAGCCAGGTTCTTTTTGTTTCTCACAAGGCCTTGGCGGACAGGGTTCGAGAGTTGGAACTACCTGAAGAAATCAAAATCGCCCACTTCCAGAACCTACGCGGCATAGATGATTTTAAGAATTGTGACGCGGTCTTCATCACCGGTAGGAACCAGCCGCCATTTTCAGCGATTGACGGAATGGCAAGGGCGATCTGGTGGAATGATGATAAGCCATTGCAACACGATGAGGCAGCACTACTCGGTTCGAAAATCAAAGATAAACAGATGCCTACGGACCTAAGGGGTTACTCAATGGTGAACCCGACTAAAGAAGCAGGTGTCTATGTCTATGGTTTCAGCGACTCGCGAATAGAAGCTTTGAACCATCAATTCCGAGAAGCTGAGACCGTTCAGGCGATTGCAAGGTTACGGATGGTGCATGCAGACTATCCGAAAGAAGTCTTCCTTTTGTCCAACCTACCTATCGAGATACCGATCGATGAAGTCATCTCCTGGGAAAATCTGCTGCCCAGTATTATTGAAGAAGAGCTTATCGAAAGAGGAAATGCTCCCTTGGGACCGAAAGGTCTATTGAAAATGAGACCGGACCTCGCACCAAATGAAATCAGGGCAAAGAACCTGAGTACCAACTACGGCATTAATGAAGATCAGTATTTTCTGCGAGCCTGCCCATATACCGTCAGGATCAGTTGCCAATTGCTTGAGTTCAAAGAAGACAAAAATGGAGAGCCGTTTGGAAGAACCTACGGCCATCTTTTTTTACCGACCACTAGAAGGCACGGAACTCCATATTTTGCCACTGGTCATTTTGATGTCGAGGAGGCCTACTATTTTCTACAAAACGGTGACCCAGAGATCGATGGAAGCGGTTGGGGAAGAATCCATTTGGAAAACCGCAGAACTTGGGCCAAAGAGTCACACCCGGACGCCGTCAATTCATCAGCTAAGGACCTGGAAGATTATGATGGTTGACCGGCTAGTGGGATCACTGTTTCGGATAGATAAGCTTATAATATATATAAGGATATTAATCTTAAACTTTCTAGACAGTGCTGTACAATCGACGCACTTTCACAGTTTCCGGCAGCAATATTCTTAGGGGCACATAACTAACAAACAAAAATCGCTGTATGGCGTTTTATTTGAATCTTATGATTTTCTTTTTTCTCTGTAGTGTTTGGCTCTTATGCGCTGAAATCGCGAGTTAACTCAGACCCTACGATGGACGAGCCACTGGTCATGGTCACCGATTTGCTCGATACCGATGCCCAATCGAAGCAATGGCAAATCTACCTCACAAGTTAGCAGCAATTGCTCCTCTTTTGTCGGACAATTTCAGCGAAGTGTATTCCACGATAGCTGCAACTTTACTAGTCTATCGGTGTAGATCACGGGCGACGCGCCTTTTAAAGCGAATTTGTGCTCGGCCCTACCACACAGCTAAAGAAACAAAAGGTTCAATACTTCAATGATTAAAATCGAAAAAGCAAACGCCTATTCAGCGCTCATTGGGGCAGTGGCTGGAACATTAGGCACGATTATAGTTGCCGCTTTTTTTATAGGTGGCCAATGGCAACGATGGACTGAAATCAGAGACGCGCACATCGCTGATCAGCTTGTAAACGCTAATGTTGACCTTACAGGCTATCTCACCGCTGACGACTTGCCCGATCTTTCAGGCTATGCCTTGAAAAACGATATCCCTAGCACCGCCAATTTCTTGACAGCGGAAGATCTACCAGACATTTCAAATCTCGCGCTCAAAGCAGAAATTCCATCTTTGGCATCATTTGCACTAAAGCGGGATATACCTGATATAGAAAAATTTGCGAAAAAGAGCGATATTCCCGATGTAGCTAGTTTTGTCAGTGTTACCGACTTCAATGCACTCAAATCAACTATTGGGACAGGCGAGACAGATCATCCTGCAGCTGGGTCAACAACGTCACGGCTTTGCGATGAGGGTTTTGCAATGGTGGGCGTGAAGTATGTGGTCGTGGATGGACGAAATGCCGGCGCTCTGTATCATGGTCTATACCCGGTCTGCCGCAAGCTTGTTCGATGATCTGCGCATCTTATCCCATCATCTCCATTTATTAGGATAACATGCGAGTTGTGGCCGAAAGAGCCACCACAAAACGTGTGCGGTAATACCGCATATCTTGGCAAGGGGACCCGCTGCGCGTTCCCGTTGCATACCCTCAAGCTATCGGCACTGGTCGACATAGAACCCATCACCACCAGCAAAACGATCTGGAGTTTTATACCGGTCACCAGGGGCGCAGATCACCCTGAGAAGCCGTCACTCGTTCGCACCAGATTTTTTTCAGCTCGATCAAGAGTGCGAACGAAGACTGTTTCTCTAGACTCTGCCTTGGGTTTGATAAACGACTCTATACGTCATCGAGATCAGAAATCACGCGAAAGTATGACCCGAGAGAAAAGCAGTCCGCACGAGCTCCGAGCAACAAAGTGTCAAGCTGTTGCATTCTGCGTACATCCGAGCGGTTCAAGTTTCCTGCATCCATATGACCGCGAATATTACGCAAAACCGAATGCCGTACACGCGGCTGAAAAACCACTACCTCTTTGTCTATGTTCGATCCGAGGCGATCCAGCATTTCAAGTAAACCATCTCGGTTGTCTTGCCGTTCTCCGTTATGCCAGACTGCATTCTGAAGGACCCCGTCAGCGTTGGTGGTGAGTTTTTCTTTCAATTGATTTCGATCGATATGTCGAAGATTCTTGATCGCCTGCCCGACAACAACCTCGTAGTCAGACACAGAGAGTCCTCTATTGAGGCTGTCTGACCCGCTACCTTTCACGTGTATAAGCGTGATCTTGGGGGGATCGCTTTCTTCGTCGATATGAATGAAATCCGCTGACTCCATAGCCCCATCATCACAGACCAACCAGCCCGTTTGCGGACTGTCGGCCTCCATGCGTGGCCAATGCCGTACTGTCATGCCAAAGAGCGACTTATCTTCGGGACCGCCTAGATTCTCTACATCGAAGCGCCTGCCATCTAGTGGCTTTTCTTGATCGAAATTTGTCTCGTCTATAGTCATTGGTACCCACCACCAATCCGTGAATCTGGCGTCTCTAAATCGGGTCTCATAAAAATGACCCCGTGAGAACGTGTGCCCTGAATCAAAGTAGATGGTGAGGTTTTCCGATTTACGACAAATCTCAAGGATCTCAGCATCTCGGTCTTCATTGTCGAATCCGGAAACTTTGCTGATTTTGACGCGGATTTCCGAGTTATCTGTTTGCTCGAACTCGTACTTGAGCCGACCAACCAGAGTTTCAGCCCAGAGAACATTCGCTTCGAAATCAGGACTGCCCTCGGTTTCTGCGACTTCGAACTTTGCGGCATCTCCAAACTGTTGGATCCAGCGATCTTCATCATCGCCCGCATTTCCGTTTTCGCTGTTCACCTGTTCGGGGACGATAAGAGCGACATCATAGGGATGTTCGATCCCCTCCAAGCTATTAGACGCTGAAGCCAGAATGGGAATTGGTTTATCTGTTCTGTCTGCGTCATTCATGAATGTTTCTGCACGGGCAAGTATTAAGTCAACGGAAGAAGAAAACTCGTCCCAGGTTCTTGTTGGGCCAAGCCAAATTTTACTGCCAGTTGGACTAGCTCCAACAACAGACTGTCCTCCCTGTTCAGACAACGACATGGTGCTACGTACGGAGCTAAAGTAAAAAGTCTGATCCCCAAGCGGGTCTAACGAGGTCTCTAATTCAAGGCCAGATAGAATTTTGGAGTCTGGTTTAATGGTTGTTCGGCGATGTGCTCCACTGAGCCACAAGGTCCGAACTTGGTCTTCAACAAATGACTTGTTGATCTCGCTAGAACTCAATCGTTTGATCTTGGAAAATACCCCTTCACTCGCACGTGCCACCTTTTTCGCAAGAGAATTTTTCAAGCCATTATCAGTGAACAGAAGTGAGTAAAGACTTCCGCGTTTAGCAACAACTAACAAGTGATTATAACTGTCGAGTATTCCCTCACCGGAAAACCAACTCGGCGGCCGCTTCTCGCTATAGTGCCGCAACGCAAATGCAGTTTCACCAACAGTCAGTTCCGGATCTTCAACACTGAAGAACCTGGGTGTTTCTAAATTCTTCTTGTCCGCATTTTCTTTCACAACTTTGCGTATCGCATCGATCAATTGGCGAGGGCTCGGTGGATCTTCCGTTATAGATTTAAATATCGAAACGGACAGATAAGGAGAACAATCACTTGAGTTGATAGCCATGTTGATATTTTCTACCTAAGATGCAATCCTAGATAGATAGTATCACTTTTTCTTCTTTTTTGGTGCATAAATGAGCAAAAACATTGTCATCCTGTGTGACGGTACTTCGAATGAAATTTCGCGAGATCGGACGAATATTCTGCGTCTGTTCGGCACGCTCAAGAAAAATGAAGAACAAATAGTATTTTATGACCCAGGCGTTGGTACGTTTGGCGCTGACAACTCTGCCTCCCACTACTACCGAAAAGGAGTTGAAATCTGGGGGCTTGCTACTGGCTGGGGGCTCGATCAAAACGTCAAAGAAGCATATCGGTTTTTAGTAGAGCACTATGACGATGGAAAACGAGATGGCGAGCGTGTTAAAGAACCAGATAATCTATTTCTGTTTGGATTTAGTCGGGGTGCATACACCGCTCGCGTACTTGCAGGATTTGTTAGAGCGATTGGAATACTCAGCAACAACAATCTGAATCTTTTGGACTACGCTTATCGGGCATACAAAAATATAGGGTCAACCACTCCTGACGAAGACTCTTCAAACGATAAGAATGCAGCTTTTGCCGAAATCCGATTGTTTGAACGAATGCTGCGTCCGGACTACGTGCCAATTAAGCTACTTGGGCTATTTGATACTGTTGGGTCAGTCATTGAGTCAGGACGTTATGGTCCGCGGCTGCGATCTCACGCTTTCACACGAACCAATCAGAACGTTGAGCACGTTCGCCATGCAGTTGCAATCGATGAACGTCGTACAATGTTCCAACCGCAGCTTTGGCCTGCTGGAAATGAGTTTTGGCCTAAGCCCTTTCAAAAGGATAGTGCGGTATCACAAGACGTAAAGGAAGTTTGGTTCTCTGGATCGCACGGTGATGTCGGCGGTGGTTACCCTGAAAAAGATAGTCGTTTGGCAAAAGTCACTCTGAACTGGATGATTCAAGAAACACAGCCTATGGGACTTCAATTCAAAACGCGCACGATAAACCGGATTGTTCTTGGTCAGGATGAAGAGTTAAACTATGTGAAGCCATGCGCAACAGCACGTCCAAATAACTCAATGACATCTGGTTGGTCCGTGTTGGAGATCATCCCGCGTCGGAAAAGTCGGTATGCAACTTTCGACGAAGGCGCAAACTCTGGCTGGTACATTCCGATGGCAAGGCCTCGTCAAATCCCAAGAGGGGCGCACATACACAGCTCCGTCTTTGAACGTCGTGGAACCGAATTCGATTATCCGCAGCCCAATATCCCTGACGAATATGAGGTTGTCGAATAAGTACCTTTTACGATCTAGTGGGACTAAGGGCTGCAGATAAACCGGAATCTTTGGGCAAAAGTATCAATGACGAAAGCCTCTGTTGATGCCAAAACTTGGCTATGAGTACTGTTTCGTTCGCTAAAGGAATATCCCGGCTGTACCACATAGATTTCAAAAGAATATTCAAGCTGCATACGTCTCGCCCGTAGTTGCTTGAGTAATTCAACGTTTCCTAGAGAAAAACGACTGGTTTGTCCTTTTCTGATGCGATCTGCTTCGCGCTTAAGCAGACGATCAATTAATCGCTGTGGTCGTTCACAACGTCGAACAGATCGTTGAGCTTGACCACAGACTTCATATAAATCCTTAACCCTTGCTCCAGGAGTAGTGCTGCTGGAATATTTGCAATGATACAGGCGCACCGTAACGTGATTTCCATCGAGTTCAAATGCGACGACGTCTGCAACTTCGCCAGCCCCGTCATCATCAAAAACAATATAACTGGCAGTGTCACTCATCACTCTTCTAATAACTTGCGCTTGAACACTATCTTGTCGCCGTGACAAACCCTGTGATTCGACAGTTATTTTTACTCCCTCCCAATTCCAAATCTCGAAATGATCATCCGGAAAGTAAGGTGCTTCTGTCTCAGGGAGAGCGAACAATTCATCTCCGACTAGTGAATCGCCGTCCGAAAAGTAGATGGTTGGCGGGTATTCTTGAAACCATCTCGGCGCCGAGATTGGGGAACCAGTCTTCTCAGCAAATACTGCTGCTCCACCTTGTACCGAGTAGGTTACCCCATTCTCACTCAAAGACATCTTGAACTCTGCGCTTACCTCATCGGAGCGCAATGCAAAGAGAATTGCATCCGCCGCTTCATGAGAAACAAGCACAAGCTCACAGTCAAAAATTTTGACTTGCTGGCCATTGATCGAAAAATACCAGCTGTCTTCATCCAGAACCGACATATCTTCGTACCAGTCGATTGCCACTGGCGGCTTTTTTGGCAACTCAGTAATCAAAACAGGCTGAATAAGGCGCTCAATAATCCCCTGCGTTGAGATCGTTTCGTCGGTGAGCGAATGTCCAAGGTTATGGCACCAGTCTATCCAGCGCCCAAAATCATTTGTTCTTTCTTGTGCCCAGATTTTTCCTTTCTTTGAGCATCCCAGTGAAACTCTGCCGTCATCCGTGTAACCAACAACCATCAAATTGGTTTTGGTCCTTGTTCGATTGCCAGCTTGAGATTGGAGTTCATCGGCAATGTCACTTCCTTGATATTGAGAGTACCGGATTTTTCTTCGCCTTGTTTCGCTTAGACCGAGTGTATTCAAGATCGGCCGGCGAAGTGGATCCAGAGCCCTAAAAATGACCTCTCCACGTATGCGTTCGGTTTCAAACCCACACAATAGTTTAGCGAGATCGTCAAGACGTTCATCAGTTGAGGCAGAGATATAAAGTAGATTGTTTTCTTGATCCCAATGGACAATAAAAAGATCATAAATTACGTCTGAAATACCTTTGAATCGGCTCCATTTAGGTTGATCAGACCTTTCTGTGATAAAAATTGCAAGGGCATCGTGATGGTTGATGTGTGGTCCGTCAACGATCAGTTGGTTCCGGTCAAAGCTTTCTATCCCAGCAACGGGATCCCAAGGTCCTTGAGGTGTTCTATAAACGATTGTACCTAGCGTTGGCCGCAGCGTTTCTAGGGGTATTTCCGCCTCGATTCCATCAAAGCCCTGAAAGACTTCTTCCCTCCTTACTGCACGCTCAGTTGCACGTGATCCGATCAAGTTAATGAGTTTGTTCCAGTCTGCGTCTTCAGCAAATAGCGCAGATAGCGGGCTACCTTCGTCTCGTGTTGTTGCTGCGATTACAGTGGCATCTCCAAGATCACTTCTTGTTCTTGTAAATCTACCTACGAACTGAAGTGTAACTGCTTCCGATTTTTTTGGGTCGTGTAAACCTGCGACTTTGAGTTCGGGAAGGTCAAATCCTTCCCCTAACATGTCCACGCAGACTGCAATGCGATGTTTACCCGTTCGTAAGCCTTGTATTGCTTGTTGTTGTTCGGCAGTCTTCAGGCCGCTGTGCAATAAAACAGGATTGAGTTTCGGCAAAGTTGCTTGATATTTCTGATGAAGCTCCTCTGCACGTGCTCGACTTTTACCACGAGCCATCGCCAAGTGCTGAAAACCTTTTCTCTCGTCATCTTGAAGAGTTTCACCAACCTTTAGAATGATTTGATTGTCAACATCATTACGGTCTAACCCATCTACTGGGAGGTAAGTAATTCTACGAAAATAACCTTCAGATTGAGCAAGCCCCAATGGATAAACAAAGATAAACTTACCATCCACACGCATTCCGTCGTTTCGAAACGGGGTAGCGGTGAACTGAATTGTTTTGACGTTTTCGAAATTCTGTCTGAAAGCCCGCCATGTTTTCGCGCCAATATGATGAGCTTCATCAATGAATAAATGGGAAGTAGCCTCAGCCATGACTGCTTGTATTTCAGGAGACACCCCTGCAGCGATGGACATCGTAGTTACAACAATGTTGGAACAATTAAAGACAGATCTTGCTTCTTCAATTGAAGTAGGACGCTTGCGGAGCATAGAAACGATTGGTCGCATTGCGTCTGAATGCACGATACAAGCTTCGGGTAATATCCCGAGCTTGCAAAAAGAATTTGCAATCTGTGTTCGAAGTGCGTCACTCGGAACTATTACCAAGACGCATTTTGCTTGTTGCTGAACACTCGCGGCGATCATTGTTTCTGTTTTACCAGTACCAGTCGGCATAACAATTGTTGCCACCTTGGAAGAGACCGTCCAGTGAGCCGCCAGCGCATGAAGAGCGCCAATTTGAGGTGCACGAAAACCGGGAATTGCTACCCTAGTGCTTTCGTTTTTTTCTGCTTTGAAAGCGACACCATCTGACCAACTGTCCCGAATAGTGTCGCGTAACGCCGACATTTCACTTAGGTTTTCGCGCGGATCGAGCGGCGCGGGCGAAAGCCATATTGGAAGCTGGTTGGGATCACGATCTAAGAAGTTATTGAGCCCGGTCGCTGAAGGACATAGAAGTACATTCTCGAAAGGGAGTTTTGCAGCTGTCTTGCGCGACAAAAACAAGAATTGTCTGCCAGTTTCTTCTTCGCCCAATACTCCAGTAAGCTGGCGCTGCTTGAACAGTTTTACCTTAAGCCGTCTAACAGTTTTCGTCTCAGCTATTGCTTTATAAGTTGCACCGTTCGACGTACCGAAAACAGAATCACGTTGTTCGAAGGTCACATCAATTTCTGGAAAGACTTCTCCAAAATCAAACAACTAAAACATCCTTAAAAACATATAACTAATGAAATGTACCCGAAAAAATAGCAAAATAAAAGAATGACAATTATAGATCACAGATTTTTACATATCCTCATAATTCAAGTATAATTTCCAGGCGTGAACGATTAATGATTCTCGAACATCGTCTGACTAGCTGATCGCTCTACTCAACGTGAAAGGTGTAACGTCGTATATGCGGGCGATTTGAGCTATTGATTGCTGACGGTTGGCGACTAAACTTCACACAAAGTCTATTTAATGGCTGCTCAACTTTCTTGTTCTGCGGATGTGCTTTTCTCAGACTTTGGCGGCGCGCATTCCCGCTTTGTTACGCTCAGATTGGTGCAACATTTTGATCGAATAAGTGTGGTTGTTTTCTGCTGCCTTATATCAAGCGCGTTTGCGAACTTGATGAATTTTAACAGGGTGCAATTGAACCTGATCTAGCGTTGGATTTGACAGACTTAAAACTTGGAAAATATCTAGCGGTCATATTCAATATCCCTGAACCCCCCATAGCAGCATCCCCGCCCTACCGCTTAGACAAAGCAAATTCTAAGCACTGTAATCATGGCAGCATCTGCCGGGTGCGTATATTCCAAAGCACTCTGTCACACCCTGGTCACACCCAGTCACAAATTCGAAGGATTTTGATGGGCCTTGTGTAGCTCGAAAAAAGATCATAGACTGCGTTAAGCAGCTGAATCCTTTCAGTCTTTTATTCAGGAGTCTTTGGCGACTAGTTGGTAGAGCACGTCATTCGTAATGATGGGGTCGTAGGTTCGAGTCCTATCAGCGGCACCAGTTTTTCATAGCGTGCTTCAGAATTAAATTATCGCTTACCATTCTTTGCGTCGAAAGCCCTCGATTTCTGATTGCTGTTTAAGCTTGATCTAACTTTCACGTGTTATTTCTGAGAAATACACTTGAAGGACAACTGCGTGCTCGCATTCAACCATCTGTTGGAAATCGCCGAACTGCCGCGCGAACGCGTGCACTTGCTCCGGCAGCAAGACACCAGGATGCGCGATGAAGTGACACTGTACCGTCTTTGGCTTTACCGGCGCTCGGAATTTCGACGCTACGAGAGAGTTCAGGCGAAGAAATACTTCGATATTGGCGACTTCGTCGCGTCGTTTGTGGTTGACCCGACCGGTGCCGCAGTTTTTGCCGGTCTTTCCCGTGTCAACGGCGCCGACCTCAATGCAGAGCCGATCGATTTCGACTTTTTGAGAGAGCACCATCGCGCAGGAAGCGTCTACAATTACAACCTGACACTTGACGACCGCTTCGCGGAATATGAGGGACGTCTCGTTATCGATTGGGGTCCGGGCCTTCGCTCCTGGCGGCAGAGAGCTCATCTGCAAGACAAGCAAATCCTTGAGATCAGGCGCGAGATGTCGGAGGTGGACTGGCCGGGATACATGAACGTGTCAATCACTGAGCAGGACGTGCAAGGTCTTGCAGCGAATTGGCAGGATCGCCTGCTCGATGCCAACGGTGTCTATTTACTGACGTGTCAGGAGACCGGTGCGCATTATGTCGGTGTCGCTTTGGGAACCGAAGGTTTTCTTGGTCGCTGGAGAAGCTATGCAGCCGATGGTCACGGCGGGAACAAACTGCTGAAGGAACGAGCGCAACGAACCAAAGCGCCATTGCAGATCTCGGTTCTAGAAGTGTTCGGATCGACGATCACAGAAAACGAAGCCTTTCTTGCTGAAAGTCGATGGAAAAACGCCTTGGGAAGCAGAACCCACGGGCTGAATGCAAACTAACAACAACAACCACTGAAAATTCGACTTGTGGAGAGGATATAAATAGTACCCTGATCATGACCTTGCGAGCCGCTATCTGTCTTTCGGTCCTGCTTTCGCCAGGAGTTGCCTTTGCTCTGGACGCAACAAGTCTCAAAGCCGGGTCGGATGATCTCGAACGCCATCGCGACTCCTTTGCAAAGGCCGCAAGTTGGCTTGTCGAAGATGGCCCATGCACTAAAGCCGATTTCGTCGAGAACGGAGGCTGGGTAAAGTCGACGAAGTTTGGATCGAGAGCCGTTTATTTCACGTATTGCGGCGGCCCGCATGTCAACAATCGCATCTATCTGGATGCGAAGACCGGCGAAATATTCCAGTAATGGACCTGACTGGCGCTAACAAGCTCCGACGCGCTTGTTGATTTCGACGAGGGCGTTGGTGCGCAAGTTCGGAGCCGAAGTTCACTCCCCAACGTTTATAAAAACCCGCCCGGCTTCCACCTTCACCGGATAGGTTTTCAGGTCGATGTTGACCGGGGCCGACAGGGCTTCGCCGGTGCGGATGTCGAAGCGGCCGCCGTGGAGGGGGCATTCGATGACGCAGTCGATGACAAGACCCTCTTCAAGGCTCTCCTCCTCGTGGGTGCACATTAGGTCGGTGGCGAAAAAGCCCTTGTCGGTGTTGTAGATGGCAATGCGCTTGCCGCCATGATGCCAGGCGATCAGATCGTCATCGTCGATATCATCGGTGGCGCAGGCGTCGACCCAGGTGCTCATGCAATTCTCCCAAGCTAAAACTCGCGCGTCAGCAGCGCTTCTTCAAAGGGGTAGCGGCTCAGCGTGATCGGACCGCTGTCGGTGACCAGCACCTGGTCCTCCAGCTTGATGCCTTCGACGCCGCCGATTTCGCCGATATAGCTTTCCACGCAGATGACCATGCCGGTTTCCAGTTCACCGTCATAGAACTCGGGATGATCGGGCGAGTGCAGGATCACAGGCCATTCATCGGCCATGCCGAGGCCGTGCATCATGCACGGGTAGGGCTGATCGCCGAAGCCCTCCGGAGGGAGCCAGCGGCTTCTGGAAATGTCGGCAAAGGACGCACCGGAGCGGACAAGCTGCGTGTTCTCCATCAGCTCGGTGTGGGCGATGGAATAGAGTTTCTTCTGATAGTCGGTCGGGCTCCCGGGGCCGCAGCGGAAGGCGCGGCTGACATCGGCACCGTAGCTGAAAGGGCCGACCATGCCGCAGTCGAATACCACGAGATCACCGGCACGGATCATGCGGCTGGACGCTTCCTGCTGCCACGGGTTGGTGCGCTCTCCCGAGGCGAGCAGGCGGTAGTCGAGCCACTCCCCGCCGCCCTCGATCAGGGCGGACCACATATAGGCCCACAGTTCCTGTTCCAGGACGCCGTTGCGCAGGTTGTCGCGCATGCGGGTCATGCCGTCCTCAGCAACGGCCAGGGTCATGTTCATCGCCAGAATTTCTTCCGGGCATTTGATCTTGCGCGCCATGGCCAGGACGGGCGCCACGTCGGCGACCATGTGACCCTTGGAAAGAAGCGCCTGCTCGGCATGAAATCCGGCGCGCTCGACGGCGATCTTCTTGCGGCCCTGTCCGCAATGAGCGCGGATCAGGTCATTGATCTGACCGGCCCAACGTTCGGTCCATTCGAGGTGCCTCGGACCTGCGAACATGAAGCTGATCGGCAACATGTCGTCGCGGATCTCGTCGATCGTTTCCAGTGTCGCGCCGGTGTTGCGGCCAGGTTCGCTGTCGAAATAGACGACGGGACCTTCCGCCGGAATGAACAGGTACCCCGCCTGGATGTGCATCTGGAACAGCGTGCAGTTGCGCGCGCCCGTGGCGTAGCGGATCGACAGGGGTTCGACGAGGACGATCGCGTCAAAACCCTGGGCGGCAATCTCAGCGCGCAGCCTGTTCTGCCGGAACCGCCGCATGCGCGGCACGTCGATTATGCCTTCCGTGTCGACCGCCTGCATCGGCGGCGTGATCATTGCCGCCTGTTCCAGCGTCAGAGGTTGGGGTTTTGCCGCGAAACAGCGGGTGTAGTCTGTCGCGTCGTTCATTGATGGACCGGCTGCCACTTGTCGAGTGCTTCCAGGAACTTTTCCCTTTCGCCGGGATGCATGGCGATATTGGTTTCCGGATAGGGGAAATTCTTCGCCGTCACTTCCGCATGGAACCTGCCGAGTGCGGCAACACGTTCTTCATGGATCTGCTTGTGCAGCCGTCCGACATTGCCGAAGGCGTGGGCGTGTTTCGGCGGTTTGTCCTCCTCGCTGGCTTCGCCGCAAATATCGGCTACGAAGGAGAAAATGACGTCGCCCGCCATGCCGGAGCCAAGCGAGAAGGTAACGATCGACGTCTTGTTGTTGACCGCCTCCAGCACGTCCTCGGCGATGCACTCCGCCTCCACGGCGAAAACGCCGACATCTTCCATGCGCTTGAGCGTTTCGAAGATCTTCATGGCTTCGTCCGCCTTTCGGCCCCAGCCGCGCAGGCCGCCGCAATAGTGAGAGAAAGTCGGGATCAGGCCGATATGGCTTTGAACCGGAATGCCTTCCCTGGCCATCATCTCCATCGCCTCAAGAGAGCGCAGGGTGTAGTACATGTCCGCGCCCTTGCGCATGGCCTCGAAAGCGTGCGCCAGGATTTCCTCATTGGAGCCGAATTGCGCCCAGGTAGAGCCGACACCGGTAAAATGGGCCGGTGCGATCCGACGGACATCCTCGATCTGATCAGAACCGACAACGAAGAGGTCGATACCGGCGTCGACACAGGCGCGGAGCTGATCATTGTCGGCCGGGTTTGCCATGGAAAGTTTGCGGCCGGAGCCTTTCAGCGCTTGCAGGTCGGAGACGGTGTAGTTGCGCTCTGCAGGGTTCCGGCTGAAGTCATAAATACGCTTCATGGTGCGTTTCCCGGTTACATCGTCCTTTGGGCGACACGTTCGACGGGACCGCCTTCGGTGATCATGTGCGGTGCCTGGCGGATCGTCGGCGCCTTGGTGGGCTGGCCGAGCGATCGGCGAAGCACGACCAGAAGCACCTCGAAGTTGGTGCGGAAAAAGCCGGGATCGGGTTCGGGCACCTGATCCTTCACCGCATTTGAGAGCGCCGGCAGGGCATGAAACGGAACTTGCGGATAAAGGTGATGCTCCACGTGGTTGTTCATGTTCATGTAGAGGAAATTCGCCAGCCAGCTGCCGCGGAAGGAGCGCGTGCTTTCAAGGATCGACGGCGAATTTTCCTGAAGTTCCACATGCTGGATCAACGTGAAGAGCAACATCACCGGCGCCCCCAGCACACGCGGGACAATGAGCAGCCAAACCGGCCACCAGATGCCGAAAAAGGGCGCGGCAACAATCAGTGCATAGATCGCCAGCATGATCCGCGCATTGCGTGTCATCTTGGCAAACTCGCCCTCCGGCGTGACCATTTTCATGGTGTCTGTGTAACGCCCGATGGCCAGGTTGAGGAACACCGCCATATGGAAGCGCAGCAGCGCGAAGCCGGTGATCTCTGCCAGCCAGCCGCCAAAACCCATCGGCGTGTCGAAGGGCATCTGGCTGTCCTTGCCGACATGCCAGGTGTGGGTGTGGTGGTTGGTGTGCGTATACCGGCGGTGAAGAGGCTCTTCCATGTAAATGAGCGAGGTAACCCAAAGCACTGCCTCGTTCAGCCATCTGGTTCTGAAGGCCGTTCCATGTGTCGTTTCGTGGCTCATCGCGTAGCTCGGAACCGTCAGCAAAATCCCGTGGATGAGCATCGCGGGCCACATCCAGAGCGTTCCGATCGACCACCAGATCAGCGCGCCGGTCACCAGCAAGCCGCAGATCCATTGCGCCAGGTAAATCAGTCCCGGTCTGTCGGAACGGGCGGCGATGGATTTCAGAGTCCTCTTGTCTAGCCGGACGCCCGAGGACGCGGCATTCGTCGGCACATAGTCGGGCATTGCTCAGCTCGCGTAGTCGGAGTTTTCGCTGTCGAGAACGGCTTTCAGCTCATTGAGATGCTGCTCAGGCTGGCCGGGATAGTCTTCCAGTTCCTGGGCGGTCTTTTCAGCGATCTCGTGAGAAAGAACCCGCAAGGGGCGGCCGGTCTGGAGCGCGCGGATATAGGTTTCCGCTGCGCGTTCGAAATAGTAGAGCCGGTTGAAGGTATCGGCGACGGTGTCACCGATGATCAGCACGCCGTGGTTGCCCATGATCATGGTCTTGACCTTGGGATCGCTCAGCATGCCTGCGCATCGAACGCCTTCTTCTTCAAAAGCGAGGCCGCCAAAGCTCTCGTCAATGACATAGCGGCCATAGAACGTTGCCGTGTTCTGGTCGATCGGCGGTAGGTTGCTGTCTTCCAGGCAGGCCAGCACGGTCGCGTGGATCGAATGGACATGCATGACGCAGCGCGCATGCGGGCACAGCCGGTGGATCGAACCGTGAAGACCCCAGGCTGTCGGATCCGGTGCGTCGGGCCCTCCCATGGTTTCCGGGTCGTTGGCATCCAGCAACAGGAGATCGGATGCCTTGATGCGGCTGAAATGACGCTGGTTCGGGTTCATCAGGAACTGCGTGCCGTCGTCGTTAACCGCCAGGCTGAAGTGGTTGGC